>Ga0157358_1000120_pt1 | contig 30193 bp, 28 predicted proteins | sample AttcapACBM2_FD_111484 | JGI IMG/M metagenome (GOLD analysis project Ga0157358, IMG submission 111484) | Fungus gardens microbial communities from leaf cutter ant in Botucatu, State of São Paulo, Brazil - Atta capiguara ACBM2 | ecosystem: Host-associated > Fungi > Mycelium > Unclassified ... | reverse complement strand
TGTAGTGTGTGCACAGACCATGGTCTGTGATATATAAGGTAGACTAGTTTGTACTTAAGACTTTATCAAGTTCTTTTATATTACTCAATATAAATATAATCTTTTGTCTTTATCCAAAGACTTAAGTCATAATATTATCTATTCCAGAATGTTCTACTGCCTTATTTGTGATATATAATTGTGTTATATGTGACAGGTGTCATGCTTCTATCATGTGTGACATTACCTCACACCTTTTATTTATGTCCAAAATAAAGAAAACTAAAAATGAAAACTAAAATAAAGTAAAATAAAATAGAAAGGAAATGAAATTAAAACCAAGTCCACTGTTTACAACTCTGATATTACTCTCCTTTTAAGATTTCTTCTCTGGAGAAACTGACTTTTATTATTACCAGTTCTTCTCCAACTTCTTTAAGTATTCATTCTCAAACTTCCTATTATCCTATTCAAATAACAACTTTGTTGTATACTTCCCTAGCAACTCACTCTTCCTAAATTCCTCAGTATTTAAATTTAACTTCACTTTCCACAATCTTTCTAATCTCTCCTGTTATCTAACTTCCACACTTATTCTCTCTTTGAATTCATCTACTACTTTTCTCATATTTTCTAAATCTTTCTCTTTTTCCCATATATCATTTTCTGCTATAAATCTCTTCCAACACACTAAATACTTCATTACTTCCCTAACTTCTATTCTTTTACTCCATCAACTTCTACTAGCTTTAGTTCTTCTACTTTCTGCCTCTTCACTGGTTTTCTATATCTTACCACTCTACTAAATTTACCACCAGATAAATTTTCATAGAGGTCAGCAGCTTCAATTTCACTACATTTCTTGATACTACTTCTTCAATTACATAAGGCCCTATATATTACTCTATCAATTTTTTTACTAGTTTTTCTTTAAACAACAAGTCCTTCATACTCAACATCACTCTATTTCTATTCTTCTATTTGTCTACTTCTCTTTGTTCCCTATCTGCTTGTTTCTTTATCTCTTCTTGTGCTTTTCTCAATACTGCTCTAGCTTCTTCCTGAACTTTTCTTATTCTCTCTACAAACTCTGTCACTTTCTTTACCTTTTCTTTTCTTCTAATATCTGCTCCCATTCTCAACTATTTACCATAATTTGCTATATTTTGTTGCTGAATAAACTTTGTTGTTCACTGCAAACTCTGCTATTACTAATTATTCTGGCCAATCTCTTTGCTTATACTCTATGAAGAACCTCAAGTACTGTTCCAACTCTTGGTTCATCTATTCTATCTACCCATCTGTTTGTGGATGGAATGCTGTCAACAACCTTGTTTCTATCTCTAACATTCTTTTGTCAACTCTGCTGCAAACTATGGTCCTCTATCACTTATTACACTCTCTAATAATCTATACAACTTCCACACATTATCTTTAAACAATCTTGCTAAGCCTTCTGCTAATGTTCCCTCTGTAGTTGCCACAAAATATGTCATTTTAGACAACTGATTATACACTACCAATATTGTATTTTTTTCTGCCACCAATAACAATTTAGTAATAAAGTCCACTATTATGTATATTCATGGCTTCTCTGGTACTTCATTCATCATTAAATATCCTGCTAGTGCTTCCATCCTATTCTTCATTCTCTGACATAAATTACATCCTTCTACATATTTTCCAATATCCTTTGTAACTTCTAACCACCAGTAATTTCTCATAACAAACTCTGTCATCTTCTATCTACTTCTATGTCCAGTTACTGGCACATCATGGTATAACCTGATAACTTCTAACCTCAACTCTTCATCTTTTGGCATGTATATCTTCCCTTCTTTCAATACTAATTCTTCTTCTATCTCTTACTCATCTTCTTTCAATGCTTTAATCCCTGTTTTTTTCATTTCCTCAACTACTTTTGCCACTTTCTCATTCTTCTCTCTTACTTCTTTTATCTTTTCTACTAACATTATTTCTGGTTCTTTTACCACTACTTCCATCATTCTTCTAATCTACTCTTTTTTTATCAACTTTTAGTTTTCATCATTATTTTCTATCCCCACTTTAAAATTTAGTATTCTATTCAACCCATCCACTTTTCCCATTCTAAATTCTGGCACATGCTTCAAAGTGAAATCTAAACAAATATAAGGCCTATCTAGCTTATTTCTTATTTAACTTCTATACCTTTATAAAGTACTCCAAGTTCTTATACTTTATCCAGACCTCAAACTTGAATTTAATGCTTTCTAATAGATGCATCCAAGCCTTCAATCCTCTGATTACTGCCAATATTTCTTTGTCATGAATTTCATAATTATACTTCTGTCACAAACTTCATTCAGCTTGTATCTCTACAACTAGTAGACTGATTTTTACAAACTAAGTTGCACTAGAAAGCTACAAATTATGACTATCTGCACATATGTGGGATGTACAAAAGCAACAACAAACAATCAAAACATCAGACTATTAGTGACTGTAAAATCCTTGTTTACTAATATCTTATGAACAGCTAGACAGATTCACATAATCAAACTTGCATTGGAAAGCACTCATAAAACCATTTCCAATAATATATGGTATATCTCATAGCAATAAGTATTCATAGAGATATAAGCATATCAATGTAGTAATATAACATAATTAGTTATCTTCTAAAATTAGCCTAATAGCTGCTATGACAGATGACAGCTCCCATCAGGTACAAGTTTTGATTATGTGATGGAAACAGCTTGCACACAGACTATCACTCTTTTATATATATACCTTTGTGTATAAGAACTAGATATTAGACTTAACAACATCAATTATTCCTATTGATACTACTTATCATCTATTATCATTATCTCCTTATACTGAACCTCTGAAACACTATTAAGTTCAAGTATCACAACCAGTAAGTAGCTCATTTTGTGATAGCTCTATTTTATTCAACAATTTTGAAAGATAGGCCACTAGTCTTCATTTTCTATCTTTATACTTCATAGACAACACCCCTCTTGTCATATAACCTGATACATCTACCTCCATTCTCATATTTTTATCCAAATCTGGAGCTACTAGTATGGATTCTATGGCAAACTTTTTCTTCAATGTTTCAAATGACTTTTTCTACCTTATCTCCCACTTCTGTTTCTTCTTTGTCAACTTGTGCAATAGTCTCACTATCTTCACAAAATTCTTTATAAACCTCCTATAGTAGTTAGCCAGCTCTAAGAACTTCTGTACCTTCTTAACCAATTTAGGTACTAGCCAATCCAACACTGCCTTCACTTTTTCTTCTCTGGTTTTACATATAAATCATTTTCTTCTAACCTTCTTAATATTTCTTCCACTAATTTATTATATCCTTCCTTGCTTTCTATTCTTACCATCACATTGTCAATAAAACTTTCTACTTTTTCTATATTGATCAGGTCTCTCAGCAACTCATTTATCATGGCTTGAAACATGGCTGGTGAATTTGTTAAACTGAAAAACATGACTGTTGGCTTAAGTGACTCTTCTGGTATTACAAAGACTGCTTTCCACTCATCTTCCTTCTTTATTCTTACATTTTTATAATCCTATTTTAAGTCCAACTTTGTAAACACCTTCTTGGTTCTAATATTCTCAATAATGTCTAAAATAAGGGGTAATGAATAATTGTTCTTTATTGTCCATTCATTGAGTTACTGATAATCTTGTACCATCTTCTTTCCATATTTCTTTTCTACAAAGAATACTGGTGCATTCTGTGTAACTTTGACAGTCAAATAAATCACTTCCTCATCTGCTCTTGAATAAACTTCCTCACTTCTTCTCTCTCTTCTCTGAATAAGGGATAAATTTTTCCTTTTATTAATACAAACCTCTTTTTTAAATCAATTGCATAGTTTTATATCTTTTTTGTTGGCATCCTCTCACTTGCTTTTTTCTCAAAGACTTTGATCCACTTATGAAATTATTCTGGAACCAACTTCTTTGCTTCTTTCTCTGATCTTATTGCTTCTTCTTTCTCATTCCAAGTCTCCTACTTCTCTGCCATCTTTTTTATCTCCATTGTCTTTTTCTTTTTCTGCTTTTTCTTTTGTCTCTTTTTCTCTTTTCTCTCCACCTATTCTTCTTTTGCTTTCTCTTCTTTTTGTTTTTGCTACTCTGATTTTTCTTGCTTCGGCCTCTACTGCTTTCCACATTTATTCAGACATCTTGTCATCTTCACTTTCCTAGTCTTCCAATTGATCTCAGAATTATGGTATACTAACTGTGGTATTTCCAAGATTATATTCCAATTCTGTTTACCAATCATATCAATCTTCATTCTCTCTCTATGTCCTTTATAATAAATTTTCACCTTCACAATGTGCTCTATTAGCCCTTCTTTATTAAATATCCTATCTACATTTCTCATATAAATAGGTCTTTCTATTTTCTTTAACTTAAACCTCTTCTTTCTTGTAAACTCTAAACTTCTTACCAGTTCTGTTGCTCTACTATCCAACAATGCCTCCACTGTTATTTTTTCTAATCCAATCTTTACTGTCACCTTTCTCAGCAACTCTTCTTCTTCTGTTTTTCTTACTTCTACTTTTCTTTATTTTTCTTTCTTTTCTTCTCTTAAAATTGTCTTTTTATTATAAGAGTCTAGTTGAGGACTACTAGACTCTTCTCCTCTTTAAATTGTTTGAAGTGTTCAAATTGTCCTTATATTTTATTCTTCTTTCTTGGCCTACTAAATCCTAATTTCTACAATTTCTTGTAATGTGGCCAAATCTCCCACAACTATAACAATTTCTCCCCCTATCTACCTCCATTGTATAATAGTTCCTCCTCATTTCTCTTTTTCTTCTTTCTTATTCTCTTAAAAGGTGATTCTTATCTATAACAAGATTCTAAGTGCTATCAAACAGGCACTCTGGAAACTTGTGAAAAAGTACTGGGATATCAGCAAGTTAAGAGCTAGAAAAAGAATATAGCCCAATTAGCAAGAATTGGGGCCATAATTAATGTAAGATAGAGTTTAAAGAAGAATTTGTGAGATAGTGAGAAAGAAGATGAAGATGAAGACAAAAATTGCAGGGATAAGAATAGAGAAGGATCTATAGTAGAGCTTAAGAAGGTTGAAAAGAAGATATTAGAGCAAACTCCATCATTTATCTCCTACTAGAATAGTTTTTTGTTTTGTTGGTATTACTGAAATATAAGTTGCTTATTATGAGATGATTAGAAGATAGAAGTAAAGTAAAGTCTGAAATTTATAAAAGAAAAACATTATTAAAAGTATGTAAAATATATATATATATACTAAGAGAAAAATAATCTCTGCTGGGAATGCATAAAGGCCAGAGATGAGATATAGCAGTGTAATCAGAACAAAGGAAGTAGACTAAACTTGGCAGAATATACAATATAGAAATTAGATACCAAGTCTGTAGCATAAGTAAGTTTAGATGTGAGAATTCATTTGGATTTGTCTTTGGTGTCTTCATACCCTAATTTGTACTTAGGTTCTCTATTGATTATAACTGGTGTAGGTACTAGTTGTATTTTCTCAGAGAAAGTATTTGATGTAGCAAGTTTGAGCATAGATATATGGAAAACTAGATGAATAGAGTATATAGACTCTGGAAGATAAAAGATGAATAATAGAGTACTAGGCTGAAAGATGATTTTGTAGGGTCTGAGATATTTTTCCAATAGTTTCTTTAAGAGCTGAATAGTCTTAAAGAATTAAGCCTTAACAAAGACTTGATCACCTACTTTGAAATCAGGTATGGGAGAATATCATGCATCAGCAAACTTCTGATAATGCTATTAGGCCAGTTTTAAGAATACTCTGCAATTTGTCAAGATCTACAGCAAAGTCATGAGCTTAAGAGGAAGCAATATCATATTTAGGATAAACAGAGATATTCAGATAATATCTCTTATTAGTGAAGAATAAAGAGATATTAGTAGCAATACTAGGAGCATTATTGTAAGAGAACTCTGCAAGCAGCAAGAGTTCAGATCAGTTGTCTTGTTGGTAATTACAATATACATAAAGGTATTGTTCTAGTATTTGTATGTTTGGTTTGTCCATCATCTTTGTGGTGGTAACCTGAAGTGAAGTGAAGCTGCATATTCAGAGCAGTACCTAAAGAACAATGAAAGTTTAACACAAACTCTAAGCCTTTGTCAGAGGTGACATGGAAAAGAATACTATGTTTGGACAATATATGAAGAATGAACAGATGTGATGGTGTTATGGACAGGATTAAAAATTGTTTGCTTGGTGAGCTAGTCAATGATAACCAAGATAGTGTTAAACTTAGAGAATAACAGAAGTTTCTCAATGAAGTCCATAAAAATAGAATTCTATGGTTGTTTAGGGATAGGGAGTTACTTGAGGGATTTATAAGGCTTGTGATACTGAGGTTTGGATTGTATACAAGTGACACAGGATTTGCAGAATTGTTGTATATCAGCATAGAGACTAGGCCAGGAATAACCATAGTAAATTAGTTTTAGTGCTTTTTTCTGATCAAAATAGCCAGCAAGAATATGATTATGATAATACTGGAGAATACATATATGGAGATTACCAGCAGATAGTATATAGATTCTGTCATCAAGATAGTAAGACTATTGGGGTCTATAGACTATTGGTCTTCTGCAGAGATGTGTTTTGCAATAGTTGGGTCACTAGAAAGGGCTAAACAAATATCTTGGTGCATAATGTCAAGATCCACAACTATAGCTATACAAAGAGAAGGAAAGAGAAGAATAGTAGCTCATATGGAGGCTGTAATTTGTTCTTGAGTAAAGATAAGTTTCAAGTTGTGAAGGTTGGCTATGATATAGCCAGTATTCCCCCTTTAGGGTAGATATCCCACTATCTAGTAAGAGTATCTAGTTTGGTACCAAAACAACCAGGATGGGATCTGATCACAAGGTTAAACTGAGATAGGTACTCAGACTACCATACTTGCCTCTAGGTCAATACCTTAGTAGTAGAAAAATACTCAAGGTTTTTATGATCTGTAACAATGTCAATAGAAAAGGCCAGACCTTTTAGATAATGTCACCAAATTTTGAAATCTTCAAAAATAGCAAGAAATTCTTTGTCATATGTGTCATAATTCAACTTTGCTATAGTGAAAGTACAAGAGTGAAAGGTAACCAGATAAACTTTATTCTTTTTATTTACAATTGAAAAGATTACAGTGAGAGTATAGTTCAAAGCATCAGTTTCCATGATGAGTTGAGCATTGAAGATTCAGTGTATGAGAATGGATATAAAGATAAATACCTTTTTAAGAGAGTTGAAAGCATTACAATAGAAGAAATCAAACTTTCAAAAAATGTCCTTCTAGGTGAGGCATGTTAATGGAATGATAATGTCTAAGTTGTTAAAGATAAACTAGTAATAAAATTTTGTAAAACCTAAGAAAGACTGAATGTTCTTGACTTTCTTTGACTTTAGCCAGTCTTGAATAATCTTTACTTTGTTGTTGGACATAGTGAGGCCAGAAGGAGAAATGATATATTCTAGATACTCTACTGACTTGGAGTGAAATTTGCATTTCTCTGCTTTAGCATAAAGACCAGCCTTGTAGAGATACTTGAGTACTTCTTTAACATGACAGTAATGTTCAAACATGTTATTCAAGTAGATGAGTATATCATTCAAATATAACACAACACAAACATCCAAAAGATCAGAAAAGAGGTCATTTATGAATTGCTAGAAGGCTATGAGAACATTAGTAAGACCAAAAGGCATTACAGACTACTCAAGTAATTTATAATATGTCCTGAAAGTAGTCTTTCATTTTTTACCATTAGCAATGTAAGCTAAGTGATAAGTATGGTAAAGATATATACTTAAGCTTTGCAAGATAAGTCAAGTAGATCAGATATGAGCAGAAGTGGATAGCAATTCTTTTTGGAGATATGATTGAGACCATAGAAGTCAATACAAAGGTATAGTGAACTATCTTTCTTCTTAACAAATAGGACTAGTGCACTATGCAGAAATAAGATTGGTCAGATGAAACCCATGTTGAGGTTTTCCTCAATGAATTCCTTTAGAGCTTCTTGTTCTGATGCCAAAAAAAGAGTATATAAGGCCAATTGGAGATTGAGTATCTTTTTCCAAGTTGATCTGCAGGTTATAAGAACAATAAGGAGTGAGGACCTCAGCTTTTGCTTTACTGAAGATGTCAGCAAATTTGTAATACTTGGAAGGGACATTGGGAAGATTAGAAGCCTCTACAATTTGTGCAGAGTTGGCCTGAATATCTGAGAAGCAAAGATATAGTTGAAACTTGCTAGAGCTTAAAAGTTTTGATATGTACAAGAATACTACAATACTAATGATAGTAGTATTAGATCACTTAGAAATAGACACAGAGGTCTCAGATGCAGGTATGAGAATCACAAGGTTCAACAATTGCAGAGAAGTGTCAGGAGATATTAGAGATATCAATGGTATATTGGCTGTAATATGAGAGGGAGCAAGATTTTTTACAAAGATGAATAGAAGTTTATCAACCTATTTATCCAGTCAATTAGTAAATTATGTCAGGTAAGCCAGTTATATCCAAAAACTAAAGAGTAAAAAGAATCTAGCAAAGTAACATAAAAGTTCAGAGTTATACAATCATTGGTAGGGAAGACTATAGACAAAGTAGCAATTTTAGAGATGTTAGTGTTTAATAAACTATCAAACAAGCAGAGAGCAACTAGTGAGGTTGCAGATGTCTTCAAGTAGTAAATATCCACAAATTTCAAGTCTACAAAATGGTAAGTAGACCCAAAGTCAATGAGAGTTCAAAATAAGGTTTTATTAAGGTGATCCTAACCAAGGATCAAAGAAAAAGTGAGAGAGACAAAAAGAGAGTGAGAATTAGAAAGAGCAGATATATTAAGTCAGATAGAACTTTCTGCTACACAAAGAAGTTCAATATAGCCCTCAATCTGTATAGAGTTCTGAGGGTTTCTTGGAAGTAGTTATAAAAGAATTAGTAGCTGCTAAAGCACTGCAGCCTTTGAAAATAGCCATGGTCTACTTCTTGGGACAAGAGTTTAGCTTATGGTCTTCTATATCATAATAGAGGTATAGATTGTTTTTGAAGCACTTGTACTTATCACTAGTCAACTTGCCATTATTGGCCAACTTGGAGGAGAGGTCCACCTATGGAGAATTAGATTGTTTTTTGGGAGTGGGAGATAAAGAGTTGGAAGGCAATGATTTGACAAATATGACTGCAAGAGATGTGTTTGCTTTGTTCTGGAAGGCTGGAGTGTTGCTAGCAGCAGAAGTCTTATCTTATTTCAGAAAGTGAGACTTGAGTACCTCTTTTTCTGCTTATCTTGTATAATACTGTTTGCAGTTGCATTCCTAGTAGCAATGATCAATGATTATTGCTAAAGTGTATATGTCCTAAAACAAGATAGGTTTATCTTGTTTCTGGATTTGATTTGAGAGCCTCTAGTAATAACAATAGCACAACATACTATTTTCCCAATCTAATTGGAAGACATAGTACATGGAATCCACATTGTAAGTGGAGATCTTACTGTTGGGCTTTATGTAGAAATTGTTTAGCATGTTAGCTACTTTACTGATAAGGTCTGAGAGTCCAAAATATTAATGTAGTTTATCAAAAAAAGTTTCTAGTTGAAAAGCCAGTCTTGTAGAATGCCCTAATATTCTTGATTAAGACTTATCTCAAACCAGTCCTGGAAGACTTTAGTATATAGATCATTGTAAAGTTGATTTTTGCAATGTCTGTGTTGAATTGTGTGAAGTTTTTATAGAAGTAAAAACAATATTGGAATAGAAAATTATTAAGCTTATTGAGCTCAGTACTGCTGAAAGTATTGCAGATGTAGGCTTTAGTTCTCCTTAGATTAGAATGAGGGCTGGGAATTTGATTAGCATTAGTATTAAATGTTTTTACAACATAACTGAATATATTAGCTAATTGTTTATTAGTTAAATTATCATTGCACTGGGGTTTTGACTATGAGCAAGCAGAAGAATTAGATTTATTAGTAACAGGATTAGTAGTGGGAGCATCTTTTCAATTAGGATTATTGTCTGTAGAAACAATACTGGGGCCAGAAATAGGTGAAACTGTCTGGATAGGTTGAATAGCATAGGTTGGGGACCTTAGAGATAATTAGCTCCATTAATGAATATGTTTTGAGTATTATAGGGCATTTGGAAGATATGCTCTAGCTGAATTATTGCTAAAATATAATATAGTGTTGAAAGATGTCCCAAGTAGTAGGATCAGAGTTAACTCTAAGTAGGTTGAAGAGTTACAACAGAAGAAAGTTATTGGACTTTGAAGTGTAATTTTAAAAATATCTACAAGCAGAACTATAACAGAGGTTTTAGCAGATAGAACTGCTCAGAAGCAATAGCAGACTTGGGAGTCTAATAATACTAACTCTATCTCTAACCCATAACCTAGCTAAATAACTATCAGACTAGTAAATTATAGTGTAACTATTAGTCTTATATACAAGTTAGATATATAGAAGATGCTTAGGAGTTTCAGTATACAGCTTCAAGTAGAAGTTTCAGTGATGATTACTAAAAGGGATAGAATAGAAGTACTTTGTTACAGAAGACTGAATACTCAAAAGGTTACATTGCTACCATAGGATATGTTATTATAATAATAGCTGTTATAAAATGTAGGCTTATATCAGAGTTACAATAATATCACTATCATGGGATTGTATCTTTGGAAAGATTGATTGGACTTGACATATGATAGGTAACAATAGAGGATATATCAGTAAAAGAGTTAGCTAAAATTTTCAGAGATAATATGTGAAAACTGCATGAACTGCCAAAAAGTATGATATCTGATAAAGGCCTCTAGTTTATGGTAGACTTGACTAGAGAGTTAAACCAAATACTAGGTATTTAGACAAAATTATCAATAGAATTCCACTTCTAGACAAATGAACAAACAGAGTACATAAACTAAGAATTGGAACAGCATCTCTAGTTCTTTGTAGATCATAGACAGAAGAACTGGCCTAAATAGCTTACTATAGCAGAGCTTGCAGTCAACAGTAAAGTTCACATAGCAACTAAGGTCTTACTATTTATGGCAAATTATAGAAGAAAACTATGGATAAAAGCAAATATTAGGAGAAGATTGTAAGCCTGTTACTTATCTAAGTTCCCATAATCAGCATAAATACTGCTGGTTGGCTGAAAAGTATAAGCTTTCAGTTAAATTGCCTTTTGGCATAGTTGGTTTAATACTGGCAGTCTAGCTATATTATAAAGAAAAAAGGTGGAGATAGCAACAGAGTTTGTAGAAGGAATGAAAAAGATATAGAAGAAAGTGGGAACAGCATTAAAGAAAGCCCAGGAAAAGATGAAGCAGCAAGCAAATAAGAGATAAAAGAAAGCAGAAGTATAGAAGAGATGTTATAACTTAAGATATTGAGTAAGGACAAAAAAACTCTTGTATTAAGTAATGCAAGAGAACTCAATAGAGTTCCAAGTACAAACTAATTTACCTTATATACTATAGACTATAGTCTATGCATATACTCTAACTTTCCTACTCTCAAGTCCATATGTACTTTATAAGGCTAATATGCTATTATTATGCTATATGACATTATTTGTTCCAGAACCTTCTATATCCTTCTCTATATCATATAATCTTGTGACTTGTGACTGTAACATATGTAACCACTCTGTAACAGGTATTATGTCTTCATCATATATGATATCATATCATACTCTTTACTAAAATTCAAAATAAGGAAAGTAAAATGAAAACCTAAACTAAAATAAAATAAAATAAAAATTAGAAAAGATAAATAAAAGAGAAATAAAATAAATAAAACCAAATCCATTGTTCACAACTCTGACAAGAGAGATAATAAAGTGATACTAAGCATAAAAAACTTAGTGTTTAAAGAGAGGCTAGTAGGTAAGCTAACAGAATAACATGTTGGTTCTTACATGATAGAAGAAGTGGTATCAGCCAATGCAGTAAAACCAAGACTACCGGTATCAATGAGAATTCATCTAGTAGTAAACATCAACAAAGTAGTAAGATATAGAAAACCAGTCAAGAGGCAGAGAGTAGAAGAACCAAAACTAGTAGAGGTAAATGGAGAAGAAAAGTGGAAAGTAAAAAAAATTCTCAAATAAAAGAATAGTGTAAGAATGTGTGAAGTACTTGGTTAGGTGGAAAGGCTTTATAATAGAGCATGATATCTAGAAGAAGAAGGTAGACTTAGATAATGTAAAAGAAGTGGTAGCAGAATTTGAAGAAAGGCTAAGTGCAGAAGCTAGAAGACAAGAAAAAATAGATAGAGTAGAAGATAGAGATTTTAGAAGAGGAAAACTGCCAGAGAAGTATATAGCAAAGATGTTGTATAAGTAGAATAATAATTTTAAGGTAGAGTATTTGAGAAAGTTGGAGAGAAAATGGTAGAGATAAAAGTATATTTCTCTAGAGAAGAAATCTTGAAGGGAAGTGATGTTGGAAATCTTTTAAGTGAACTTAGTTGTTTTCTATTTTTCTAGTCTTTTATAATTTCTTTTTTCTTTTATAGTATTATTTTCTTATTTTCTTCTTTGAACTTAGCTAAGAGGCATGACATTACATCAAAAGTATCACAATGCATGATGGAATCATGACATATATTATAGTTACACAGTTATGTGACTTTGTAGAACATTATATAAAGTAAATTACTCTGTAGTAGAAACTTTATTGAGTTCTCTTATATTACTTAATGTATGATCTTCTCTTTCTTTTCCTTGCTTTTTCCTTGCTTCTTTCTCTTTTTGTTTTTTCCATTCCAGTTTTTTCTGTACTAGTCTTTACTACTTCCCACATTCCTCTAGATATCTTTTTATTTTTACCTTCTCTATTTTCCAATTGATCTTATGATTGTGGTAGGCAAGCTATAATATATCCAAGATTATATTCCAATTTTTCCCCATTACATCAATCTCTATTCTCTCTTTATATCCTTTGTAATATTGGTTTTTTTATTTTTTTCAACTTAAAACTCTACTTCCTAGCAAACTCTGAACTCATGACAAGGCCTATAACACTACTGTCTAGAAGTATCTCTACTATGACTTCTTGAGTATCAATTCTTTCCAGTATAATATTCACTATTACTTCTCTTAAATATCTCTTAGGTTTCTCTGTGAAATTGCTAGATAATGATATATTATTATTATCTACTTTAAGTATAGTAAATTTATTATAAGAGCCTAGTTAAGGACCTTTAGACTTTCTTTCTCTTTGAATTTTCATTCTCTGTGAATTCAATTCTTCTACTCTCTTCAATGATTTTCTAATTTCTACAATGTCTTACTAAAAGTTCAAATTCCCCACAATTGTAACAGTTTCTTTCTTAATCCACCTCTATAGTGTTATAACTTAAGTTCAAATAATTGAATAAAAGACAACTCTTGTATTGAATAACATAAGTGAACTCAATGGAGTTCCTATTACAAACTAGTCTATCTTACATATTATAGACTGTGGTCTGTGTATATACTACAACTAACCTACCCTAAATTTTACATGCTTTCCATAAGGCTCATATACTATTGCTATGCTATATATTATTTTCTTCAGAATCTTCTATGATCTCCCCTGTGTTATATGATTATATGACTACTCTGTAACAGATATCATGCCTCCATTACCCTTTGTGACATATGTGACTGTCACACATAATGTTACGTCATACTCTGTCATCTAAGTTCAAAATCAAGAAAATGGAAAAATAAAAAGAGCAATAAAACTAAGTCCATCATTCATAACTCTGATATGTAGCATATAAGTTCCATCTTGGCATAAACTCCATCTATCATTCTTGGACTAGGTTTCTTACTATGATTGCATTCTTTCTTTCTACTCCCTTCATTTATAGTCTTCTTTCTCTTTCTTTCTCAACTCAGCCTCCTTTCCCACTTGGCCTCTACTGCTAAGCAAGTCTTCTCAGCTGCCCTTGCCTCATGCCTTTGCCACCTCTTCTAGATAAACTACCAGTGTTTGTTCTTCAGTAGCATGTTGTACACTTTCTTCTTTCTGATGTGCTAGAACCTCTTCCTCAAGGTTCAGGAGAGACAGAGACATGGTGGGGGATGTGGGAGAAGACATAATAGTAAGAGAAAGAAGAAGCAAAAAAAATATTTCTTTCAATTGACTTACAAGACACCCAGGTAATTCAATAACTTAGTTCTAAAGGGGAAATACTGTCATATGTCAAAGTTCACACCCAAGTATTGAAGTCTTCCATGGGAGACTACTCTCATCAAAACTAAGTAATTAAACAACAATCTGTTATTTGCCTATATCTGTCATCTGCTTATATTGCTTATATCCTCTCTTCTAACACCTACCTCGAGTATCCAACTGAAATTCATGGTTCAAATCAAGTATTCAGAACCAAGCCTTGAGAAATTGACCTTCAGCATTTGAGGAATACAAATACAAATGGTCGTACATAATAAGTCATGTCAATATGTCAATCCTGCAGGAGCTTCAGCTATCGGTCATATCAGCTGGTGGGTTGCGCCCGCCCGTGAACTCCAGCGCGCTCAACTGCATAGTCTCGCTCCATGTTGACCCCTGGCGTGTCTTTATGGAGGCTTCCCGTAGGTTTATAATCAGACGACTTGCCTATTATAGAGTATCAGTTAAGCCCGAGATAGGAAACCATGTCTGGGTGATCAGATAGCATACTGAGAATGAGTATACCGCTTCCAACCACCTAGTGGGACACTTAGTAACGTGGTCTCCTCGTTATCGTAAATTACCGGCCCATACTCACACTATAGACAACTCTTTCAACTGTCCTGATGCGACAACATTGAAAATTGTTGATACGAGTAAAGCGACTGAGGAACGTCAGCCTGCGATAAATGGTCTTATTTGAAGGGACAGTCGGACCTGCAATTCTTTGAAGTGCTGAGAAGTCAGCACCATTATGGGAATAAAGACATACAAGAGGAAAAACATTGTGCCATCTCGGACGAAGGCTACTATGAGGGGCGAAAAGTCGTTCATAAGCTCATATCTAGGGGTCAACCTCCCTTTATTTCTTGCGGAGCTCACAAATTTCCCGATAGTCATTCCAAAGAAAACGACTAGCTGTGTGATAAGTATCACTGTACTGGATACGGAGGCCTTTCATACCTGATATACAAAACGTCGGAATCCTTGACGGGTAAAAACAAAGAGATTCATATGTGCGGTGTATCCCTGGTTGAAATAACCACTCACCACGATGTCAAGTTTGAGATAGAGTGTGAAGTCGTTTGAAATATGCAGCCCGGATATGGGAAAGATGGGTTCGGTTTTACAGCTTGTTCACGAACGAGCGTCTCTACTGTTACATAGAGTTCCAGCTACCAGCAAAAATAACGTTTTGACAGGTCAATGCCATCGAAAAACTGAAGTAACTCACCACAAACTCGACTATATATAATACAGATAGTCACCAACAATTTGGTAAACTGGTAACTAAGCATACCGAAGACGACAGAAATCAGAAACCACAACACTAAGAAAATTGAGCGGACCAAGTTCCACATTTTGCAGGAACAACACACACCACGAACCCTGGCTTCATACAAGGCATAAATACGAAGTAACAGAATGACGTTGATAACCGTCGTGAATATGACCAACCCGACACTAGCACAAATTTGCTGAGCATGGTCGAACGTAGCTGGAGGAAAGGCCTTACATGGACGATAGATATAGATAGACTCTACACCTGCATGACATTTCCAGAGTCGGCCTTGAAATTCTGGACTAGAACTTACGCCTGGTCCCTCGTTAGTAATGCATGGATACGGATCACTAACAAAACTTGATTGTCCACCCACATTGACAGGCAAGCCGACTTGCGTTCCCACTGCAATTTGATGAGAAAGATACGGCTGCGTTGAGGAACGGTAGCTGGAAAACATACTTATAGATATCACGCTGAAAAGGAGTAAGTCATGGTCAGTTCACGTATCGGGTGACGCGAGCGTTACGAACCCGACGTGAAGAAGACCATAATAGCGAGCGAATATGTACAGTGCTTTGGGTAATGACCATTTAGCGCTGACTCAGACTGAGTATTGCACGGCATGCCCAGAGATATGGATATCACCTCCAGATGTACTTGTACTGCCGAAAAAATCAATTGGCAACATTAACCAGGGCATGAGTTTTGCCTACTTCACGGGATATGTCCAAGAGTACATCGTACGTAAGGATTGCAAAGACGGCGACTGCAGAAAATGTAAGTGCCTCCAGACCAATCAAGGGATGAGAGAAACTCAATATTAGCGTAATTTGTAGCACGTTTTTCAGATATGGCAGCACGCATAGCAGCAACAGCTAACTGGGCTTCCGATGTGGAACCAGACATGACTGTCTTGGAATGAAGCTTGATCTACGTGTCACCCTTTATTATAATAGGTCCCCTAAGGTGCATTATATATATGAGGATTGTGTTTCTGATCGAATTCCACGTCTTAGAAGCGCTGGGGTGACAAAATCCCAATCGTGGTGAGATTATCACTTGATGTGCATGATGACTCAAGTGCGGGCCGTGCAGCCCATTGTACCGGTATGATAATCAAGTGGACCTTGTGTACCGAATTCTTACAGTGTCTGGAGCACTGCCCTGGCATCACATCACACATCACATGTTGCCAACACATGATTACCTTCCTCCTTCCTCCTTCATTTTCAGTCCCTGTGTTCTGTGTAGTGCAATGTTGGTTTATTTTACTTTCACTCTGACTGTATGCATTGTCAAACTATCTATACTCTTGATATCATATTGAGCCCAAGGTTACCTGCTATTGATCAAATGTTTGGTATAGTGATCATAAGGTTTAAATACTGTTTCAATATAACTATGTTATATGAATATTAACTCTCTATGTCCTTTGAGTTTACATCTTCCAGAAAAATCATATTCAGGTTAAGTAATAGTCAACATTGCTACAACCTTAAGCTTGGCTTAGGTTGCAACTCGCTATAATCTCAATCATTACCTTATGTTATTCTCAAGATAAATATGTGTTGGGGTTGTTTTATATTTATGTTTCATCTTCACTGACCCCTTATTGTTCCCTTAAGAATGTTTTCTCATTTTTCATAGTCAGTAGATAGTTGTAAATACAATTCTGTATCCTTATACTTTACAAATTATTTTACCTAATTTGTTAAATGTGCTTCATCCAATCTCATAGTAGTCAGTGTAGACTTATTATTAGAAAATGTTTTGCTTAGTCAGTAGATTATTTAACTACAATTTTGAACATAATTTTGGTCCTAAGTCATTGAAGATTGTTTAGAGAATTTGCTGGATGATTTCTGAGTTATTAGAGTAGTTTATAAGACTGCTAGAACCTATAAGAGAAGTTATTCTTTCATGCACATTAACTTTCCTGCACTCAGATATAGTAAGAAAAATCAAATCAAATAAGATGATTAGAAGAAAAATAGAACAAGAAAACAAAGACTGAAAGACAAGAAAAAACCCTGTAAAAAGTGCATGAAGATTAGAATTAGACAGGAAAAAACAGAGATAGAAAGACAAGAAGGAAACCCTATTGGAAATGCATGAAGGCTAGGTTTGACTTATAGTAACATAATTAAGACAATAAAAGAGGACTAGATTTGATGTTGTGACAACTACTAGTCACAAAGACCAATAGTAACATAAGCAATAAATCTCTTAGTAGGATATCTATGTGAGGATCACAGGAGAACTCAACAAGGAGTCCTCATTATATTCCTATACTATTTATACAAAAGTGTCCTAGTCTGTGCTAGCAATAAATAATCCTATCATAATGTTTATGTATAGTCCATGCATCAACCTCATATCTTTCATAAGGACACTATACCATATACATATGCTCTGACATCATCTGTTATGATCTTAGATCCTTAGGGTTGGATAAAAGAACAACTCTTGTATTAGAGAAACACAAGAGAACTCGATAAAGAGTTTTTTACAAAATAGTCTACCTTATATACTTCTACAGATGGTCTGTGCTGGCTACTGTGCACCCTACCCTAAATGACCATGTGTAAAGCATGAGGTCAACATATGGTGTCCATGTTATATAACGTCACTTTGTTCTAGAACCTTCTACTTCCTTTTCTTAAGTCCCGTGATCAATGTTGTGACCAATCACTTCTGACCCTAACCCCAGAGTTCTAAAAATAGAAGAATGAAAGAAAATAAAATGAGAAAAGAAAATAAGAAAAAACTAAGTCTACAATCTTCAATCTTGATATCATCCTTTTAGTCCCTTCTTCCAAAGTCTAGGCCTATGACTTCACATCATGTGACATGTCATGTGACTGCAGTCACATGCCTCTTCATTGTCAAAATAAAATAAAAGAAAAAGAAAAGAAATATTAAATCAAGAAAAATAAATAAAAGAAAAGAAAAAATATTAGTGTATACCATAATATTTGATAGAGTACATGATATAAAAATTAGAGACCAAGTCCATGATGTGAGTAAGTTCAGTAGTGGAGAGCTACTCAGATTTCCTTTTAGTGTCTTCATATCCTAGCCAAATGATTTTGTTTTCAAAAATTATAGAAATAGACTTAAATACTTTTTACTTTTGTGTTTTTTTTTCTTTTTTTTAATTTTGATTATCTAAGCAGAAAGGTTAATGTTACATGTCACATGTTTGGTCACATCAGTAACAGTCAAATATCACATATAAAGAAAATCTATAGCAGCTAATGTTGTAATAACATAGCTAATATATATTAATCTTATAGAATGTGTATGTAGTATAAGGTAGGCTAGAGTGAATGGTGTACAGACCATGACCTATGGTATATAAGATAGACTAATCTGTACTGAAAACTTTATTAAACTCTCATATATTACTTAATACAAAGGTTATGCTTTTATTTTAACTCTTAAGTTCATAATACTTATAAAGAAGCTTACATGCCTATTAGGGCTTGATTTTGGAGTTCACAATCTGCAAGATTTTATACTCTAGCTCCCTATTAATAATAACTAGAGCTAAGTCCTAGTATTAGAGTTAAAAATAGTAGACTTTGTTTTTCTTTTATTCTTTCTATTTTTATTTTTATTTTGGACTAAGAGTTGAGGTTATAGTGTGATGTCACATGTGACTGTCACAACTATCAAAACTCAGTATATACAATTATATGACATAAGAGAAGGTTGTAGAAGATTTTTGAACAGATAATATTATACAATATAGTACCAACATGTTAATCTTATAGAAAGCACATGGACTTTAGAGTAGGTCAGTTGTAAAGTGTGCACAGACCATAATCTGTAGTATATAAGACAGACAACTTTATACTGAAAACTTTATTAAGTTCTCTTATATAAACTCTATATGAGATTCTTTTTTTGACTAAACTCTAAGTCTTAAGTTATAACACTGGAACAGGTTGAGTTCTTTTAGAACAAGTATTGGAAGTGGCTGGTTCAAGCATAGAAACATGAAAGACTAAATATATGGAGCATATAAACTTTAGGAGATGGGGATGAATAACAAAGTACTAAACTGGAAAATTATTCTGTAGAGTTTAAGATACTTTTCAAAGAGCTTTTTAGAGGGCTAAATAGTTTTAAAGAATTAAGCCTTTATAAAAACCTTATTACTTACTTTGAAATCAGGTGCAGGCAAATGTTGCATATCAGCAGACTTCTAATAGTGCTGTTGGGCCATGGAAATTTCAGTTTTGAGGGTACTTTGCAAATCATTGAGATTGACAGCAAAGTCTCAAGTCTGGAAGAAAGTGATATTGTGTTTAAGATATACTGAAATATTTGAATAGTAACTCTTATTAGTGAAAAATAGAGAAATACTAGTGATAGCATTATTGTAAGAAAACTCTACAAGTGATAGAAGTTGAAACCAGTTGTCTTGCTAGTATTCATAGTATATATGGAGATATTGCTTCAGAGTTTGGTTTATATATTTAGTTTGTCCACTACCTTCAGAATGGTGATATAAATTAAAGTGAAGCTGTAGTGAAGCTGTATGTTTAGAACAGTATCTAATGAAAAAAAGAAGTTTACTATGAACTCTGAACTACTGTTAGATAAAAAATATGCCTAAAAAAGAAAACCATTTATAGAAAAATTACAAAAGACATTAGATGATGTGTAAATGTAAATCCTGGATAATCTTGGCTTCAGTAGGTATACTATACCTCTATATGTTACAGTAATCATATTTAGGAAGAAAGTATTAATAGAAAGTGGAACATGAGAGAAGTCAGAGTTCTGAGTATAAGCACCCAGAATAGTGCACTACACTAGTTGACTTTTAAGATGAGAAATTACAGAGTACCTATATATTTTAAATACTTAGTACTCAGTAACTAACTACTCTGGGTACACCAAAGTTCTCAGAATGGAGTCTGGAGTTCTATAGAAATTATAAGGAAGCTATATAATCAGTTATAAAGCAATCAGATATAAAATAGAATCAGGTAGATTCATACTGAAAGAGTATAAGTATGCTGAAAGGAAGATAATCTCTTCCACAGATATTTTGAGTGAATCAGATATTATGAAAGCATTATCCATGATAAAGTCATATGGATCAGATGGGTTCAGATGGATATGTGACAACTAGGGTTGGAGATAATATAAGAAGAAGCATTATACTTGGAAAACATATAGAAAACAAACAAATATGCTATATCTACAGAGATTATGATATTGTACACAGGAATGAAAATTGTCTATGTGGTGAGCTAGTTGATGATGACTAGGATGGTATCAAACCTAGAGAATAATGAAATTTTCTTAATAAAATCCATAGAAATGGAATTCCATAGATATTTGAGAATAGGATATTGATTAAGAGATCTGTAGGGCTTATGAAGCTGAGGTTAGATTGCATACAAGTAATACAGAACTTGCAGAATTGCTGTACATTTATATAAAGGCTCAGCCAAGAGTATTCATAGCAAACTAATTCCAGTGTTTTATTTTGACTGAAATGGCCAGCTAAGATATGATTATGGTTGTACTGAAGTACACATATATGGAGGTTGCTAGAAAATAGTATATAAATTCTACTATTAAGAAAAAGAAGACTGGTGAAGTCTATAGACTAACAGTCTTCTGTAGAGTTGTGTTTTGCAGTAGTAGGGGAGTGCTATACAAATATCTCAGTGAAAGGAGTCAAGGTCAACAACTATAGCTATATAGAGGAAAGAGAAGAGTAATATTGTTGCTCAGACAGAGGCCATAAGCTGTTCATAAGGCTTAAAGTTATGAGGTTTAATTATAGCATAGCCATTATTTCCCCCTTTAGAAGAGACATTTCATTATCTAGTCAGAGTATCCAGTTTGATACCAATATGTCCAGGGCAGAACTGGATAACAAGATTCAACTGCAAAAGATACTCATACCACTATGCTTGTCTGTGAATCAATATCTTGGTAGTAGAGAAGTACTCAAGATTTTTGTAATCTGTAACAATATTAATAGAAAAAGCCAAATCTTCAAAATAGTGGCACCAAATTTTAAGAGCTTTAGAAATGACCAGAAGTTTCTTGTCATAAGTGTCATAATTCAGCTCCACAGTGATAAAAGTCTAGGAGTGAAAGACAACCAGATGAACTTCATTTTGTCCATAATAGAAAGGATTGCAGCAAAAGTATAGTTAGAAGCATCTATCTCTATGATGAGTTGAGCATCAGAAATCTAGTGCATAAGAATGAGAGTGGAGATGAATGCCTTCTTTAGTGAGTTGAAAGTATTATAGCAGAAGTTATGAAATTTTCAAGAGATTTTGTTTTGGATGAGGTAGGTCAGCAAAACAATCTGAGTAGTTGAAGATAAATTGGTAGTAAAAATTTGTGAAATCTAAGAAGGACTAGATGTCTTTGACTCTCTTGAGTTCTGGTCAATCTTGAATGATCTTCACTTTGTCATCAAACATAGTAAGTTTGGAAGGAGAAAGAATATATTTGAGATACTCTATTGACTTGGAGTAAAACTTGCATTTCTATGCTTTGGTATAAAGGCTAGCTTTACAAAGTTATTTGAGCACTTCTTTGACATGCTGGTAATGTATAGACATGTTGTTAGAGTAAATGAGTATATCATCAAGTTATATCATGACACAAACATTCAGAAGATCAGAGTTTATAAATTGTTAGAAGATCATAATATTATCATTAAAACCAAATGGCATCATAGACCACTCAAATAATCTATAATGAGTTCTAAAAGTAGTCTTCCATTCATTTCCATTAGCTATATAAACCAGGTAGTATGTATAACAAAAATTTATCTTGGTATATATCCAGACTTTATAGAATGAGTCCAGTAGATTAAAGATCAGAGGAAGTGGATAATAATTCTTTTAGATGATGTATTCCATATCCTGAACTGGCATAGATTTATAGGTAAGACCATGGAAGCCAATGCAGAAGTGCAGTAATCTATTCTTTTTCTTGACAAAGAGAACTAGAGTACTATGTAGAGAGAAGGCTGGTCAGATGAAATCTATATTGAAAATTTTCTTAATAAATTCCTTCAGAATCTGTAGATGGTGCCAACTGAAGGTTGCATATCTACTTCTAGATTGATTTTGAGGTCATAGAAATAATGAGGAGCAAGAACTTTAGCTTTGAATTTACTAAAAATATTGGTAAATTCATAATACTTAGAAAGGACATTGAAGAAGTTAGAAGGAGCCTCTGCAAGGTGTATGGAGTTTGTCTAGATATGTAAAAAGTGAAAAAAGATTTGAAATTTACTTGAACCTAAAAGTTTTGATGTACAGAGTAAAGATATAGTACTAATAATAGTGATATTAGGTTACTTAGAGATAAATACAGAGGTCTTAAATAATGATACAGAAACTGTGGGAGTCTGATGAATACAAAGGGTTGTTAGAAATTAACAGAGTTGCTAATGGAGTATTAACTGTAATACAAGATAGAGTAAGATTTTTCTGCAAAGAACAGGAATAATTAGTTGGGGCAACATAAAAGTCTGGATTTATATATTTACTAGAGATAATTACAGGTAGAGCAACAATTTTAGAAATGTTGCTGCTTAAAGAAGAGGTTATCTGTGGGATAGGGCAAATGTGGTTGTAATAGTATATGATATGTATGTTATTAAGGAAAAGCATTCATAAGCAGATGTTATTTGTATTTTTCTTTTAATAATTATTGTTTCTATACCTTCTCTTGATTTCTAAAGCTAATATTATCCCCTTTAAATTCTTTAGTATACAGTTAAGGGCTAGTGTTGTATAGTTCTTGTTACATCCTAATATAACTTCTTTTCAGCTAGACCTTTGTTACCATATTCTCAGATAATACACAAATTAACTATTTGGAATTCCAAGAGACCTTATTAGATTTCAGAAAATAAGATATGAACTATATCTAACACTACTGCTACATATACTCTGGATTATTAGGTACTATAGAGATTGTTATTCAAAACTCTATGAGATTGATATAAAAATGGAAAGGTTTTGATTTTTGGATTGATTAGGATAAAGTATGATCTATACCAGAAGAAAGTAAATAGGTACAAATATCAGATATAGTTAGATAGTATATAATAAGACTAGATATAAAGTACATATAGACTATATACTAGAGATATATAAAGTAGACTTCCTTGTACTAGAAACTTTACTAAGTTTTCTTATGTTAACCAATACAAGGTTGCTCTTTTGTTCTTATACTTGGATTTAAGTCATAACATCTGCTCTCTTAGATTCTTTTAGAGATAAGTTATATAGTTAGTATTATTAGTGCAATCAGTATACTTAAGTTCTCTTAAAAAGTTCTAAAGCCTTTTTATGTTTCTGTCTAGTTCCCTAACATACTTTAAGTTTATTATATTTGGTAAATTATAAGGATATAGGATTATATTTACAACTATTTATACTTATAGACTATAAATAAAATACTAATTGATATTATTAGAATTCACAAATGTAAACTTATTTTATCTTTTTCCTTTTTTAGACTTAGCTAAGAGAATATGATAAAAGTGTGATATATATTATATATGTGTCACTGCTGTCACTGTTACTATCATATAGCTATATGACTTGATAGAACATTGTATTAACAAGTAAATATGCAATATAACTTGGTATTGTAGCAAAAAGAAGACTAGTCTTATAATATCATATACTGTTTCATGTTGACTGTACTTTGTATTTATCTTATATATAGATATAATTCTGTATCTTTATACTTTAAAAATTGACTATATTCTTTGCTTCTTCTTAAGTTTTATATTCTCTTTATTCTTTCTTGTACTATCTTCTATTCTATTCTCTTCTATTTTTATTTTCTTTGCTATCTCATATCTCATATCTAATTTCTTTTTTATGCTATTACTGTAGTTTTTAAGAATACCTAATTAGAACAGTAGAGAAAACATAAAATTTTCCTAAAAAGTATTTATAGCTTAAATGACTAGCAAACAGTCTTAACCTTAGCTTATATACTATATTGGTTACTATTGCATAGCTTATATTAAGAGAACTTTAGACACTTTTAAAGTTTATTCTAAAATAATACTTAGTAAGACAACTACTAATAATCTTACTTATGTTTAGTAAACTATATTATTTTATTTCAGTTTTTCTTGTTATATTTTTTCAAGCATGTTGGCCACTTTTCTTTGCTTTTTTGCTTACTTATGGTCTAGAGCAGAATTTTCTATTTAATAATTCTTTTTTTTACTCTAGATATACCTACATTCTTACTACAGTATATTTATTACTAATCTGGCTAATATCTAGGCCAACAGCTACTATCTGATTGACATCTTAATATTGTAGTAACCACTAGTTGTAATGACTTAAATGCTTATTTAAGAAGCTTGTAATTCTTACAAGAAAACTCAACAAGACTCAACAAGAAGTTCTTGTTGTTTTTATCTACTATATATACTAATCTTACATAGTCTGTGTATTTTGCTATAGATTCTACTCTAATATGTAAATTATTCATTATCTATACTACTGCATGAGTCAATAACATTATTGTTCTAGGTCTTGGTTTATTATTCAAATCATGTGTCTAGAGACACCATTCTATGTGACCCATTATATGACTAAGATCACATATTCTTTCTTCAAAATTAAAATTAAATTAAAATCAAGAAGTATTTTTCTCTCTAATCTTTAAAGATTGTTCTCTTACTGAAGCAGTGAGTTATTTTTACAAAGACCAATTTTATAATCTGTCCAAAAGTTAAAGTTAAGTATTTGTTGAACTACATTTTGAATGTTAAAGTACAGTTCTCACTTCAAGCAGAAGGCCATGTATGTTGTATGAAAGAGAACAGATCAAATATGGTGAGACTTGTACATGGAGAGAATCACCTTGTACAAATCGAGTGTAATAAGAGGTCAAAACAAGTTCTCTTAGGCTCTAGAATGTAGTTAGAGTATTCTCAAGTTGGATAACACTTAGGGAATTAGATATTTGAATTTTCCCAGTGATTATTTCAATAGTACATCTGTATTACTTGAATTTCTAGAATTACCCATTGAGTTAGAAGCACTTGTCAATTATCCTCACAGATCACTTCAATGAATATATTTATCTGTCAAAACTGACAGCTCCAGAATGAAATGGAAACTGATAAGTTAAGACTATCAAGATATTTTTTTTGTGTGTGTGTGATCATGGTTGACTAATGATCCATCTTTGGAGCTCAGAATTTTCCCTTGAAAAGCCCATGAAGATATTTAATGGATCTGTCAATGCCCGAGTACAGTTATGGCCATCAAGATCAATGGAAGAAGAACTTCAGAGACACTTAGATGGAGATGAAACAAATAACCCGTGAAGCTGTACAAGAGATAACATTTCACAAATGACATCTATAACGGAAATAACACCCCGCAGCCACAATTTTACGGATATTGTGCACATTGAAATACAGCGTGATATTTAATTATTAATTATCTATCTCTCGCACTTAATCTTAGGAGTACTGTCTTAGCCGTTTAGGAGTAATTCTACCTATGATAAATTGTTTTTGACAGGTTTCATATCTCATAGAATGTAATACACATCTCCTAGTATCACGAATCCCAGGCCTGTCGTACACTCGTTTTGACCGCTGTACCAACCTACCATCCTAGGATCATCACTTTTGTTACTACACCACACCCAAGGATCTAAACTTTGGATATTTGAGCGTGACAACGATTCGTGTAAACGATCCTCACCACTTGATCAGTGTGATCGTAGTCAGCACCTCGGATTTACAGCGTGAGATCAGGATATCCGAAGGCAATGACTTGAACCAATCGGTGAAATAACGCCGACCCACTGAACGGATGTTGTCTGTGATCAACGTTCGAATCAGAATCAAGTTTGATGAAGTCGTGATGTGGGTTTGTGATGTGGGTTTGTAAAGGGGCGCCGTATAATTATGAGGTCTAGTGGACCTAAGATCATTCTCAGGTATGCTCAGTATATGAGCTGCACGGGAAGACCCTCAGATAGAGGCAACAAAATCTCCCAGAACTTTCTACGAATGGCAGGGCTCATCGTCTTACCACTTATCTCATTGTTGACAGTGGGGGTCATCATCTTGACTCAAAACATCGCTCGCTCACCTCTCAGCTATCTCATGCTTCTCCGCACAAAGGATATCATCATGGCCATTGATCTGCTTATTTGCACGGCCCTCGCAACGGCGATCTACTATGTGCTCGTTGCACGAGACCCTCAGCCACAATCATCAATTGATGGCTCCGTGGAACCTCCTATGATTCCTAGCTGGGTTCCATGGGCTGGAAGTCTGTTTCATTATTTCACCCATCAGCTCACCTTCTTCAAGAGATACAGGTACAAATGATTTTATGTTTGACTGACTTTCAGTGCTGAAGCCATAATCGAGCAGCATCCAGCATGGGTCCGCTTTCAAATTCAGGTTATTTGGCAAGACGATAGTCGCTATATCTTCTCCTACTGCAATTTCCAATCTTTTCAGAGACCACTCTGGAGCATTTGAAGTCATCAATAGAGATAGTGCCCATGTTTTGAGTGGCATCAACGTGGGCGATGATCGAATGTTGCATGTATATTCAGTCCTCGTAGGGAGGGTCGGTCCTCCCCTTTACCGAGCCATGATGCCGTCCAATTTACCGGTCATCTCTTCCAGGTTCACACAGGACCTTCTAAAGGGGTTAAGTCAATTGGATTTATCGTCACCTCGAACTTCGCTCAATGAATTTGTCCATCGAATGATGTATAACACAAGCTCCACGGCATTTTTCGGCACAGATTCCCCCCTTGATACTTATGAAGACTTCAAGACCTTTGATCGCGGTTCTGCACTCATCGTACGTCACTTGGGTATCTTCGCAAGATCAGCAACTGCCGCTCGCGACGCCCTGTATGCGGCTTGGAATCGCCATATAATTAAACACTGGGTATCTGAGGGGGATGGATATCTGGAGGGCGCTGTTGACGTGATGACGAACATATATCGTGAGCTCAACAAGGCCGACTTGACCTCAGAGGAAATTCCCCGGTTGATGGGTCTCATCATATGGACAATACATACAAATGTGTTGGCGTTAACCACATGGGTCATGTGTCACCTTTTGGTCGACAGGGATACGTATACCAGTGTCTGCCAGGAGATTCGCGCATTTGTTGATGAGAAGTTCCCCCACATCGGAGACATCGCCAAGATTGATCCGAGGGTCCTCGAAGGCGACGATTTCCCCTTGCTCAATTCGTTTATTCGGGAAGTCATACGCACGAAGACAAGTTTTGGCACCACTAGAATCGCAACAAGAGACACGGTCATTAGGGACGAGAGAGACAAGGCAATCTTGATACATAAGGGAGAAACAGTTTTCGTTAACTATCAAGGAATGCACTCTTCTCCCGAGCTGCACTCTGAACCTGAGGTCTTCAAAGCAGATAGATTTGTGGAGGGGGGGTCCTCGTCCTATAATTCATATACCTTCGGGATGGGCAAGCATGCCGTAAGAATTCTTGTTCTTTGCATGCATGCATTGAAAAATCTGATATGGGGTTCTCTAGTGTCCAGGGAGAAATTATGCCAATTTCGTCATTCGTCAGTTTGTCATTCTGACTCTAGCGCTGTACGACATTCGTGCTGAACCTGACAGACCTGGTGGTGCTGTATCTCTTCCTGAGATCTATAAGTGTCCTGGACTCACATCCATGACATTCTTCCGTCCAAAGAGTGACTTATCTATAACTTTCCACAAACGTATTCAGTAGATAGACTTGGATGAGAGAATAAATTAGAATTTGGACTGTAACTGTCCCACTCGAACGAGAAAAAATTTTGTTTGAATATTCCCAGAATAATCTACCCTCTACATCAGTGAAAAATACAGTTGTATCATAGTATACTTAAGAGCTAGGATTAATCACTTAACCCATACTGTAATGCAAGGAATGGATTTGATGTATCATGTTTGCTAGACTGGTAACTTATGTATTGCAGAGCAAGTCTTCCGAAAAATAGAATAAGACATATAAATAAGATGTCCAAGACAATACAAGGCATTTCTAGACTTTAGTCTTGTGGTTGCAGTGGAGAGTTGAATAATCAAGAGCTTTGTACACAATAGTGGTGGTGACAGAGAAACTTCTTTATCAGTAAGCAATGCTTCAGCCACATACATTCATTACTTCATGATAGGTTGCTGAGAAGATCTCTGTTAGATGATGACTAGTCAGGTCATTTGACAGGTTAGGAGCAATATTCCCATATATATAATATCTTCCAACTTCTTTGATACTTAGACTATATAAGCTAAGTAGCTAGAGTTGCCAATGTAAATCTGGCTGGTTCTGGGCCAATTCCTGGTGTGGTCATTATCTTATGCTCTTAGTTTTTTATTATTATTCAACAATCTGTTACATAGGGCATGAGGGCAGACTGTGGTAGCTACAAAGTAACTATGTTATGTAAGAAGGAGACAACATGGAAAAGGAAATGAAAAGGAAATGAAAAGGAAAAGGGAGATAAATAAACTGAACTAACTACTAAATGAGTAGCAAGATTGCTTTGCTATGTAATGCCTTCTCTGAAAGAGAAGGCATTTGGATTATACTTAAGAAAGGAGACAAACTGACTGATAGCATCTCTCATTGAATTCCAATAGTTGTTAAACCTTCTACAATCATGCAGAATGTGACATCTTGTTTCTATTGGGTATGAACTGCATATACAACTGAAATCTTCTTTAAGGAAGAATCTCAGATAATATTCACCAATTGGAGCATAATTGGTAATTGCTCTTATAGCTCTTGCACATAACAAATTCAAATGTCCAAAATGCTTGATTCATAAACCTCCTTTGATATATCAGGCTTCAATTGCATTGAGTTCATTGTCTAGTAGATCAAGGAAGTATTTAAAATTAGATGGCTGAAAAGACATTTGCCAGTTTTTGATATAATTGTTACATTCTTTCTTCTTGGTGAAGTTCTGTAATATCTTGCAGAGATAGAGAGGATTGAGGTAGAATTTTTTGTGTTGCAGTCAACCAATGCATGAAGTGGTCACTTGTTGTTGCTTGAGTAATCCCGGAATTTAATGGAATTGTCAGAGTGTCTATTGAAATACAATCTAAGATTTTTAGAGATAACAATTGATTGTAAATGAATGGTAGAATCAAAGATTCTTCGAGCCACATGGATAGAGTCAGTGATGATAATGATACTGGAAATGTCAGGGAATTGGGTAGCTTGACTAATTCCACATCTGATTGCAAATAATTCTGCTTCAGTTATAGTAATGTTAATAGCATGATGAAGTATCTTCTTGATAAAATTAGAGCAAGAGTAAACATGAGTAATGGAAGTAGTGATATTATTTTTGATACTAGTGTCTAAGATGATGATAACTGAGTTAGCTTTTAATAAGGTTTCAAAAACAATTTTATCAAGTTCATAAAGATAAGCATTTTTGCTTTCCTTGTCTTTACAGTTCACTCTATGGAATAAAATGTGACTAGGAAAAAAGTCAATTAGTCTAGTTCCAGGGAAAAATTCACTATTCAGAATATCAAATGATGGAAAAGTTCCATTGAGACAATTGTTTGTATTTATAATAGAACTCTTGATATATTGTTTGGAAGTCATATTTTCTAAAGAAAGGCAATAATAACACACTTTATTAGCATGTCTGTTT
>Ga0157358_1000117_pt1 | contig 30532 bp, 19 predicted proteins | sample AttcapACBM2_FD_111484 | JGI IMG/M metagenome (GOLD analysis project Ga0157358, IMG submission 111484) | Fungus gardens microbial communities from leaf cutter ant in Botucatu, State of São Paulo, Brazil - Atta capiguara ACBM2 | ecosystem: Host-associated > Fungi > Mycelium > Unclassified ... | reverse complement strand
TAACAAGGAAGAAGGTCATAGATGTTGCCGCGAGCTTTGCCATTCTAACATGTGAATGTCGATAATTGGCTAGATGTCCATGCTTCGTATCAGAACTCTTTTCTGACGCGCGAAGAGGTGATGAAGGGAACTTGATTTGTGCTCTGCTATTCATAATGAGAGGATTATAGAGCTTATGCTGCGTGTTGTGCCAACGGGTCACTCTTCTACAATTTTTATCGTATTCATCGTATTTCATTCATTCATTCAATGTTTGACTCAATATAAAATACGGATATAAAGTATACTTGCAGTATACAAAGTTCTTGTTATCCAGTCATAACCCCAGTGCCATATGCCCCAGATAGCTGTATAGTGCCTTGGTCTTGTCGCATCAACATGCCTGTTCAAAATTCCCTGTTATGCCTTCAGATTTAGCAAAGCCATCCTGACTTCCATGCGATATCTGAGGATCCTGCATTCTTAGACAATGGCATAGACGGATATAATGTCAAAAGCTTACAGTTCCGTTTTTTCTATCCCGGTTACCGACCACCGCAATCGTACCTCCTGAATTAGAGCACCTATGAGTATTATTGAATTGAACGGCGGCCAATCGGCTCATGTGTATAGCTCCGTCATTGTCACTCTTCTTCTGTAGTCCTTTCCTTGCGTTCAAGGACGCAAGCATTGTGTTGACATATCTGCCAGGGGATGAGTCCAATTCAATTAGTCCAATTCAATTCTAAGAATGTGAATCTTACAAGCGATCACTGCAGAAGTAGAATGCACCATAAATGTATGCTTTTTTGAATTTCAAGGAAAGTATGAGTGTGACGATTGAACAAAGAGAGGTGATGACACCTGTGTTTATGGTATACACCTAGATCTCATTCTGTCATTTCCAAGTAATTCAAGCAATCAGAGTGCGAACCATGAGCTTTGTAAGCATGTTGTCTGACTGATGAATTCCAGTCCGAGCTTGGTAGAGAAGTCGAACCATGGTCACACTGAGTAGGATGTCAGCTGCCGCTGCAAACCCATTCACCCCTTCCGTTAAGTAATTGAACCTGGATTCGGCATCGGATACACTATTTGTCTGGAAACAAGAGGCAATCCAAGCTATATGGGATATTAGTAATTTGAGAAACGTGGAAAGCGTATCTCTACCTATTCCCATGGCTACGTTCTTCAATTTCAGTTTTCTGTACAGTCAGAATATATTGGGTACTTACCCATTTTCCCTATGATGAGGAATCCCTACATGTAAATAATTTTATTTTTCGCATACTTGCTAGGAGAGGGACAAAGGATGAACTTACGGGGAGGATAACGAGATAAAACTTTCTGTTACTCACTGAATGATTACGTTAGTTTATGCCAGACACAATGAGCTGCAAACTTACGCAACCAAATCCGCATCAAGAAGAAGCATTGGACAATTAAAGAGGGAATCACCTGGAGACATGAGATTTTGACAGAAACCATTGATGATACACTCCAAGTACCTCGAACAGCGATTGAATCTGAAATAAAGGACAAGATTTTTATATTAAGGTGTTTAAGCTGACGCCTTACGATAAAAACCCATATTATGACGTCCAACTGAGCAGGATTGAAGTAATTCTACATCATGTCAACTTACACTTAAGCATTTGAGGTAATAAATGTTTTTACCGTCACAACGTAGAAGTAGACTGGAAGGTCTGCGTAAGTGCTTTTCTAGTGAATGTCCCTCTACAACTCACTGAGATATGCGATCAATGCTTGATGAACAGTGTCTACGGCCCTACGAGAGGCATCAAACTTGCAATCCCAGGAGACAAAGAAATAGATGTACCATACAGCGAAAACCTACCTCAGCCTCAGTATATAGAAAAATGTAGATCCATATATCGAACTCTCACCAGCATTTTTAAAGCCAGGCGATCATTTGTATATGATTCGAAGTACCTGATTCGAATGCTCGAGCTCATGGGTTGTCAGGGCAGTCATCAAGTATTACATACCAGTACATCTGTGCTGTTCCAATACCCCATAACCTGCATTTGATAAGTCTTAGTGCATGAGATGCAGCGATCGATTACAGACCCCGCAGCTACCACCATTCCGATGAATATAGATCCATAGCCGTTATCAAGGGAAGGGAGAGCAAGTAAAGGGGCAGCTGCCATAAGTGTTACGAAAGAGACTCGGTGACTGTATTTATAAATTCGTATTGGTCTCACTATATAACTGTATCCCAGAAGACATATTCAAGCGTTTGGTAGCATCATGACACTATACCAGATCAGAAACAAGAGCACCTACTTCTGTGATATAGCAAAAACAGAGTGATCATTGCTAGAATAGCTCACCTCACTTTGCTGCATGCTAAGAAATGGGTAGTGAGCATATGGAATTATTGACTAGGCAAATTGGTTCGTCCCATTGCATAGAGAACCAAGCTGGTAAAACATATCGAACTCACACTATCAAGGGCCAGGTAATTTTCTGGAGGAAAAAAATCACTAGTGGGAAGGTATGGATATTCAAATTCTAGAATAACTGATGATTGAAAAAGTTATAGATTTCAGATAACGCCCAACAGTGCATAGATGATTCATAATGATCATTGATACAATATCGTCTGATATTATCATTTATTGTTGAGTTGGGAGGTGATTAAGATGTACAGTGCTTCTCCAAAATGGCAGATGCTCATCAGCAAGATGGTGGATGCTCATCAGAAAAATGGCAGATGCTCATCAGCAAGATGGTGGATGCTCATCAGAAAAATGGCAGATGCTCATCAGAAAAATGGCAGATGCTCATCAGCAAGATGGTGGATACTCATCAGAAAAATGGCAACCAACTTGAGTCCATTTGACATAGCTGGAAAATTGTTCAAGTGTTTTTCAAGTAGTTTTCAGTAAAACTTAGTGCGCTTTAATAAATTTGGAGTCATCATCGAGAAATGTACTTGAAAAGTGTTTCACAAGTTTATCAGAAGTATTTCGTGAGTATTAATACTATAAGCAAGATAGTAAGGTATAGAGTTAGAGCTTGATGGTTGTTCCCTTGTTGTCTTGAAATGTTCTTATGAATTCTAACAATAAACATCCCGCTGGTCTATTGATGCAAACCAGCTCACAGAACTCGAGTATTTGTTTCATGCTGGCATGTTGGAAAAATTAGAACAAAATAGCATTTAACCACTGAGAATCCAACTGGGTGCAAGAAAGCAAGACCTGTGAATTATCTCTTGAGGATCAAATTGACGAGTTCCAACAGCTGCAGAATCACATTCTGCCTTGACATTTAGATGGCGGCTTGTTCACTGTTCGCCGTGTCAGATGACACAGAACCCAAGTCATTTCCACGAGGTTCCGCTATGTGAGTACGTTTCGCTATTTAGTCTCTAACAGATAATCAGTCATTGGAACTTCCCCGCCATGTCAACCATTCCACCTGGCATTAGCTTCACTGCTCGATCTCTTCTTGATTTCCTGCTGCCTTGCGCTGTACTATATCCGACTCTTTTGATTGGAAGTTCCCAACTATTCAGTTCGGATCTGTCAAGTTGGGCATTGGTAGCTTCAAGTCTTGGGTTAAGGCTAGGGTATAATATTTTCAAGCCTTGGGCCAAAGAATTAAAAGATTTGAGGGCTGCCTATGTTAATGGAGCAGTACTTCCTCCTCATGTTCGGGAAAATGGCCTAGAATTGGTCAAGGTATTCCTACATAACCTCTATGATGGTTATCCGGGTGAGCCTCTTCGCTCAGACGTCGACCTGGTTGACAGAGGTCGACATCATGTCACACTCAGCCGAGCCTTTGAGAAAGTTAAGCGAGCAGTATGAGTCCAACGCATTCAGACTCACTATTGGAATAGATCAATTTGTAGGTCAACATAGTCCTGTACTTCATGTACTACCTTATAAGATTTCATTCATAGTACTTCACAACTGAGCCAGCTCATGTCAAGAGTCTCCTTGCGTCAGACTTTGAATCTTTTGAGAAAGGTTGAGAGCCGTCACCACTGGAAGTATAATTCTGATGAATGGACAGGTCCTTTATTCCGGTCTCAGCTAGGGTCTCTTCTTGGAAATGGAGTTTTTAATTCGGACGGTATGCTTGAAATCACTCTTCTCAATTGTTTGCTCATTTCCATATGAGTGTAGGAGACATGTGGAGGTAGTCATGTCCCCCATCTCAAGCAGATACATATTCAATGAGTCTTCTCTTAGGTTCCACCGATCTATTACTCGGCCTTTTTTCACCAGGGATCGTGTGACTGACTTTGATAACTTTGATAAACATGCACAACATGCATTACAAATGGCTAAAGCACGTCTTACTGAAGGATATTCAATTGACTTCCAGGTGCGTGTTCTCACATAGGCTCATAGCCGATGGCTCTGGAAAAAGGGGAGTTAGGATTTGGTCGCTCGGTTTACTCTGGACTCTGCGACGGAATTCCTTTTCAACAATGACGTTCATTCTCTTGATGCCTCGTTACCTTATCCTCCCAATTCCCCTTCGTCAGGGAAGAACAGTTCCGCATTCACGGACCATCCATCTGATGTATTTGTAAAAGCATTTGTGGGGGCCCAGGAAAACTCTGCAAAGAGAACATTGGCTGGCTCAATTTGGCCGATGCTCGAATTCTTGGAAGATGCGGTAGCAATTGATCGAAAAATTCTTAATCGGTTTGCACAACCTTTTTTGGAGAAAAGTTTGAGGGAGAAGAAAAGCAGGTCCGTGGACTCAGAGGATGTCACCGAGACGCTGTTGGACTATTTGATGGACAAGACTTCGGGTGAGTACCAAAGGTGACAATACAACGCTATTAAATACCTGGAGGATAGACCAAACCATTATCAAGGATGAGGTATGGGTCTTGATGCCCTTGACCCCGTAAGCTTCCCTGATCATTCCACAGTTGATCAATCTACTTGTCGCTGGTCGTGATACTGTGAGTAGTTAGATATCACTATCTGTCACTCTGATTTCTTTTAACCAGACTTCTTCGCTGCTTACTTTCTCTTGTTATATGTTGATTGAGCACCCTGAGATGGAGCAGCGCTTGAGACAGGAAATCTTGGAAAAAATTGGTCCTGAGCGCAGTCCTACAATTGAAGATATCAGAGAGCTCAAGTATTTGAGAGCGTTCTTGAACGGTGCGTTCACATATTGACTATCAGATCAAACACTGATCCACACTCCTGCTGCCAGAGGTTCTGCGTCTTTATGCCATTGTGTAAGCGACCTATACCAATTATATTTCTGGAATATCTAACACAGTTCATAAATTCAGACCTCTAAATACCCGGTATGGCTCAGGGATCCCCAACCCTCTCCTCTCGTTGACACGGATACTGTATAGGATTACAAACAAACCAGTTATATTTGCCCCTTCATCAGGCAACGTTCCGCTATACATCCCTGCATCTACAACGTATTTTGGCACTATTCCTTGAATTTTATAAAAATGACCGGATCTTTTCTCCAGCGTTTTATATTCTGTGTTCTTGATGCATCGGCGGACAGACCTATGGGGACCAGATGGTAAGGTATTTAGGCTGCATACTTATCGGAAAACTGGACTGACCCTCGTTGTTCCAGCGCTCAAGTTTGACCCTGATCGGTTTCTTGATGAGCGTGTTCAAAAGTACATGGTTGCCAATCCGTTCATCTTCTGCCCCTTCAACGCCGGACCCCGAATATGCATAGGCCAACAGGTGTGCACAGCTGCCATACACTGCTCAAGAAGGGTTCAGTATTAACCAATTGATACAGTTTGCATACAACGAGGCATCATTCTTCCTTATCCGTTTGATCCAGCAGTTCACATCCTTCAGTTTGGATGAAGCTGCTCGATCTCCTGATGCAACTCCAAAGCCTGAATGGGCGGGGATTCGAGGTCCACAGGGTAGGGATAGAATTCGGTTCCATGTCACTTTGACTATGTTTGTAAGAGGAGGGCTTTGGATGAAGATGGAGGAGGTTCATCAATGAATAATCTGTGTGGCATAATTCTGAATTCAATTGTTGTTCCTGTCTGTTTCGTTCTTTCAGGAAGACAAGGAAAAACAGTTCTGCATAAGTTAAGTTATTGTATGCCATACTGAACCATTGGCATCTAAGAGTCCAATTTCACCTCCTGGATGTCATAGTCAGGGGTACCTTGAGTATCTGTTGAAAGGGCGGCAAAGTTAACAAAACTTATGCCAGTACAGAACTACATACAAAACAAAATCATGGGAAGAAAAAGAAGTAGAACAGAAGTTTATGGGTTTTCTGGTTTTTATTTCCACTCAGAAGAGCAATTCCTGGGTATTATAATTACATGTCCCATTTTGTACTACATAAATAAAATCTTACATTAAATATAACTTAGTTAGACTATTTAGTTATTGAATATGACTAATATATCTATATCTAAACATGATGATGTCACATTCAGCAGAATTTATAAGTAGCATTATCTGTTCTTTGTAAGAGAAACTCCAGACACTTCTAAGAGTTCATTCTAAGGAAATGATCAGGTAACACCATTAGTGGTAATCATATCTACATCTCTTGATCTATTACTACATGCCTATCTATCCCTTTCCTCTTTGTCAATTATCATGCTTAGACTTTATTAGATGATTATATCTAATAGCTTGTATTGTAAGTACTGTACCATATAATAGACTACCTCCTGTAGTATATGTAAGAGCATGTATGAGTAGATCTACTCTTATCTGAATATCAACCTAGCTTCTAGGACATTTATCTAGCTTAATAAGTGAGTGTCAGAATTAAAGATGGTGGACTTGGTCCTTTTCATTATTCTCTTTTATTTTATTCTTTTTATTTTTATTTTCTAATTTTCTTTATTGGAATTAAATTAAGAGGTTATAGTGTGATGTCATATGTGACTAAATTGTGATACATATTACAGTCACAGTCACATCACCTCTGTGCTGCTAGTTCTCTTATAACTAGTATATATAAGAGAATAATAGCTTAAAGCACTATAGAATAGTCTTCTTAGGCCAAAATAGTTTATATTTTTCTTAAGGCAGTAGTTGGTAGCTTAAGTAATCAATAGACAGTGTGGTATAGGATGAGAAGAAGGGTTACTAGTACTTACAGAGATTGCTTCAAGTTCAGAATATAAGTCTAAGAGTGAGGCTAGTATAGGCTTCTTTTCTTTACTATTATACACCTTATTATATTTCATATCCTTATCACTCTCTTCATCACCCTTACTAATTGATTTACCTCTATAATACAATATAAGTCAATACAGCTCTTTTAGTCAGATCTTATTTCAAACAAGATAGTACATGAAGCAAATAGAGATGTTACAGGCACTAATAGTAGTATAACAAGGAGGAGAAGTGGCTTTAAGATCCAATAATGAGTTCTATGCAGAGTGTTATAACTCATTCCTCAAGAGTTAGAGGAAAAGTATACTTGTATAGAGTGATATAAGAGAACTTGATAGAGTTCCTACTACAGAGTAGTTTGTATATCTTTAGGAGTTGGTCTGTATATCTCCAACCTACTCCAAAGCTATGACTAAATTCTTCTAGTAGTTTCTATGATATTTTACTAAGTTATATGACTATGTGACTGTGGTATATGTTACTCTTCTGTTACATTTTGTGATATGACCATCACACTCTTAGCCAAGTTTCAAGAAGAAAATAAGAAAACTAAACTATAAAAGAGAAATCATAAAAGACTAGAAAAATAAAAAATAACTAAGTCTACTTAGAAGATTTCTAATACAGAGATGTTCAAACTACTTTGTTTGATGGAGAAACAAGCAAAGTAGTGAGTTTTGTGATAGCTTATAGGTTGTATATTAGAATGGGAATAAGAGAGATAACAGTAAAGGAGCAGGTATAATGGATTTTGATGTATATATAGGGGAGATCAGTAGATATTTGGAAGAAGAATATTTTGAGAGAGATAATGATGAGTCAGCCAAAGTAGCTAAGCTCAAAAAGTGTTATGACCTTAGCTATAAGCTCAGGTTGCACTTAGGCAAAGACTTGAGAGAAAATAAGAGATGTTATAAAAGTGGTAAAGTATAAGGATACAAGATAGTATCTATGCTATATATATGTATAGTACATGAGGAAATGGTTCATAGTTTATAAGGGGAATGAGTCATAGTCAACAAGGAAAAAGCAAGGCTAAGGTGCCTACTACATGAGGCACTGACTGATATAACTATGGCATAGCTGATCACAATGTCATTACTCTTTGCCCTAGTTCATAAGGCTTACTTGAGGTATGTATTGTAACAAAAAGATAGAGTAAGGAGCTAGAACTATAAAAGAATTTATGTAGGAGTTTAAGAGGGTAATAAAAGGAAGTAGGTATAAGGGATAGGGATTGGTTGAAGAATTTAAAAGAAAATGGTGTTGTAGCAACCACTTAGACACAAAGTCTAATGATAATACAAACAAGTAAATCTCTTAATATTGGATATAGTGTGAAAAGTTCACAAGAGAACTCAACAAGAAGCCTCTTCTTTATTAGAGTCCTATTTATACAAAGTGCTCATGGTCTGTGCTACTAATAATTAACCCTGCCTTTATGTCCATGTTGCATCCTTATGTCTGCCTCATTTTCTACTCAAGGCCACTATGTTGTCTTCATGTGTCCTGATGTCATTTTCCAGACTCTTCTACTATGTTCTAGGCCTATGACATCACATCATGTGACATGTCATGTGACTGTGGTATCACATACCTCTTTTATCATCCAAAATAAAAGGAAAAGAAAAGAAAATCAATATAAAATTAGAAAATAAAATAAAAGAAAAATAGAAATTGTTAGTGTCCAAGTGTTCCATAACAAATGGGGTGGTTAGATAAAAGTTCATAAATTCTAAAAGACCTCTAAGAAGTATTAACCAGTAATATGAATATGTTACAAATTTGAACAGATATTAGAGAGAAAGTTAGAGAGAAGAAGAAAGGTTAAGGAGAAGTAAGAAGAGTAGATATTAGAGATAGAAACAGATAGAAATAGTAAACAACCAAGGAGAGTTCTGTTATAACTCAGGTTTAAGGATTAGAACAAAAGACCACTCTTATATTGAGTAATACAAGAGAACTCAATAGAGTTTCCAAGTACAAATGTCTTTCTTACATACAAATTACTGATGGTCCATGCTATACTTCTTTAGTTCTACTCTAATGACCATGTATTTGCCTTGAAATTGACATGTGTTAACTATGCTATATAATGTCATCTTCTCTAGAACTTTCTATGTTGTTCTATCATGTCATGTGAGCATGTGACTTGTGTGACAGTGATATGTGACAGTGTGACATTTTTGTCTTCTTCACCTTTGGTCAACAATAATAAATAAAGAAAAATAATAAAAATAAAATAAAAAATAAAATGAACTAAGTCTATTATTTTCTACTTTGACAGGTTCAGACTATGATTACTTTTACTCCAGGTATGGCCAAAAAGGCAAAAAGAACCACAGATACTAGCAGAATTTGCTCTAATAGATATAGTAGAGAGAACAAATATAGTTGTGGTTAGAAACTCTCTGTAAGGACAAGGAAGAAGAGGAGGAATAATAAGGGATCCATATACAATAGACATGAATATAGAGAGAAATTGTTATAATTGTAGAGGTTTTGGTCATATTACAAGATATTGTAGAAGTTGAGGAATTATAGAGTAAGGAAAAAGGATTAAATATAGGAATAATTGTAGTAACAGAGATAATTTAAAAGGGGAGGAGAATCTAGTAGTTCTTAACTAAACTCTTAGAATAGATTCAATATACTAGCTAGTTGTGTTATATAAGCTGGTATTTCAGATCTAGAGAAACCTCTAAGAAAAGTGACAGTAAATATTGGACTGGAAAGAATTGATATGTAAGAGAGTGTAACAGTAGAAGTGTTGTTGGATAGTGGTATGATAGGATTAGTTATCAACTCAAAATTTTCAAGAAAACAAGAATTCAAACTAAAGAAAATTAAGAGATCTATTTATATAAAAAATGTGGATGGTATATTTAACAAGAAGGAACCAATATAAAACATTGTAAAAGTTAATATTTTTCATGAGAAATACAGAAAGAGAACAGAAATTGATATGATAGGAGGATAGAAGTGAAGTGTGATTTTAGGAATGCTATGACTAGCTCATTACAAACCTGAGACTGACTGGAGAATAGGAGAAGTAAGAATGATGACATGTCTAAAAGAGTGTGGGAAGCAGTGGAGGAAAAAGCAGGGAAAATCAGAGTAGCAGAAGCAGAAGGAAGAAGAGAAAGAAGAAGAAGGAAAGAAATGAGAAGATAAAGAGTAGAAGAAGGAGAAAAAGAAGAAAAAACAAAAAAGAGGAAAATAGAAGTAAAGAAGATAGCAGAGGAGTAGGAGATCTGGAATGAGAAGAAGGAAGTAGAAAGATCCAAATAAAAGGCCAAGAAATTGGTATCTCAAATATTCTACAAGTGGATTCATGTTTTTGGAAAAAATACAAGTAAGAAAATGTCAATAAGGAAAATGTGGGATCATACAATAGATATAAAAAAAGGGTTTGTACCAAGGAATGGAAAAATTTATTTATTATCAAGAGAAGAGAAAAAAAGTTATGTGTCAGGCACAGTTCATACTGGAAGGCAAAAGCCTATGGAGTTTGCTTAGAGATATATAGAGTGTGGAAATTCTGTATGATAAGCTCAGTAATATGAACTTCCCAGAACAATCTTTATTTCAGCTTATATGCCATGCTGTCTGTCTGCTGCATGGTTGTAACTTTAGAAAATAGAATGAAGTCTAGAGAAGATGAGTACTGATATAATATGTTGCTATTGAACACTAGAGATTAAGTTTATTTGAATATTCAATTATCAGACTAGCAAATTACAGTGTAAGTACTAGTCTTATATATAAGTAAGACAAATAGATGATGCTTGGAGATTTTAGTAATAAAATACTAAAAGAGATCAATTAGGGGAACTCTACTATAGAAGGCCAAGTTTGATAGAAGTATCTCTGTCATGAGAGATCAAGTACTTGAGAGGTTCAGGATTATTGCATTATTGCTATAGGAATATGTTATAGAAAATATGACTGCTATAGAAGATAGACTGTTACTAGAATTGAAAAAGACATCACTATTACAGAGGATGGTCTACAGAATGGTTAAACTTAGCACATGACAGTATGTGAGTTCATTGAAGAATATCCAAGAAAAGGGTACATCAGATCCTCAAAGTTATCTTAAATAGTACTTGTGTTTTTCATAGAAAATAAGGATGGTAAGAAATGTATGGTATAAAACTACAGACATTTAAACAAATGGACCATTAAGAATAATTATTCTTTATCTTTAACTTTAGACATTGTAGAAAATATTAGTATGAAAAAAGTATTTATTAAATTAGATTTATAATAGGGGTATAATAATATACAGATAAAGAAGGGGGATGAGTGTAAGATAGCATTCATAACACTGGAGAGATTCTTTGAACCAATAGTAATGTTCTTTAGTCTGATGAACTTATCTCTGATATTTCAAATAATAATGAACAAGATCTTATAAAACTTGATCAACACTAGCAAAGTGGTAAGTTTTATTGATAGTGTAATTGCAGAAATAGAGGAAGAAGAGGGACATGACAAAGTAGTAGAGGAAGTAGTAAAGAGGTTGGTATAAAATAATTTATATTTAAAATGGTGAAAAAAAAAGTAAAGACAGTATTGGATTGGCTGACTTGTTAGGAGATTAAGAATATTCAAAAGTTTTTAAGACTTACCAATTACTATAGGTGGTTTATTAAGAACTTTGTATCTATAGCTAGATCACTATATAATCTTGTGAAAAAAAAGCAGAAATGGAAATTGTTGGACAGATAGAAAAAGGCATTCATAGAGTTGAAGATGAAATTTACAAAAAAAAACTGGTGTTAGCAGCACTAGATTTAGACAAAAAATGAGAATGGAAGTTGGCATGTTAGATAATGCAATAGGAGAAGTTTTGTCAATAGAATGTGAAGATGGAAGGTAGAGGCTGGTAGTATACTTGTTGAAGTCTCTAAATAAGACTGAGAGAAATTATAAAATTTATGACAAGAAGATATTGGTGATGATTAGAGGATTAGAAAACTAGAGACATTTATCAGAAAGTGCTAAGTATAAGTTTAAGGTCTAGACAGACTACAAGAATTTAGAATACTTTATGAAGGCACAACAGTTGAATTATAGGCAAGCTCAATGGACATTATACCTGTTAAGATTTGATTTCATCTTAAAGCATATACCAGGAACAAAAATGGAGAAAGCAGATAGATTAAGTAAAAGGCCAGACTAGAAGACAGGAACAGAAAATGATAACAAAAACCAAAAATCAATAAAGAAGGAATGGATTCAAGGTTTGACAGAGATAGTAATAGAAGAACTAGAAGTAGATATAATAATAAAAATAAAAATAGCTAGAGAAAAGAATAAAAAAGTAGTTAAAGTAGTAAAAGAGATGAAGAAAATGAGTGTTAAGCATTTAAGATCTCTTTGAAGACATTAGTAAGTAGACTTTATACTCTTAGATAATACTTTAGGCTCTCTCAAGTTAGTATTTACTTAAAAGACAATGTGGTAGCTATTAAACAAACCAGACTTCAGACTTGGAGTCTATTAGAATAGACTTAGCAAAGTATTGTAGAATACCTAGCTATCTGATACTCTAGCTTGCATGTACACAGAGGTTACTTGGTGATAATAGAAACATGCTATAATATAGTTCTTTAGAGAAATGTAGAGAAAGTGATGTTATCCACTTGTAAAAGAAATAGAAATACTAGAAATATACTAGAAAGTGATATTACCCACTTGAAAAAGACTAGCTACAAAGTATGGATACTCATGAGCATAATTGACATATCTAAAAATATTCAAATAACAGGACAAGGCAGAAACAAGATGGATCAGAAGCCAGAGAAGTCTAGAATAAACTTGTGAGTAGAGGCAACTGGTAAAAATAACTAAGAAGGAATAGAACTAGTACTTGTAAGCAGAAAACAATCATTAGGTTGATATTGGATTGTAAATAGAGAGAAAACCATGCATTTGCAAGACTTCAGCAGTTTTCCTTATGGTTTCAGTTTCTATTTTCTATTTTAATTCTCTATATTCTTAGACTAATATATAAGCCACAAGTAGAGGAGAGCAAGAAAGAGACCTCCTATCTGAATTTCCCCACTCATAAGTAATTTAATCACTATTTTATTGAGTGAGCATTATTAGTACCTTTCATTGCTTTTAGACAAGTTTCAGGGAGTTCTAGCAGCTTATGAAAGGCTTTCAAGATAAGTATCAGTTGGTATCTTCAGTCATAAGGTTTGACTTGAGGAATGTCTTTAGGATACATCATCTGGGATAGATAGTGTTATTGGAGACTTTTAAGACGCTTTGCAATCTATTCACTAGATTTTTCAAGAAAGCTTATTGCACAGTACAAGGTTCACTGTTTATGAATGTTTTAACAAGGGAAAGCATTTGCAAGCAGTTGTTATTATTTCTACCCTTCTCTAGATCTCTAACACTGATATTGTTCTCTTTGAATTCTTTAGTGTACAGTTAAGGGCTAGTATTACATAGTTCTTGTTGCACTCTAACATAATCTCCTTTCTGCTTGATCCCTGTTAATAAGTAGCAGGTTGAGGGAGAGTTAGTGTTGAAGGAGAAAAAGATTTATGTACTAAAGAATGAGGAGTTATAAGTAGAGATAATCTGGTTATATTATGATATGCCAGTAGCAAGACATAGAAGAAAATAAAAGACAACTTAGTCAGTAACATAGAATTATTAGTAGCTAAGAGTAACAAAAAATATAAGAAAATATATATAGAAATGTGACTTGTGCTAGAGAATGAATAGAACATAAGTACTAGTGGAGATTTTGATAATAAATGAAATACCAGAGAAATTATAGACATATCTGATGATAGACTTTATCACAAAGTTACCATGAGTAATAGCAAAGAGTGTAATTTTGGTAATGTGTGACAGATTGTCCAAGATAGCTTATTTTGTGACATTAATAGAAGAAATATTAGTGAAAGAACTAGCAAGAATAATGTGTGAAAGTTGCATGAGTTGCCAGAGAGTGTGATTTCCAATAGAAGACTACAGTTTGCAGTAAAGTCCAATAAAGTAGTAAGAAAACTTTGATACTTGTCTATAAGGTCTGTATGCTCTGTAGAATGGTCTGAGAATGATAGCCTGCTCTTGTTTTGTGGTAAGGTCTATATTCTAGATGTTATAAGCCTCTGCTGCTGCATTGTTGCACTTCATCATGATTCCTAGATAGTTAGTTATACTAGCAAGTGGAAAAATCTAAAGCTGATGTCCTAGAACTACTAGTGGTCACAGATATTAAGATATATCAGTTAGTATGTCAGCATGTGTAATCTCTGTCTATATATTGGGCCAATCCAACATCTGCTTCTGAAAGAACTACATTTATTACCAGTACCAAGTATATGTTGGAAGACTATTAGTATAGACTTTGTAGTAGAACTTCCAGAGTTAGCAGATTATGATGCTATGATGTCAGTTATAGATTTAGTGTCTAAGGCTATGTATTTTATTTCTACTTACACTACTGTCACTATAGAGATCATAGTACAGCTCTTTTTATATTATGTCTGAAAGCTCTATAGTCTCTCTACTTACATTGTCTCTGACTATAGACCTTAGTTTATTGCTCTTTTTACCAGGAATATTAGATAAGAAATATATCTAGAAGAAACCATCTACAGAAAAATTACAGAAGACATTGAAAGAGTGTGAGAACATTATCCAATGTATATGAATGTAGATTTTAGGTGACCTTGGCTTTAGTGGATATACTGTGCCTCTATATGTTACAATGATTATATTTTGGAAGAAAAGATGAATGGAAAATGGATCATGAAGGAAGTTAGATTTCCAAGCATAGACACTCAGAACAGTACACTATACTATTTGATTTTCAAGCTGAGGAACTACAGAGTATCTACATATCTTAAATACTAGTACTAAGACTATCTGAAGATTAGAAAAGATAGGTAACTACTCTAGATATACTAAAGTCCTTTGAAATCAAGTCCAGAGTTTTATGAAGATCATGAGGAACCATATGATTAGTAACAGAGTGATCAAACATGAAAGAAAACTAGATAAATCCATACTAGAAGAAGATAAGTAGGAAGGAAAGAAGATACTCTCTTTCACAGATATTCTGAGTAGATCAGATGTTAGAGAGACATTATCTGTGATGCAATCAAATGGGTATGTGACAAGGAAACTCTATTATATGCTTAGAATTGAAGTTGCATCCTTGACTATATAGTATTCTTAATCAGATAGATAGACAGAACAGATTAACTAAGAACTTGACTAGTATTTCTAGCTATTCATAAATGAGAGGCAAAGTAACTAAAATAGCCTCCTGTTCTTAGCAGAGTTCTAGTATAACAACTATGTATATCTATCTATCTAACAATCTCCATTTATATTTAATACTAGCTATCTTTTGAGAATGAATTTTGAACTATACCAACAGAAGTCAAAGATAGAGAATGTCACAAGGTTTACAGAGCATATGAAGGCTATGCTAGAAGAATTAAGATCTACAATTTAGAAGTCACAAGATAATATGGCTAGGTACTATAATCAGCAATTTATTTCTATTTTTATTTCCAACTCTAGTGATAAGATATTTCTTAATCCTTTAGATATTTATACCACACCATATACCTCTATGCCAAGCTCTTCTACTACTGCCTTGGACCTTATATAGTAGAGAAATGAGTTAGACCTATGTTGTATTATTTAAAGTTTCTACTAAAACTATAAAGATTATATCTAGTCTTTAATGTCATTAAGCTGACTGTGGTCTCCAAATATCCCATGCTTGGTAGACACTCTAGCTCTTTACCAAACTCTATTGTTATCAATAAAAATAAAGAGCAAAAGGTCAAAGGAATTATAAATAGCTTATTGATACTATAGAAAGTACTAATACCTAATTAAGTAGAAAAGCTTTGGTCTAGAAGTAAACTCTTGGGAAATACATCAGAAATGTTCATGCCAGATCAAGTAGTAGAGTTTTAACACCTCAACCCCCAAACTCTGCAGATTTTTCTTTATCTTTTATTTTATTTTATTTCTTTTTTAATTTTTTATAGTTTCTGTTTTTATTTTCTTTATTTAGACTTAGTTGGAGAGGTATGATATGATATCACTATGTCACAGTCACACATGTCACATGATTATGTAACATAAAGAACATTATAGAAGATTTTGGAATAGATAATATTATATAGTATGTTTTATAGAAAGTATATAGACTTTAGGATAGATTAGTTGTAATATGTATACAGAACTATGCCACAGTCTGTAGTATATAAGATATATTAGCTTGTAATAGGAACTTCATTGAATTTTCTTGTGTTACTCAATATAAGAGTATGTTTTTTGTCTAACTTTTAAAACTCAAGTTATAATACTATACCATTTGCTTTGAGTTATAGCAATCTAAAAGGAGGGGGTGGATATTAAATTTGATACTTCAGCTCCAGAACTCTGTTACAACATTATAGTATTTACCACCTTCTGCCACAAATCTATAGTATTAATCCAGCTCTTCTAGATTCTGAACTCTGTAAATTTTGCTATATATTGTTTCATATTTCCTGTGATTCTAGGTAATCTTCCAGATATTTTTATCAGAGTTTCTCACTATTTAGTTGCTATCATTCTCTGATTACTTCAGTACTATTCTATTAGATTAAAATGGACTGTAGAGTACTTATAGTACTGTTCTCTTAGGTTTCTTCTAAAGATGTGCTTTATCTTGTCTTTTGAGTAGATAATATGAGCTTAGGTTGCTCCTAAAGATCATGACTCTGTATATCTTGTAGAATTTATTCAATTGTCCTAACAAAGGATAGGTTAGTGTAAACATGCACAAACTAGCACTTAGAATATATAAAGTAGACTATCTTGCAGTGAAAACTCTATTAAGTTCTCTTGTGTTACTTAATATACAAGTATGTTTTTGCTCTAATACTTAAGTCTAGTTATTATACTAGGCTACTTAATAATATATAGATATTGTAAGGGAATCTTGTTCTGGTCTTAAATAAATTGAACTAGCAATAGTCAGATATAGAATGTGTGTGTGCTAAAAAATCTTAACTACTTTATACTTTTCTATAAAGTCCATAAATAAGAGTATATTAGGTTTAGAACAGTATGAAGAAGTCTTGGACATTATAGAATTCAAAGAGGAGTAGGACCTGAAATGTAGTATAAAATGGACTATACCTATAGATATAAGAATAGAGTTTGATATTAAAGTCCATAAGTTTTTGAGCTGACTTATAAGACTAGCAAGGATATTGTTGGTTGAGATTTCTAAGATATGTTGATGCTTGGCTACTTTCCATGGATAGTATTGTAGAAGGCCTAGAAACTTATTTATGTTGATAGATTTGAGGTTGTTTTACAAAAGCAAACATTATTTTGGAAACAAAATAATAAGAAAGATTGAGATATGCAAATAAGCAATCTTGAATTATCAGACCAAAATGCTTTAAAGTCTTAGAGAAGGAAGAGTAGAATAGGAAGATTCTACTCTGCTATTAGAGTAACTGGGAAGAAATGCAGAGCTTCATAGAGTTTGTGCTTCAGGAAGAACTTAAGTGTTTATTACTCACTATCTAATACAACATTTATCTCTAGAAAGAATCTAAGAATATATAACTAGTATCTCATAATGGAGTTTAAGAACAAATTTTTAGAGTTTGGCATATATTTTGTGATTTTAAGACAAGACTATGTTTTTTAATACTTAGGAAATTTGGTACTAATTAGATAAAGTATTCTACTGAATACTACTACTATATATACTATAGTAGAATAACCCAAGTGCTTAGTTCAAGTACTAACTGATCACTATGTACAACTATGAATATTAATCTAGATATAGTATTGTTTATAACAGATAAGACTATGAGAATTAGAATAGAGCAGAGATAATTGTCCATTAGAAGATAGTCTAGATGATAACAAGCTTAGAAGTATAACTAAATCTTTATAGAATAGACCTAGACTTATAGAGTAGGATTCTCTAATATTAGTCTTGTATTACATAAGGTGTCATATCACAACTTTTTGCTTTAGTCCAAATAAATAAAATAAAATAATCTTAAGTCTACTATTCATAAATCTAACATTGGAAGTCTATAAAAAAACTTAGTATAAGATCCTCACTATATTTATCTACTATTTATATTAATATATATATTGGTCTATACTCTAGTTAATTTATCCTACTATAAAGTCTTTTTATATTATGTAATCATAATTATATACATTATCATATGCTTAGTGATATTATATTATATGATTCTTCATTGTTAAAATAAAATCAAATTAAAGAAAAAGAAAAGAAAATTAAAACTGAATTTAGAGAGTCAGAATATACTATAATATAGTAATAGTATAGTAGTAGTATAGTAGTATATAATATTCTTAAAATAACTAGAAAGAAGTATAGAGGTCCTTTAAATCTTCAGAAAAAGGAAAAAGACAAAATAAAGGGTAATTTAGCTACTAAATGAGCAAAGAGATAGCTTTGTTATGTAATGCCTTCTTTGAAAGAGAAAGTATTTGGGTTATATTCAAGAAATAAGACAAACTGACTAATAGTATCTCTCATTAGATTCCAATAGTTATTAAACTTTCTACAATCATGTAGGATGTGATATCTTGTTTCTATTGGGTATGAACTATACAGACAACTGAAATTTTCTTTAGAGAAGAATCTCAGATTATATTTACCAATCAGGGCATAATTGGTAATTACTCTTATAGCTCTTGTACAAAACAAATTTGAATATCTGAAATGCTTGATTCACAGACCTCTATTGATATATGATGGTACAATGGTATTGAGTTTGTTGTCTAGTAGATTGAGGAAGTGTTTTCCTTTAAAATTGGATGCTTGAAAGGTCATTCACCAATTTTTGATGTAATCATCACATCCTTTCTTCTTACTAAAGTCTTACAACATCTTGTAGGGATAAAGAGGATAGAGGTTGAACTTTTTAATGTTATAGTCAACCAATATATAAAGTAGTCACTTATTATTGCTTAGACAATCCCAGAATTTAATGGAATTTTTTTGGGTGTTTATTAAAATATGATCTAAGATCTTTAAAGATAGTAATTAATTGTAGTTGATAAGAATGAGTGAAGGAATCAAAGATTCTTCAAGCTGCATAGATAGAGTTAGTAATAATAATAATATAGAAAATGTTAGGAAGTTGAGTAGTCTGACTAATCCTGCATCTGATTGTGAATAATTTTGCTTTAGTTGTGGTAATGTTGATAGTATGATGGAGTGTTTTCTTGATAAGATTGGAGCAAGAATAAACATGGGTGATAGAAGTAGTAATGTTATTTTTAATACTAGTATCCAATATGACAATGACTGAGTTAGCTTTTGATAAGACTTTGAAAACAATTTTATTGAGTTCATAAAGATAAGAGTTTTTGCTTTCCTTGTCTTTGCAGTTCATAATATGGAATGAAAGATGATTTGGGAAAGAGTTAGCTAGTCTATTTATAGGGGAAAACTCACTATTAAGAGTGTTGAATGATGGAAAAGTTCCATTAAGACAATTGTTCATATCTACAATAGAACTCTTGATTTTGAGATGTTGTATAGAAGTTATATTTTCCAAAGAAAGTTAGTAAAGACATGTTTTGTCAGAGTATTTGTATTTGAGAAGGAATCTGATGACATAGTTGGATAGAAGAGTAGCTATTCTGAGTTGTATCCTTCTACTAAGTTTCTGGAGATGTAAATAGATTGGAATTAGTCCTGTGATGGCTTCTATTTTTAGAAGAAAGAAAGTGTGGAAAGTATCTAGAATTCATAAGACAGTTCTGTGTTATATTTTTATGAGCTCTTTAAATGAGTATGAAAGTGGTGCCTTATTGTAATGCTACAGAGAAAGACTATAGAGTGTGATAGAAAGCACACATAGTCTATAAAGGAGGCATTTCTGTTGGGAGAGAAAACCTTGTATAGAGGTTTCTGAGCATTTTCATGTACTTGATACTTAACAGCACTTTATTTGAGTAAAACTTGATATGTTGTTGGAAGGATAGCTTTCTGTCAAAAATAAACCCAAGATAATACTAGGTGTCCTTGGGTTTAAGGATGGAACCTCTAAAACAGCTGAGATCTGGTAAGAGCAAATTGAAGAGTTTATGTAATCTAGAAAAATAGAACACTTTAGATTTTCTATGTTTGATAACAAGTCCAAACTAATTGAGTAAGAAGAAAATAATATTACAACTATAAAAAAGATTTGTGTTTGTTTTTTCAAAAGTTTTTTCTTAAGATATAAAGAGGCCATTGTCTACAAAAGAGAAAAATAAAACTGGAATTTTTAGGTTTTTAGCTCTTTTTTCAAAAATATAAAAGATAGGCAAAAGATAAAGTGCAGAGAGAATTGAAGAAAGCACAGAGCTTTGACTAATACCTATGTCTACACCAAATAAAGGGGAAATATAATTGCTCTATTGATATTGTGTTTTTCTACCAATTAAATAATCAGAAAAAAAAATAGAAATCTTTGAATTGAACCCTGCTTTTTCCAAAATTTTAGATAAAAGCTGATGATTGAGAGAAGGAAAAAACTAAGCTATGTCAAATGCTAACATGCTTGTTTGAAGATTTTTAATCTATTCTGAATGAATAAAATGAGTAAGAAAAGTGCCTGCATATATGGTAAAGCATTGTTTGAGACCCCCCAGTTAATTTGGGTGAATAAAGTTGTTAGAGATCATATGGAATTGAAAATGTTTGCCAATAGCTTTCTTGATAAGTTTTCCTAAAGTATTTAGAAGAACAATAGGTCTAAATATTTGAAAGGAGTTGTACAATACTTTATTGGGTTTTGGTATGATGATGGAGGATGGCACCTTGAAGTGAGCTGGCTAATGACCAAGTGTGATATATGCATTGGCAATGTTAATGAAGTTGTTAAGACATTTTTTGTTTTTTACAACTGCTTTTATATGTTTTTATGAGATGAGATCTGGTCCTAGAATAAATGAGTTGTTACATTTATTGATTATACTCTTAAATTTCTTGTGAGAGAAGGGCATTCAAATTATGGTAGTTTTTAAAGAGTTATTATCTCAGATGTTCAAATTGATTTGATAATCTTAAGCTAAATTTTATATTTGGTATAAGGCTTGCCAAATATTATCTATTTTGATACAAGGTCTTTCATTGAATTAAAAAGCTTTAGTAGTGTTGTGGCAACCACTAGTTACAAAGACCAATAGAGGCACAAACAATAAATCTCTTAATATCGGATATCTAGTGGGGAATTCACAAGAGAACTTGACAAGGAGCCTCTTCTTAATTAAGGTCCTATTTATACAAATGGTTCATGGTCCGTGCTACTAATAAATAACCCTGCCCTTATGTCCATACTTCATCCTTATTCCTGCCTCATGTCCTACTCAAGGCCATCATGTGTACTCTAGGTGCCCTGATGTCATCTTCTAGACCCTTCCATCATGTTCTAGGCTTATGATGTCACATGCCTCTTCATCGTCCTTCAAAAGAAAATAAAAAAAAAGAAAAGTAAAATCAGAAAAATAAAATAAAATAAAATAAAAATTGTTAGTGTCCAAATGTTCCATAACAAGTAGCTGATAGTTTATACTTTTTGACCCAGTTCATAAGGTCTCAGGGTTTATGATTTTTTGAAGTGATCTCTTGAATTTTGTTATTGAAAAAAAGTTTCTTGGTTTTTTTGATGATGCCTTTGAAAAGTTTCCAGTCCCTCAACAATTTAGAAGACCTATAATTCATGAGTTTGGATCAGTATTCTTTATTTTACCATTCTTTGGATTATCTAGTGACATTGATGCATTTTGGTTGTTTATACCAGGTCATTTCTGATATTCTTAAATATTCTTGGACAATGCAATCCAAAGAATTTTTGTCTGAGATATTTGTCATGTCTATGCTTCCTATAGAACTGATGAAATTTTATTCTTCTTCTTTACTGTTTTTGATAATAGTATAATATTTATATTGGGTAAATTCCTCTATAATAGAGATGTCAACAACTAGAGAAGTGTGATCTGATGGATATCAAAGCTCAGAGAGGATGATATAGCTGTCTAGTTCAATTGAATTTAGACATAGAAAACATAGGTCAATAACTGAGTTTGAGTTATTGTTATTATTAAAGTATTAAGTGGAAACCTGTTGAATAGGTATCAAAAGAGTGAGATCAAAAGAGTCTGCAACCTCAAATAGAATGTCACTGTGAACTAAATGAAAAAAATATGAAATGTTCCAATCACTATCTCTAATGTTAAAATTATCAGCCATGATTAAGATATTACAAAGGTTAGCTTCAGTATTCTTAAGATACTTTAAAGCTGTTTGACAATTGTCAGAATAAATGTTAATTATGAAGAAAATATCACTATTGTTAAAGAAAGAAAAACAATAAATATTCTTATGATTGAAAATATCTTTTCACAAAGAGAAGCATAAATAAGAAAGACAAATATTAATATATGAAATAACTCTAGAATGATTATCAATTTCAGATGAAGGTCTCAAAAAGGTAAGCTAATTAGGATAGTTAGGAACATCTACTACTTTGTCTTCTTCCTTACTAGAAGAACTCAGTATATAGTGAATGTGTAACTATGAGAGTTCTTGAATGAAAAGAATATCAAAATCATTATTAGTTTTCAATAAAGTATCAGTGAGAAGTTTGTTCTTTTAAATATTCTGCAAGAAAACTTTGAGATTCTTTACAATCATATTTGGTTACTGTCTATAACTAAGCAAATCAATTTGTTCTTGTTTTCATAGAGTTGCTGATACTTCTTTAAATACTACTTCTTGTTGAAACAATGCTTTCAGGAAGGCCAAGTGTTAGAGTCTGCCTAGTGATTGCTTTTGCATTTTAGATATTTGAAGCTATATATCACAAAATCAACTACTCACTTATTTGTAATATCTGAACCTTTGATGTACTCTTAGAGATTTAGGAGTGATTTAAAAGTTTAATAATAATTACAATGATGATTAAGATCAATACAGATGTCAATGATAAAAAGATGAATATTGATGATAAATAATGTTGTTAAGTCTAATCCTTAGACATAGAAGTATATATACAAAAAAGTAATGGTCTGTATGCAAGCTATGTCTATCACATGATCAAAACTTATACATAATAGGAGCTATCATCTGTCATAGCAAATGTTAGGCTAATTTTAAAATGTAACTAATTATGTCATTACATTAATATACTTGTATCTCTATCAATACCTATTACTTTGGAATATACTATATGTTATCAGAAACAGTTTAATAGGAACTTTCCAATGCAAGTTTAATTGTGTGAATCTGTCTAGCCATTCATAAGATATTAGTCAATAAAACTTTTACAGTTACTGATGTTCTGATATCTTATTTGTTTGTTGTTACTTTTGTATATCCTATATATATATAGGTAGCCCTCATTTAGAGATTTCCAGTACAACTTATTTTGTGAAAATAGGTCCACTGGTTGTGAAGATACAAGCTGAATGAAGTTTATGACACTATAAGAGCACAGTTTACCCTGTTTTATTTCAAGACAAGAGGAATTAGTCTTGAAGTTGGCCTTGCAACACCAAGTTAAATGGCAGTAATGTTCAAATTTCTGTAGACTATTGTACTTGACATATCTTGAGCCTTATGCATGATATGCAAATGTGGTATAGTTCTATTTCCAGCAGTTTTTACACTGGGGGACCCTAGAGTTTATGTTGGCACCTTATATAGTAGTAATGAAATTGCCAATGTTAAAACACCTATTGATAAGGTATTTAGCTTTATTACCACTTTGAGCATCTCAGATATCTACCCAAATGATCACTATGTCTGACTTTGGTAATGCTTTAATGATTCTTGGTTTGGAGGTAAATGTTACATTGTTGAAGATATAGGTATTTTTGATAATAAATTCTACTATGCTGGAGTTGATATGAATATTAGTATTTTCCATCAAATAAGAAATACCAATGATCTTCAAATAGGATTTAGATTGTGGAAGTTAAGAAAATATGATGTTGTTCAATTCAATGTTGTCAGTGTTCTTAATATAACTCTCAATTATAGTGAGATTAGAGGCAAATTCAACCTTGTTGGTGGTGATAATAAGGCTGTAATAGTCAGAGTAAATGAATTTGGCTATAATGTCAGACTTTATATTCTTAAGATTCCTGTTTATATTAGTAATATAGTCACTTGAGAACAATATGATTCTGGAAATATTACTATTGCCTATCAGAACAGGCCCTTAGTAGTTATGTTCATATATGGCTTTGTTTTGCTCAGCTTGTTAATTACCTTGTAAATATTCTTAATCTTTTACAATGAAAGGTTTGGGAAAAATTTCCTGATTTTTAGAACTTCTTTGATATTTAGAAAGGAAGCTTGAGCATAAGTTCACTTGTTTTTATTGTTAGCAATGTTAGTCAATTTGTTACTTTTGTTGCTTTGATATTTAGATTTATTCAGTTCTTCCTTAAAGGGCTTAGTGTTATGATCTTAAATCCTTAGGGTTGGATAAAAGAACAACTCTTGTATTGAGTAACATAAGAGAACTCGATAGAGTTCCTAATACAAAGTAGTCTACCTTATATACTACTACTCATGGTCTGTGCTTGCTACTGTGCACCCTACCCTAATGACCATGTGTATGACATGAGGCCAACATGTGTTGTCCATACTGTATGACGTCACTTCATTCCAGAAACTTCTACTCCATTTCTTCAAATCTAGTGATTAGTCTTGTGACTATACCATCAAGTTGTGACTGATGTGCCAGCATGACCGATTAATCCTAACCTGAGTTGTTCTAAAAATAGAAAATAAAATAAAAATAAAAATAAAATAAAATGAAAAGAGACAATAAAAATGAAGTCTACTGTCAACAATCTTGATACTCAGGAAGAATGGGTAGAGGAAGGTTTGATATATTTACTGGTTTAGAAGTGGGTATATTTTCTGACTTCTTTTCTGATTTGTTGGGAGTTATCTTAGAGGTGAACTTGGCTGAAATTTTCTACTGAAAGAAAGATTAAGTTGTAGTTATTTTTTTCAGAACATTCTAACTAGCTTCATAAATAGATAATATAAAAGTTCAGGCAGCCTTTCCAAAACCTGCAATATATAGAATATTCTTTTCCATGTTATTTTTAAGCTTTCTATTAGATATGTAGTCAGTCATTTAATAGAGAGAAACTTCAATATTTCTAATATTAATGGAAATAGCTTTAAAACTTCCAAAGATTGAAATGGGAGCAGTGTAGCCATCCCATACATACATATTGGTAGGTTGATTATCTCTATAAGTGTCAAGATTGTTGACGATAGACTTGACTTTTATTTTTCACTTTTCATTTTATTTTATTTTGTTTTGTTTTTCTTTTATTTTTATATTTTTAGAAAAACTCGGGTTAGGGTTTATCAGTCACGCTGTCACATCAGTCACAAATTGATGGCGTAGTCACAAGGCTGATCACGAGACTTGGGAGAATGAAGTAGAAGATTCTGAAACAAAGTGACGTCATACAGCATAGACAACATATGCTGGCCTCATGTTATACTTATGGTTATTTAGGGTAGGGTGCACAGTAGCTAGCACGGACCATGGGTAATAGTATATAAGGTAGACTACTTTGTATTAGGAACTCTATCGAGTTCTCTTATGTCACTCAATACAAGAGTTGCTTCTTTGCTTAACTCTTTGAGCTTTGAACCATAACAATAAGAGATAAAAGATATTTCAAAGCTATAAGGATGACTTGTGTCTATATTGCTATTATTAGTATTTTTACCTTATAGTAAAGAGAAGTTGTTAGGTCTAATAGTCTTGTCTTGGTTACAATTTCTCTCTTCATTGGGAATAGCATATAAAAGTTGAAAGTCTTACAAGGAGCTCACTGTTGTGGCAACCACTAGACACTCAAGGTCCAATGATCTCACTAACGAGTAAATCTCAAAGGAGAAGTATAATGTGGGAATTCACAAGAGAACTTGACAAGGAGCCCTCGCTATATTGCTACTCTATTTATACATCTTTCTAGTGGTCCATGCTACAACAATGAGGTACTGCGCCTCCTGCCCTAAAGACCTCATATTCTACTCATGTTTACTCCACAATGACTACACAAGACTGTGCATCCTGCCCTAATGTCCATGTGTCCAACATGTGGTAGCAATGCATATAACATGCTCCCTAACATCATCGTCTAGGCTCTTCTAGCCTCGTAGACTCTTCCAGACTTTATTGATTCTTCTAGGCCACTCTAGGCTTATGATATCATCTCATCATGTGACTACCAGGTCACATGCTTCTATGTCCATTGTAGACTAATAACTATTATTAAGTCCTATGTCCGACCACTGTCTATCTCTGTCCCTAACCCTAACTCTAGAGTTAGTTCCATATCTTACCATACTATAACACTTACTTGTTCATCTCAAAACAAACAAAGATTTTATGTCTCCATTCTGTTTACATATAGAACAGAAAATATGACTGAGTGAGTTGAGAACTTGATGGATTGAATCTATCTCTTAATACATTTATGTTAATGGCTTCAGAAATGCAATTGTGATCTACTGAGAAAGATATAGCTAAGTATTAAATAAAAGAAAATATATTTATTAGTTTTTTTTGAGCACTACTATATAAGATAGTAGTATTGAAGAAAGAAGCATGATGTTATGCTAATTCCTAATTTTAAGTCCAAAATAAAAAATAAATGGAAAAAAAAATAAAAAATAAAAATAAAAATAAAAATAAAAATAAAAATAAAAATAAAAATAAAAATAAAATAAGATCCACTATCTTTGATTCTGACATATTGGCCTTATAGAGTATATATAGACTTTAGAGTAGGTTAGTTGTAGTATATATATAGACTATAGTCTATAGTATATATTAGTTATACTTTTGTGACTATTATATAAATTCTTATTATATTTTTCTTAGATAAGTTTATAAAAAGAACAAAATAAAATCAAAATAAACTATATTAAGTCTATAACTTAAGTTTATTTGTCAAAGTTGTCTTTAACCTACAATTAGAATTTGAGAAAACAAACTCTAACATGTTTTATGTTTAAAAACTATTATAAGAATATTAACTTTAAACTTTAGTTTTATAGTTAATTCTATTTTACTCCCAAACTATTAGGATAACTAGATAAAGTTTATGGAGTTTAACAGAGTTTGTATCTAAGATATATTATCTAGCTATTAACAAAGCAAAGCTTACATTTAGAAGAAATCTAAGAGAATAGAATAAAGTATTTTAAAAATAGCAGCTATTACAAGTATACTATAGTCTATTCTAATTTAGTAAAATAATACTGAGGTGATCAAAAAATGATATTAATTAGATAGCTAGAAATTCTAATAGAAATGTCTAAAATATTATTGAGAAAGACAAAAGCCCATCTAATGATAATAAAGAGTTAGAATGATAATTATAAAGAGGCTAGTAGTAGCTAAAGTTTGGAGTACAAGTGTAGTAAAGTTGTTATAATAAACTCTATTGAATTTATAGCAAAGTTGAGAGCCTAGAATGACAGTGTAAACATCACAGGCTTTGTGGCAAGATTTAGTATTTATAAATATATAAAAGAACTACATCTACTTACACAAACTCTAGTCTCTTTGTAAACTCTGTTTAATATTAAACTCTATTCTGTTAAGTCTCCTTATTTCTTTTATATCTGGTTTTTACTACTTCAACAAAATTTATAGTCTTTATTTTATAATCTTTATTCTTAATTTCTTAACTTCTCTCTTTGTATCTAGTTATTAGGCATAGATTATATCTCAATAAAGGTTTGCAAAAAATATATAAAAGAGCATATAAGATTACTAGACTTATTTATAATGTATAGAATATAGATGTTGGATAATCTTTGGCTTTAGTTTATATATTATACCTCTATATGTCATACTGGTAGTATTATACTTATGTAATACATTATTATATTTAGACTTTATTGAATAATCATATCTAATAGCCTGTATTTTAAATACTGTACCATATAACAGACTACCTTCTATAGTATATATAAAAGAAAATATGAGTAGATCCACTCTTATTTGAATATTAGCTTAGTTTTTAGAATTTAGAGAGTAAGACATGTTGCTACTAACATAATTTAGTGCTATTTTTAGTTAATTCTTAGGATAAATGGTTACAGTATAACTATCTAAATTATATACTAAGTATTTTGTCTAAGATAGTAATTATGGAATAAAAATCTGTAAGTAATTACTTTAAGTTTAAAAAGTTTTCAGATATTGAAAGGGAGTTGTTATAAAGTCTAGTAAGAATGTCTAAGAAGTAATTGACATAAATAAAGAGAGCTAATATATATTGGATGAGTATGGAAGGTGCAAATTAGAGAGAGTAGGTTATTTGAAAGAGAACACAAATATGACTGGATTAGTATATAATACTGATAGTTTCTGGTTTCTATAGTATTATTGTTTCACTTTTAAATAAGCATTAATTCCATACTTTGGAATACATAATAAAGATAGTAGATATCTCTAGGAATCTTATCTTATTCTCTTGGAAACTTTTAAAAATAAGTTGTATTTTTAGTATTACTAAATAAACTACTTACTTATCTATAATATCTGAACCTTAGATAAACTTTCAAAACTTTAGGCATGATTTAGAAGTTTAAATAATGATAACAGTAATAGTAAAGATAGTATAAGATGTTAAAAATATTAATAATGATAAAGATGATGTTAGGTTTAAAATCTAAAAGCTGTTATCATTATATAATCACTATTTATATAACTAACCTAATAGGTGCTAATATATATTATATATTACTAGAGATATTTCAATGTGCACTTTTTAATATAAGTTAGATTATACAAATCAACAAAACTTGGTAGCTACTAATAATCTAATATTTTAGTAACCTATTGTTACTTTTTAAAATATTAGTATATATAGAGATAGCTCTCATTCGAGACTTTCCAATATAACTTATTTCATGAGAACTAGTTTAGTGATTGTGAATATATATTTTGAATAAAATTCATGATATTTAGTATAAATATCCAATAAAATCTAAAAATTTCTAGAGCTTTAAAGTTAAATTTACACTTCTGCTCAAGTGTTATTGGTAAAACTCTAAGATATATCCATCTTTGTTATAGATAATATTTACTATTGTAGTACAATATATAATATAATATTTATTCAGAATATTCTATTCTCTTTTATAGCATATGATTATAACTACATAACTTATTATATATTATAGTGACATCATATCATGTGACATATCATGTGATTATGACTATATAACTCTTCTATAGTATTTTACTTAAAGTAATAATTATAATATATAAAAGAAAAGGAAAAGATAAAAAGAAAAGAAGTTCTAAAAAATAACAAGAAATAGAAAATAGTAGTAGAAGTCAAGTAAAAGTGGATATTTTACCAAAATACTACAAGAACTAGATAATATTTGGTCCTAATTGCATATTAAAGAATTCAAAGAGAACATTGTCAGTATAAGAAATTTGTAAAGAAAGTAAAAATAATAAGTTAATAAAAATATAAAATATATAAAAGAGTATTATTAAACAAAATATAGACTTGACTTTATTCTATTTCATTTTTTGTTTTATTCTCTTTTTCTTATTTTCCTTTATTTTATTTTTGAGTTTTCTTTTCTTTTTCTTTATTTTGGATTTAAGCAGAAGAAGTGATGTGATATCATATGTCACAGTCACACAATCATGTGACACAAAGAAAGTCATAGAAAGTTCTGGAATAGATAATTGTTATAATTTAAATCTCTTTTAGAGTTAGAATAAAAACAAAATCTTGAATTAGGTTATCACAAGAGAACTCAATAGAGAAATCTGTACAGGATTGTCTACCTTATATACTCTAGACTAGTGGTCTGTGCTGCACTATTATTAGCCTACCCTAAATAACTATGTATTTGTCTTAAGATTAACATATATATAATATGCTATTATGATATCATTCTTTTCAGAATCTTCTACCACTTTTCATTATGGCATGTGATCATGTGACTGGGTGACTGTGAAATGTGACAATATGCTAAACCCTAACCCTAGATCCAAAAATAGAAAATGAATTAAAAAGAAATGAAATGAGAAATAGAGTAAAACTAAGTCTAATTATTACAATTCTAACAATGATATTATACAACATGACAACAATATATTGGCCTTATAGAAAGTACATGTACTTTAGGGTAGGTTAGTTGTAGTGTGTACACAAACCATAGTCTATAGTATATATAATAGATTAACTAATATAAGTTTTTCTTTTGTTCTAACTCTTGGGCTTAAGTTATAACAACATACTGTACTATCTATGTGTCATTTGGGTATAACTTGAGAAATAATGAAGACTAT
>Ga0157358_1000114_pt1 | contig 30742 bp, 13 predicted proteins | sample AttcapACBM2_FD_111484 | JGI IMG/M metagenome (GOLD analysis project Ga0157358, IMG submission 111484) | Fungus gardens microbial communities from leaf cutter ant in Botucatu, State of São Paulo, Brazil - Atta capiguara ACBM2 | ecosystem: Host-associated > Fungi > Mycelium > Unclassified ... | reverse complement strand
TAACTCCATAATCATTTCAACAACATCTCTTGCAGGGCCGAGATGATCCAAAGTGGGTCTGAATTTGTTCAAGCTCTCCATTGTGGCTTTGATTTGTGCACACAGCGCGCTCAAGTCACAGTCGTGGGCCTATGACTAACTTAAGCCGAGGATATACATGCTGGTAGCGGTCAGAATAGCGTACCTCAGCAACGACACAGATGTGTAATCCTTGGATTGGATTCTCAAATTCCACCTTGAAGCTGGCTGAAGCACGCTGAGAAAAATCAAGAGTGATCAAAGAAAAGATCAGCTCACATTTGGTTCCCTCCTGTTCTTCGGAAACCAGGTGTTTCCATAAATCATCAAACTTGATGCTAATTCTACACGGGACATTGTCTTTGTTGTCATGCATAATACCAAGGTATTTCTCTCGTCGAGAATATTTGTGTATTTCAATATTCAGGTCACTTCCTTCCTTGAGAATACTACACCACATGATAAATTAGGACTACCTGCACACAGGAAGCTCAACTCACCATTTGTTTTTCAACTTTAAATGCTGTTCGCCGTTGATTTCTTTCCCTAGTTTCCCTTCTGTATCTTGAAGAGGACTAGAACTATCCCCCTTGTCAGAGTACTTGATAATGAAGGAGTGTGAAAATCGATGTTTGAGCTCTCCGATAAATTCTGGAAGTAAAAGCAATTACTTGAGTCTACTGATGGATTGAGCCTATGGATAGAATAGCACTCACCGACAAGTCGGATGGCACGTTTCATAGTAGATTCATTTGGTTGTGCCATTGATACAACTTTTGGATAGCAATTTCGCTGAGCGTAGGATGTTGATTGACAAGAACAAGAACAAGAACAAAGTCATGACACAAGCAATTACAGAAGCAGCTGCCATTGCCTCACGATTTAAATCAGGTGGGAATATGACCTGCGCCCAGGTATGTCAGAAGCACGGCAAAGTTGTGAGCGTGGGAGCAGTAACGAGTCTTTCTCAAAGCACTGTTGGATTTTTTACTTCGAAAGGTAATGGTTACCCCACGCATTTTTGTGACTATTGTCCTCTGTCATCAATTGTGCTTTCTTGTTGCTGTCCCTGCGCGAGGTGTGTGAGACTGTTCTATATTTATATTGATACCATAGCATTTTCTATTTATGCAAACACTATATTTTTATGGATGGGTTATATTTATTCCTAGTCCACAGACCCTCATGGACCTTCATAAGAACTTGAATACAGAATTATAATTAACTCATACTTCAGAAATAATAAGATAGCAAGCTTATTGTGATCATCTTTATTATTATTATCATTATCACTTTGAAAATTCTCAACCTAGTCCCCTTAAAATGTCACAAGCAGGTGATCTTCTGATGTCTGCCAACCAGTTCAATATCAAGAGTGTCAAAAATGTATAAAAAAACTTGATAAAATATCTCAATTTCTCCTTTTCTTCCTTCATATACATTATTCCTTCATAACAGCTGCCCATATTTATGCAGCTGACTGTTTTCTGCCTGTGACCATTAATGTTGAATTAGTCAGTTATTGGAATAAGAGTGATTTTGCTGCGCTCTCATTTCAGTCCCATTCAAGAACCTCAGTGACAGTCTCAAATAGGACAGTTGGAGCAGTAGAGAATGTAAACAAAGTGGCAGTAAGAGGGGATACAATAGAGGTGGCTGAGGTAGCTGAGATAGAGGGAAAAACTGTCATTGTAGGCAAGCTACTAGTAGTTGGCTGAACTTTGCTTCCATTGTAGTGGCCCCACAAACCCTTTCCTTTAACAACCATCTGAAAGCCTAATTGGAATATCACCTAATTTGCTCCTGATTTTTCTAGCATAGGCATAGTAGCAAGCAACACATCACTCATGGTGGCAGATATTGATCATAAGTATATCAACAACAATCTGTAGATTTAGCAATAGTTAGTAACACCCCAGTGTCAGAGCTGAAGATAGTGGACTCTATTTATTTTCATTTTCATTTCTTATTTTGAACTTAGAGTTAAGGTTAGTGTGATGTCAATTGCTTCTTTCTCTCATACCACCATCTTGTATGGTAGTGTCTAGTAGAGACTTAGCAAATACATTGTTTCCTCTATCTTCAAATCTTCAAAACTATCAACAAAAATATAGTCTTACTCAACAAATCAATATTGATATTGACATGCCTAGATATCAGTCAAAGTCTTTGAGCCCTAAAAGTTCCAAGAAGTCATCTGTTCACTCTGATGCATAGTTCATAGATTATGCAGAAGAAGTTTAAATTCTAGCCAACAATCCTATGTAGGCTGACCAGGTTGAAAATGAAAATCTTCAAAGCCCTTTACTCTTTTGTGCAATAGCAAAGAAGAGGATGGTTAATTTGACTAACATAGTTCCTGAGGTCAAAGACATGTATGTACACCATACATCTGAAACCAACAACACAAGTATACCTCAAAACATCAAACCATCAGTAATCTTATATAGGATAAACTAGCCTGCCAACTCACAATTGTTGGATGGTAGTTTTTGTCCAATTTCTCTTTTTAGAATGAACAGGTTCTTGGACAGTGATGCTAAAAACATCACATGTTCTTTCCTAAGGAAGGTGTCATTTATTAAACAAAGAAAAGTAGAAGACAAGACTGTAAAAGTGTCACAAACTTCATTCAGCTTGTATCTCCACAACCAGTGGACCAATTTTCACAAACTAAGTTGTGCTGGAAAAGCCTAAATGGTGGCTATCTGCACATATATGAGATATACAAAAGCAACAATAAACAACTGAGATATCAGATTATCAGTAACTGTAAAATCTTTGTTTGCTAATATCTCATAAACAACTGAACAGATTCACACAATCAAACTTGTGTTGAAAAGTGCTCATCAAACTGTTTCTGATGATATATGGTATATTACATAGCAATAAGTATTGATAGAGATACAAGCATCTCAATATAATTAGTTATCTTCTAAAATTAGTCTGATATCTGTTATGTCAGATGACAGCTCCTATCAGGTATGAGTTTTGATTATGTGATGGAAACTGTTATGAACTTAAATCCTTAGAGTTGGATAAAAGAACAAGACTCTTGTATTAGAGTAAAACATAAGAAAACTCAATAAAAAGCTCTATACAAAGTAGACTACTTTATATACCTATTCCAATGATCCATGCTAACTACTGTGCACCCTACCCTAAACCACCATGTATTAGGCATGAGGTCAACATGTGGTATTCATGTTGTATAATATCACTTCTTCTAGAATCTTCTACTTCTTTCTCTTATGTTCTGTAATCATTGTTGTGATTATACCATCTGATGTGACTGATGTGACTGTGTGACAAATCATTACTTCAACCCTAACCCTAGAGTTCTAAAAATGGAAAATATGAAATAAATCAAAAGAAAATAAAAATAAAAATAAAAATAAAATAAAAATAAAAATAAATAGAGTCCACCACTTTTAACTTTGACAGAAACAGCTTGTACACAGACCACCACTCTTTTGTATATATACTTCTGTGTCTGAGGATTAGACCTTAGACTTAACAATATCAATTTATATCAATCTTTATCCTTTGTTATCTATATTGATATTAATTATTATTGTTATCATTATTGAACTTCTAAATCACTTCTAAATCTCTGAGAGTGTATCCAAGGTTCAGATATCACAAATAAGTGAGTAGTTCATTTTGTGATAGAAAGACATTCTGTAAATCACTGAATTTGGCTCTGCAGTATGGGAATTCCTATCTACAATCCATGAAGTAGGTTGGGACAAACTAACAACCAAAAATAACAACAAATCTTTCAGGCAGTACATTTCTACATAATTCAATAAGATTCTCTTAAGCAATTCCTTGTTTAAAAAATTGTCTAAGAGTAAATAAGCAGATATCTCAAGGATCCCACTTTCTATCCCACCCAGGCCAAGCAAGAGTATTTTGGAGAAATCCAAATTTTTCAAGATTATCCAAGTATCAAAAACAAAATCTTTATCAAATAACAAATCATATACTCAAGCATTCAAAAGCAACATCAATGAAATAATCAAAATTAAGGATGCTTTTAGGGGAACATCAAGCAGATAGTAGGACATGTCTATTCTGGAAATACCAATTCAATAATAAATGGCATTCAAAGAAGTATCAGAAGCTTCATAAAGAAAAAAGCAAATAAATTTACTCAGTTGTGAGTAGTGTAAGTCTATTATTTTTGAAAACCTAATTTTTTTTTATAGAACATTTGAAAGAAATATGTCCTCAATAACATCATTCTAGAAAATAATGAAAATTTTAACATTATTTTTATTCAAGAATTTCCATGGTCTCTCACCAGAACCATTTCTTGCTCATTATCTGAAAAAGGCAAAGAAATCCCAGTTATCTGTTATAGATTATGTTTTCAAGACAATCAGTTAATGCAAATAATCATCCAAGAGTCATCACATATATCAATACAAGACTCTTCCAGTTACAATTCTTGCTTAGAAAGAATATTACCAATCATAGAGATATCAATCTCATATTATTCTTTAATTGTAGCATTACTTGCTTTATTATTAACATTTATTCAGACAATCAATAAATAGTTATGAAATATCTAAAGAATATTGAGGTAAATCTAAATAATATTCTTATCATAACAGGAGACTTTAACATCTCAGACACAAATGGTGAAGCAAACTTGGTCATTGACCTCATGTTTTTATGAGATGGTTTGACAGAACTCAATAACCACTCCATCCATCCAGACTGGTGACTCTTTTTGGATCATGCTCCTCTCACTGTGACAATTCCCATTGCAGAAGAAAACATTGTCTCATCAAAGTTCTCTATTGTAAAAAATAGTGAGAAGGGAGAGAGCTTTATCAATGATGTTTCATATGCTATCAAGAACATCAATGTCAAGATTGTTGATGGTGGACTTCATTTTTATTTTTCTCTTTTCTTTTTAGTTTATTTTTCTTTCTTTTTCTTTTTCTTTTTCTATTTTTAGAAACAGCTTGGGTTAGAGATTATCAATCACACTGTCACATCAGTCACAAGACTGATCATGGGACTTGGAAAAATAGAGAAGAAGGTTCTGGAATAAAGAAACGTCATACAACATGGACAACATATGTATATGTTGGCCTCATGTCATATACATGGTCATTAGGGTAGGGTGCACAGTAGTAAGCACAGACCATAAGTAGTAGTATATAAGATAGACTACTTTGTACTAAGAACTCTATTAAGTTCTCTTATGTTACTCAATACAAGAGTTGTTCTATTACCTCGCTCTAAAGGTTTTAGTTCATAACAATCAACATCAATGATTTGTCCAATATCAACAAACTCAAATTCATCACCAACACACTTGCTTCCAAAATTGAAAATGCATGAAGAGTAAACAATATCATGAGATGGTCTAAGAGTTGGTGAAACAAGGAGTATAGTATTGCGTTAAGTAACTATAGGACAACATGAAGTCTTGAAAATTGGAAAATATTCAAGAACAAAGTCAAAACCACCAAATGATCATTCTTTGATGTCAAGATTCAAGAAATCACTAACAAAAAACAAAGGTCTTGGGAGCTCATGAATTGGGTCAATAAATGCAAATTACCTACCATTGAAGCCATCAAGTACAATGATCAACAATGTCTCGATATTGACAACTTGTGGAATGCACTTCATTCCATGTTCAATACAGCTCTCTATCATCAAGTTGATGTCGAGATCCTTGATGAAATATCTGAAAAACTAACCTCCCCTTGGCTCTTGTTTTCAAAGGAAGAGTTCAGAATTACTATAGCCAATTGCAACAATGCCTCTGCACCTGGACCAGACAAGTTGTTGTGGAGTTACCTCAAGATTATCCTCAAAGATGATGAATGTCTTGGTATCATTATCTGTATCACTAATGCTTGTATTGAGCTAGAATATTGGCTGTTGCATTTCAAAAGATCTATGACTATTATCATCCCCAAACCAAACAAGAAATTATATGACTCGCCAAAATATTTTAGGCCTATAGTTCTACTCAACACAGTGGGCAAACGTATCGAGAAAGTAATCAGAGAGAGACTCCAATTCACCATAGCAGTTAATGGCTTTATCTACCCTAGCTAACTTGGTGGTCTAAAGTTCAAATCCATAACTGATGTAGGTATAGCACTTGCTCATATCATTTGAACAGGTTAGGTCAAGAACCTGTCAACAAGTACTCTCGCCTTTGACATAGTGCAATTCTTTCCATTACTAAATCATCATCTCCTCACTCTTATCATGAAGAAAACGGGTTTTGACAACCATATCATCTCTTTCTTTTCCAATTATCTCATTGACAGAAAAACTAATTATTTCTGGAACAATTTTATTGTTGTAGCAACCACTTATCACAATGACAAATGATCACACAAGTGAGTAAATCTCTTAGAATGGATATAATGTGGGAAGTTCACAAGAGAACTTGACAAGGAATCTGCTAAATTAGAGTTCTATATATACAAAACATGCTTAGTCCATGCTACTAATAATTAGACCTGCCCTCATATTCATGCTTCATCCTCATGTTCATTTCAAGGCCACTATGTTGTATATATGTGCCTTGTTATCATCTTTTAGATCCTTTCACCATGTTCTAGGCCTATGATGTCACATTATGTGACATGTCATGTGACTGCAGTGTCACATGCCTTTTCATCATCCAAAAGAAAAATAAAATAAAATAAAAGAAAAATAAAAATTGTTAGTGTTCAAGTGTCCTATAACATTCATGTCCTCTATTTTCAATGTCAACATAGGAGTGGGCTAGGGTTCTGTGCTGTCTCCTATCTTATCTGCCCTTTATCTTTTGCTATTTATCTATATTCTAGAAAACCAATTAAAAAATCTAAAAATCCCAATTTTTATCATTTTATTTATAGACGATGGTCTTTGTATCTCTCAAAGCAACCCTTTTGACATCTCTAATAGTTGTCTCTTCTGTAGTTACAATGTACTGACCAATTTGCTTGAAAAATTTGGTTTTGTAGTTGAACACTCCAAAACTGAAATTTTTCATTTTAACAGATCCCAAGGCACCTTCAACCTGTCTCCTCTTGATTTTTCTCCACTAGAAGAATCCATCTTATGACCCAACAACTTGTGGAAGTATCTTGAGTTCATTTTTGATAGAAAGTTAACATTTCATCAACATGTCAACTTTTATGTGAATAAATCAATATCCACTGTTAAATGCATGAAAATCCTCGGAAATTCAAATCATGGTATCAATCCTCTTCAGAAATGACCCCTGTATAGGATGTGCATTCTTCCCATTGCACTTTACAGATTTTAGCTGTGGTTTTATAACCGAGCTCCAATGATATATCACTTAAAGGCTTTAGGAAAGATGCAGAGAAAAGTAGCAATATAGATCTTAGGGACCTTCAAAACCTCTCTATCATATGATATCAAAGCCATTGCTGGACTTGTTCCCATTAAACTTCACCTCCAAAAACTTGGAGGAAGATCACAGTTATGAGTATACAAACTATCTCCTAATCACCTTGTATGCTCCCTCATAGATTCACAACTCTGCACTCCCTCCATTCATAACATCATCCCTCTTGATTCTCTCACCTATTGACAGCAGTCACTCATCAAAGGCCATTTAGTCAATATGGCTAATATGTTTAAAGAAAGTTTCTCATCTTTTTCTCCTCTTCATTCAGAATTTTCTCCTAGACATAGAATAATTGAAAATTTCTCAGATTATTTTTCTTTTAATGTTTGTGACAAAGGAAAAAATAATAAATATCATGCCTATCAACTTGACAAAATGATCTTGGAGTCATCATCATCCTCTTCCACTGCTATCATAGCTTCAGATGCAAGCATCAAGAATAATGTTGCTATATCGATATTATATACACATATGTACAACAGACCAATTATAAAGATGATCCACCATACAGTTCACGTTACAAGCACTGAAGCAGAACTCTTTGCTATCAGATGTAGCATCAACCAGGCATCAAATTTTGATAACATGTCCAAAATTATTGTTGTTACCAATTCCATCCATGTAGCTAGAAAAATCTTCAAACTGTTTGTCTACCCTTACCAAATTCAGTCAGCTACCATCCTATCCGATCTTCATAGCTTCTTTGAACACCATGAAAACAATTCCATTAAGTTCTAGGAGTGTCCAAGCCATTTTAAATGGCATCTTCACAATGAGGTTGATAAAGAAACTAAGACCTTTAACCCAACTCTACTCTATCCATGCAAAATGTCATGGGATTTTAGTAAGAAAAGCAAAAGCAAAAGCAATGACATCCTAAAAGTTTGGAAAATAACATTCCAAGCTTCCAATCTCAAAAGGAAACCAATTTTTGGACCTACTCAATAATGACAATAACATTATCAAACTATCATATGTCAAAGGTGGATCATGGCTCAAAACTTTTGGCCACTTGAAATTACTATGTGCACATGCTACAAGAGCTATTACAAATCATACTCCTATTGGTGAATACAGACTTAGGTTCTTTCCTAGAGAAGAATTTAAGTGTCTATACAGCTTATACCCTATTGAATCAAGACATCATATCCTTCATGAGTGTGGTAGATTTAATGGTTATTGGAATCTGAGAAGGGACTCATTAAGTCATTTTGTCATGTTTTTGGAAACTAATCTGAGTACATTCACTTTTTCTAACTCTTTAGTGTAAATATTTTTATAGACTTTTTCTTTTCCTCTTGTTTTGGTCTTGTCTCTTTTTCTCTTGTCTTTAGTTCCATTTTGTTTGATTTCTTTTGTAAGTAGTTATGAAGTAGCTACCACGGTCTGCCTACGTACTCCATATAATAAATTGTTAATTTTTTTTTAAAAAAAAAGAGACTTTAACATTAGGAATAATAACTAAGACTTGTTATAAGATGAGAGTGTGGACAGACTTTGGCTAGGGTTAGGGTTAGCCGGACATAGATAAGATAGTATATTATTAGTCTACAATGGATGGAGAGCACATGACTTGGAAGTCATGTGATAGAGTCTAGAATGGTCTAAAAGGATCAAGAGGAGTCTAGATCAGAAATAGGGTTAGGAGTGACATCAAGAGACATGGGTTCCTCATGGTGTACACATGGTGTGCACATGTACAGCAAAGATTAAAGGTATAACGTCAGGGCACATGTAGAAAGCATGGTGGCCTTAAGAAAAACACATGTGGATGAGTAATAGGACATGAGGATGACACATGGACTTAAGGGCCAGATAGATATTGTTGTAGCATGGACCAGGAGCCATGTATATATATAGTGGATAATATAGTGAGGGCTTCTTGTCGAGTTCTCTTGTAATTCCCCTACTCTTTACTTGATAGCCCATTGGAGAGCTTTGCTCGTTGTGAGATCATTTGTCCTTGAGTGATGAGTGGTTGCTACAACAAGACCCATCATATTCTCACTACTAAACTTATACTGACACTCTTAGAGAAGTCACTAATACCTTTAATCTAGAACTGTTTATGCCTATCAATCAAGTTCTCACAAGATATGCTGACAACCTTAGTGAATCTAATTCAATGTTTCTTTAGGCAAATTCAAAAAAAATCAACACTCACACAATCTTACAAAGTTCTTTCAACCATACTCTCTTAACAGTCAACATCATTATAAAAGAAGAGTTTATTCAAGGTAAGTGTTGAACCATTATCAAGAGCAGTGAGAAAGAGAAAGAATTTGTCAATAAGCTAAAGAACAAAGTGGATAATATTAATACTACTGACATCTCAGATAGCAATTCACTAGGAAAAATAATACAAGAATTCACATCTATTATAGAAAATCTATGGACTAAGTATTCAAAATGTGTCAATATTACTAAAAATCCTAAAGCATGGTGGAACAAAGAGTGTAGCAGAGATTTGTCCACATATCACACATCCAGGTCAAGATCTGACAGGAGAAAATAAGGTGATAGTTAAAAGAACCAAAAGATCATTCTTTGATGAAAAAATTCAAGAAATTGCATTGAAGAACAAGAGGCTGTGGGATCTTATAAACTAGGTCAAGAAATACAAGCTACCAGCCACAAAAGCCATCAAATTCAATAGGCATCCATACATTAAACTAGACAATCTTTGGCAAGCTCTTCATCAAACTTTCAATTTTGCTTAAGATCAACATATTAACTTCTGTTTACTTGATGGAATCCTTTTGTGACCTCAATCTGAGTGGCCACTATTTTCTAAAGCCAAAATTACTGATACCATCAAAAATGTAGTAGTTTATCCACTCTAGAACCTGATTACATCTCTTAGAACCATCTTAAGGTTTTGGTGACCAATAATAAATGCATTACTAATTTTGTCAATATTGCTAATTTTTGTATTAATCTTGGCTATTAGCCTTTACATTTCAAGAAATTAACAGAAATTATTATCTCCAAACCAAATGACCTAGTATACAACTCTCCAAAAATATTTTACTATATTGTCCTTCTCAACACACTTGGAAAACTTATAGAGAAATTCATTAGCAAAAGGCTCCAAATCTATTCAATTGCCTTCAATTTTGTTCATCCACACCAATTAAGGGGCTTGAAGAAATACTCTACTCTAGATGTAGGGCTATACTTAACCTATTTAATATATGCTAGATAGATAAAAAGTCTACACATAAAAACACTAGCTTTTAATATAGTTCATTTTTACCCATCATTTGATCACTATCTATAGTCTCTTTATTTCTCAGGATAAAAGTTATGAGAAATCAAACAATAATTTATTTTGTAGTTATGGTATTATTTCTTCTCTTTTTGGTCTCAAGACCAAATATAACAAATTGAAGGTCTTTCATTTTTCTAGATCAACAAAGAATTACAAACCTCCTCTATTGGGTCTCAGACTATCAGGAGGACCTCTTTTGTGACCAAATGACAAGTGGAGATACTTAGGTTTTATTTTTGACAGAAAACTTTCTTTTTGTCAACACATTCACTTTTACACCAACAAAGCTCTGTCCACCATTAAAGGCATGAAAATATTGGGAAATTCCACAAGAGGTTTGTTGCCTTTGCACATACAACTACTCTATATTACACTTAATAGTTTCCAATTGTGGTATTACAAGAGAGCATTCTTCTTCTATTCTTTCAAAGATTTAAAGAAAATACAATAAAGAGTAGTATTATGGATCACAGATGCTTTTCATACTTCACTATTGTAGGGAGTTGAGGCCATAGTGAGTCTCATTTCTATTCACCTTTATCTCAATAAAATCAGTGGGAGACATCATCTGAGAGTAGTGTTTTTATTGCAATAATATGCTTTAAACTCTCTTCTAGATGAATATCATGCTAATAAGACTAAACTCTATTGTTTTTCTATAGGTCATCTTATATACAAACAATGCTCCAAAATCAGGAGTTTAATAGTGAATACTAACAATTGATTAAATGAAGAATTCCCTTCATTTGACAGACTTTATAGAGAACTTTCTCCAAGCTTTTGATTAGTAGATAATTTCCCTGACTAATTTTCCTTTCATATAGTGAACTGTAAGGATGCAGAAGTCAAGAATGCTCATTGAAATAACCTCAACAAAATCTTTGATTAATCCCTTTCAAACTCAAAAACTGTTAAGACAACTGATAAAAGTCTGTGGAGTTCATGAAGTTTGCTTTCAGGAGGAACTTAAGAGAACAGTATGAGATCTCCTGAAGGCAGTAGCTCTGCTAAATACTCTAGAATGTATTCTCATCTAGCAGAATAATGCTGACCAATCCAGGAATGATAGTGCCCAAATAGTTAGGCACTTGATAGAAGCATCTAGAATAATGTGTGGAAGTAACAAGTACTTATCTAAGAGTAACTAGAGACTAGAGGTAATGATTATGGAGGTGTTTGCAGTAATTGGAGATTGATTGATAAAGAACTAGAACAAGTATGATAAACCCTATGGTATTATGAGTGGATATTGGACTTGACAAACTCTGGTATTGAGATTTTGGAGTTCAGAGTTTGGGGTTCTCTGACAAAAAATGTTCTCATCATCTCTGATGCAAATATCAAAAATAACATTGTAACTTCAATTTTATATATATAATAATAGTTGAAACATTTGTGCCAAAACAATTCATTATATGATGAATACCACTTCCACTAAAGTAGAACTATTTCTGATTAGATGTGGAATCAACCAAGCTATTTAGATTCTGAATGCTAAATATATCATTGTTATTACAGATACTATACCAGCTGCAAGACAGATCTGTTATGATCTTAAGCTTAGCTTAGGTTACAACTTAGGCAAGACTTGAGTAAAGAAGGGAAGATATGATTAATTGGTAAAGCATAAGAATACAGGATAGTATCTACAGCTATATATATCTAGAGATTATAAGGAATACATATAATATGAATGAAAAAAATATGAGAAAGTCTCTACTACTACATGAGATGCTGACTGATCATATATAAAGGAAACACATGGTACAGCCAATCATTGAGTCATAAGAAAGAAATCCCAACATCTGTTGTCCATGAGCAAACCACCTATAATACATAAGACATTGATCATAATAGTATTTTTAATTTGTTTACCTACCTATTTTAACTGTATTCTATCACTATATCTTAAGATCCTCTTTATTCAGTAGTTGACAAAAAAACCAAATAGCTGAAAATTGATTCTATTTTTATATACAAGTTCTCATAGAAATTTAGCAAGAAAGAAGAATATGATTCACTTTTAAAAAACTGGCAAATAAATTTTCAAGTATTATATTACAAGAAGAACTTTCTAGACTTAAACAATGACAATAATCTACCCACTAGGCCTACTTATTCAAAAGATAGTACTTGGCTTAAACATATTGAACATTCAAATATGTTAAATGTGCATGTCACTAGAGCAATTACAAATCATGCTCCAATCAGTGAATATTACTTCAGGTTCTTTTCTAAAGAATCCTTTATCTGTCTATGTGAAGACTATCTGATCAAATCAATAAATCACATCCTAAATGGTTGCAGGTATTTTAAAAATTACTGGAATCCCAAAAGGGATTTATTGAAAGATATCATTACTTTCCTCAAGTTCAATCCAGAAGTGTTTTCCTTCCATAAAGATATTGCTTAATAGTAGTTTCACTAATATTAAAGTAGTTATGTTGTAAATATTATAGTTTACCACTATATCTTATGTAATAAATTGTTGATTTAAAATAAAAAAATAAAGTTAATGTAATGTCAAAAACTGCTACATATCACAGTCACAATATTATGACAACCACTAGTCAAGACAACTAATAAACCCCTTAAGTAAACTTATAAATAAAGTATCTTATGAGAATTACAAGAGAACTTGACAGAAAATCCCTGATGTATTCCTACATGATATATACTACTTACACATAGTCCATGCTAACAATAAATAACCCTGCCTCAAAATTTATGTATCATCTATAAGATTAATATACTATAAACATGTATCTTAATATTATTCCTTCTAGTTCTTTCTACAATGTTCTAGGCTTATGACATAGTTGTCATGTGACCACAATTATGTGCCTCTTCATTGTCCAAAAGAAAAAAGAAAAAGAAAATCAAAAGAAAATCAAATCAAGAAAAATAAATTAAAATAAAAGAAAATTAAAATAAAATGTCAGAGTCTAAGCATACTATAATACACAAGTCATGGTCATAAGTCATGGTTACATAATCATATATCATAGAAAAACATAAAATATTATGGAATAATGATATCATACCACATGTTCTTTAGAATAGGCTAGATTTATTATAACATGAACCATTTGTTACAAGCTCAAGATCTTAGAGTTGGTCAAGCAAATGAATCCTGTATTGAGTTAACACAAGAGAACTCAATAGAGAACTCTACACAGGATTGTCTATTATATATATCTCAGACTACTGGTTTGTGCACTACTTTTAGCCTACTCTAAATAACTATGTATCTGCCTTAAGGCTACCATTTATATAAAATATTGTTATAATATCATCATTCTGAACCTTTTACTATTTTCATCATGGTACATGATTGTGTGATAGTGTGACCTTAACCTATGACATCCCACTGGTCTCTAACCCTAGTTCTAAAAATAGAATAGACTGAGAGGAACAGAAAAGAAAAGAAAAGGAAAATAAAATGGTATTCAATCTTTTGTTTTTCTAATGTTATTAGCCAAGATAAACACTTATTAGAGGCAATTCATACTTGTTGGGTTCATCTAAAATGATAGTATAAAAGACAGAGATAGAAAGGTAACTTAGCAAGTTAAGTTTTGAAAGAAGCCAGAAGTAATGTTATATAGATAATTCAATCTTGGCTTCAACAGATAATATTATGCCTAGCCTATATATTGTGTGGTTATAATTTTGGATTATGCAAGTCTAAACAAATGGGTGTGAGTATAGCATAATTCAAGTTGATAATCAGACTAAGAAAATAGTACATGATAAATAATGTTCTTAAATACAAAAGTAGTAATATAATAATATTCTACTGCTATGCATACTCTAGGTTGTTAGATACCATAAAAAATGTTATTCAGAACTTTATGGGATTGATTAGAAGTATAGAGTCTGATTCTCAGATTGATGAGTGATTGGAATGGAGTGTGATCTATGCTAGAAGAGTGGAAAGTATACAAATGTTGGATGGTATGTGATAACACTTTTTAACTGAAACTCTATTGAGTTTTTCTGTGTTAACCCTAATACAAGGTTGCTCTTTTGACTTTACTCTATAGGACTTAAGCTATAATATGGGGCCTATAACCTATAGTAATTAGAAAGACTATAAAGAAATAATCAACTGGCTTATCTCAACCACTTGTAATACAGATGAAAACTGAGGTAAATGTCTAGTATTTATGCTATAAGGTGAACAATATATATATAAAATAGGAACAAATACTCAGAACAGTACAAGGTAATACAAAACAAGCATATAGTACAGTAATATTAATGTATATACTTGTACAATGGCTCAGTGCATATTTTGTATTTCTCTATAAGCTTGACATCAATGAGTTGGTTTGGTTGGGAAGAGTTAAGAGTAGCTATTACATCCTATCTTCTTACCACATCCATCCTGACTTACAAATAACTTTCTTCCTCTTATCCATACTTCCTAACCTCTTCTAGTGCAAATTATATCTTTCTATTCTATCTTAGATGTCCTTGCTGATCTTGATTAACACTATGGATCTCTATCCTCCAATATCTGAGGATTACCAATATCCAGAATAACTTGTTTAGTAGTTTACATTCTAGATAGCTATACTATGTAGTACATCTAGTATATAATCTAGTAGTTTACACTATACTAGCTTATCCTGAAAATCAAATAAAACTAACACCTACTTCTGGTATTGATGACAACATATCTCACTACCTTCCAGTGGTTTTCCACTTGCTAAGTCCCTAAGTTCCATTCTGAAATATATAACCAGTACAACTAGTAGAGACATAGCACACAAGCTAAAGCCAAAGGTCATTCTGCCCCATCTTCTACATTCTTGGATAATACATAACTCACTTATTTTGAACTTCTGAGATGCTCTACCAGATCTTGGATAACAAAGTATGAACTACATCTAACAGTAGCAAGATATAGTTGTTGATTTGCTTTGTCTAGCTTAAATTGAGAGTGCTAGTTTTATCTTTCAGCTTTAATCCACAGGTTTCACATATATGAGAAGTATAAGGTAAAAATCAGATTTTGTATTATTCAGGTGGCTGAGATACTAGCTTACAATTAATAAGTAACAGAGGTCTAAACATGATTTCATAGTATACTTATTGTCTCAAAGGAATTATCTTACTGATCAATGCCTATAACAGCATTGCTATCTCAATATAATGAGTGTGAGTAAGATCAGGAATTATGAATACTGGCTTAGAAAGCAACTCAACAACTGGTTTATATCTATTATAAAATCCACTATACATATATAATATGTGTTCTGGACTAAAACAAGTCACCAATTGCAGATTACAAGTATCAGTGGATAGTGATGTATACCTATAACACAGATCAAGAAATATGGTAGTCTATTGTTGACAAAATAATCCACTTCTGGGCCTATTTTAACCTTGTCAGTAGGAATGATTTATATATATACAATATCATCTCCTCTGCATCTGGATCTGACTTTATATACCAATTAATTCTACTATGATGAGTAGCTGATTTTGATCTCAAAATATGCTATTTCTCCATATTCTTTAAAAGATCAACCATACAGAAATTAAAAGCTTTCCCACACTCATTCTTTTTCTAGAACTTATCTACTATTTTGAGACAAAGTATAAAGACAGTAATCTGTGCAGCTACTACTTTGGCCATTACTAGGATATTTGGAAGGAGCACAGATATGTCATGCAGTGTGCACAATAAAAGACCAGCAGCAAAAGCTAGATGAAAACAGAGGATAATAAGAGGGTTTTTCTATTGAATTAGACCCTATCTGCTAGTATTTGTATAATCAGAACTTTGAGAAGGACTTGAATATCTCATTTTATTCATCCATTGTTACAAAATTGTGTGCAGAAGATAATATCATCATCCTCTGGTACATTTTAAAGCTGTAAATTGTGAATATCTTTCCTGTTCTCCTCCTAAAATGTATATGTATCTATACTAACCAGTAGTATGCATCACTTGTTGAAGACTTGGTCATTATTCTAATACATACTCTCTGGAAGTTTTGTAACCACTCTTTTGAACACTGGGTATATATTGCCAAGGTCACTTGTATTTTCCTTTATCTTATTCAAAATCAGAATCTTATCTTGGGTTGGAACATAGAGGCTTTCCCAACTAAGAGTATATCTGGTGACCTTGTCCTCTGAATTGACAGAGCTTAATAATCTAAGCATCAGGTAATCTGTGATAAGTAGCATATCTTGATTACATGATCATTTGCAAACAATTACAATATAATATGAATTTGGATGGGATAGTACACATCTCTTCCTCTTTCTCTATCCTTAACTCTTCCAGCAGCCTTACAAATTCTGAAAGAATTCTAGACCAATCAACATTCATACTATACTTCTCTTGCTAAACTCAAAGTTTTGTCCTATTAACAACATTCTTGTACCTTTATATCTAAGTCACATTGGCACTGACAATTAAGACATTGTCTTTCATTTGTAGAATTGGATAATGAGTTGAATGGAGAGGGATTGAAGAATCCATACCTAGTATGTCACATGTTCTATTCTTAGTCTTCTACTCTTAACAACTGCATTATCAGAAGTAGTAACATTATTATTTTCAAGTATTACTTCAAGAAGTCTGTAAAGTATATGCAGAAGATGCTACAATCTCTACAGAACTCATGCAGCATTATATAAATCATTAGCTAATATTCTTCCTTTAAAATGTCCAAGACAATAATGAAGCACCTATCACTACAGACTTAATTACAGGAACAAATAAGTCTATGTATAGAGAGACTTTGAATTCTAGATAGAGTGAGTGCTGTTTATTCTATATATAATGGTTGATGGGATTTTGCTGTTAGGCAGTTTCTGGATGGAAGTAGAGCATTATATTAAATGTGCATTCAAATGATGGGAGGTATCTGAGGATCTATATCTGAAATTGATTATATTATTGGATCTTGCTTCTCCAATCTCCATTATCAGTTGCTACTACTTGCCAAATTAATATCATTTTATATCTCTGCAGAGAAAGAATGAAGATGAATGTTTCAAAGATCATGTGTGAGCTAGTCATAGAGACCTCTCATATCTCCACTATGTGAAGTTGTGGGATAAATAGATAACTGGTGAAGAGTTTACATATAATGACTAGAGAAGCATATCTAATATCAACACTGAAAGATGCCATCTCTTGTGTATTCAATCATCAAACACAAATCTGCTCAAATTTCACAAATATGGCTATCAAAATGTCACTTGTTGGCAAAAAGTGAAGTGATAAAAGATTACCAGGAGAATGCGGGAATCATTGAGTATTTTTGCTATCTTTCATATTCTATAATTCAATAGCATCCTCAGACTCCCTTTCTACAGCTATAAATTGTCCATCAGAGGAGAATTGAGTGATACTGGCATTCATCACTTCAAATAGTATGCTAGACTTTGGTATACCATTTTCAATATTCTACAACTTGACTAGAATCAAAGATCCATCTTCATTGATTGAGGCAATTCTGCCATACCAACAACTATACTGAATAAAGACAAAATATTCACCCTCAATTCTAAACTGCTCCTCACCTCTCTTAATATTCTAGATGACTGCACTATTATTGCATCTAACCAGAATATGTGTTTTATTGGGGCTAAAACAGGCATATTCAGATAACAAATACTTAAATAGGCCCAAAATAAGATGATCTGTTTCAGAGTCACAAATATTAACATTTTCATCTAATATGAAAGCAAAGGTGTTTTCATCTAGCAAGAAGACAAGATAGTCCACAGAATTGTTATTATGCTCTGTAGTGAAGAGAATGAATGGCCACTGAGTAAGTCTGTCCTTATTTACTATTAGTATGTTTGGAAATCTTAAACTAAACTTTTGGGTGATAAGTAATGTCACAACCTTCATTCAGCTTGTATCTCCACAACCAGTAGGCCAATTTTCACAAACTAAGTTATGCTAAAAGCCCCAAATGAGGGCTATCTGCACATATGTGAGATATACAAAAGTGACAACAAATGACTGAGATATCAGGCCATCAGTAGCTGTAAAATATTTATCTGCTAATATCTCATAAATGGCTGAACAGATTTGCACGATTGAACTTGCATTGGAAAGTGCTCATCAATATGTTTACAATTGTTATGATCAATGCCTCCTGGAGACAACAGGGATATGGGCAAAGGGTATATGACAACAATGATCAGCTGCACTGAAGTAGTCTCAGTCAGCGCCTTATGTAGTAGGTGCTACAACCTACCCTGGTCCTTATTTTCTCCTCACCATTTCCTCATGTGTTACACCTCATGTATGCCTCATGGTTCCTATGACTAGTAGTATATATAGCGTAGATACACTCCTGTATCCTTACGCTTTACCAATTCTATACATCCCTTACTCTTTTTCAAGTCTTTGCCTTAGTTGCAACCTGAGCTCAAGCTTAAGATCGTTACAACAATGATATATGATGCAATAATTATTGGTAGAGATACAGGCATATCAATGTAGTGACATAATTAGTTACCTTCTAAAATTAGCCTGACAGCTGCTATAACAGATGACAGCTCCCATAAGATACAAGTTTTGATCATGTGATAACAACAGCTTGTATATAGATCATCACTTTTTTGTATATATACTTCTATGTCTAAGGATTAAACCTCAGACTTAACAATATCAATTGTTTCTGTTGATACTACTTATTACCTATTATCATTATTTCCTTATACTGAATCTCTGAAACACTATCAAGTTTCAAGTATCACAACTAGTGAGTAGCTCATTTGTAATAAGTAAGTACAAAGAAGAGGGCAAACAAATATATATGAGAGGTACTTCCAGAAATAGGAGTTATAAATGCTGAAACAAAGTAAAAGATATGATGGATAAATATAGTCAGCTTGTTATTGGGGTCTTATGTCTAACCTGTTACAATTTAAAAGCCTTAGAGTAGGTCAAAAAAAGAAATCTTGTATTTAGGTTAAACATAAGAGAACTCAATAGAGAGCTCTATACAAACTAGTCTACCTTATATACCAAACTAGGTGGTCCGTGCTAACTACTTCTCTTAACTTACTCTAAAGACCATGTGTTTGCCTCAAGGTTAACATATGTTCTACATATTATATAATATCATTTTCTAGAATCTTCTATATCCTTTCATGTGTCTCATGACTTTGTGACTATTACTGTGACCATGTCATCTGGTATGACTGATGTGTGATAGTGTGATCTCATCACTCTAACCCTAACCCTAGGTTCACAGAAAAGAAAAATAAATCAAAAAAGAAAAAAAGATTAAATAAAAAAGTCAGTATACAAACTTTGCATGTCTGACATAACCAGTCAATATGAAATAGGTACCATGATAAACAAATGAACAGTATACCTTTAATTCAGGCTACTTTATTGTTCTTTTCAGAGTTACAATAGCCTCATGAACTCTTTTTGAAATATTTATTATCTCCATCTAGAAATGTAACTTGTTATACATTACAAACTAGACTACTTCTATCAGTATCTGCTTATATGGAATACAAACAAGATAGTCTGCTCAGAATCAATATGAATATGAAAGGAGAAGAGAGATAGCTAACTTATTGGTAGCTAAAATATCTCTATTCCTTATATCCAAAGTTTTCAAGCCATATATATTGAAGTGAAGGGCTAATGATGCTATGGTATTCAAACATAGCATGGCAAGCTGACATTCATGACAGTCTCAATCTTGAATAGCTACAAACTCAGAGAGGTCTTGTGAGAATAAGGAAGATAGTATAAAGTCCTTAAATGTGTAATAATAAAAATGAAATATACAGTCTTTGTCAATAATGAATATAAGACTATTTTGAATGAACTGTAATATGTCCTGACTTTTGACTTCAGAAAACATGATAAGTGCTTCATCATTAAGTAGCTCCTTGGAAAATATCATGGCACCCATAACAGAAGTGATTGTCTCAATCTCTTCTCCTTCAAGATCATGTCCAAATAATATTTTGACAACTACAGAATACAAGAAATACAAGATTTTCAGACTCTTTCTATCATTCTTTGATTGAAGCATGGGTAATCATACTTGAGGGTTAGTCTGAAGAAATTCAGCAGTGATAGTATCAGAATCACAGAAGTCAGACTTAGTTTTATTTTTATTTTTATTTTATTTTATTTTATTTTCTATTTATTTTTGATTTTTGGATCTAGGATTAGGGTTTAAGCATGATATGATACATCAGTCACTGTCACACTGTTATATAAAATATTATAGAAAATTCTAGAAGAAATAATATCATATAGCATATTATATACCTATTGACCTTAAGGGTAGATATATGGACATTTAGGGTAGGCTAATTGTAGTGTAGCATGGACCATCAGTCTAGAGTATATAAGATAGACAATCTTGTATAGAGTTCTTTGTCAAGTTCTCTTATGTTAACTCTAATATTATAATAAATAGTTGTCTAGATAAAAATACTAGTAGCATGAGAAACCAGATAATCAAGAGCCTTCACATTCCACCTCCATGGTGTTGAATTGTGACTTGAGGAATATATAAATATCACCAGAGATACTGTCTTCTAGCTTGACTTCACTGCTAGAGGAAATATTGATATGTGTGTTAAGTGATAGCATTCTCTGGTTGACTTGTAATGATGAGCTTGAACTTCATCAAGTGGTCTACCTAAACCCAATGCTTGAACATATATAAAAGGCCCTTGTAATTATCTTTTACAGATAAGTTATATCTGAAGCTACCACACTTATCTAATGTATTTATCACAATTACTGGAAGTTTCTCACACAGAATATCACCCAGGAAAGATAATGATGTCTCAATAAGGTCTTCAAAAAGACAATAGATACCAGATAAACTATGCTATTGATTATGTTTGACCAAGTATTAATGAAAGAAAGGGTACAAATGGGCAAGATTACAAGTAATAACATGCTAGAGAGCATCAGTAATGATTGTAGTAAACTTTGTGTGGTCAAATTGGAATGAGATCACATATCATTTCTAGTTCTGTAGTCAAGTCAACATACTAGCTACCAAGGCAAATTTTCCAACTCCATGGGTTCCTTTTATTGAAGCCATCAATATCTTTGATCTTGGATTCAATCACTTGTAGGATGTCATTACAGATACCTTTCATACATAGTTTATATAGGGGAAGCCTATTCTTCCAAGAGAAATTCATTAATTTGTCCATTACCTTTCCCTTTATGGCATTAACATAGATCTTTCCCTAAAGCTATCTATCTTCTTTCTCAATTCAAAAACTCTGTTCTTGTAAGGGACAATGAGAATGTACTTGGCTGAATCAATAATTGAGTCAAAAATCCATCTTATGCAAATAAATACATATCTGACTAACTGCCAAGCTACTTCTGAATAAAGTCTACTACTTCTTCCATCATTTCAAAAAATTTTCTGATAACCTAGTATAACTGGTCCAACTTTGTAACTTGTTTGAGCCTGTCAAGCTAGTTAGCTAGGATGCTCATGCTCTCTACAAGCCTTTGCATTTCTGTATGAGTTTCCTTTTGAGCCTCAAAATTCTAAAACATTAATCAGTCATACTATCTATGTTAAAAAAAACAAGGGCTAACTTTGTAGATAACCTCAATGCAAGTGGCCAAATTTGAAGCTACAGAATGTAACTGCTTCAAATCAGATGATATGTATATATAATCATCAAGAACATTTACCTCTCTAGTAGCTTCAATTACTCTGCCAATGGCTATTTCAATCTTAGAAAACACTCCAAGACCAGTGGTTGTACAAAGTTGAGTCAGAATGGGTTTGAAGTTGCTCAACTACTCTATTGTGCTCTTGATTTGTATATCCCCAGCACTCAAGTTACATTCATAGACCTACAACTTGACTTCAACCAACATTTAAAATAGTATATCTTGGAGACAACCCAAAGATATAACTCTTGGATTATATTATCAAATTCCACTTGAAGTTAGCTGAAGGACCTTGATTAAATCAGGAGTGATCAAAGAAAAGATTAACTTATATTTGGTTTTCTTCTATGCTTCAGAAATCAGATGTTTCCATAAATTATTAAACTTGACACTAGCTTTACACAAATAATTTCCCTTTAAGGTGCTTCCAAGACTAAGCATTTTCTGTTACCAAGAATATTTGTGTATTTTAATATTCAGGTTACTTCCTTTATTCAGAATACTACATCATATGATAATTTAGCACTGCCTAGGCATAAGAAAGAAAGCTCAACTCACTATTTGTTTATCAGCTTCAAATGGTATTTGTCTTCAATGTTTTTCTTGAGTTATTTTTCCTTCTATATCTTAAAGAGAACTTGACAATAAACAAGTGTGAAAATTAATTTTTGAGCTCTCTGATAAATTCTGAAAGTAAATGCAGTCACTTGAGACTACTGATAGATTGAGTCTATAAATAAAGTAGCACTTACCAACAACTCAGATAGCATATTTCATAGTAGATTCACTTGGTTTTGCCATTGATACAACTTTTGGATAGAGTGAGTAGAAAGTAATAGGATATTAATTGACAAAAACAAGAACAAGAACAAGATTGTAAAATAAGTAATTCCCAAAGCAGCTGCCACTGCTACTGCCTCACAAGTTGAACTAGGTGGAAATATAACCTGTGCCCAGGTATGTCAGAAGCATGACAAAGCTGTGAGCATGGGAGCAGTAACAAGTCTTTCTCAAAGCACTATTGAAACTTTTCCTTTGAAAGATAGCTCTGTGCATTTTTGTAAGTATTATACTTTCTTGTAGCAAGATGTATGTATGTAAGTTCTATACTTATTATCATTATCATGATATTCACTTAGAACTTTCTCAATATGGTCTATACAATGTCACAAGTAATACTTGTTAACCTAGTTTTTTTCTTAAATCAACAATTTATCACATAGAACATAAAGATAGGCTATAGTAGCTACACAAGATATCTACTTACATAAAAGAGAAGGAAAAGAAAAGAACATGACAATATACATAATAGACTCCCTTTTTGGATTCCAGCACTTAGTGTATTGCAGATAGTTGTATAAGATATATCTTCTTATTTTGATACAGTATTTACTGTTATAAGACAAGAAAGTATGGACAGACTTGAGTGAGATAAGATAAAATATAGATAGTAGTTATATTATTAGTCTATGATGAAAGAGAGAAGGCATGTGACTTCCCAGTCACATGACATTATGTTATAAGGCCTAGAGCAGTCTAGAGCAGTCTAAAAGGACTTAGGGTCTAGAAGAATCGGAAAGAGTCTAGAGGTGGAGTGATGTCAAGGGACATGGTTCCTCATAGTGTATACATGGTGCATGCATGGATAATGGAGATTAAGAGTAGAGTTAAGGGGATGATGTCAGGGCACATATATATGGCATGCTAACCTTGAGGTAGATACATGGTGGATGAGTAATAAAACATGAGGACAGGGCATGAACATTAGGGTAGGTGTATAGAAGTCATAGCACAAACTATGAGGACTTTATATAAATAGTTGGTAGAATACTATTGTAGTTTCCTGTCAAGTTCTCTTATGAATTACACAACTCATATTCCTCACTAGATATCTCTCCTGTGAGATTTATTGCTTGTGCTTCTATTGGACTTTGTGTCTAGTGGTTGCCACAACAGTAGAACTCAACAGAAAACCATAACAGTATTCTACCAACTATTTATATAAAGTCCTCATAGTTTGTGCTATGACTTCTCCACACCTACCCTAATGTTCATGCCCTATTTTTATGTTCTATTACTTATCTACCATATGTCTACCTCAAGGCCAGCATGCCATATACATGTGCCCTGACATCATACCTGTTATGGAATGCTTTGGACACTAACATTTCTCTTTTCCTTTTATTTATTTTTCTTGATTTTATTTTTATTTTTATTTTTATTTTTATTGATAATGAAGAGGCATATGACTGTAATGTCACATGACAGGTCACATTATATGACATCATAGGCCTAGAACATGGTAGAAGGATCTAGAAGATAATGTTAGGATATATGGTGTACACATGATAGCCTTGAGTAAGATATGAGGTAGACATGAATTAGTAGCATAGACCAACCTGTAACAGTATAAATAGGACTCTAATTTAGCAGAGGCTCCTTGTCAAGTTCTCTTGTGATTTTCCCTACTTGATTGCCTACTGAGAGCTTTACTTATTTGTATAGCTATTGGATTTTGTGTCTAGTAGTTGCTACAACAATACCCTCAATCTTACTCTTAATCTCCATCATCCATGCATGTACCATGTATACACTATGAGGAACCATGTTCCTTGACATCACTTCACCTCTAGACTCTTCCCAATCCTTCTAGACCCTAAATCCTTTTAGACTGCTCTAGACTACTCTAGGCCTTATGACATAATGTCATGTGACTTCCCAGTCACATGCCTTTTCTCTCTCATCATAGACTAATAATATAACTAATATCTATATTTTATCTTATCTTACTCAAGTCTGTCCATACTTTCTCATCTTATAACATTTACCACATGAATGTTATGATCTAATGATCTTAGAGTTGATTAAAGAAAGAAACCTTGTATTAGGGTTAACACAAGTGAACTCAATAGAGAACTCTGTACAAGATTGTCTGCCTTATATACTAAACTACCATGGTCCATACTACTACTTTTCTAGCCTATCCTAAATAACCATATGCTTGCCTTAAGGTCAACATGTATTATACATATTGTATGATGTCATCTTTCCAGAACCTTTTATCCTGTTCTATATGACTATGTGATTATCTCATCTGATGTGACTGATGTGTGACAGTATAATCATGATGTCACTCTAACTCTAATCTTAGATCCAAATAAAGAAAATAAAAGGGAAAATAAAAATTACATTAAATAAAGAAACTAGTGTCCAAGTTTTACATATCTCACAATGAACAGGCTATAGATTCTTTTGGAAAGAACCTTAGTCTGTATTTATCTATAGGTGAATGATTAGTAATCACTCTTATGATCTACATATACCACAAATCAGAAAGGCCATAATATTTTAACTATATACCTTCTTTTGAATATATAGGATAAATGTATTCTCCTTTGTCATTGTATAAATCAAGAAAATATCATCTTTTGTAATTGGAGGCTTGAAAATTCATCTGCTATTTACAAATAATAGAGCCATATTCTTTTTTTCTGCTAAACTCCCATAATATTCTACTTAGTAGAATAGGATTGGTTTGGATATGTTTTGATGCTTTATCAACCAAAACATGTAGAGACTACTTGATGTAATCAGAACAATTCCAAAATGAAATTGAATTATTAGGGTTTTGTTGAAAAATTCCCTAAGATTCTTCAAAATAGCAATCAATGTTACAAACTTAAGACTTTAGGGTTGGTTAAAAGAAAGAATTTTGTATAAGGTTTACATAAGAGAACTCAATGGAGTTCCTCAGTACAGTGTATCTACCTTATATACATTTTGCTCATGGTTTATACTACACTATCCTAGCTTACTCTAGAGAAACATGTGTATACTATAAGGTTAATATGTATAGAACATACTATATAACATCATCATTCTAGAACTTTCTATGACATGTGATTGTGACTGTGACTGTATCATGTGATATGTGATATTATGCTAAACCCTAATCCTCAATTTTAGAATAATAAAAAAGAAATAGAAAAAGAGAAATAGAAAAGAGAAAGAAAAATAATTAGAGTCTACTATCTTCAACTCTGACAATTATATAAAGTCGATATGGATGGACTAAAGTGTCAAATATTTGTTTCATGGCTGAGATGGCATCTATGATGATGATTATTTTTGAAGCATCATATATTTTAGTAGCTTGGTCTATTCTACATCTAATGACAAAGAGTTTAGCTTCTGTAGAATTGATATTCATGGCATGATGGACAAATTTGTTGATGATATTATGGCTCTTTTGAATGTGGAATACCAAAGTGGTAATATTATTCTTGATGCTTGTATCTGCAATAATGAGAATGGTATCTTGATTATTGAGAAAATCTTTATAGATTCTGTCAAGTCTGAAGTGATGAGTTTTTAGTACATCTATGTTATTGCAATTAACTGAGGTGAAAGAAAAAAAATCAGAAAAGATATCTACTAATCTAAAACCAGATGAAAGTTTAATGTTTAAAAAGTCAAAAGAAGAAAGAACTTCATTTAAACAATTGTTAATGTCTATAATAGGACTTTTGATTTTTGCTTGTTGTTTTGGTGTAAGAAAAGATGTTACCATACAATAAAGTGTTGTCTTCTTGGAATTTTGATTATCAAGTAGAGAAATAATAGTGTGTTGTTTGGAAAAAGATGCTACATATAGTCATAAACAACTAATGATTTTTTCAAGGTGAAATTGGATAGGAATAAGACTAGTAATAGTCTCAACTCCCCAAGTAGGAGAAGTACAGAACACTTCTGTAATCTATAATGCCACTCTTCTTTGCATTTTATTGAGTTTCTTAAGTGGATAAAATAGTGGTGCTCCTTTGAAATACCACAATTGCAAGCTGTACAAAGCAATTGGTAAAACATATGTTCTGTATAAGAGTCTCTTGTGTATGGAAGATAAACCTCTCTTTAAATTTCCTAACATTTTCATGCTCTTGATAGTAGAAAGAGCTTTGTTAGCTTAATGATGAATGTAATATTGAAAAGTAAGTTTTTTGTCAAAAAAGAAACTAAGATATCTCCATATTTCTTTTGGATAGAGAAAAAGGCTATCCAATGGGCAGAGATCCAGTCAAAAGGAGTGAATGTTTTTTGTTAACCTCAAAAAATGGAAAAATCAGACTTATTATATTTAATGAGGCCAAACTGAGTAAAGAGAGATAAAATAATGTTGTAACCATAGAAGATATTTGTATTTGATTCAAAAATATAAAAAATGGAAGCAATATAAATGGCTGAAAGAATGTGAGAGAGGACAGAATCTTGTTCTATACCTATATTGGCTTTGAAGAAAGAAAAAAAAACTATTCCATACATATTGCATTTGTCTGTTAGTTAAATAATCAGAAAAAAAGAAAGAGATTTGAAAATCAAAACTAGCTGTATTCAAAATTATCAAAATATAATGATGATTATCAAGAGAAGGAAAAAACTTAGCAATATTAAAGGCAAGAGTACTATATAAAGACTTTTAAGCCAACATATAAATATAAGATAAGTTAGAAATACTCTGGTATTTGTAGTTGACTATTGTTTGATACCACTCATTTAAGTCAGATGAATGAAGTTCAAAGCAATAGTATTGTTATAGTATACTTAAACACTAACATTTTTCTTTTCTTTTATTTATTTTTCTTAATTTAATATTTCTTTTATTTTTATTTTTCTTTGACAATAAAGAGGCATGTGACTGTGGTTACATGACATGTCACATGATATGAGGTTATAGGCCAAAACTCTAGGAGAAGAGACTAGAAGGATGATGTCAAGGTATATGTTAAATAGTATATTTACCTCATGGTATATATATGGTGCATTCATGGACAATACATAGATATTAGGATAGGATTATTTATTGTTAGCACAGACTATATATCCATTATATAAATAAGATAGCAATACATCAGAAACTCCTTGTTGAGTTTTCTTATGATCCCCACTTGATATCTACCTTGAGATTTATTACTTGTATTACTATTAGTCTTTTGACTAGTGGTTGCCACTGAATTCTACTGCCAATAACTTTTTTGATCAGCATTCTAACTGTATTGAGTAGAACAATGAGTAGAAATATTTTGAAAGTGTTATATAAAGATTTATTTAGCTTTGGAATGATAATCAATATCAACTTCTTGAAATGAGTAGGCCAATAAATAAGATTGATACAAGAGTTAGCAATGATGACAAAGTTTGTGATACATTTGTTATCTTTGATTAACACTTTCAAGTGGCTTCAAGAGATATAGTCAGAGCCTGGAATAAACAAGTTGCTATATTTAATAAGCCAAAGTTTATAGGCCTGTTTTGAGTTATATTATATGATTGATGGAGCACTTGCTATAACTCTTCTAATTCATTGCATGAGTTACTATTGTACTTGATTGCTTTGATGGTCAGTAATTTTTGCTTTTTAACCTAATTCATTAAATCTCATGGCCTTTTATTAGTTATTGTAATTTCTTGAATCTTGTTATCAAAGAAAGATCATTTTGCCAATTTGATAATATTCTTATACTTAATCCAATCTAATATTTTCCTGAGGGATCTGTACAAGGACAGATTTCTACTACAATCATTGTTTTACCAAGCTTTCAAATACTTAGTGATGTAAACTTGTCTAGCATGTTCATTCCAAAGTTCTTCAACAATAGATGCAAATTTGTTGACAATTTCTCCTCAAGTCTCCTAACTGCAAATGTTAGATGTGTCAATGTTTCCTACCCTATGAATTAGGCCATTGATGAATTATTTCTTTCTATGCTATTTTTGATGATAGCCAGTTTTTTCTTATGAATTAATTTTCCTTCAATCATGATGTAAACCAATAAGAGAGCATGATCAGAAGAATCTCAAAGATAAGATAAAATCATCTGATTATTTAATTCTTCTGAAGTAGGATAAAAGAACATGAGATCAAGAACAGAATTTGAGTCTTGAGGATTATTAGTGTATTGCATGGAAACTTGATTGACTGGAGTTGACAATTTTATATTAAAACTATCAGCTATTTCTTTCAAAGAGTCAGTGTGGTTAGAATGGTAAGAATACAAAAAATCCCATTCATTGTCTCTAATGTTCAAATCTTCCTATCATGATCAAGATGTCATTCAGATTTCCCTCAGTATCCTTGAGATAGTTTAAAGTAGATTGTTGGTTATATGGATAATCATTAAAAAGAAAACACATAGAACTGTTGTTGAAAAAAGAAATAAGATCAATGTCTCTGTAATTAATAATATTCTTTCTTAAAGAGAAACCTTGAGAGATGAACATTGATGTAGATGAGAACCCTCAGGTATTTATTGTTAATGTTAAAGCCTTGGGAAAACATTGTCCAAGAGGGATGATTGGGAGATCTTAAAATATCATAGTCTTTACATTATTCTCTGAAAAATTATAAGTGACTGTAGCCCCCAATTTGTCTTAAACTTTATGAAGGAGCTCTGCAATCAGCTGGGAATTGAACAAAACCTCTCTTCAGCTTACCATCCATAAACTGATGAACAGGCAGAAAGAGCCAATCAAGAAATGGAACAATACCTTTGACTGTATATCAATTACTAACAAGATGACTGGGCAGAATGGTTACTAATAGCTGAATTTGCTTATAACAACAAATAGCACTCAAGTACTGGGAGATCACCATTCCTTGTAAACTTTGAAAGACACTCAAACATCTACAGAGAAGGCAATGAATCAACACAAAAGGTCTAGAAGATAGATGAGTTCATTTAGAAAATCAAGGAAGTAAGAAGAGAAGTGGAGGAAGCTCTGAAAAGAACAAATGAGACAATGAAGCAGAGAACAGACAAGTCTAGAGAAGAGGCTATCAAGTATAAAGAAGGGTACCTAGTATAAGTAGATAGCTCAAACATCAGTTCCAATTGCCCAGCTAAGAAGCTAGCCTTCAAGAGAGCAGAACTATTCCCAGTAATCAAGAAGGTGGTATTCTCAGCATATAAGCTTCAAATTCCCAAAATGTGGAAGAACTTACTTACATGTAAAAACTAAGTGTCAAGATCGTTGACGGTGGACTCTGTTTTTATTTTTTCTTTTTCTTGAATTTTATTTTTTGTTTTGTTTTGTTTTGTTTTTCTATTTTTAGAACGACTCGGGTTAGGGTTTATCTGTCACGCTGTCACATGAGTCACAAATTGATGGCGTAGTCACAAGACTGATCATGAGACTTGGGAGAATGGAGTAGAAGGTACTAGAATAAAGTGATGTCATACAGCATGGACAACACATGCTTGCCTCATGTAATACTCATGGTCATTTAGGGTAGGGTGCACAGTAGTTAGCACGGACCATGGGCTATAGTATATAAGGTAGACTACTTTGTCTTAGGAACTCCATCGAGTTCTCTTGTGTTACT
>Ga0157358_1000111_pt1 | contig 30901 bp, 23 predicted proteins | sample AttcapACBM2_FD_111484 | JGI IMG/M metagenome (GOLD analysis project Ga0157358, IMG submission 111484) | Fungus gardens microbial communities from leaf cutter ant in Botucatu, State of São Paulo, Brazil - Atta capiguara ACBM2 | ecosystem: Host-associated > Fungi > Mycelium > Unclassified ... | reverse complement strand
TGCTCGAGCATGTGGCCGAGATGAATAGAACCGTTGGCGTAAGGGAGTGCGCACGTTACCAATATTTTTTTCGCGACTTGAGTCATAGTGAGACTTGCTATACCTGTTTAAAATAGGGGGTTCCGATGTTACCCGAAAGGCCCGGCCTGCGTAAACAACGCCGCGCCGACCGTGCCGTTTTTTACTGCCTGCCGCCGACAGCCTTATCTGATATGCTCTGAATAACGTCACAGAAAAAAAGGAGCCGGGATGATGCCTCAATCCCAACATTCACCTGAAGCGCTGCGCGCGATAGTGATGGGCGTTTTAACCACGTTTGAACATCCGACGCTACAGCGCAACCTCACCGCGCTGAAGGCGCTGCACCATTGCGCAATGCTGGACAACACCCTGCATATTGAACTGCTGATGCCTTTCGCCTGGCACAGCGGCTTTGAAGCCTTAAAGGAGAGCGCCAGCGCGGAGCTGCTGCGCCTGACTAATGCCACCGCCATCAGCTGGAAGCTGAGCCTGGATATCGCCACGCTGAAAAGGGTGAAGAACCAGCCAGGCGTAAAGGGCGTGAAAAATATTATTGCCGTCAGCTCCGGCAAGGGCGGCGTCGGCAAATCCAGCACGGCGGTCAACCTGGCGCTGGCAATGATGGCCGAAGGCGCAAAAGTCGGCCTGCTGGATGCGGATATCTATGGCCCGTCGATCCCCGATATGCTCGGCACGCAAAACGAACGGCCAACCTCGCCGGACGGCACGCATATGGCGCCGATTATGGCGCACGGGCTGGCGACCAACTCTATCGGCTATCTGGTGACCGATGACAACGCGATGGTGTGGCGTGGGCCGATGGCCAGCAAGGCGCTGATGCAGCTGCTGAACGAAACGCTGTGGCCGGATCTGGACTACCTGATCCTGGATATGCCGCCGGGCACGGGCGATATCCAGCTGACGCTGGCGCAAAACGTGCCGGTGACCGGCGCGCTGGTGGTGACCACGCCGCAGGATATCGCGCTGATCGACGCCCGTAAGGGGATTGTGATGTTTGAAAAGGTCAGCGTGCCGGTGCTGGGCATCGTCGAGAACATGAGCGTACACGTGTGCAGCAACTGCGGTCATCACGAGCCGATTTTCGGCAGCGGCGGCGCGCTGGCGCTGGCGGAACAGTATCACACGCGCCTGCTGAGCCAGCTGCCGCTGCACATCACGCTGCGCGAGGATCTGGACGACGGAATGCCGACGGTGGTGCGCCGTCCCGACAGCGAATTTACCTGGCTGTATCGCCAGCTGGCAGGCCAGGTCGCCGCACAGCTCTACTGGGATGGCGAAGTGATCCCGGACGATATCGCTTTCCGCGTAGTCTGACGGCAAATGTGCGATACGGGCGCACCAGGCGCCCGTTTTCTTTTACAGCACGTAGTGCAGCAGCAGATATTCTCCCTGTTCGCCTTCACCGCTGCTGATAACCTGCCAGCCGTGACCCTGATAAAAAGCCAGCGCCCGGTCGTTTGCCTTAAGGCACTTTAGCGCGCCGGTCGACGTGAAGCCTGCCTGCACCGCCTCCAGCAGCTCGCTGCCAATACCCTGACCCTGACACGCCGGGTCGACAAATAAACTGTGCAAAAAATTATCGGCGGGCAGCAGCGCGGCAAAGCCCGTGCGGTGGCCGTCGTGCTCGGCGACCAGGATGCGTTCGCCCAGCGTTACGCGGTCGAAATCCTCCAGCTGCCAGGCGCTGCCGTCAAGCCAGTGCCAGTTCGCCTTGCGGGCGGCCAGAAACAGCGTGCGCAGAAAAGGGCGGTCGGCTTCGGTAAAGGCGCGTACCGTCATCCGTTCTCTCCCCAGACGGGCTTTACGTGTCTTTCGCCCTCAATGCCCGTGCCGCGATAGTCATAATCGATTTTGCCCGCTTCAAAAAGCTGATCCAGCAGGCGGAAATTGTCGGGGGGCGTAACGTTACAGCGGCTATTCAGCACGGTATCCTGAATGGTAAAGGCACGATCGCCGCGCGCTATCTGTTGCAGATAGTGCAGCATTTGCAGCGCCGCGACGCTGATGCCGTATTGTTCATTAAGCGGTCTTGTCATCTTACTTCTCGTCAGGACAGGGATGGCGTTCAGATTAGCGAATGGGCGGACTTTATCAAAAGCCGCTACGGGATCGGAGAGTATGACGCAAAAATTCCCGGCGGCAAAAGAGACCGCCGGAAAATAATCAGAAATTCACCGTCACGCCGCCAGCCAGCAGCCAGTCGTTGGCGCCTTCCCGTTGCAGCCTGCGCTGATGGTTGAGGCGGGTGGAGAAGGTCACATTGTCGGTAACGGCCAGCCTGGCCTCCGCTTGCACAGCCAGCGCATCGCCGCCGTTGCCGGTACGGAAGGCGTCACGGTTGTGGCCATCGCTAACGGTTACTTTGCCCTGGCCTGCCGGACGATGAAGCCAGTGCATGTCCATGCCCAGATGCAGGGTGCCAGGGACTATCGGCAGCGTGTAATCCCAGGCCAGGCCGCCAATCCATGCCGTCCGCCGCTGCTGCTGCTGGCGCTGGCGCTGGCAGCAGTGTAAACCCTGGCGCTGTCTGCGTTAGCAAGCCGTTCCGCGCTTGCGTAAAACAGCGCGTTTCCCTATGCTGGCAAGCACTACGACTCGGGGTGCCCTTCCTTGTGAAGGCTGAGAAATACCCGTTGAACCTGAACTGGATAATGCCAGCGGAGGGAAGTCAGATGCTTTATCGCATCGCCTTCTTGATCGCCGGTTGGGAGCGCTATGATCCAACCTACTCACTATACGGCCAGCCCGGCCGCGTCTCTTGCTCTGTTCCGCCAGCGGTCGCCGCTGGTTCACTGCCTGACCAATGATGTGGTACAAAGCCTGACGGCTAACGTGCTGCTGGCGCTGGACGCGTCGCCCGCGATGGTGACTGAACCTGTGGAAGCGGCACAGTTCAGCGCCATTGCCGATGCCGTGCTGATCAACGTCGGCACGCTGACCGCTGCACGTAGCGAAGCGATGCTGGCCGCGGTGCAGGGAGCGACGGCGGCAGGCCGACCGTGGACGCTGGATCCGGTTGCCGTCGGCGCGCTGACTTTTCGCAGCGATTTTTGCCAGCGGCTGCTGGCATTCCGTCCTGCCGCCATTCGCGGCAACGCCTCTGAAATTATGGCGCTGGCCCGACAGGCGGTTTCCGGTCGCGGCGTCGACAGCCAGCATCATCCTTCCGCCGCGCTGGAGGCCGCTATTCAGCTGGCGCAGTCCAGCGGCGCGGTGGTTGCCGTGACGGGCGAAACGGATTACGTCACCGATGGACGGCGGCTGCTGGCGGTATCGGGCGGCTCTCCGCTGATGACGCGCGTGGTCGGCACGGGCTGCGCGCTCTCCGCCGTGGTGGCCGCATTTTGCGCACTGCCGGGCGACAGGCTGCTGCATATCGCTGCCGCCTGTCGGGTAATGAGCCAGGCGGGCGAGCAGGCGGCGGCGGCGGCCAACGGGCCGGGCACCTTTGAACCGCTGTTTCTCGATGCGCTCTACCGTCTGTACAAGGAGGCGGTATGAGAGTCAACGCATTGACCATCGCCGGTACGGATCCCAGCGGCGGAGCCGGGATCCAGGCCGATCTGAAAACGTTCTCCGCGCTTGAAGCCTACGGTACCAGCGTGATCACCGCGCTGGTGGCGCAGAACACCTGCGGCGTGCAGGCCGTCTATCCCGTGGCGGCCGATTTTGTTTCGGCCCAGCTAGCCTCGGTATTAAGCGACGTGCGCATCGACAGCGTCAAAATCGGTATGTTGCAGGACAGCGATATTGTGGAGGCGGTAGCAGAAGGGCTGGCAAAGGCGGCGATCCCCTGGCGGGTGTTGGATACGGTGATGCTGGCGAAAAGCGGCGATCCGCTGCTTTCCGGGCGGGCCGTGGCGACGCTGCGGGAAAAACTGCTGCCGCAGGTTTCCATTATCACGCCGAATCTGCCGGAAGCCGCTGCGCTGCTGGAGTGCTCACCGGCCCGCAACGAACAGGAGATGCTGCAACAGGGCAGGGCGCTGCTGGCGCTGGGCTGTCAGGCGGTGCTGATGAAAGGCGGCCACCTGAGCGACAACGAAAGCCCGGACTGGCTGCTGACCCCGGAAGGAGAAGAGCGCTTTACCGCGCCGCGCGTGCCGACTAAAAATACGCACGGCACCGGCTGCACGCTTTCTTCCGCGCTGGCCGCGCTGCGCCCGCGTCATACCAGCTGGCCGGGTACGGTAAGCGCAGCGAAACAGTGGCTGCAGGGCGCATTGCAGCACGCAGATACGCTGGAAGTGGGTAAAGGCATTGGCCCGGTGCATCATTTCTACCGCTGGTGGTAGCGCGCTGGAACGCTATCAGCGGGCAAACTGCTGACGGGCCGGGAGAGGATGATTAGTAGTGCATCGACGAGCGAAAACGTTACGGCTGAACCGGCGCGTGTAGCGGTAGTGATGAGACGCGCGGGTGGAAGGACGCTGACGGCCGGAACCGCTCGCCAGCCCGGCAGGATTACTCCTGTTCAAACCACGCGCCGTTTTGCTCTGCAATCGGCGTGATGGAAAAAATCATCTCCTGCAAATGATGCCGCAGCGCCCGTTCGGCGGCGTCGGCGTCTTTCGCCAGCAGCGCCTGCAGGATCTCTTCATGCTGATTGATCAGGCTTTCCGGCGGCGAAACCTTACTGAGGGTCAGGAAGCGCACGCGATCCATCGTCGCCTTGATATTTTCTACCGTTTCCCATGCCAGCTCACAGTTGATGCTCTGCGCGATAAGGCGGTGGAACTCATCATCCAGCAGCAAAAACGCCTGGCTGTCGTTGCGCTCCGCAGACAGCTTTTGCAGGCGCAAATTATGCTCCAGCCGGGCCAGCGCCTCTGGGGTCGCTTCCGTCGCCGCTCGCCTTATTACCGCCGTTTCCACCGCTTCACGAATAAAACGGCCGTCGGCAACGCGTCGCGCAGAAATCTTGCGCACAAAGGTGCCGCGCTGCGGCAGAATTTGCACCAGATCGGCCTCGGCCAGCTTAATAAAGGCTTCCCGCACCGGCTGGCGCGAGACGCTGAAACGGGCAGAAACCTCTTTTTCAGACAGTAAGGCACCCGGTGAAATCACGCAGGTCACAATATCCTGGCGTAAAAAGCGATAGATTTGCTGATTGACTGGTTCGCTGGCGGTAATGATATAGGCAGTAGACATGCGGCAATTTTCATTTCATTAGTGCGTCGCGAAGCCTGACGCTGGAAACAGCCAGTCTAATCAGCCTGCTGCGCCAGCGCCAGTTCTTTTGCCATTAAGCGGCGGTCAGCCGATAACCTGCCTGACCGTTTCTTTCGCGCCCAACTTCAGTAACAGCGCGTAGTAATGGCCGACTTTTTCGCGGAACAGCGAATTATCGGGCAGATCCTCGCCAAAAACAGCCCGCAGCGAGAGCAGAGCGGCGACGCGCTCATCGCCTTCCTGACTGTCGTTTACCCGCTGCGCCAGCTCCGCACGCAGCGGATCGTTAATGACGATTGGCTTGCCCAGCTCATCCACGCCGCCAACAAAGCGTATCCAGCCTGCCACGCCCAGCGCCAGCAGCGTAAAATCGCTGCCGTTAGCCAGATGCCAGCGAATGCTGTCCAGCCAGCGCTGCGGCAGCTTTTGCGTGCCGTCGGTAGCGATCTGATAAGTGCGGTGCTTAATCGCCCGGTTGCGATAACGCGCGATCAGCGAATCCGCATAGGCTGTCAGATCCACATTTTTAGTGCTCAGCGTGGGCGCCTGCTCATCCAGCATCAGGCTGCGGGCGGCCTTGAGGTAGTAAGGATCGTCCATACAGTCGCTGATATGCTCATAGCCAGCCAGATAGCCGAGGTAGGCCAGCAGCGAATGGCTGCCGTTGAGCATCCGCAGCTTCATCTCCTCAAATGGCAGCACATCCGCCACCAGCTCCGCGCCCGCTTTTTCCCATGCCGGGCGACCATTCACAAAATTATCTTCAATGACCCACTGGAAAAAAGGCTCGCATTCGACGCCCACCGGATCGGCGCAGCCCAGCTTGCGGCTCAGTTCGTCAAAGGCTTCCGGCGTCATGGCGGGCACGATGCGGTCCACCATAGTGGAAGGGAAGGTAAGGTGTTTACGGATATAGTCGGCCAGCGCCGGCTCCTGCTGCTGCGCCAGCTGCGTAATGACGTTGCGCGTTACCCGACCGTTTTCCGGCATATTGTCGCAGGACATCACGCTGAAGGGCGGCAGGCCGAGCGCGCGCCGACGTCTGATGGCCGCCAGCACGATCCCCGGAAAAGAAACAGGCTGCTCAGGATGAGCCAGGTCATGCACAATGGACGGATGCGTCAGGTTTAGCTCGCCGCTGGCAGGCTGGTAGCAGTAGCCTTTTTCCGTGATGGTGGCGGAGACAATCGCCACGTCCGGCTGGCAGAGCGCGGTGATAACGCGCTCGACGCCGTCTTCGCGCGTAAAGAGCGCTTCTTTGACCACGCCAACCACGCGGGTGCGCAGCTCGTCGGCGGTTTTTTCCGTTACGCTGTAGAGACAATCCTGCCCGCGCAGCGCTTTAATCAGATCGCCGCTGTTAAGCTGGCATTCGCAATAGCCCCAGTCGCTTTGCTGCTCGGCGGCCAGCCTGTCGGTACACACGGCCTGATGAGCGCGATGGAAAGCGCCGAAGCCAAAATGCACGATACGCGTACGCAGCGCGCTACGATCGTAACGCGGGAGGAGGGTGCCTTCAGGTAACACATCGACAAGTAACATGATAAATCCTTATCAAATAAAAGGCGCCGCAATGCGCCAGTCAGACGGAAACTCGCGCCGCCGCGTTTTTCGGGCTTTTGATCACCAGCAGTACCAGCACCGCGCCCACGGCGGCAATCACGCCGGCCAGCACGAAAGCGCTGTCGAACTTGCCGGTGTGGTGCACGATATAGCCGGTAACGACAGGGCCGATAATGCCGGAAAGGCTGCCGATCAGGTGGATAAAGCCGCTGATGCTGCCGACGCGGCTTTTATGCACCACATCCTGAATAATCGCCCAGTAGATAGCCCCGGTGATATAGAGGAAAAAGATAGAGACCGACATCAGGATAACGGCCGGATAAACCCCTTTTACCGAGCCGGCGAAAGCGACGCAGATAGCGGCGGCCAGCAGCGACACCACCAGCACAATTTTTCTGGAGAGCAGGAGCTTACCGGTGACCTTAAAGATTTTGTCGGAGATTAAGCCGCCCAGCGCCAGCCCGACGAACCCCACCACCCAGGGGATCACCGTAGTCATACTCATCGATTTGATATCAAGGTTATGCGCCTGCACCAGATAGGCCGGGAACCAGCTCAGGAAGAAAAACAGAATATAGTTGTAGCAGAAGAAGGCAAAGGCGGTCACCAGGATAATCGGCTGGCGCAGATAGTAGCCCAGGCCGTGGGACGCCTGCGCCAGCTCTTCGTCCGGCGTGGTTTGCTCCGCTTTCAGACTGGCAATCAGCTCACGCTCGCGCGCGCTGACAAGGCGGCTTTTTAACGGGTTATCCGCGGCGATAAAGAACCACGCCACCATCCAGACGATACCAATAGAGCAAATAATCATAAACGCCGGCCGCCAGCCGAAGGCCAGCGCCAGATAGCCGATAATCGGGCCGGCTACCGCGCCGCCCAGCGGCGAACCGGCGCTGAGAAAGCCCATCGCGGTCGCGGCCTGTTTTTTAGGAAACCAGCCGTTGATCGCCTTATTCGCCGAGGCGCAGATCGGCCCTTCGGCCATGCCAAACAGCACCCGCAGGATCAGCATCGACCAGAAGCCGGTAGCCAGCGCGGTAAAGCCGCAGAACAGCGACCACAGGCCGACGGCAATCCCCAGCACCAGCGTCGGGCCATATTTATCGGTGGCCAGGCCGCCAACAAAGTTGAAAATCGCATAGCCAAAGAAAAAGCTGCCGAAAATCAAACCGAACTGTTCGGCGTTCAGCAACAGATCTTTTTCAATCATCGGCACGGTCAGAGAGAGCGCCACACGATCGAGATAGTTGATCATGTAGACCAGAAACAGCAGGAGTACGATAGTCCAGCGGAGATGCTTGAACATATAAAATCCTTATTTCTTATGGTGTTAAGTGATTCTCTTGACGACTCAGGGAGCCTGGTAAGGGAGGCTGGCCCTCCCTTACCGACTACCGCCCTGACCGTTAAGCCCGGCGTTCGTTAACTGACTTTAAGGACAACTTTGCAGCAGCTGCGCGGATCTTTTTCAAACAGCGTCATCGCTGCCTCCACCTCGCTCAGCGGCAGATAATGCGTGACCAGCTTTTCTGGCTGGATCAGGCGTTTTTCCATCCACTCGATCACCTGAGGGAAACGGTGGCTATTCAGCCTTGAGGTAAACAGGGAGAGCTCTTTGCTGGTCAGGCTTTGCTGCGTTACGGTGCACGGCTCGCCGGAAAAACCCAGTAGCCCGATACGCGCCGCTGGCGAAGCGAGCGCGACGGCTTCGGCCAGAATAGCGGGATGGCAGGCGGCATCGATAATCAGCGTTGGCTTGACCCCTTCCAGCTGGGCAGCCAGCGGGATCTCGCTGTTATCCAGCACGGTATCCGCGCCGTTTTCTTGCGCCATCGTCAGCCTTTCCGGCAGCCTGTCCGCCACAACGACGTTACGCACGTTGAATACGCCTTTCAGCGCCTGGATAGCGGTTAAGCCCATCGGGCCGGCCCCGAAGATCAGCGCAACATCGTCCGGCACGGGCTTCAGGAAAGCACAGATATTGGCGGCGATGGTAAAAGGCTCGATCAGGCTGGCGAGCTTATCGGGGATCGATGGCGGCACCACGTAAGCGTTGCGCGCCGGTACGACGGCATAGTCGCTAAAACCGCCGTCGCGGTGGACGCCAATTACCTGTAGCTCGCTACAAACGTTGGGGCGACCAACGGAGCAGGGATAGCAGTGGCCGCAGCTGACCACCGGATCGACCGCTACGCGCTCGCCAACGCGCGATGCCTCTACGCCCGGGCCTGCTGCCTCGATCACGCCAAAAAACTCGTGGCCGATCACGCGCGGATAGCGGGCGAAAGGATTGTGGCCGTGCCAGATATGCACGTCTGAACCGCAGATGCTGGCATAGGCTATTTTTACCCGTACTTCGCCAGCGGCTGGCTCCGGTAAGGCGCGCTCCTCAATTACCAGCTCGCCGGGTTTAGCAATAACGACGCTTTTCATTTTATTTTCCTCACCAGTTCCATAAAGTGCCGTCTTCAAGGCGGGCTACCGGCAGGTAGGCAGGCTCATAGGGGTATTTCGCCGCCAGCTTCTCGTCAAACTCAATGCCCAGGCCCGGTTTATCGCCCGGATGCATATAGCCGTCTTCAAAAGTCCAGCTGTGCTGGAACACTTCCATCATCTGTTCGGAATAGCCCATATATTCCTGCACGCCGAAGTTCGGTACCCAAAGGTCAAAATGCAGCGCGGCCGCCATGCAGATTGGCGACAGATCGGACGGGCCGTGCGAACCGGTACGTACCTGATAAAGCGAAGCGAAATCGGCGATGCGGCGCATACCGGTAATGCCACCCGCATGGGTGATGGTGGTACGGATATAGTCGATCAGTTGCTCTTCTATCAGCTGCTTGCAGTCCCAGATGCTGTTGAAGACTTCGCCTACCGCAATCGGCGTAACGGTGTGCTGGCGGATCAGGCGGAAACATTCCTGATTTTCGGCAGGCGTCGGATCCTCCATCCAGAACAGACGGTAGTCTTCCACGCTTTTACCAAAGCGGGCGGCCTCAATCGGCGTCAGGCGGTGGTGCATATCATGCAGCAGATGCTCATTAAAACCGAACCTGTCGCGAATGGCGGCAAACAGTTTAGGGGTAAAATCGAGGTATTTTTCCGTAGACCAGAGCTGCTCTTCCGGCCAGTCGCCTTTGGTGGCCGGCTCGTAGGCCAGGCCTTTGCCTTTGGCCATCCCGTAGGTGGTTTTCATGCCCGGCACCCCGCACTGCGCGCGGATAGCCTTAAAGCCCATCTCTTTATGCTTTGCGTAGTCGTCCATGACTTCATCAATGCTGTGGCCGGTGGTGTGACAGTAAACCATCACGCCCTCGCGCGAGGCGCCGCCCAGCAGCTGGTAGACCGGCATATTGGCCGCTTTGCCTTTGATGTCCCACAGTGCCTGATCGACAGCCGAAATGGCGGACATGGTCACCGGGCCGCGACGCCAGTAGGCGCCTTTATAGAAATATTGCCAGATGTCCTCGATCTGATGCGCGTTGCGACCGATCAGCTGCGGGCAAACGTGATCTTTCAGATAGGAGGCCACCGGCAGCTCGCGGCCGTTCAGCGTGGCGTCGCCGATGCCGGTCAGCCCCTGATCCGTGGTGATCTTAACCGTAACGAAGTTCCTGCCGGGGCAGGTAACAAAGACTTCCGCTTTTACAATTTTCATTCTTGTCGTCCTGGTGAAGAGAATGAGGAGAAAATACGTTCTGGCGTACTACCATACAAGTTGCAGGCGACGAAACTCCGATAGCGATCACACTTGTGAAAGCATTGTTATGAGCAGAGAGGCATTTTTGCTGGCGGAAGCCGATGCCGGATCCACCGGAAGCGCGCTTTTCAGCATCCAGACGGAAACGGCGCCGCTATGCGGCAGGAGATAAGATCGGTAACGGCGGAAGAGGGCGCGTGCCGGTTCGCCCTGAACGCTAAGGCTGGCGGTCAGCGTCGGTTTGCCCTGAACGCTAAGACTGGCGGTCAGCGCCGGTCGCCCTGAACGTTAAGGCTGGCGGTCAGCGCCGGTCGTCCTGAACGCTAAGGCTTGCGGTCAGCGCCGGTCGCCCTGAACGTTCAGGCTGGCGGCCTGCGTGGGACAAGGCTAAAAGCCTGCCTTCGCCTTTATGCATCGCTGTCCAAAACCGGGGCGCAATGGCCCCGGTCGGTCAGGCCAGAAGCTCGCAGGAAGGCGGCAGGCGGCAGGCCAGCGCGGCGGGCAAAATCTCAATACGGAAAGTGGTGCCGCGCAGCGGTTCGCCATCAAGATTAAAGGCCATCTCGTTTGGCGAGGTAATTTCCAGCCACGGCAGCGAAGCGCGAATGATGTTTGGATTTTCATCATCGCCGCCGGTCAGCGAGTTAAACAGCGTCGGCAAAATTTCTTTTGAGGTGACAATGGTCAGCTCCAGCCGGCCGTCGTTGATCAGCGCGGTCGGACAGAGCCGCTGGCCGCCGCCCGCCTGGCGTCCGTTGCCGATACCGATCACCAGCGCGTCGCCCTGCCAGCTAAAGTCCGGGCCGCGCAGTTCGCAGCTGTCCGCCTTAAGCGTATCCATGCGCAACAGGCCGTGGATCAGATAAGAGACGCCGCCCAGCGCTGATTTGAGCTTCTCCGGCGTTTCGGTGGTAATACGCGTGCCGAAGCCGCCGGTCGCCATATTGATAAAGTAGCGATCCTGATTGACCCGCGCCAGATCGACGGAGGTGGCCTTGCCGACGATAGCCAGCCGCAGCGCGTGCTCCATCTCTTCAGGTATGCCCGCACTGGTGGCAAAATCGTTGGCGGTGCCGAGGGGAATAATCCCCAATACCGGACGTAGCGGCGCATCCACGCCCGCCAGCGCGGTAGCGATTTCGTTAATCGTGCCGTCGCCGCCGCCCGCAACCACGGTCGCCGCGTGCAGATCTACCGCCTCTTTGACGAAGCGTTCGCCATCGCCGTGTTCCCAGGTAACGCGGACTTCAATCTGCAGTCCTTCCTCGCGCAGCGACAGAATAGCTTCGCGCAGTTCTTCATTACCCGCACCTTTACCATTAAGGATTACCAGCGTAAGCGATTGTTGGTCCATCTTCTTTTCCTGTCAAAATGGCCTTAGCCAGACGAGCTTCTGTTATAACACATCCGACCATCGGTGGAAAAAACCGTGGGCTAAAAGAAAGGCCCGCTCGGCGAGCCGGGCGGGCCAGGAGGTGGTTTTAAAAACCGCTATTTAGAATTTTTCATTCGAGGCCCGTGCATCATAACCGGAAACGGCGCGCCGGAATGTGATGGCATTCTAAAAGTCACGTCAGGAAACTTTTAGCGCCCTGAACGTTATGCCGATTCAGGAAAATTGCGCATCAGCAGCGCGAAAGCGAGGTCGATCGCTTCCGGCACCGGGATCCAGACAAAGTGGCCGTTGCCCGGCGCGACGCTGGTTGGTTGGCCTTTTTGATTTTCCATCTGCTCCAGGCGGAAATTGACGTTGCCTGCCGGCGTCATCAGCTCCAGGCTGTCGCCCAGGCTGAACTTGTTTTTTACTTCGACCAGCGCCATATCGCCACGGCGTTCGCCGGTAAACTCGCCGACAAACTGCTGGCGCTCGGAAGCGGAGAAGCTGCGGTCGTAAGTCTGGTAGCTGTCATGCGTGTGGCGGCGTAAAAAGCCTTCCGTATAGCCGCGATGGGCCAGGCCTTCCAGCGTTTCCAGCAGGGAGGCATCGAAGGGTTTGCCTGCGGCGGCGTCATCGATGGCGCGACGATAAACCTGCGCGGTGCGGGCGCAGTAATAATGCGATTTGGTACGGCCTTCAATTTTCAGCGAGTGCACGCCCATCTTCGTCAGCTGCTCCACGTGCGCCACCGCGCGCAGATCTTTGGAGTTCATAATATAGGTGCCGTGCTCATCCTCAAAGGCGGTCATATACTCGCCGGGACGCATGGCTTCCTCAATCATAAAGACTTTGTCGGTTGGCTGGCCCACGCCCAGCGTCGGCTCGACGTTTTTTACCGGAATGGGCTGATACTGGTGCACGATATTGCCGATTTCATCCTCTTTGCCTTCCTGCACCTTATATTCCCAGCGGCAGGCGTTGGTGCAGGTGCCCTGATTCGGGTCGCGCTTGTTGATATAGCCGGAAAGCAGGCAGCGGCCGGAATAGGCCATGCAGAGCGCGCCGTGCACGAAAATTTCCAGTTCCATTTCCGGCACGCGCTCGCGGATTTCGGCGATCTCCTCCAGCGACAGCTCGCGCGAGAGGATAACGCGCGTCAGCCCCATCTGCTGCCAGAACCTGACCGTGGCCCAGTTGACCGCGTTGGCCTGCACGGAAAGGTGAACGTCCATCTCCGGGAAGGCATCGCGCACCATCATAATTAAACCGGGATCGGACATAATCAGCGCGTCCGGCCCCATCGCCACGACGGGCGTCAGATCGCGGATAAAGGTTTTCAGCTTGGCGTTATGCGGCGCGATATTCACCACGACGTAGAATCGCTTTCCCTGCGCGTGCGCTTCACTGATGCCGATAGCCAGATTTTCGTGGTTGAACTCATTGTTGCGCACGCGCAGGCTGTAGCGAGGCTGACCGGCATAGACGGCGTCCGCGCCATAGGCAAAGGCGTAGCGCATGTTTTTCAGCGAGCCGGCGGGAGAAAGCAGTTCTGGTTTAAACATAGAGGTCTCAATCCTGGCATAAGGCCGTATGACGGCCTTACAAAATGTGCGGGGATTGTAAAAGCTGGCGGCAGGAATGTAAATTGCGCTAGATCAAGCGGCACACGTCCGCTTCCCAGCGGTAGCCCATGCCGTAGACCGCGCGGATAAAGGGCTGATCGGCATCCAGCGCCTCCAGCTTGCGGCGCAGATTCTTGATATGGCTGTCGATGGTGCGGTCGGTCACCACGCGATAGTCGTCATACAGATGGTTCAGCAGCATCTCGCGCGAAAAGACTTTGCCTGGCTCATGCGCCAGCGTTTTCAGCAGGCGAAACTCGGCGGGCGTCAGCTCCAGCGGCGTGCTGTTCCAGCTGGCCTGAAAACGCGCTTCATCCACCACCAGCAGCGACGCTTTTTGCGCCTCTTCCGGCGTACGCTTGCAGCGCTTGAGGATAGTTTTCACCCGCGCGACCACTTCACGCGGGCTGAAAGGCTTGCAGATATAGTCGTCGGCGCCAATCTCCAGCCCCAGCAGCCGGTCGATCTCTTCCGTTCTGGCGGTAACCATAATCACCGGCAGATCGGAGAAACGGCGCAGCTCGCGGCACAGCGTCAGGCCATCCACGCCCGGCAGCATTAAATCCAGCAGCATCAGATCCGGCGGCGTCTGCTTAACCCATTCCAGCACCTCGTCGCCGCGCAGCAGATGATGCGTGCGGTAATTGGCGGCCTGCAAATAATCGACCAGCAGCTGGCCGAGCTTGGGTTCATCCTCAACCACCAGGATCAGTGGGCTAAGCGGTTCCTGATTCATGACACTCTTCTTTGCAAGCAGGCGCATTACGCCCGGGTTAGTCTTGCGGGTAAGTGTACCGTAATTTTAAGGCCACCGGCAGCAGAGTGATCCGCTTTGATCGCGCCCTCGTGCGCCTCCACGATATTCTGACAGATGGCCAGCCCCAGGCCGGAACCGCCGCTGGCGCGGTTGCGCGAGCTTTCCGCCCGGTAGAAACGCTCAAAAATCTGCTCGCGCTGCTCGTCGGTAATGCCCGGCGCGCTGTCCTCAAAATCGATAATTTGCTGGCCCTGTTCCGCGCGCAGCGTCACCACCAGGCCGCCGCCCGCATCGGTATAGCGCAGGCTGTTTTCCATCAGGTTGGTGAACAGCTGCATCAGGCGATCCGGATCGCCAAACAGCGGTGCGGAATCGGGCAGGCGAAGCTGCAAAGTCAGATGTCGGCTTTGGTAGCGTCCCGCAAAATTTGCGGCGACCATTTCCAGCAGCGGCACCAGATCGATATCGCTGCGGCGATAGGCCAGCGCGCCTTCGTCAGAGAGTGAAAGCTGATGCACGTCCTCCACCAGCTTGGTCAGCGTCGCGACTTCACCCTGTAGGGAGACAATCGACTCCGGCGTCAGCTTGCGCACGCCGTCCTGAATGGCCTCCAGCTCGCCGCGCAGGATCGCCAGCGGCGTGCGCAGCTCGTGCGAAATATCCGCCATAAAAGCGCGCCGCATACTTTCGTTTTTCTCCAGCGTGCTGGCCAGTCGGTTAAAATCCTGGCCCAGGCGGCCCAGCTCATCGCGGCTGTCGGCCTTGACGCGCGTGGCGAAATCCCCGGCGGCCAGGTGATGCGTGCCCTCGACCAGCCTTTTCACCGGCGCGAGCAGGCCGCGCGACATCAGCCAGGTCACCAGCGCCGCCAGCAGCATGGTCAGGCCGACAATCATCCAGCTGGTGCGCTTCTGCTGCTGATCGAAGTTAATATCCGCGCTGCGGGTCAGCCTTTCCGGCGGCGAGCCGATCACCCAGCCCACGATATGGCCGCTGCTGGTGGTAATGCTGCGGCGGGTGCCTTCCGGCGGCACCGGCCCGCGCGGCCCCATCATCACGCGATATTGCTGATCGATGATCCAGAACTGCGTGCGCCAGCCGTGCGGCGGCAGCTGATTATTCGCCTCCGGGTTCTGCTCCAGCGAATGCAGGATCTGAAACACCAGCTTGTTGTTATGGCGCAGAAAGTCCCAGTTGCCGTGCTGCTCGTACTGATCGGCCAGCGCGTCGCTCAGCAGCCCCAGCCGCTGCTCGTTGCCTTTTTTGATATAGTCGATAAAGCCGTGCTCAAAGCTGAGGCGCACGCCCCAGTGCATGGTGATCAGCACCAGCATACAGGTGGAAAAAATAGCGATAAACAGCTTGGCGGTGATGCCGATACGTAATTTTGCAAACATTCAGGGCTTTCTCCGACGGCTCAGCACCACGTTTTTGGTGACGTCTGGCGGCACGTGGCGAAACACCAGCGCGGGCAGAACAATCACCGCCGCCATACAGATCCAGGTTGAAATAAAGGCCTGCTGCATCAGCTCAGGCTGCGACTGTTGAGCAGCAAAGGTGCCGAGCAGCAGCCCGGCCAGCGTGACGCCCACGCTCATCGACAGCTGCATTACCATCGACAGCAGGCTGTTGCCGCTGCTGGCCAGCTCGTCCGGCAAATCCTTCAGCGTTAGCGTGTTCATGGCCGAAAAACGAATGGCGTTAACCATGCCCTGAAGGAACAGCACCAGCGGCAGCAGCGCCTCCCAGCCAAGCAGCGCCGTCACCGGGAACTGCAGCACCACCAGCGCCAGGGCGACGGTAGCGCCGACCAGCACGTTACGGTAGCCGAAACGGTTAACGATCTGCACCACAATGCGCTTCATGCCCATATTGCCCAGCACCATCGGGATCATCATCAGCCCCGCGTGAAAAGGGGTATAGCCCATGCCGACCTGCAGGAAGATCGGCGTCATAAAAGGCAGCATGCCGCTGCCGATCCGCCCGGTAAGGCTGCCCAACAGGCCGACAGAATAAATACGGTTGTCGAACAGCTTCAGGCTGAACAGCGCCTGGTCGTTGGCGCGGGCATAGAGCAGATAGGACAGCAGGGCCAGGACGCCCGTCAGGATAAACAAACAGAGCAGCAGCGGAGAAAAAACGGCGCCGCGCGAGCCGTCCAGCGCCAGCGTCAGCGTCGCCATGCCTGCGGCCAGCAGCAGAAAACCGCGAAAGTCAAAGCGGCGGCGCGGCAGGCGCAGATCGGGCAGCAGCAGCAGCGTTGCCGCCGCGCCCGCCAGGCCGACCGGCAGGTTCAGCAGGAAAATCCAGTGCCAGCTGGCGTACTGCACCAGCGCGCCACCCAGAACCGGCCCCAGCAGCGGCCCGATCTGGCCCGGCAGCGTCACAAAGGTCATCGCGGCCATATACTGCGCGCGCGGCACCAGCTTCATCACCGTCAGCCTGCCGACCGGCACCATCATCGCGCCGCCTAATCCTTGCAGCACGCGCGAGGCGATTAGCTGGTCAAGCGTGGAGGAGAGCGCGCAGAACAGCGAACCAACGCTGAACAGCACGATGGCGCTGAAGAAGATATTGCGCACGCCGAAGCGATCGGCCAGCCAGCCGCTGACCGGCAGCATCACCGCGACGGTCAGCACGTAGGAAACCACCACCGAATGCATCTGCAGCGGATCCTGGTGCAGGCTGTGCGCCATCGCGGGCAGCGCGGTGTTGACGATAGTGGTGTCCAGCGACTGCATAAAGAAGCCGAACGCCACAATCCACAGCTGCCAGCGCACGCCGGCCGGAAGCGTCTCCATCAGCCGGTCGCGCCTGCGCGCCTGCGCGCGGCCGGTTTTCTGCGCAGCTTATCCATATAGAGATAAACCACCGGCGTGGTGTAGAGCGTCAGCAGCTGGCTCATCACCAGGCCGCCGACGATGGTGATCCCCAGCGGCTGGCGCAGCTCCGCGCCGTCGCCCGTGGTCAGCACCAGCGGCAGCGCGCCCAACAGCGCCGCCAGCGTGGTCATCATAATAGGGCGGAAGCGCAGCAGGCTGGCCTGGAAGATTGCCTCGCGCGCGCTCAGATTACCGTTGCGCTGCGCATCCAGCGCGAAGTCGACCATCATGATAGCGTTCTTTTTCACGATGCCGATCAGCAGCAGAATGCCGATCAGCGCAATCAGGCTGAAGGGCGCGCCAAACAGCTCCAGCGCCAGCAGCGCGCCCACGCCCGCAGAGGGCAGGGTGGAGAGGATAGTCAGCGGATGCACATAGCTCTCGTAAAGAATGCCCAGCACGATATAAACGGTGGCGATGGCGGCCAGGATCAGCCACAGCTGGCTGCTTTGCGTCTCCTGAAAGATCTGCGCCGTGCCGGCAAAGCTGCCGCGCACGCTGGACGGTACGCCCAGCGCGGTCATGCTGCGCTCGATAGCCTCGGACGCCTGAGAAAGCGAGACGCCTTCCGGCAGGTTAAACGACACCGTCGAAGCGGCGGAAAGCCCCTCATGGTTCACCGACAGCGGCGCGTTGGCGGGCTGCCACTTCGCAAAGCCGGAAAGCGGAATCGCCTTGCCGTCGTTGTTGATCACGTACATCAGATCCAGCGAGCTGACGTCCTGGGTATAGCGCGGGTCGACCTCCATCACCACCTTATACTGATTCAGCGGCTGGTAAATGGTGGAGATCTGCCGCTGGCCGAAGGCGTTATTCAGCAGGCTGTTGGCGTCGGCGACGTTGATGCCCAGCTGCGCCATGCGGGTGCGATCGTAAACCAGCGCCATCTCGGCGCCTTTGTCCTGCTGATCGGAGTTAACGTCCGCCAGCTCGGGCAGCTTAGAAAACGCCTGGCGAATTTTCGGCTCCCAGCTGCGCAAATCGTCCAGATCGTCCGACAGCAGCGTGTACTGATAGCCCGCGTTCGACTCGCGCCCGCCCACTCTTAAATCCTGTACCGCCATTAAAAACAGGCTCGCGCCCGGTTCTTTCGCCAGCTTGCCGCGTAGCCGGGCGATCACCGCCTGGGCGCTGTCGCTGCGTTCGCTGAGCGGTTTAAGCGAAATAAACATTGAGCCGCTGTTGGTGCGCGAGCCGCCGGTAAAGCCGACCACGCTTTCCACCGCCGGATCGTCACGGACGATTTTCATAAAATCTTCCAGCTTGCCGCGCATCGACTGGAAAGAGATGCTCTGATCCGCCTGGATAAAACCCATCAGCCGCCCGGTATCCTGCTCTGGCATAAAGGTTTTCGGCACCACGACGTACAGGTACATGGTCAGGCCGATGGTGGCGATAAACACCAGCAGCGTCCAGCGCGAATGGTTCAGCACCCAGTTCAGCGAGCGGCCGTAGCCCTGCTGAATGCCCGTCAGCACGCGGCCGAAACCGCGCAGGCGCGGCTGCTCGCGGCGGGGATGCGCTTTCAGCAGGCGGCCGCACATCATCGGCGTCAGCGTCACCGAGATCAGCAGCGAAATGATAATGGAGACGGAGAGCGTCACGGCGAACTCGCGGAAAAAGCGGCCAATCAGCCCGCCGAGCATCAGCAACGGCAGGAACACCGCCACCAGCGACAGGCTCATCGACAGCACGGTAAAGCCGACCTCGCGCGTTCCCTGCAGCGCGGCCTGAATCGGCTTCATGCCCGCCTCCACGTGGCGGGAAATATTTTCCAGCACCACGATGGCGTCATCCACCACAAACCCCGTCGCCACCGTCAGCGCCATCAGCGACAGGTTGTTGAGGCTGAAGCCGCAGAGATACATGGCGGCAAAGGTGCCGATCAGCGATACCGGCACGGCAACGGCAGGGATCAGCGTGGCGCGGCCCGAACGCAAGAAGGCGAACACCACCAGGATTACCAGCCCGACGGAAATAACCAGCGACTGTTCCACTTCGGCCAGCGACGCGCGGATAGTTGGTGAGCGATCCTGCGCGACATCCAGCTGAATGGAGGCGGGAATGCTGTTGCGCAGCTCCGGCACCGCCGCGCGAATACGATCGACGGTATCGATAATATTGGCTTCGGGCAGCTTGCGGATCAGCAGCAAAATCGCCGGTTTAGCGTTGGCCATCCCGGCGTTGCGCACGTCCTGCACCGAGTCGGTGACGTTGGCGACATCCTGGAGCCGCACCGCCGCGCCGTTGCTGTAGTGCACGATCAGCGGCTGATACTCCGCCGCCGTTTTCAGCTCGTCGTTGGTTTTGATCTGCCAGCGTTGATGGCTGTCTTCAATCGCGCCCTGCGGCCTGCGCTGGTTGGCGTTGCTGATAGCCGTGCGCACCGCGTCCAGCGACACGCCCTGGTTAAACAGCGCCTGCGGATTCAGATCCACGCGCACCGCTGGCAGCGAGCTGCCGCCTACGGAGACGTCGCCCACGCCCTCGATCTGCGCCAGCTTCTGCGCCAGCTGGGTAGAGGCGTAGTCGTACAGATCGCCCTGCGACCAGGCATCCGACGTCAGCGTCATAATCATAATCGGCGCGTCGGAAGGGTTGATTTTGCGCCAGGTCGGCCGGCTCGGCATCCCCGTCGGCAGCAGGCTTTGCGCCGCGTTGATCGCGCCCTGCACGTCGCGCGCCGCGCCGTTGATATCGCGATCGTAATCAAAAACCAGAATGATGCGCGTGCTGCCCAGCGAGCTGGTGGAGGTCATCTCGCTGACGCCCGCGATGCGGCCCAGCGACCGCTCCAGCGGCGTGGCCACTGACGAAGCCATCGTCTCCGGCGATGCGCCGGGCAGCGAAGCGGAGATTAAAATCACCGGGAAATCGACCTGCGGCAGCGGCGCGACCGGCAGCAGGCGAAAGCTCAGCGCGCCCGCCAGCGCGATGGCGATGGTCAGCAGAATAGTGGCGACCGGACGGTGAATAAACAGCGCAAAAAATTTCACTGCGCCTCCTTCGACGGCAGACGACGACGGGCGGCCTGCGCCAGGCGATCGAACAGCAGATAAATCACCGGCGTGGTGAACAGCGTCAGCACCTGGCTGACGATCAGGCCGCCCACCATCGCCACGCCCAGCGGATGCCGCAGCTCGGCGCCGACGCCGGTGCTCAGCATCAGCGGCAGCGCGCCCAGCAGCGCCGCCAGCGTGGTCATCAGGATCGGCCGGAAGCGCAGCAGGCAGGCCTGATAGATCGCGTCATAAGGCGTCATGCCCTGTTCGCGCTCCGCCGCCAGCGCGAAGTCAATCATCATAATGGCGTTTTTCTTCACGATGCCGATCAGCAGAATGATGCCGATAATGGCGATCACATCCAGCTCGTTGCCGCTGAGCATCAGCGCCAGCAGCGCGCCGACGCCCGCCGTCGGCAGCGTGGAAAGAATGGTGATCGGATGGATAAAACTTTCATACAGCACGCCCAGCACGATATACATCGCCACCACGGCGGCCACGATCAGCCAGACGGTGCTGGAGAGCGCCGCCTGAAACGCCAGCGTGCTGCCCTGGAACTTCGTGACGATCTCGGCGGGCATTGCCATCGTCTGTTCAGCCTGAGTAATGGCGTTCACCGCCTCCTCCAGCGAATAGCCGTCGCGGACGTTAAACGAGAAGGTGGTGGAAGGGAACTGATCCAGATGATTGATGCTTAACGCGCCGTGACGCTGCTCCACGCTGGCAATAGCGCTGAGCGGCACGCTGCCGCCGTCGGTGCTGGTCAGGCGAATCGATTCCAGCGCGGCCAGGCCCGGCGTGGCGGAAATATCGTTTTCCAACACCACGCGATACTGGCTGGCCTGGGTATAGATAGTGGAGATCAGCCGCTGACCAAAGGCGTTATAGAGCGCGTTGTCGACGTCCGCCATGCTGATGCCAAGACGGCTGGCGTTATCGCGATCCACCTTGATATAGGCTTCCAGCCCGCGATCCTGCCAGTCGCTGCTGACGTCTTTCAGCTGCGGCAGCTGGTTCAGCGCCTCGGTGAGCTTCGGCACCCACAGGCTCAGCGAATCCAGCGAGCCGGTTTGCAGCGTAAACTGATACTGCGTGCGGCTGAGCTGGGTATCGATGGTGAGATCCTGCACCGGCTGAAGATAAAGGTTAATGCCGGGCAGGGCGGCGACCGCCTGCTGTAAACGGGCAATCACCGCCGGAATGCGATCCTCACGCTCGTCCAGCGGCTTAAGGTTGATTTGCAGCCGTCCGCTGTTCAGCGCCGGATTGGTGCCGTCCACGCCGACAAACGAGGTCAGGCTCTGTACCGCCGGATCTTTCATAATAATCGACGCGACCTGCTGCTGGCGCTGCGCCATGCTGGCCCAGGAAACCGACTGCGGCGCCTGCACCGTGCCCTGAATAATGCCGTTATCCTGCAAGGGGAAAAAGCCTTTCGGGATAGCTATCCACAGCAGCACGGTGATGGCCAGCGTGCCGAGCGCCACGCCAAGCGTCAGCCACTGGTGATCCAGCACGCGCTTGAGAAAGCGGCCATAGGCGGCAATGACGCGATCGAACATCGCCTCGCTGGCGCGCGAAAAGCGGTTCTGCTTGCGCAAGGATTCCACGCTGAGCATCCGCGCGCACATCATCGGCGTCAGCGTCAGCGACACCACGGCGGAAATCAGGATTGATACCGCCAGCGTAACGGCAAACTCGCGGAACAGCCTGCCGACGATATCGCCCATAAACAGCAGCGGGATCAGCACCGCAATCAGCGAGAAGGTCAGTGAGATAATGGTAAAGCCGATCTCGCCCGCGCCCTTCAGCGCCGCGTCCAGCGGCTTTTCGCCTTTTTCGATATAGCGGGAGATATTTTCAATTACCACGATAGCGTCATCGACCACAAAGCCGGTGGCGATGGTCAACGCCATCAGCGTCAGGTTATTGACGGAGAAGCCGAGGAAGTAGATCACGGCAAAGGTGCCGACCAGCGACAGCGGCACCGCGACCGCCGGAATAATCGTTGCCGGCACGTTGCGCAGAAACAGATAGATGATCATCACCACCAGCGCGATTGCCAGCATCAGCTCGAACTGCACGTCGTTGACCGAGGCGCGAATATTGGTGGTGCGGTCGGTCAGCACTTTGACCTCGACCGACTTCGGCAGGGAGGCGGTCAGCGCGGGCAGCATCTGGCGAATGCTGTCGGCGGTGGTGATAATGTTTGCGCCCGGCTGCCGCTGAATATTAAGCACGATAGCCTGCTGGCGGTTAGCCCAGGCGCCCAGCCAGCTGTTTTCCGCTCCCTGTTCCACGGTAGCGACGTCGCGCAGGCGCACCGGCGCACCGTTCTGCCAGCTGATAATCAGCTGCCGATAATCTTCCGCCGACTTCATCTGATCGTTGGCGGAAAGCGTAATCGAGCGCTCCGGGCCGTCCAGGCTGCCTTTAGCCGAATTAACGTTGGCGCTGCTGATGGCGGTGCGCACCGTTTCGCTGGTTAAGCCCAGCGAGGCCAGCGCCTGCGCGTTGAGCTTCACCCGCACCGCTGGCCGCTGGCCGCCCGCGAGCGTCACCAGACCCACGCCGGAAACCTGCGAAATCTTCTGCGCCACGCGCGTCTCCACCATATCCTGCACCTGGGTCATCGGCATACTGGTGGTGGTTACGGCCAGCGTCATGATCGGCGGATCGGCGGGGTTCACCTTGCTGTAAACCGGCGGGTTTGGCAGATCGGACGGCAGCAGATTGGTCGCGGCGTTGATGGCGGCCTGCACCTCCTGCTCGGCCACGTCCAGCGGCAGCGTTAGCTGAAACTGTAGCGTCACGACCGACGCGCCGCCGGAACTCTGCGAAGCCATCTGCTTTAAGCCCGACATCTGGCCGAACTGGCGCTCCAGCGGCGCGGTAACGGCCGAGGTCATCACGTCCGGGCTGGCGCCGGGGTAGAGCGTCACCACCTGAATGGTGGGATAGTCGACCTCCGGCAGCGCCGAAACGGGCAGCGAGCGGTAGCCCAGAATACCGGCCAGCAGGATAGCGACCATCAGCAGCGTGGTTGCCACCGGACGCATAATAAACTGGCGGGAAGGGCCGCCGCCGGGGTTGGAAGGCATCACCTGCATTACTGGCGCGCTCCCTTAGCGGGCGGCGTGCCGGTGCCCGGCAGCGGCGTGGCCTGCGGCGCGACCACTTCTACCGTGGCGCCTTCCGTCAGGCGATCGATACCGTCGGTCACCACTTTTTCGCCTTCATCCAGTCCGGCATCCACAATCGCTTTTTCGCTGTCCTGCACGCTGACGGTGATAGTCTTTTTACTGACCTTGCCGTCGCTGTTAACCACCCAGACAAAATGCCCCTCATTGCCCATTTGCAGCGCCGCTACCGGGATAACAATGGCGTCGTGCAGCGTGTTGACCTGCAAACGCGCGTTGACAAACTGATTAGGAAACAGGCGGTCGTCCTGATTAGTGAACTGCGCTTTGACTTTAATCGTACCGGTCGTGACGTCGATCTGATTATCCATGCTCAGCAGCGAACCGGTCGCCAGCAGCGTTTTGTTGCTGCGGTCCCAGGCTTCTACCGGCACCGGCTGCCCGGCTTTTTGCGCGTTCAGCAGGGTTTCGATCTGGTTTTCAGGCAGGCTGAACACCAGCTCGACAGGATGCGTTTGGGTGATCACCACGATGCCGTTGGTATCGCCGCTGCTGATATAGTTGCCAATATCTACCTGACGCAGCCCGACGCGGCCGGAAATGGGCGAGGTGATGCGGCTGTAGGTCAGGTTCAGCTGCGCGCTGGCAACGCTGCCCTCGTCCGCTTTGATCGTGCCCAGGGTTTCACTGACCAGCGCGCGCTGCGTATCCAGCTCCTGCTGCGAAACCAGGTTGGTTTTCACCAGCTTCTCCAGCCGCGCCAGATCGCGACGCGCGTTGGCAAGCGTCGCCTGATCTCTTGCCAGCTGGCCCTGCGCCTGCGTCAGCGCGACCTGGAAGGGGCGAGGATCGATTTCCGCCAGCAGCTGGCCCGCTTTAACTTCCTGGCCTTCGGTAAAGTGAAGCGCCATCAGATCGCCATCGACGCGGCTGCGCAGCGTAACGGTATTGGCGGCGGCCACGGTGCCCAGCCCGGTCAGGTATTGCGGCACGCTCTGACGCGCGGCGGCGGCGGCCTGCACCGGCGCCAGCGGGCCGCCTGCGGCTTTACGACCGCCGCCGGAAGCGTGCGGGCGTTCGGCTGTTTTTTGCGGCTCGCCGTGGCTGTGCCACCAGTAAAGTCCGCCCGCTGCGATAGCCGCGAGCACCACAAGTATGATTTTAAAACGGCGCCGGGTGTTCATCCTGTTATCAGCTCTCCAAAGGCAAAAGTTAGCGTCGGTAAAGCAATCTCGCCGGTCGAAAAGCCTGGCTGTTTTTCGGGGCCGGCCGAGACTGAAGACGCTTAATATTTCAATTTTAACGGATTTATCGATTATAAAAATGAAGGAATTAAGAATAACCGTTCAGCAAGTGTAAGTATTCCTGCCCCGGCGTGCCTGTACCGTCAATCAACAAACGGCTCGTGTGGATATTTGCTACGCTAATAGTCACTTCAGAAACCCTTCCAATACAGGAGTATAAAGATGATCCAAACGCATCGCGAGCTGGGCCGTACCGGTATTCAGGTTCCCACGCTGACTTTTGGCGGCAACGTTTTCGGCTGGACGGTCGATCGGCAAACTTCTTTTTCTCTGCTGGACGCGCTGGTGGAAAAAGGCCTCTTCTTTATTGATACCGCCGACTGCTATTCGCGCTGGGCGCCGGGCAACGAGGGCGGCGAATCAGAAACCATCATCGGCGACTGGCTGAAGAAAACCGGCAAGCGCAATCAAATCGTGCTGGCCACCAAGGTCGGCATGGAGATGGGCGAAGGCAAAACCGGCCTGTCGCCCGCCTATATTCGCCAGGCGGTAGAGGCCTCGCTAAAACGTTTGCAAACCGACTATATCGATCTCTATCAGGCGCACCGCGACGACAGCGACACCCCTTTGCAGGAGACGCTGGCGACCTTCGACGCGCTGATTAAAGAAGGCAAGGTGCGGGCCATTGGCGCCTCTAACTACAGCGCGGAAAGGCTGCAGGAAGCGCTGAACATCAGCAAACAGCAGGGCCTGGCCCGCTATGAAACGCTACAGCCGGAATACAATCTTTATGACCGCCAGGGTTACGAAAGCGGCCTGGAGCAGGTAGCACATGAACATGGTCTGGGCGTGATCAACTACTATTCGCTGGCCAGCGGATTTTTAAGCGGCAAATATCGCAGCAAGGCTGACGCGAATAAAAGCAAGCGCGGCGAAGGCGTGGTCGAGAAGTACCTGAACGATCGTGGCCTGCGCATCCTGAAAGCGTTAGACGAGGTGGCGGAAGAGAGCCAGGCCACGCCAACGCAGGTTGCGCTGGCGTGGCAGATTGCCCGTCCGGGCATCACCGCGCCGATTGTCAGCGTGACCTCGCTTCCTCAGCTGGAAGAGCTGAGCAAGGCTGCCAGTCTTCAGCTTAGCGAGGAAGCGATCCGCAAGCTTACCGAAGCGAGCCGCTATTAATTAGCGAAACAGCACCTGCGCCCAGCGCGCCAGACCGGCGGTGACGGAACCGAAGTCATCGCCGCTGGCGAGCGGGATGTCCGGCAGCTGCTTTTGCAGCGCCTCGCGCAGCACCGGCGAGCGGGCGCTGCCGCCCGTCAGATAGATCACGTCCGGTCGGGTGCCGCTGCCGTCCAGCGCCAGCTTTACCTGTTCCTGAATGCGCTCCAGCGGCTGGGCGATAGCGCTTTTCAGCGCGTCCACGCTGATATCGGTCGCCAGCGACTGCTCAATAAAATCCAGCGTCGAGGTGGCCGAAGGCCGATCGGAAAGGGCGATCTTGCTCTCTTCCGCCGCGCGCACCAGGCGATAGCCCAGCCGCTGCTGCCAGACTTTCAGCAGGCGCTGCACTTTTTCCGGCTCGCGGGCGTCGCGGATCAAATCCTGAAGCTGTTTGCGGCTGGCCGTGGCGTAAAAGTCGCTTTGCGCAGGCACGTCGTTGATAGCGATAGCGTTCCACCACGGCAGCGCAGGCAGCGCGATGCCTTTGTGCGTCTGGCCGCCGCTGCCCAGCAGCGGCATCAGCTCTTTAAAGGCCAGCATTATGTCCAGGTCGTTACCGCCGACGCGGCAGCCGCTGTGGCCCAGCAGGCTCTCCTGTCGCTCGGCCCTGTCGTGCCATTGCGGGCCCATCAGCAGCACGGAGCAGTCGGTGGTACCGCCGCCGATATCCACAATCAGCACGCGCGTCTCTTTTTTCAGCGTCGCTTCAAATTCCAGACCGGCCGCGACCGGCTCGAACTGGAACTCAACTTCTTTAAACCCGGCGCGGCTGGCGGCGCGCGCCAGGATGCCCTGCGCCTGGCGGTTGGCCTCTTCGCCGCCCAGCCCCTGGAAGTTGACCGGACGGCCAATCACCGCCTGGGTAATGCTTTCCTGCGTCTGCGCTTCGGCCTGCTGGCGGATATGCAGCATCATCGCGCACACCAGATCTTCAAAGAAGGCGACCTGCTGCGGCTTCAGGCCGCTCGCGCCCAGGAAGGATTTTGGCGATTTAACGAACCAGGTATCTTCCGGCTCGGCCATATATTGCGCCAGCGAAGCCAGACCGAACTGCACGCTGGCGGGCGTGACTTCGATATCTTCTTCACGGTTGAACGCGATGGCGCGCCGTAAAATCGCCTGATTTTCGGCTTCGGGCGTTGGCACCTGGTGATGGCGAAACAGCCATTCGCTGACCGTATCGCGCGTCGGCGCGCAGAGCATTGAGGGTAGCAGGCTGGAACCGTTTTCCAGCGGCAGCAGCGCGGGCACGCCCTCTTTCATGATGGCGACCGAGCAGTTTGCCGTCCCGTAATCAAAGCCGATAAACATTCCTTCCCTCCGCTAATAAAAAAAGGGGGCGACTTTAGCCCAGGGGCGGCAGGAGAGCAAGCGCCGGGTAAGCTTTAATTGACGCGCGCGGCGCTGGTTGTGTGCCAGGGCGAGCAAAGGCTACCGCAGCGGGCTGCTGTTATTGCCTTGAGAAGAGAGCTGCTGCGGTAAAATTTGTTCGTTTTCGCGCTGTGACAGCACGGGTTTAAGCGTATCTATCAGCTTTGCTTCATAAATGGAAAACTGGCCGCGACCGTTGTGCTTGGCGTTGTAGCAGGCCAGATCGGCCTGAGCCATCACGTCGCTGGCGTGAGCGTTGTCCTTGCTGAGCTGGGTGATGCCCGCGCTGGCGCCAATGCGGTGCAGCTGGCCTTCCCACAGAAAAGGATAATGATTTACCGCCACCACCAGGCACTCTGCGATATCGCGAGCCTCACCAAGCGCGCAGTCCGGCAGCAGCACGCCAAACTCATCGCCGCCCAGGCGCGCCAGAAAATCGCCGCTGCGCAAATGCTGTTTCATCTGGCCCGATATCTCCCGCAGCAGCGCATCGCCGGCGGCATGACCGGCGCTGTCGTTGACCGCCTTAAAGCGATCGAGATCGATAAAGATCAGCGCGTGCTGACGCTGCTGCTGGCTGGCGCTGTGCAGCAGCTGTTTCAGACGCTGCTCGAAGCTGACGCGGTTAGGCAGGCGGGTCAGCATATCGTGCGAGGCGCCGTAGCTCAGCCGCCGCATCATCTCCCGCGATTCGCTGACGTCCTGGATCACCATCACGCTGCCGATATAGCCGCCTTCCAGCGTTTTCAGCGGCGTAATGCTGTAGTGAATATCAAAACAGTCGCCGGAACGAGTATGCAGCACCAGCTCTTCGGCCAGTTCCGGCACCGATTTGCTGTGCGGCAGCCCGCATAACAGCAGGTTTTCCATTTCCGGGCCGTCGCTGCCGTGAGTGATGCGCAGCAGATCGCTGAGCCGTTTTCCTGCCGCCTCTTCCTGCGTCCAGCCGCTCATCACTTCCGCTACCGGGTTCATAAACGTCACCCGCATCTCTTCATCCGTGCTGATCACCGCCTCGCCGATGGCGTCCAGCGTAATGTGCATTCGCTCTTTTTCCTGGTAGAGCGCGTCGGTCAGCTGACGCATCGCGGTCACGTCCTGATTGATGCCAAGCATTCTTTCAACGTTGCCGTCGTCGCCAAAAACCAGCGTCGACTGGCTGTGAATAAAGCGGATGCCGTCATCCGTAGCGATACGGAACACGATATCTACCGGCAGGGATTCTTTGATGCCCTTATCAAAAGCGTCGATGGCCATTTGACGATCGGCAGGCAGCAGGCTGTTAACCCACGTCAGATAGGTCGCCTGGCCTTCTTCCTTCAATCCATAGAGCTGAAACATGCGCTTGTCCCAGTTCATTTTGCCGGTCTTCAGGCTCAGATCCCAGACGCCGATGCCGCCCGCCTCATTAGCCAGCGTAATACGTTGCATCAGGCGACGGTTGGCGGCTTCGGTCTGCTTCAGGTCGGAAATATCTTCAATTTGAGAAATAAAGTAGAGCGGCCGCTGCTCGCTGTCGCGCACCAGCGAGGTTGCCAGCAGCGCCCAAACAATCCCCCCGTCTTTACGCAGATAGCGTTTTTCATGACTGTAGGTTTCGATCTCGCCTGCCAGCAGCTCGTGAAACTTGCTTTCATCAACCGCCAGGTCATCAGGGTGCGTCAGCATCTGAAAGGTCATCGTGACCAGCTCGGTTTGGGCGTAGCCCAGCAGCCGACAAAGCGATTGATTCACCTGTAGAAAGCGGCCTTCCGGCGACACCAGCGCCATGCCGATCACCGAATACTCCATGGCATGACGGAATCTGGCCTCGCTCTGGGAGATATGCTTTTTTTCCTCCCGGAACGAGTGCATCACCTGCGCCATAATATGGCTGGGAATGATCGCCAGCAAAAACGGCAGCCAGGGCGCGCTGTTCACGATAGTCACCGCGTTGGTATATTGCACCAGCTGGTTTAGCGCCAGCAGCAGGCTCATCATCAGCAGCGTGGCGAAGAAAACAATAAAGGCAGACAGGCGCGGCAGGCGTACGGCGCTGTAGAACAGCACCACCATCACAAAGGTAAAAGACCACGGCAGATAGCGTAACGCGCAGTAGCTCAGCGCCAGCGTCACGATCAGCGTCAATAACGTTTCCACCAGCGCGTGCTGGCTAAGGGATTTGCGCAGCTCTTCGGGTCGCCATAGCAGGCAAACCGGGCCGATCGCCAGCATCCCGATAGTTTCCGACACCGCCCAGGTGGTAAAAAAGTGGAAGTTGGCCCGCCCGGTAAAGTTCAGTGACCAGCAGGCGAGCAGCGCGCCGAGCAGCGGCGTAAAGATGCCGACCGACACCACCATCTTGCTCCAGCCGAGCAGCGAATCCAGCGGCGCTTCTCTGTCCAGCAGCCTGCGCAACAGCGCGCCGCCAAGCAGCGCCTGAAGTAAATTGATTAGCGGAAACGTCAATACGACGACGGCTGTGCCTACCATCAGCGCGTTGGCGGCGATAATGCCAACCATACAGCCGCCCAGCAGTCCCGGCAGCCTGCGCGGCGGATAGTGGAACACCAGCAGGGTCATCAGGGCGGTGGGCAGCCAAAGCGAAGAGATTTGAATGCTGACTTTAATCAGTTCCAGACAAAACAGCGTCAGGACAAAGGAAAGCACGCCAAACATCGCTCCCCTGAGCCAGGGAAGAGAGGAGCGGTCAGCGGGGGAAAACGTATCAGTCGTCATAAAAATCCAGCGAGGCAACGGGGAACGGTCAGCTCGAACCAGGTAACTTAAGGCATGCTAACACATTCGTTTTTGAATGCCTGCGCTAATTCAAAAGATCGCTTTATTCGGGCGATTGACCGCCGCGCGCCGCTGGTGGACGGGGAATTACTGCCGAAGCTTCAGCAAATCGTCACGTGTCCAGGGATGGTCAATGCCGGCAATCTGCACGGAAAGACGCTGTAAAAACTGTTGCGTGGTGGCAAGACGACCGTGGCTCAGCAGCAGCAGAGGCAGCAGGAGCGCAATGCAAAGCTGCAGCGTGGAAAAGCCCTGCACTCTGGCGCGCCGCTGGCTGACCAGGAAAGCCGTACTCAGGGTAAAGCCCAGGATCAGACCGGTAATCACTTCGCTGGTGGAGTGGTAGCTAAGCAGCAGCCGCGAGACGCCGACCAGGATGGGGATCAGGTAGCCGATACCAACGGCAAACAGGCGGCCCTTGTCCGACAGGCGTCCGCTGAGCAGCCACAGCATCACCGGCCACAGCGTTGCCGACATGGCGGTGTGGCCGCTGAAGCCGGTAAAGTTCAGATGCGCGCTGCCAAGGCCAAAGCCCATAAAAGCCACTTTAGAGAGGCTGACCACGGCACCGGCGGTGCAGAACGCCAGTGTCCAATACCAGGCCGCGCGCCGATCGCTGTTTTTCCAGCTAATCAGCCCGGCCATCACGATAGCGGTAGGGATAAGCAACATGCTGTCGCCAAAATAGGTCAAAAAATGCAATGTACGCCAGTACACGGTGTTTCCTTATTATGCTGTGATAACCCGCTACGCTGTTGCAACAGGGTGCCTGCAACGGCCGGGCCGACATTGTGAATCTGACAGCCAACAGTTTAGCGAGAGGGGCAGCAGAGGTATAACGGGAAAGTCTTAAAAGCCTTCCGCCGGTTTTTTCTGGCATCAACACCCCGAAATCCCTATAATTACGCGCGAATTCATCCTCTCCATCTGTCTCAGACACAAATCAGGTCTTTAATTTATGACTGACAAGTCGCATCAGTGCGTCATCGTAGGTATCGCCGGCGCATCTGCCTCGGGAAAAAGTCTTAT
>Ga0157358_1000110_pt1 | contig 31112 bp, 28 predicted proteins | sample AttcapACBM2_FD_111484 | JGI IMG/M metagenome (GOLD analysis project Ga0157358, IMG submission 111484) | Fungus gardens microbial communities from leaf cutter ant in Botucatu, State of São Paulo, Brazil - Atta capiguara ACBM2 | ecosystem: Host-associated > Fungi > Mycelium > Unclassified ... | reverse complement strand
CGTCATCACCGCAAAGGGCGTTTTCTGCTCGGGCCGGGCGGGCCGGGCGCTGCCGTCGGAGCGGAGCTGATACACCTCGCTGTCAAAAGCGACCAGCTCGCCGTCGAGCTGATTAAAAGTGCCCAGACCAAAATCGCCTTTGCGCAACAGATCGGAAACCGTGGTCGATCCATCGTAAACCCCGTTAAGCAGCGCGCTCATCAGCGAGGTCTGATAGATAACCTTTTCTGGTGATTTTTCCGCAAGTTGGCCAAGGGTCTCCTTGAGCTGATCCTCACATGAACAATCAGATACAATATTACACATATGGTGCCTCACAAACCCATAGTTAAGCCGTGTTAATATCATGGTGGGCCAGTTGGCTCGCAGAATCCAATAGCGAAACCTGTTAACTTTGAGACGTTTTTGATATGGAACTTCGGCATCTACGTTATTTCGTTGCTGTGGCCGAGACGCTGCACTTTACCCGCGCAGCGGAAATGCTGGGCATTTCTCAGCCGCCGCTAAGTCAGCAAATCCAGCGTCTGGAACATGAGATCGGCACGCCGTTGCTGAAGCGCTTAACGCGTGGGGTTGAGCTGACGGAGGCGGGCAGCGCGTTTCTGCCTGACGCGATACAGATTGTGCAGCAGGCCGACAATGCGCTGGAAAAAGCGCGCGGCGTGGCGCGCGGCATCAGCGGACAGATGTCGCTGGGCTTCGCCAGCTCGGTGGCGTTTGGTCAGCCGGTATTCGATTTGATCCGCCGTTTCAAGGCGCGCTATCCCGCCATAACCCTGACCACGCGGGAGGAGAACATGGCGCTGCTGATGCAGGATTTACAGGAAGGACTGCTCGATGCGGCGTTTATTCGCCTGCCCTGCGAAAGCAGCAAGGCCTTCAATCTGAAGGTGATCGCCACCGAGAGAATGCTCGTCGCCTTGCCCGCGGGCCATGCGCTTGGCCATCAGCGAACCGTGGCGCTGTCGCAGCTGGCGGACGAAACGCTGATTATCTTCCCGCGCGACGTCTCCCCAAGCCTGTATGAACTTATCGTCAGCACCTGCCTGCGCGCGGGCTTTTCCACGGCGCGATTTCAGCAGGCGCCTCAGATTGCCTCCTCTCTCGGCATGGTGGGCGCGAACTGCGGCATCGCTCTGGTGCCGGCCTCGATGTGCTGCGTCAATAACCCGCAGATTGTGTTTTGCGAGATAGAGAACAACACGCTTTACACGGATATCGCCTTTGCCTGGCGACGCAGCAGCACGGCCAGAACGGTATCGCACCTGCTCAGGCTGATCAACGACGCTGAGCAGGACGCGTCGGGCGATCCTTCTCCGCCCGACGGCCATTGACCTTCAGCCGGCCAGCGCCGCGGCAAAGTCGCGGTACGCATGCAGCGGACGGCCCAGAAGCGCCACCAGCCGCTCGCGATCGCCAGCCTGCGGGATCATGCCGTCGCTGACGTAACGCTCGGCCATCAGACGCATTTCATAGGCCATCCATTTCGGCATAAATCCCGCCATGTTCGCTTCAAGAGCGGCGGGATCGTCGCCGCCGTAGTTAACCGGTCGGCCGAGCGTCTCAGCCCATATCGCAGCGGCCTGAGGTCCGGTAAGGGTATCAGGCCCGACGATATTGATGGTTTCGACCGGCAGTTTGCCGGGGGCCCGGTCGCGTCGTATCAGTTCGATAGCGGCCACCTCGGCAATATCGCGCACATCCACCATCGCCAGCCCGACGTTGCCGATCGGCATCGGGTAAATGCCGTGGTTAAAGATGACCTCTTTAACCATCGCGTCGTTATCGATGTAATAGGTCGGCCGCAGGATAGTGGCGCTGAAATCCATCGTCGCGAGCATCTGCTCCGCGCCGTACTTAACGGCGAAGTGCGGAACGTTCACCGCTTTATCCGCCTCAAACACCGAGAGATAGACGATCCGTTCAACGCCGCATTCGCGGGCGACGTTCAGGGTAATGATGGCCTGAGTAAACTCATCGGCCGTGACGGCGTTCAGCAAAAAAAGCGTGCTGACGCCAGAGAAGGCGGCGCGCAGGGCGTCGAGATCGAGCAGCTCGCCTTGAACTACCTCGACGCCTGGTCCAAAGCCGGCTGTTTCAGGGTTGCGGGTCAGTACGCGAACAGCAGCGCTACGGCTGATAAGCTGGGCGACGACATGGCGGCCGACACGGCCGGTGGCGCCGGTAACAAGAATAGTCATGATGTTTACTCCGTGGTGTCAGGTGGGTGTAAACAGAGACTAAGGTGTTTTGATTAATAGCGTAAGACGCTATTCTCGGGACTCTATGTTCCATAAATGAGACACCTATGGACCTCAACGCCTTAACAGATTTTCACCTTATTGCCGCCTCGGGCGGGATCGGCGCCGCCAGTCGCGCCAGCGGCAAGTCGAAAGCGACGCTGTCGCGACGACTGGCCGATCTTGAAGAGGCGCTTGGCGTTCGCCTTACTGAGCGCGGCAGCCGACGGCTTGAGATTACCGAGGCAGGCAAACTTCTGCTGGCCAGAACGACCGGGGCCCTGCGCGAAATCAGCGAAGCCGTCGTTATGACGCAGGAGAGCGCGACCCGCCCCAGAGGCTGCCTGCGTATTGCAGCGCCGCTGCTGTTTTCCCTGGTGGCGCTAGGCCAGATCGCGGCCCGATTCCGCGCGCGTTATCCCGACGTCCGGATTGAGTCCGTCGCAGAGGACAGGCTCAGCAATCTGGTTGAGGAGCACTTCGACGTGGCCATCCGCATTAATCCGCCCACGGACAGCACGCTGGTGGGCAGATGCTTTGCCAGAGACAAGCTTATGCTGGTCGCCGCTCCCGGGTTTGAGATGCCGCTCAGCGACGGCGGCGGCCCGCTTCCGGTCGCGGCGGTGGTGATGCCTACGCACCGGGAAGGCGAGATCTGGTCGCTGGATAACGGTCGACGCTGCTTCGTCCCGCAGCCGGTGGCGCAGTTCTCTTCCCTTCTGGCCGTGCGCGACGCCGTTGCGGCAGGCGCCGGCGCGGCGATGCTGCCGCAGTCGATTGTCAGTAGCCTGCTGGACAAAGGCGCGCTGATCCCCTGGGGAGAGGCTGGCAATACAACAGAGCTGTGGGTGCTGCACACCTCACGCCGCCTGCAAAGCCCTAAAGTCAGCGCCTTCGTGGCATTTATCTGCGAGCAATATCCTGACGGCTGGTTTACGACCTGAACTCGCTCGTGCATGCGTCGTCGGCTGAAAACGAACGAAAGCATTCAGCCTTAACGGCGGCCGCATAAATCAGGCATATTTCGGCAAACGCCGAAGTATCACGCTTCTGGCGATCTTAAGCTAAGCGAAGTCCTCAACACCGGAGCCAGCCCATGATCGCCGTTATTTTTGAAGCCGATGCCCTGCCTGCCGCGCAGGCGCGCTACTTGCAGCTTGCCGCGCAGCTCAAGCCTTTATTAGCCGACGCGCCAGGGTTTATTTCCATTGAACGTTTTCAGAGCCTGAGTACCGCAGGCAAAATTCTTTCGCTTTCCTGGTGGGAAGATGAAGAGGCCGTAGCAAGCTGGAAGCGGAACCTGATGCATCAGGCCGCGCAAAAAGAGGGCAGGGAATCCGTTTTTGCCTTCTACAGAATACGCGTCGCGCGCGTGCTGCGCGATTACGCTTCAGATAAGGAAACCCATTCGCATGTATGATATCTACATCGTTCTGGAAAACAGGCCGGGCGCCCTTGGCTTACTGGGTAAAACGCTGGGTCATAGCGGCGTTGGACTGGAAGGAGGCGGCGTTTTTACCTCGTCGGACGTCGGTCATGCGCATTTCCTCGTCGAAGATGGCGAAAAGGCGCAGCAGGTGCTGACGGCCGCGGGATATCACGTCAAAGCGGTCTCTCGACCTTTGATAAGAAAACTACCTCAGGCGCGTCCCGGCGAACTCGGCGAAATCGCGGATGCGCTTGGCCGCAGCGGCATTAATATTCAGGTGCAATACAGCGATCACAGCAACCGGCTAATTCTCCTGACGGATGATGACGAGCGGGCGGCGGAAGTGACCAAAAAATGGGAAATCGTGCCGCATGCGTCAGCAGCTGACTGAAGATAACCAGCAGACGGAGCATAGCCTCGAGAAATCGATGTCGCTTGTCGCCTCTGCTATGTCCGATCCTTCGCGGGTCGCCATCCTCTGCGCCCTAATGGATGGCCGGGCATGGACTGCCACGGAGCTGGGTGCAGTCGCGTCGGTTGCCGCCTCGACGACCAGCGGCCACCTTGCGCGGCTTCTCAGCAGCGGGCTGATCGTCTGCCTGACGCAGGGACGCCACCGCTACTACAGTCTGGCCGGGCATCACATTGCCGGGTTGCTGGAGAACCTGATGGGCGTCTCCATACAGCCCCGCACTGCATCGCCGTCGCGAACGCCTGGCCATCTGCGCTATGCGCGCACCTGCTACGATCACCTGGCTGGTGAACTGGCGGTAAAGATTTACCGGTTTATGCTGCAGGAAAAGTGGCTGGAGCCTGCGGGTTCATCCCTGACCGCTGTGGGCAGAGCGCAGTTTGATGCTCTTGGTGCGGTTCTACATCCTGAATCCAGGCGCAAAGCCTGCTGTGCCTGTCTCGACTGGAGCGAGAGGCGTTTTCATCTGGGAGGCGACGCCGGTCATGCGCTGATGACGCGATTTTTGCAGAAAGGCTGGCTGGCTCGCGTACCCGGCTACCGTGAAGTGAGTGTCACAGCGGAAGGCGTCAGAGCTATGCGCCAACTGTTCAGGGTGGATCCGCCCTGAACTCTCAGGATGAACCTGCGCCGGGGCGCAGGTTCATGCCGTTATTGCGCGCTTCCCGACGCCAGCGCACGCTGCAGTCGCTGCGCCGTGCTTTGCTCGCCCCGGTTCTCAAACAGCGGCACCAGTTCGGCCAGCTGCGCGTCCGTCAGCCCTACGTTCCGGCTGATGTTCAGATGCGCTTTTAGCTGGGACTCCACGCCGGTCATGGCGGCCAGCGCGCCGACGGTCGCCAGCTCGCGGCTTTTCCAGTCGAGGTTGTCGCGGCTGAAAATATCACCGAACAGATGGACCTTCAGATAGCGATCGATGGCTGGCGCGAAATCGAAAAGCGCGCCTTTGACCGGGCCGCCAGCGAGCGTGGTCTGGTTCTGCGTGCCGGCCGCCAGCATCTCTTCAGGCTTCGGCAGTGGCCCCGGCGGGTTGCCTTCCACATCGTTTATGCCCTGTTCACGACGCGCATTAACGACTTTCATCAGCTCCGCCAGCGCATTCAGGCTACGGGGAAAACCGGCATAGGCGTAAAGCTGGACCAGGATCTCACGACAGTCGCTGATGGTGAGACCGGCGTCCAGCCCCTGTTGCAGCGCAGCATTCAGTGCAGGTATGTCGCCCGTCGCAGCGCTGGCGGCAATCGCCGCCGTCTGCTTCTGCGGCGCGGTAAGAGGATGTTGCTGCTGGGTCAGCATGGTTCTGTTCCTTATCGAAGCGGAATTGGAAGCTTCTTCGGCGGCGCTGCTGGAGCAAACCAGCGCGGCGCAGAGCGCCAGCAGGCTGGTCATGCGCCGCCTGGCCGTTATGCCGTCACGATTTATCACGGGACGCATACTGCTCGTCGCTGACATGCTCCATCCAGTCAACCACTTTGCCTTCCTGCGCCTCGGCAATGGCGATATGCGACATGCTGTTCTGTGGCGCAGCGCCATGCCAGTGCTTCACGCCCGCCGGGATCCAGACGATATCGCCAGGCCTGATTTCGCGCGCCGGACCGCCCCATTCCTGAACAAGGCCGAGCCCTGCGGTGACGATGAGCGTCTGGCCGAGGGGATGGGTATGCCACGCCGTGCGGGCGGCAGGCTCAAACGTCTCGGTCGCGCCGCCCACGCGTGCCGGATCGCTTCCCTGAAACGGCGAGTCAATGCGCACCGTGCCGGTGAAATAGTCTGGCGATCCCTGTACCGAGGGTTTTTCTCCACTTTGCATAATGGTAATCACAGGTGTCTTCTCCTTTGAGTAAGCAGCTGAACAGGCCAGCGCGAGGGACATCGCAGCAGCGGCAATGGTCTTCATACGGCTCCGGTTCTCAGTATAGGGGAGCAACGTCAGGCGCTGGCCCCGCTGGTGGATAGTGAGTTCAGTGTAGGCTCAGCAAGATTGTTTGATAAGATGGTCAAATGTGAATGCGTATGTGCAGAATATTCAACAATGATGCCTGAGAATCTCAACGACCTGCGCGCCTTTCATCTTGTAGCGCGTGAGAAAAACTTCACCCGAGCAGCCGCGCAGCTCGGCATGTCACGCTCTGGATTGAGCCATGCGATTACGGCCCTGGAGGCGCGCCTTGGGGTCAGACTGCTGACGCGCACCACGCGCAGCGTCTCCCTTACCGAGGCTGGCGCGCGGCTCTATAACACGCTGCTGCCGATGCTGCGCGCGCTCGACAGCGAACTCGCCTCGCTGCGCGCGCTGGGTGAAAAACCAGCGGGCACCGTGCGCATAACCGCGCACGATCACGCCATCGAGTCCGTGCTCTGGCCGCGCCTGCGGCCGCTGCTGAAGCGCTATCCCGAGATTCAGATCGAATTAAGCGTGGACTATGCGCTGACCGATATCGTGGCGCAGCAGTTTGATGCCGGGGTGCGGGTCGGCAACGTGGTCGATAAGGATATGATCGCCGTCAGGATCGGCCCCGACTTCTCTATGGCGGTGGTCGCCTCGCCAGATTATCTGCGGGATAAAACGGCGCCGGAAACGCCAGCTGAGCTGACGACGCATCAGTGCATCAATCTGCGGCTGCCGACGCGCGGCGGGATCTACGCCTGGGACTTTGAAAAAGCGGGCAAAGCGTTATCGGTGCGGGTGCAGGGACAAGCCGTTTTTAACACGACCGGGCTGATGCTGCAGGCGGCGCTGGATGGGCTGGGGCTCGCTTATGTCCCGCTGGATCTGGCGCAACAACATATCGAAAGGGGAAAATTAGTGCCGGTTCTGCAGGCGTGGTGGCCGCTTTTTCCGGGATACCATCTTTACTACGCCAGCCGCCGTCAAATGATGCCGGCGCTGACTGAAGTGATCAATGCGCTGCGCTACAGGGAGGCCTGACGTTGAGAAAGAGCGCGAATAAGCGAATTCAGCTGAACCATCGTGGAAAAAAACGGTCAAAGTCTGTTGGCTGCCCACCTCCAGACATGACATTAACGCATAGCTAAAATAAAGGTGGATAACCTGATGTATTTGCGCGTTAATTCAGCACTAAAATCCCCCTGTTTCCTGCAATACTACGCAGTTCGCTGCATCTTTTCCCGGAGTTTCACACAGGCTGTCCACTTTTTCTGTGGATAACTTAGCGGGTTACTCTTCACTGTTTTCCATCAGATCAACCATTGCGCCTTTGTGTGCTTCCACATAGCGGATATAGCGCATCAGGGTTTCCGGTTTTTTCCAGGTGCCTTCCTGCATGATTTGCGGAACCGAATAGCCTTTGCGCGCCAGATCCTGCGCGGCGCCCACGCGCGCGCTGTGACCGCTCCAGCGGCGATAGCGATTTTTGTTCGGCTTCATGGTGGTGGTATGTCCTGCAGCCTCCCACGCGCGGGTGAAAATACTTTTCAGCGCGGGGGTGCTCATGGGGTCGTCGGTCACGACCATCACTTTGCCCGAGCGGTGCACGGGCGCAAAGAGAAAGGCATCTGGTTCATTAATCAGTCCCGATGCCATAAGCCACTTTGTCAGCACCGCTGACGACTTCGATCCCAGCGCTTTCACCAGGCTGCCGGTATCGAGAATGGTTTTGGTCCAGGAGCCTTCAAGAATGATGCGCCCATCTTCCGCGCGCATCACGTCGCCAACGCGAAAACGCGCCACCTCGCTGATACGCATCAGCGTGCTGTACGCCACATGCAGAAAGGCGAGATCGCGCAGATTCCGCAGGCTCTGGTTATCTTCCCAGGCCGCCTCGACCTTTTGCAGATCGCTTAACCGGAACGGAACCGCCTGACCGGTACGCTCGCCGGATACCACCGCCACGCGATTAATCTTTTTTACCGCACGTGAAACCAGCGGGGAAGTCGATGGGGGCACCAGCCCGGCGTTACGGTGTAACATCGTAATCAGTGACTGATGCGTGCCGATGGTCGAGGAGGCGCGCCCAATAGACTGCAAATAGCCCAGGTAGTCGCGCAGATCTTCAGGCGACATCGGCAGCAGCACGCGATTGTTGGCCGATGCCCAGCGGTGGCAGACGCGCATCACGCTCATCAGTTGTCGCCAGGTATTGGGCGCAAACGCATCTTTATCCTGAACGAACTCGCGCAGGCGTTGCGCAAGGTCATCATCCGACTGAGAAAGCGGGAGCAGGGCGTGTGAGGTGATTAATCCATCCATTTCTGTTCAATTTATCCGCAATTCAGCTTGAGATCGCGCTACGTGAATTCTGAGAAAAAAGCAGGGGTGAACTGCTGCAGATTTTGCGTAGCGTTGCCATTTTCAGGAGGCAGTAAGTCACCTGTTTTTATGTCAGGACATCGTTTCAAAGAGGAAGGCGAAGGGCAAACAGCGCTTTCGCTCAGGATCCGGGCCGGATCCGCATGATAGCGGGTTTAGGTAGGAATGTCGCTGGGTTTGTATAAGTCTTATTATATGAAGTTAGTAATTTACAGAGATATTTACTGTCAATAACACCTATTATATGAAGTCAGGATCTTGTACAGTGCACCGATAGTGGCAGGGCAAAAGTATGCGGCGGTTAGACTGATAATCTTAATTATGTGAATTTAATATCGTCGCCTTGATCTCAGTAGTTGTTGGTGAGAGATGCGAGTGGAAAAGGTTGATACATTAATAATTACATTAAACCAGAAAATTTAGGAAAAGTTGAGAATGGATTTTTGTTAAAATACATCTTGGCAGGATTAAAATTACATTTGCATAAAGGAAAAATTAAACGCATAAGAATTAACAGAACTGATGGCTATAGTTAAGTTAAATGCTTTTACAATGCCTTAAAAAAAGGTTTAAAAAAGAGCCGAAATATCGGCCCTGTTTAATAATTATGCCGACAGTACTCTTTGAAACTGCTCAGTGTAGTGTTGAAGAGTCTGAGGATTCAAATAATAGTTAGGCTTAAGTTTGAAATAATTAAATGCAATATTTTTTATTAAGCTAGCTTCAACTGAATTATGGGCAACTCCAGATGAAACCTTGTAAGCAAAGCTAAGTAAATTAATTATAAAATGTTCGTAAAAATGCCCCTGAATGAGGCGAGGACCATCTAAGTTACATTTTTGTTGTAAAGGAATATAATTAGAGTCACTCATATAGCATTTATCAAACTTTTTAATTAACTTTTTAACTTCTGAGGCCCTTAAAGGAAATTTATTAGTGACATTACACTCAAACCCTCTAACACCTCCCTTTACGCTGATAGGGAACAATTCCAATCCAAAATAACGCCCAACAATGTTCATTTTATTGATAATTTTCAACCTCTTAATGGTTCTTATGCTCTTTTGTGAATAAATAGCACACCCGTGGGGCGGATTTAGGCTAATTGTATTAAGCACATCGAAACATAAACTATCTGACCAGAAATCATTTTCCCAACTATATCCATAAGTATGTATTAACTTATTTCTTGTAATTGGTGATGATAAGATGCCATCATAATCTCTATCCACAATTACATAGGAATATGGTGTGTTATTTTTTTCTATTTTATCATGATAATCGAGCACATTACTTTTATTCCCAACAATTTTAAATCTAACCGATTTAAATGGGGATAGCAATGCAAATAATGCTTTATAAAAAAGCGTATCAAAAGCCTTTTCATCCTCTACTGGTGAACCATCAGGACTTTTCTTCATCCTGCCCTCAATATAAATAATGGCTTCAACATTGTAGAAGTTTTTATAATTCTTAAGGCCGCTTTTTGTCCGAGTGAAAGTCATGATAATAAAGACTCCATGTCGATAATATTATCCTGATTTTCACCAACTATATCAGGGGAATGAGTTGCGAAAATTATTTGGGCATTCGGGTTAAGCTTTGATATAGCTCCTGTTAATTGCTCTTGCCAGATAACATGGAGAGAAAGCTCAGGTTCATCTGCAATATAAATCACTGACTTTGAATTTTGGAGTAATGCTTCACCCAAAATGATAAGCAGTTGTTTTTCGCCTGATGACAATTCATCTAATCCTATAGGCCTTTCGTCTTTAGTTTTGACAACCAATTCGTTTTTATCTGAAACTGAAAAGACTTTTCTCCCACCAAACATTTGGTTCAAAAGAGCAATGAAATTGTTTTGCGGTTTGAATATATTAGATTTCTTTCCTTGTAGAATTTCATAATCGGCAACAAGCGTATGCGCGCGCCAAGAGTTATAAATTACCGAGAAATCATCAACACTCATCCCCGAGACTTGATTTCTATCCTTGATTTTTTCAAGCCTGGTAAAGTGTTCGTTCAGCTTTTTAGCATAATATTTGTTTTCAACACCAAGCATCTCGAAAACTTCAATTAAAGTTTTCCGCTCAGAATCAATATCTACAGATGTAGAAAAGTTAAATATTGGCTTGGCACCTTCGTTATTAATAACAGCCAAAAAACTTTTCTTTTGAAATTCTAACGCATGCTCTGAAAACTGTTGGGAAAGCAATGAAAAATATCGAACCAACTCATTATTGAGATCCATGATCTTATGATCAATTGTGTTTAAACTTTTCTTTTCAAGCTCTCTAATGTAAATATTGTCAGCTCGATTCACGGATAACCAAGACACTTTGATTAACTCTTTTAAAAGAATAATGGCATCGTTAGCTGTCTTGGAGTCAGAATGAAATACTTTTCTACGATAAACTCTTCCAAAATTATCTTTTGTTTCGGAAAGGTACCTATCATAACGCGTATCTATTGTGATTATAACGGGGGGTTCTTTAGCTGTTTTCTTAATTTCGTAATTCAATAACTCATCGTTAAACTCATTATTTTTGATTACCTTTATACTAGGTCTTTTATTTCCCCCTACTTCTTTAAGTTTTACTTCAATAGATGAGAACTCAATCCTCATGAGTTTCTCAATATCAAGTGTCAAAGTAGCAGCAAGCAAATTAATAATCGTCGTTTTGCCTGTGCCATTAACTCCAATTATAAAATTGGTTTTGTCATTGCAATTTATAGTAAGACTATTATTACTCCAAAGGCCATGAATAATTACACTTGTGATTATGTTCAAGATGTTCATCCTTGTAATTTACGAAGCAAAGTGATTCATAAGACTTATCTTAAAATCTTAACATTATTTTATTCCATGTAAAGCAGTCAAATCTTGTAACGTTAAGGCATAAGCATAGGCATCAATCAGATGCACCCATCACCTCGGCTTGAAAGCTGATAAACGATAGGTAAGGCACTACGCCATAAGACGTATGACTCAGAGTGGAAGGGCCTTTGAAAAGCTATGTGAGGTTAACAGTTATAAGTACCGCACAAGTGCATTTAACATAAATAGCATATATCTATCTAGGCAATCGATAGCTAGCGCAAGCGCCCATGCTAACAATCACCTCAGGCTATGCCCAAAAGCTTTTCATAAAGGTAATGAGACTTAGGTTCACACCAGAAATTTTTTTCATATAAAGCAATACTTTCAAAATATTAGATTTTTCAAAACCACTCCCCCTTCTAGCATTGATGAAAAATCCATCTTCTGTAATACTAACAGTTATTAATAGATAATACATTTTCACAAGGTTTCATCATGCCAACCAGCGTATCCCTTAGTCCCTATTTCGAGGCCTACATCCGCGAGCAAATCGAAAGCGGACGTTACAACAATACCAGCGAAGTCATACGGGCTGGTCTGAGAGCGCTTGAAGAGCGAGAACAGCAGGCACAACTTGAAGCATTACAAAAAGCGGTCAATGCAGGTATGAACAGCGGCGAAAGCCGTAGTGCAGAAGAGGTCTTTAGTCGTTTGTCTCGAAAATATCGCCTTATGGCTAAGGACGATAAAGCATGACGAAACTGGGTATCTCGCCTCTGGCTGAACAGGATATTGAGGCAATTGGCGACTTCATTGCGCAGGACAACCCAGTCCGAGCACTCACTTTTACTGAAGAGCTCTTTCAGCAATGCCTTTTGATCGCGGAAAGACCGGAAATTTACCGTCAACGACCGGAGCTAGGGCATAGCCTGCGTAGCTGTGCCTATGGACGTTATGTCATCTTTTTCAGCGTATCGGATACAGAAGTTCGTATAGAAAGATTGCTGCATGGATCGCGAGATATCATCAACGTATTAGCAACTCCCGACGAAGCTATAGATTCGTCAGATAGCCTTAAAGAGTAGCTTTACTGTTTACTTAATCCCCATCGCAACCGCCGCCTCACATTCATATCAAACTGAAATTCAAAAAATATTTCAAAAAATCAACCGGCCTCAAACCCAACCCCATTTGCACCCCTCTCATTCCTCTCCTACGCTTTTCCCCCTGAACACAAAACCCATTGCGACTACGATCGCCTTTTTAAGCTGTAAAGGAGGAAAGTAAATGCAATACCGTAAACTTGGTCACTCGGGTCTGCTGGTTTCAAAATTCGTGCTGGGCACCGTGCCGTTCGGCGGCAAAGCGGGGTTTGAAAAAACCGGCAACGTTAACGCCAGCGAAGCGCGCCGCTTTATCGATATCGCGCTGGATCACGGCGTCAATATGATCGATACCGCCGATCTCTATTCGATGGGCGGCGCGGAAGAGGTGGTCGGCGAAGCGCTTGGCGATAAACGTGACAACGTCATTCTGGCGAGCAAGGCGCGCAGTCCGCTCGGCGATGGCTCGAATGAGAGCGGCGCCAGCCGTTACCACCTCATCAAGGCGTGCGAAGCGAGCCTGCGTCGCCTCAAAACCGACCACATCGACCTTTATCAGATCCATAACTGGGATGGCGTCACCTCGGTTGAAGAGACGCTGCGCGCGCTGGAAGATCTGGTGAAAAGCGGCAAAATCCGCTACTTCGGCACCTCTAACTACACCGCCTGGCAGATGATGAAGACGTTAGGCTGCGCCAGCGAACAGCACTTGCTCAAGCCTGTCAGCCAGCAAATCTACTACACCCCGGAATCGCGCGAAGCGGAGTTCGAGCTGCTGCCGATGGCGATTGACCAGCAGATTGGCACGCTGATCTGGGGTCCGCTGGGCGAAGGCCTGCTGACCGGCGCGGTCAGCCGCCACGGTAAAGCGCCGGAATCCACGCGTCAGGGCAGCGGCTGGCCGGAACCCTACGTGCACGACATGGAGCACGCCTATAACGTCATCGAGGTGCTGGAGCAGGTTGGCAAAGAGATTAACGCCTCAATCGCGCAGGTCTGCCTGGCCTGGCTGGCAGAGCGCCCCGGCGTCAGCGCGCTAATCGTCGGCAACCGCAGCGAAACGCATCTGCGTGAAAATCTCAACGCCTTCGAGCTATCACTGAGCGATGAGCAGCGCCAGCGCATTGAGCGCGTTACGCGTCCGGCGCCGCGCTACCCCTACTGGCATCGCTTCACCAGCGGCATGGACCGTATCGATCCGGCGGAGCAGCCCTTCCTGGATGAATATCGTCAGACCCTCGACGAACGCAAAGATCAGGCGCAGAAATAAGCCGCAGGCTGGCCGCGCTCTGCGGTCAGCCCTTCTCATTTTCCCGCAAAAAGGCATCCAGCCGCACCAGCGCAATCACGTATGTCGGCAGCGCTTCCAGCAGCGAAGGCAGATGAATGGTCTCATCGGCGCCGTGCGGAAAACCATGGCCTTCCGGCAAGAAATCCGGCGTGTTCTCTGGCGTCCGTCGATAACCCGGCCCGAAGGTAATGGCGTTGGGCAGCACTTTAGAATGCGTCACTCCGCCCATGGCATAGGGGCGATCGTCCCGACCGGTGACGTCATTCCAGGTCTGCTGCAGTAGCGCAATGACCGGATGATCCTCAGGCAAATAGAAGGGCGCGACATCGCGCCAGCCTTCCCGAAGGTAGATGCCGCTGTCAGCTATCCGCCGCTCAATAAGCTCAACGATCTGCTCGCCTCGCCACGACACCGGATAGCGAATATCGCAATCAATCGTTAGCCTATCTGGCTCAGCGCTGCACCAGACGCCCGCGTTAAGCGTCAGCCTGCCCGACTGCGCATCCTCCAGTCCCAGCCCGGCATGCTCGCCATAAGGCGAGGCAAAAAAATCAAACAGAAACACTGCCAGCTGCCGCTCGCGCTCGTTAAGCAACTCCATCTCCAGCAAGCCTCCCAGCAGGACGCGCGCCGCGTTGACGGTGCCGTCTGGAAAGGCGGCATGCCCGCCGTTGCCGCGCGCTTCCAGCATCGGCTGCCCGCCCTGATGCGACAGCGTCACCTTTGAGGCGGCGATACCTTGCAGGATCGCCAGCCTGTCATGCAGGTCATCAGGCTGAGGATCCGCGAGCGCCACCTGAGCGAAAGCCGGCACGCTGTTGCTGGCGACGCCAGCCTGAATGCCCGCCAGCAAACCTGCATCGGGCACCGTCAGCGAGAAGGCGATCTGGCCTTTCTGCGCATTATTTACCGGAAACATGCCGTAGGTAACGACCGAATAGTCGGGAACCGGGCCATGTTGCGCGTACCACTTAAGGTCATCCATCGTGGTCTCTTCCGCCAGGCCATAAATCACGCGCAGGTTATGGTGAAGCGGAATGCCCAGGTCGCGGATCAGCTTCAGCAAATAGAGGTTCATTACGCCCGGACCTTTGTTATCCGCTACGCCGCGCCCGATAAGAAAATCGCCGTGACGTGACAGCTCAAACGGCGGAAAGATCCAGTTGTCGCCCGCCGGCACCACGTCCAGATGATTTATCAGGCCAATGTCGCGCGGATGCTCGCCAAAAATCACCGATCCCGCATAGCCATCGTGCTGCTGCGTGGCGAACCCCTCGCGCTCCGCCTGCTGCAGAACATGTTGCAATATCGCGGCGCAGGTGGCGCCGAAAGGCGCGCCCGGCCTGGCCTGGCCAGCCTGGCTAACGCCAGGAATAGCAATCCAGCTGGCAAGATCGGCGATCAGCGCTTCACGATGCTCTTCAATCCAGCGTTGAATACGCGGCAGCAGCGTCTGTTCCTGCGCAGTAAGCGTGGCGGTCATAGCGGTCTCCTCAGGTTTTTATCCACCATAAAACATCAGGCTGCGGACGCTTAGCTGGATTTAGCCAAAAGATAGCCAGCAAACGGTAAAAGCGCCTGCTCATGCGATTTACAGCAAAGCTTAGTCATTTTTGTTAGTCGTCTTGACGCCTAAACCAACGGAGATTAGCGGCTTACCCAGGCGATAAATAACCTGACTAATCAGCCATGCAGGAGAAAAAAGGTGGATAACAGCCCCGCAGCTGGCGCAACAGTCGGCGTGGACGTCGGCGGAACCTTTACCGATTTTGTTCTCTTTGATCCTCAACGCCAGCAACGCTTCTTTCATAAACAGCCCAGCACGCCTGCCGATCCCGCGCTAGCGGTCAGCGAAGGCCTGGAGGCGATTCTGCGCAAAAGCCAGCTGTCGGCCAGCGCGCTGTCGCTGGTGCTGCACGGCACCACGCTGGGCCTCAACGCCATTATCCAGCGGCGCGGCGCCGATATCGCGCTGGTGATTACGCGCGGCTTTCGCGACGTGCTGGAGATTGCGCGCGCGCGGATGCCGTCCTCATTTGATTTTCACGCCGACCGCGAGCCGCCTTTTTTACCTCGCCAGCGCGTGCTGGAGATCCCGGCGCGTTTCAGCCCCTCTGGCGAGGTCACGCAGTGGCCGACAGATGACGATTTAGCACAGCTGGCCGGGCAGATTCGCCAGCTGGACGTCAGCGCCGTCGCGCTGGTGACGCTGAACGGCTATGCCAGCCCGCAGCGCGAGGCGGAGCTGGCGGCGTTAATCGGCGAACGGCTGGAGGCGCTGCCGGTGATCTCTTCGGCGCAGCTCTGGCCGGAAATCCGCGAATATGAACGCACGCTGGTGGCGGTGCTCAATGCTTACATCCAGCCGCTCATGCAGCGCTATTTTACGCGTCTTAACGCGCTGCTCAGTCAGCAGACGGTCAGGGTGCCGCTGCTGATCACCGCATCGAACGGCGGCGTGCTGCCGCTGGCCTCGGCGCAGCAGCGCCCCGTGGACACGCTGCTCTCCGGCCCGGCTTCCGGCGCCATCGCCGCCGCACAGCTTGCCGGCGGCAGAGGATTTGTCTCGTTCGATATGGGCGGCACCAGCAGCGATATCTCGCTCTCGGCGGAGGGCGACGTCGAGCGCGTCAACCGGACCGATATCGGCGGGCTGCCGTTGATATTGCCGGTTGTCGGCGTCTCGGCCATCGGCGCGGGCGGCGGATCGATCGTGCGCGTCGACGACTACGGCATTCTGAAAGTAGGGCCGGAAAGCGCGGGCGCGGAGCCAGGCCCGGTCGCCTACCAGCGCGGCGGCGAGGCGCCTACGCTGACCGACTGCTATCTGGTGAGCGGAATATTGCCCGCCGACGCCGCGCTGGCAGGGGCGATACCCCTTAGCCTCTCGGCGGCGCGCGCGGCGCTGGCGCATGCTGGCGCGCAGCTGGGATGGCACGATGCCGGCGCGGCTGAGCAGGTCGCCAACGGCGCGATCGCGGTCGCGGCGGCGCAAATGGCGACGGCGTTAAACACCGCGCTGGCGCAGCGCGGCCTGGCCGCAGAGGCGCTGACGCTTATCCCCTTCGGCGGCGCTGGACCGACGCACGCCAGCTTCTTTGCCGAAGAGGCGGGCATAAACCGCATTCTGGTGCCGCTGCGACCGGGCACCTTCTGCGCGCAGGGCGCAATCGCCGCCGACATTCGCCGCGACTTCGTGCGCAGCCTGCGGATTAACGTCAATAACGAAACCATCGACCTCATCATCGCAACCGTGCTGGCGCTGCGCGAGCAGGCGAGCGAGTGGTTCCGCCAGCAGGCTGGCGCGCTGAGCCGCGATGCGCGCTTTTACGTCGAGGCGGATATGCGCTACAACGGTCAGGCCTATGAACTGAGCGTCAGCCTTGGTGCGCCCGAAGAGGTCACGCTCGACGCGATTCTGCAACGCTTTGAACACCTGCATCTGCAGCGATACGGCTTTACTAACGCGGAAGCCCCGGTGCAGCTCACCACGCTGCGCCTGGCGCTTAGCGCGCCGCTGCCCCGTGCGCCGGAAAAAGCCTATGCGCCCGAGCCGCCTGAGGAGGCACCGGTCACGCGCGCGCTATTCCTGCGCCAGCGTTGGGTTGAGGCGCGCATCTGGCAGCGCAACCGCATTTCGTTCGACGCCGTAGTATCCGGACCAGCGGTCGTTGAGCAGGAGGACACCACCACGCTTATTCTGCCCGGCTGGTCGGCGCAGCTGGATACCAGCGGCAATCTGCTGATCACCCGCCAGCAGGAGGTTACGCCATGACGCTGGACGCCATCACCCTCGAAATTCTGAATCAGAAACTTACCGCTCTGACCGAAGAGATGTGCCATATCCTGCAGCGCACCGGCCGCACGCTCTATGTCAAAGAGACGGCCGACTTTTGCTGCGCGGTGGCCGATCGTCAGGGCCGCTTTTTCGCCTATCCCAAAGGCATCGGCGTCTCGGGCTTTGTCGGGCTAAATGCCTTAACGGCTATCAGCGCGGTAGAGAAGATTGCGCCTGGCGACGTGATCCTGACCAACGATCCCTGGCGTTCGCGCGGGCTGGCTACCCATTTGCCCGATCTACAGGTGCTGGCGCCCTGGTTTGTCGACGGCGAACTGGTAGCCTGGGGCTGGGCGTTTCTGCACGCCTCCGATGTGGGCGGCCGCGTGCCGAGCAGCAGCTCACCGACCAACAGCGATATTTATCAGGAGGGCTTGCAGATCCCGCCGGTCAAACTGGTGCGCGCGGGCGCGCTGAACCGCGACGTAATGAACATCCTCACGGCGAACAGCCGAACGCCGGAGGCGATTGCCGGCGATATTCAGGCGATGCTCGCCGCGCTACAAACCGGGCGCGAACGGCTGAACCGCATTGTGGCGCAGCACGGCTGTGGCAACGTGATTCAGGCGCAGCAGGATCTCCAGGCCTATTCGGCGGCGCGCGCGCGTCAGGTGCTGCGCCGCATTCCGGACGGAGTTTATCGCTTTGAGGACTATCTGGACGACGCCGCAGGCAGCGGTCTGCCGGTGCGCCTGGCGCTCAGCGCGACCTTTGCGGACGGCGCCGTTCATCTCGACTTTACCGGCAGCGACGCGCAGGTCGCGGCGGCCATCAACATCCCAGGCCATGGCGATCCGCACGCCTGGCTGACGCTGCGCATTCTGGCGCTGGTCTGCACGCTGGATAAGAGCGTGCCGCTCAACGCGGGTCTGCTGGAGCCGGTCAGCCTCTACGCGCCAGCCGGATCGCTGGTCAATCCGCGCTATCCCGCCGCCGTTGGCGTGCGGCACGCGGCGGCGGTGCGCGTCAACGATCTGCTTAACGGCCTGCTCGGCCAGGCGCTGCCGGAGGTGATGCCCGCGGCCAGCGGCGGCACCATTATTCCTTTCGTGGCGGCGGAGATAGCGCGCAGCGGCAACGAGCAGAACGTGCAGGTTATCGAGCCGATGGTGGGCGGTGGCGGCGCGCGCTTTGGCCGCGACGGCATTGACGGCCGCGATAACAGCATCTCCAACCTCGCGAATAACCCGGTCGAGATGGTGGAAGCGGAAACGCATATCGAGATCCGCCAGTACGCTTTGCGCCCCGACTCTGCCGGTGCCGGCCAGTGGCGCGGCGGCATGGGCCAGCAAATTCATATCCGCATTCTGCAGGACGACACCACGCTGCTGGCGCGCGGTATGGAGCGCATGCTGTTTCAGCCGTGGGGCGTCAACGGCGGAGAAGCGGCGGCGTCCAGCGCTATGACGCTCAACCCCGGCACGGCGAGCGAGCGGCCGCTGGGAAAAATCGACCTGCTTGCCGTCAGCGCAGGCGACGAAGTGCTGCTGCAGACGCCGGGCGGCGGCGGCTGGGGCGATCCCTTCCTGCGCGACGCGGACGCGGTCAAACGCGATGTAGAGAATCAGCTGCTGAGTTTTGATGCCGCCGCACAGCAGTATGGCGTGGTGATAAATGCCGAGGGCGTCGATATCGCCGCCACCGCTGCGCTGCGCAGGCAGCCGCGCCCGGCGCGCTCCGCCTGGGGCGCCGCCCGCGAAAACTGGCAGGCGGTGTTCGACCCCGACGCGCTGACGCGGCTGAATCTGCTGCTCTATCCTCTGAGCCCGCCGCAGCGCCAGCGCTGCCGCGCCGCAGTGTTTCACCCTGCGCTGGCGCGGCTGCCAGCCAGCTTTCCACGCGATACCCACTCAGACATCGCGCCTGCGCGGCAAGCTTTCGCCGACGCGCTGCGCGCGCTGGAAAAACAGTTAACCGCACCCTTAACGCCAGGAGATGGCCATGCATAAAAAAGAGAATAAAACCGTTCTGCTCGCCGTTGTGGCGGGCCTGTTATTCAGCGCTACCGCCGTCACGGCCGACGCCACCGACGCGGTCGTCGTCGGGGTTTACGGCGGCGACTGGGAGAAAAACATCCGCGCCTCGGGGCTGGAGCAGTTTGCCAAAGATAACCATCTGAAACTGACCGTCGTGCCGGGCGCGGATGCCGAGTGGTTCGCTAAACTGCGCGCCGCTAAAGGCCGCCGCTCCCCTTACGACATCGTGGTATTTCAACCGGATACCGTGCAGCGCGCGCAGGCTGCGGGGCTGTTGCAGCCGCTTAATGCCAAAGATATTCCCAACCTGAACCGTCTTTATCCCAGCGTGCAGTCGCGCTTTGTCTACGATAATCAAACCTACGCCGCCGCATTCAGCCTGGGTCAGCTCGGGCTGGCCTACCGCACTGACCTGGTGAAAACGCCGCCGAAAAGCTGGCTCGACCTCTGGAAGCCGGAATACAAAGGCCACGTCGCCATCTCCTCGCCCACCTATGCCGCCGGCCTGCAGTTCTTCGCCGGGCTGGTGCACGCGCTGGGCGGCGAGCTGAACCAGCCTGCCGCGGTAGACAAAGCCTTTGCGGAGCTGGCGGATCTGCGCGGCAACGCGGTGGCGTTTCCGGACAGCCCGGGCGCGATTCAGACGCTGCTGGAACGCGGCGACGCCTGGGTCGTGCCTTACTGGGACGGGCGCGTCTTCGCCCTGAAACAGCAGGGGATGAAAATTGACTTCGTTTATCCTTCAGACGGCGCGGTGGTCGGCGCGGCTAACTGGGTGATCCCCAAAGGCGCTCCCAACCTGGCGAATGCTTATAAAGTGGTGAATGCGATGTCGAGCGCCGAGGTGCAGAAAGCCTTCTCGGATAAATCGCTTTACGGTATGACCAATCAGGACGTGCAGTACAGCGACAACCTGAAGAAGCAGGTGCAGGTAGGCGAAGAGGCGTACCGCAAGCTTATCTGGATCGACTACAGCACCGCCACGCCGCAGTTGGCGGACTGGACGCGTCGCTGGAGCCAGGCGCTGGGCGGCGCGAAATGAGCGCAGTCGTCATTGACGGCGTGGCGCGACAGTTTGACAGCCATCGCGCCCTGAATGACGTCAGCCTGCGCATTGACCAGGGAGAGTTCTTTTCGCTGCTTGGCCCAAGCGGCTGCGGCAAAACGACGCTGCTGAATATCATTGCCGGTTTTCTTGCGCCCAACAGCGGGCGCATCCTGCTGGCCGGTGAAGATGTCACCGCGCTGCCGCCGTACCGCCGCAACATCGGCATGGTGTTCCAGAACTACGCGCTGTTCCCTCATCTCAGCGTCGGTGACAACGTCGCGTTTGGGCTGAAGGTGCGCAAGCTGCCGCGCGCGGCGCAGCAGCAGCGCGTCACGGAGGCGTTAAAGCAGGTGCGGCTGGAAGGGCTGGCGGCGCGTATGCCGCATCAGCTTTCCGGCGGCCAGCAGCAGCGCGTGGCGATTGCCCGCGCGCTGGCGATCCAGCCGCAGGTACTGCTGCTGGACGAGCCGCTCTCCAATCTGGATGCGCGGCTGCGTAAGGAGATGCAGGAGGAGCTGCGCGCGATCCAGCAGCGCGTTGGCATCACCACTATTCTGGTGACGCACGATCAGGAAGAGGCGCTGACGCTGTCAGATCGCATCGGCATCCTTGGGCAGGGCGAGTTGCAGCAGATCGGCTCGCCCTCCACGCTCTACCGTCAGCCCGCCAATCGCTTTGTGGCGGAGTTTGTCGGCGAGGCAAACCTGTTTCAGGTGACGACGGAGAAGGGCGTTTATCGCGCCCGTGACGTTTTCTTCGCCCCGGGTCAGGCGCTACAGCTTGCTGCGGCCGACGGCGCCCCGGATGCGACGCTGTTAATCCTGCGCCCGGAGCGCATTCGCTTCTCTTCCGCGCCCGCGCAGCCTGGGGTTAACCAGACCGAAGCGACCATTGCCGACGTCAGCTTTGCCGGGGCGACCTTTCGTCTGGCCTGCGCGCTGCCTGGCGGCGGCTATCTTCATGTCCAGCCCGCCGAAGCGCATTTTCAACAGCTGCCGCGCGTCGGGGAACGCTGCTCGCTCAGCTGGCGCGCGGAAGATGTCATTGTGCTGCCGCAGGAGCATGCGCGATGAAGCTGACGACGCGACACGCCTTTCCCTGGCTGATGCTGACGCCATGCCTGCTTTTCCTGCTGCTGTTTTTGCTGGTGCCGCTGCTGCTGTTATTCGATCAAAGTCTGACTAACGTAGACAGCCTGCTCAATCCGCTGCCGGGCTACAGCCTGGCGCAGTATGTGACGGTGTTCGGCGATGCGCAGTATCTGCACGCGCTCTGGACCACGCTCTGGGTGTCGCTGCTGACGGCGGCGATAACGGTGCTGCTCGCCTGGCCTGCCGCCTGGCTGCTGGTGACCACGCAGCGCCGCAGCTGGCGCACGCTGCTCTATGTGATCCTGATTTCGCCGCTGCTCACCAGCGTGGTGATCCGCACCTTCGCCTGGATTGTTCTGCTGGCGCAAAATGGCCTGATCAACAGTTTTCTGCTGTTTATCGGCGCGATCCCGCAGCCGCTCAGCCTGCTGTGGAACATGAACGCGGTGATTATCGCCTACGTGCAGGTGATGCTGCCGTTCGCCGTGCTGCCGCTGATCACCTCGCTCAACGAGATCGCCCCGTTGCTGCGGCTGGCGTCAATGAGTCTTGGCGCGACGCCGGGCGAAACCTTTCGCCGCGTGGTGCTGCCGCTTACCCTGCCGGGCATGCTCACCGGTTTTATCATCGTGTTCTCGCTGGCGGCGGGCAGCTATATCACGCCGTTGCTGATCGGCGGGCGCTTACAGCCGCTGCTGCCTATCGCCATTTATCAGCAGGCGATGCAGATAGCCAACCTGCCGCTGGCGGCGGCGCTGTCGCTGACGCTGCTGGTGATGACGCTGGCGGTCGCGGTGATTGCGGGTGGTTATCTGAAACGCTGGGAGAAGAAAATTGATGGCGCCTGATCGCAACCTGTCGCGGCGGCTGAGCCGCCTTGCCGTAACCGGTGCGGGCGCGCTGGTCTATCTGTTTCTCGCGCTGCCGGTGCTGGTGATTGTGCTCTCCGCCTTTAGCCCGGATCCTTATCCGCAGTTTCCGCCGCGCGGCTTTTCGCTGCGCTGGTTCGAGGCGCTGATGCAGGATCCGGCCTGGATGGAGTCGCTCGTCATCAGCGCACTGCTGCTGGCTATCGTCACGCCGGTGACGGTGGCGCTCGGCACCTTCGCCGCCTGGGCGCTGGCGCGGCTGGAGTTTCGCTATCGCGGCGCGCTGCAGGCGTTTATCCTGTCGCCGCTGATGATCCCGCAGGTGGTGCTCGGCATCGCGCTGCTCTATGTCCTTACCACCGCCGGGATTGTCGGCACCCTGAGCAGCCTGGTCATCGGGCATATCGTCGTGGCGCTGCCCTATGTGGTGCGCACCGTTAGCGTCAGTCTGGCGGCGATGGATCGGCGGCTGGAGGCGGTAGCGATGAGCCTGGGCGCAGGGCGCTGGTACACCTTTCGCAAGGTGACGCTGCCGTTAATTAAGCCCGGCATTCTGGCCGGCGCGGTGTTTGCGGCGGTGACGTCGTTCGGCGAAGTGTCGGTGAGTCTGTTTCTTAGCGCGCCCGACACCGTTACCGTGCCGGTGCGGGTCTTCAACTATGTCGACCAGACCTTCGATCCTACGGTAAACGCCATCTCGGTGATTTTTATCGCCATCGCCGTGCTGCTGCTGGTGGTGATTGAGAAAACGCTGGGGCTGGTGAAGCTGATGTAGCCGCGTCCGCGCCAATAAAAACGGCGGCCCGAAGGCCGCCAAAAACCCTCAATTATGGTTAGTATTGAGGAAGCAGTGGCACTGCAATGATGAAGAGGTTAGCCCTTAACGCCGCCCGCCGTCAGGCCGCTGACCAGCCAGCGCTGCGCCAGCAGGAACACCAGTGTGATCGGGATGGCGGAGAGCACGGCGGCGGCGGCAAAGTCGCCCCACAGATAGTTCTGCGGGTTGAGATACTGCTGCATCCCCACCGCCAGGGTATAGCTGTTGACGTCCCGTAGCAGCAGGGAAGCGACCGGCACTTCCGTTACCGCGGCGATAAACGCCAGAATAAACACCACCGCCAGGATCGGCACCGAAAGCGGCAAGAGCACCAGTCGGAACGCCTGCCACGGCGTCGCGCCGTCCAGCGCGGCCGCCTCTTCCAGCGAGCCGTCGATGGTTTCGAAATAGCCTTTAATCGTCCAGACGTGCAGCGCGATACCGCCCAGGTAGGCGAAAATCACGCCGCCGTGCGTATTCAGCCCCAGGAAAGGCAGATACTGCCCCAGCCGATCGAATAAAGCATAAAGCGCCACCAGCGAAAGCACAGCCGGGAACATCTGAAAAATCAGCATCCCTTTCAACAGGCTGGCGCGTCCGGCAAAGCGCATGCGAGCAAAAGCATAGGCGCAGGTGGTGGAAAGCGCCACTATGCCGAGCGCGCTGATGCCGGCGATCTTCACCGAGTTCCACAGCCACAGCAGCACCGGGAACGGCGGCGGCGTGACGCGACCGTCGGCATGGGTCACGCTGAAGCCCAGCGCCAGCCGCCAGTGCTCCCAGGAGATCTGCTCCGGGATCAGGCTGCCGGTGGCAAAGTTGCCCGCGCGCAGCGAGATCGCCACCACCATCAGCAGCGGGAAAAGAATCGCGGCGATAAACGCCAGCAGCAGCAGATGGGTCAGCAGCAGACGCAGCTTCTGCGATTTAGGTTGTACCATAGCCATAACGCCTCCTTAGTCGAACTTCATCCGCACGGCTTTCAGGTTAATCACCGCCAGCGCGCCCACCAGCAGGAAGATCAGGGTGGCGATCGCCGCCGCCAGCCCAAAGTCCTGCCCGCCGCCGCCCTCAAAGGCGATGCGCCACGTATAGTTCACCAGCAGATCGGTATAGCCCGCCGGCGTGGTGGTGCCGAGCCGATCGGGACCGCCGTTGGTCAGCAGCTGCACCAGCACGAAGTTGTTAAAGTTAAAGGCGAAGCTGGCGATCATCAGCGGCATCAGCGGCTTCAACAGCAGCGGCAGGGTAATCAAAAAGAAATTCTGCATCGGCCCCGCGCCATCCATCGCCGAGGCTTCGTAGAGATCGTCCGGAATCGCCTTTAGCAGCCCCATGCAGAGGATCATCATATAGGGATAGCCGAGCCAGGTATTGACGATAACCAGCATGGCGCGCGCCAGCAGCGGGTCGCTGAACCAGGCGGGCTGCAGGCCGAACAGCGCGTTGAGCAGCACGTTGATTTCGCCGAAGCTCTGGTTAAACAGCCCTTTAAAAATCAGTATCGAAATAAAGGCCGGCACGGCATAGGGCAGGATCAGCATCACGCGATAGACCGCTTTGCCTTTCAGCGCCTCCCACTGCACCAGACAGGCGAGCACCATGCCGACGGCGACGGTCAGCGCCACGGTCAGCAGCGAGAAGAGCAGCGTCCAGCCGAAAATCGCCAGGAAAGGCTTCTGGATGCCTTCGTCGGTAAAGACGCGCACAAAATTCTTCCAGCCTGCGCCAACCGTAAAGCCCGGGCTAAGCTGCTCGCTGCCCCAGCTGCCGTCGGCGTTAACGCGCTGGAAGAAGCCAGTTTGATCGTTCGCCTGATAGATCTCGCCGCTCTGCTGATTTTTCAGCCGTTGGTCGGCGGTGAGCTGATAGAGCGGCCGCGTGCCGGAGAACTGCCGCAGCGAGCTCATCACCAGCTCACGGCCGTCCGGCAGCCTGGCGCGAAGTTGACTGAGCGCCTGGCGGTTGCCGGTGACGACCTTCAGCGTCGCGCGCTGGCCCGCCGGCGGCGCGGCGTGGGTCATGCTGAGCTGCTGTTCGCCGCCGAACGCGAACGGCGGCGAGACATAGCTCTCGCTGTCGGCGGAGAGCACCAGCTGCCAGCGATCGCCCGCCGGATAGAGCGCGAAGTTCATACCCGCGCCGTCCTGATACTGACGGCTCAGCAACACCTGCTGCGCGCGCGCCTGGGTCAGCTGGTTGGTGCTGCTGTAGTTGGTAAAGGCGATCGCCACGGTACAGGCGAGGGGAAAGAGCACAAACAGCGCCATCCCGGCGAGACCGGGATAGACATAGCGCCACGCGTAGGCGCGCCGGTTAGCGTAGATCCAGATGCCCGCCGCGCTGACGATCAGCGTCAGCAGCGCAAACAGATATTCGCCCTGCGCATACATCAGCACCAGAAGGTAGCCGACCAGCAGACAGCAGATCCCGACGAGAACGCGCTTTAGCAGCTGGCCTGCGCCTCCTGTTTTCGGTTTTCCTGACATGATTCGGTGTTCCTTAACAACCAGTGGTAAGCCGGCGCGAACCGGCTTCGGGAGAGGCATTACTTGTTCAGGCGCGCCTGCGCGTCTTTCAGCGCGGCATCAACGCTCTGACGGCCGCTCAGGGCGTTAAGCGTGGCGGTGCGCATCGCATACCAGAAGGCCGCCATCTGCGGAATATTCGGCATAATGTCGCCGCTGCGCGCGTTGTTCATGGTGGCGGCGATGCGCTCATCTTTTTCCAGCGTCTGCTGGAACGATTTCAGCGTCACCGCGCCCAGTGGCTTGTCTTTATTCACCGCGTCCAGACCGGCGTCGGTCAGCAGATAGTTCTCAAGGAACTCTTTCGCCAGCTCTTTATTCGGGCTGGCGGCGTTGATGCCCGCGCTCAGCACGCCGACGAAGGTTTTTGACGGTTTGCCGTTCAGGGTCGGCAGCAGCGTGACGCCGTAATTGATGCCGCTCTTGTCGATATTGCTCCAGGCCCAGGGACCGTTGATGGTCATCGCGGTCTGCCCTTTATTGAACGCTGCTTCGGCGATTGAGTAGTCAGTGTCGGCGTTGAGGGTTTTAGCTTTAACCTGATCGACCAGGAACTGCATGCCCGCTTTCGCGCCGGCGTTATCTACGCCGGTATCTTTGACGTCGTAGCCGCTGTCGCTCTTTTTAAAGGCGTAAGCGCCGCCCGCAGCCAGCAGCGGCCAGGTGAAGTAGGGTTCCTGCAGGTTGAACATAATGGCGCTCTTGCCTTTGGCGCGCAGCTGTTTGTCGACGGCCGCCATCTCTTCCCAGCTTTTCGGCGGGTTAGGCAGCAGGTCTTTGTTGTAGATCAGCGACAGGGATTCCACCGACACCGGGTAGCCGATCAGCTTGCCGTTAAAGCGCACCGCGTCCCAGGTAAAAGGAAAGAGTTTCTCCTGGAAGCTTTTATCCGGCGAGATCTCCGCCAGCAGCCCCGACTGGGCATAGCCGCCGAAGCGGTCGTGCGCCCAGAAGATAATGTCCGGGCCGTCGCCGGTGGCGGCCACCTGCGGATATTTCTCTTCCATTTTATCCGGATGCTCGACCGTCACTTTAATGCCGGTATCCTGCTCGAACTTCTTACCCACTTCGGCCAGCCCGTTATAGCCTTTATCGCCGTTGATCCAGATAACCAGTTTTCCCTCTTCGATCTTCGCGATTGCCGAGGCCGAAAACAGCATGGCCGTAAGGGCGGAAAGGGCAAAAATGCGTGCGCCGGTTTTCATTGTCATAACTCCATCCTGTTAGCGGAAACGGAAATCGTTTTCCCGCACATTGTGACTATCCGCTGCCGCTTCTCATCCTCCCGCGCTCTACGCCTGCTGGCGCTAAGCCGTGATCCCCGTTGCAAAACCGGGCGGTTATCACGGTCTGGCGCACACTCCGGTCGCCGCGACTCTGCGCAGTCGATCACAAAAAACCGCGCGCCGCCGCTGTTGCAGGGAGAGGCGCGGCGATCTCCTCCTCCTCTCTCATCCCCCAGCTAAACCGCCTGCGGCGGAGGATGCGCGCGCCCGGAACCTTTCCCATAGTGGACGCCGGAGTCTGCCTGCGGCGATGCAGGCAAGAATGAGCAAGCGGAGAGGAAAGCATCATGGCGAGCGTCGCGTTACGCAATGTCACCAAGGCCTGGGGCGACACCCTGGTCTCGAAGGACATCAATCTGGAAATCGGCGAAGGGGAGTTCGTGGTATTTGTCGGCCCGTCGGGCTGCGGCAAATCCACGCTGCTGCGCATGATCGCCGGTCTGGAGACCATTACCCGCGGCGAGCTGCTGATCGGCGATCAGCGAATGAACGAGGTGCCGCCCGCCGAGCGCGGCATCGGCATGGTGTTTCAGTCCTATGCCCTCTATCCGCACCTGTCGGTGGCGGAAAATATGTCTTTCGGCCTGAAGCTGGCGGGCGTCAAGCGCGGCGAGATCCAGCATCGCGTGAATCAGGTGGCGGAAGTGCTGCAGCTGGCGCATCTGCTCGATCGCCGACCCAAAGCGCTCTCCGGCAGACAGCGCCAGCGCGTGGCGATCGGCCGCACGCTGGTCGCCGAGCCGCGCGTCTTTTTACTCGACGAGCCGCTCTCCAACCTGGACGCCGCGCTGCGCGTGCAGATGCGCATCGAGATTTCGCGTCTGCACAAGCGCCTGAAGCGCACCATGATTTACGTCACCCACGATCAGATCGAGGCGATGACCCTGGCGGACAAGATCGTGGTGCTGGATGCCGGGCGCATCGCCCAGGTCGGCAGGCCGCTGGAGCTCTATCACTATCCCGCTAACCGCTTCGTCGCCGGTTTTATTGGCTCGCCACGCATGAATTTCCTGCCCGTCAAAGTGACCGCCACCGCGATCGATCAGGTGCAGGTCCGCCTGCCCAACGATCAGCGCATCTGGCTGCCGGTCGAAAGCGCAGGCGTCCAGGTGGGCAGCAATATGTCGTTAGGCATCCGCCCTGAACACCTGCTCTCCAGCGATATCGCCGACGTCACGCTCGAGGGCGAGGTGCAGGTGGTTGAGCAGCTCGGCAATGAAACGCAAATCCATATCCAGATCCCCGCTATCCGTCAAAACCTGGTTTACCGCCAGGAGGACGTCGTGCTGGTAGAAGAGGGCGCCCTGATGGGCATTGGCCTGCCACCGGAGCGCTGTCACCTGTTCCGCGAGGACGGGAGCGCCTGTCGCAGGCTGCATCAGGAGCCTGGTGTTTAGCCCTGCAAAACAATAAAAGCAATGATCTCAGGAGATAGAAAATGATAACTCTGCGCAAACTTCCCGTCGCTATCGCCATCGCGGCGGGCACCATCTCTGCCTCGTCGATGGCGGTCGACTTTACCGGCTACGCCCGTTCCGGCATCGGCTGGACCGGCAGCGGCGGCGAGCAGCAGTGCTTTCAGGCTACCGGCGCGCAAAGCAAATACCGTCTGGGCAACGAATGCGAAACCTACGCCGAGCTGAAGCTGGGCCAGGAAGTGTGGAAAGAGGGCGACAAAAGCTTCTACTTCGACACCAACGTCGCCTATTCGGTGGCGCAGCAGAATGACTGGGAGGCGACATCCCCCGCCTTCCGCGAGGCGAACGTTAAAGGCAAAAACCTGATCGACGCACTGCCGGGCTCCACCATCTGGGCCGGTAAACGCTTCTACCAGCGTCACGACGTGCATATGATCGACTTCTACTACTGGGATATCTCCGGTCCGGGCGCCGGTCTGGAAGATGTGGATCTCGGCTTCGGCAAGCTCTCTTTCGCGGCGACGCGCTCCTCAGAGGCGGGCGGCTCCTATACCTTCTCCAGCGATCGCATCCGTGATTACGCCACCAGCACCGCCAACGACGTCTTCGACGTGCGCCTGGCAGGACTGGAAACCGACCCGGACGGCGTGCTGGAGCTGGGTGTCGATTATGGCCGCGCCAACGCGCGCGACGGCTACCGTATCGAAGACGGCGCGTCGAAAGATGGCTGGATGTTTACGGCGGAGCATACCCAGAGCATGCTCAAGGGCTACAACAAGTTCGTGCTGCAGTACGCCACCGATGCGCTGACTTCGCAGGGTAAAGGGCTGCCGCAGGGCACCAACATCAACAACAACGGCAGCATGTACCGCGTTCTCGATCACGGCGCCATCTCGCTGGCCGACCGCTGGGACCTGATGTACGTGGCGATGTACCAGAACACCGATCTGGACAACAACCGCGGCACCGAGTGGTACACCGTCGGCGTGCGCCCGATGTACAAATGGACGCCGATCATGAGCACCCTGCTGGAAGTGGGCTACGACAACGTCAAGTCGCAGCAGGTCAGCGAACGCAACGGCCAGTACAAAATCACCCTCGCTCAGCAGTGGCAGGCGGGCGACAGCATCTGGTCGCGTCCGGCGCTGCGTCTGTTCGCCACCTACGCCAAATGGGATGAGAAATGGGGCTACAGCAAAGACGCCTCCGGCGATCTGACCTCGCTGGCCTCCGCGGACAGCACCGGCAACGGCCTCTCTACCAACAGCCGCGGCGACAACGATGAGTGGAGCTTCGGCGCGCAGATGGAAATCTGGTGGTAAACCGTACCGATCGGTAACGCAAATGGCCGCCGTGCGTTCAGCGCACGGCGCTTTCTGAGCAGCCGCGGCCATTGCCTGGCTTCAGCGACTGCCCGACAGCCTGTTGAGAACATAAAAATGAAAAAGAAAACCCTTACCGCGCTCTGTCTGAGCGCCGCGCTGCTGACGAGCCTCGCCCTCCCAGCGCACGCTGAAATCAACCTGGTGCCGCAGGATCTCTCCGCCGCGCCGACCATCCCGACCGCGAGCCTGCAGCGCCTGAGCTGGCAGCCCGTCGACACCTCGCGCGCGCAAACGACCTCGCTGGCGCAGGGCGGCACGCAGCTTAATATCGCGGGCGTCACCGGGCCGGTCGCCGCCTACAGCCTGCCCGCTAATCAGGGCGAACTCACGGTGACGCTGAGCAGCGAAGTGGCGCACAATCAGGTCTTCGCCCCCAACGTGCTGGTGCTCGACGAGAACCTGCGTCCCGCCGCCTGGTTCCCGAGCCGCTTTTTTACCTATCAACAGCCGGGCGTGATGAGCGCCGATCGTCTGGAAGGGGTGATGAAGCTGACGCCGGCGCTGGGCCAGCAAAAAATTTATCTGCTGGTATTCACCACCGCGCAGGATCTCAGCCAGACCACCACGCTGGTCGATCCGGCGAAAGCCTACGCCAGAGGTACCGGCCATGCGGTGCCCGATATTCCCGATCCGATCGCGCGTCACGGCGTGGACGGCAAAATAAAGCTGAAAGTCTCCACCAGCTCCGCCTCCTCGATTCTGGTCGGCCCGCTGTTCGGATCCTCAGGTCCGGCGCCGGTCACGGTCGGCAACACCCAGCCGGTTGCGCAGGCGGCGGCACGCACCGCGCCCGCGACGCCGTCGGCGACGCTGGTGGACGACACCGAAAGTTACTTTAATCAGAGTATCCGTCAGGCGGTGGATCAGGGCAATATCGACAAAGCCCTCAAGCTGCTGGACGAGGCGGAACGACTGGGTTCGACGTCGGCGCGCAAAACCTTTATCAGCAGTGTTAAAGGCAAGGGGTGAAGCTGCCCCGACAGTGCTGAGTTGCCCCACCTGGTGCGCTACGGCGCACCTTTTTTATGGAAAAATAACGCATTGAAGGGCGGCTATACATCACGCCTCTCTCAGCATATACTTGGCATATGTAAGGATGGGAGGATAAAAAATGCGTACGGTATCGATATTCAAAAACGGTAATAATCGGGCGATTCGCCTGCCGCGCGATCTCGATTTCGACGGCGTAAACGAACTGGAGATTATTCGTGAAGGCGATTCTCTGATCCT
>Ga0157358_1000107_pt1 | contig 31333 bp, 33 predicted proteins | sample AttcapACBM2_FD_111484 | JGI IMG/M metagenome (GOLD analysis project Ga0157358, IMG submission 111484) | Fungus gardens microbial communities from leaf cutter ant in Botucatu, State of São Paulo, Brazil - Atta capiguara ACBM2 | ecosystem: Host-associated > Fungi > Mycelium > Unclassified ... | reverse complement strand
TGCGGCAAGAGAGTCGATGATGATGGCATCGTGGCTGGGGGGAGTTGCGCTGAGCAGCGCCGGTCTGGGGGTCATCCACGGTATTGCAGGCGAACTGGGCGCGATAAAACCGTTTCACCACGGCGAAGTGTGCGGGCGGCTGTTGTTCCCCTTCCTGGAGCTGCTGGCCGACAGCGATCATCCGCTGCAGCAGACACTGATGTCAGCGTTACATGGGCAGCTTTTCAGTGAAGCCACCGACTCACCCGCGCAGTTCCTCAAAACGTGGCTGCAGCAGCAGGCGATTCTGCCGTTCTGGCAGGGGGGGCCCACGCTGACGGGCGAAGAGGTGAAGTGGATACTGGCGCGCGCCAACAGCAAAAATTCGCTGGTGAATTACAGCCGCGAACAGATGGAGACGATGATCGCCCAGGCCTGGCGCATCACGGCGTGAAGAGAGGCGGGCCAGATGACCCGCCTCTGCCCTGGTGAAAACCGCGTCTGCCCGTTACGCGGGCAGATTTGCGAATGGCCCCTCACCGGCCAGCATCTGCTCAATCACCTGCAGCACGCCCTCTTCGTTATTAGCAGGGGCAGCATAGCGTGCTGCCTGCTTCACCCGCTGTGGCGCGTTGGCCATGGCAAAACTGAAACCAGACTGCTTAAGCATCTCCAGATCGTTGCCGCCATCACCAAACGCCAGCACCTGGTCGTGTGTGATGCCCCAGCGCGTGGCGAGCAGATCCAGGCCGTGCGCTTTATGATTGCCCGGCACAATCAGGTCAACGGAGCCGTGTCCGCTTGAGGTTGCGGCCACACGACCATGATGCAGCCGCTCGATATCCGCCATCAGTGGCTCGATAGCGTCGTCAGAGAGATTCAGTGCGAACTTGAACAACCGATCATGCTGCACCTCATCCAGATGCTGAATCGGCTTCAGGCGATGACAGTAGTGACGCATCTTTTTCAGCCAGCTCTCTTCCATGCCGTCAAAGTAGTACGCACTTTCGCGTCCACACAGCAGATAACGCAGGCCGGGATAGTTGCCGTTTTGCAGGGTGTTGATGACCGCTTCGACATCGCGGCGGTCAAAGGCGCCGCAGAACAGCTCCTCATCACGGTCGATAATCCATGCGCCGTTTTCCGCCACAAAGGCGATATCGCTGGCGACCTCCGGAAAAAAGGATTTGAGCTGGTAGTACTGATTACCGCTGGCCACGACAAATTTGATGTCGCGGGCGGTGAGTTGCTGGTAGCAGGCGAGAAACCGGGATCGATTGTACTGCTTGTTGTCGTCCAGAAAAGTGCCATCCATATCAACCGCAACCATCTTAACCGTCGTCATCATGACTCCTTACACAGGGAGAATGTCAGTGTGGAGTCTCAGGATAGACGCTGGCGGCGCAAAACGGAAAGAAAGCGGGATGGCCGCCGCCATCCCGTGGGTTCAATTCAGTGCGTTGTTCAGCAGCAGTGAGGTGATAATGCCGGTTGCCGCCGCAATCAGCACATAGTTGCCGTTGATGTCTGCCCAGTGCTCCCCCTGCGGAGGTTCAGGCAGTCCGCGCGCATCCCAGTCGTCAACGCGGTAACGGTCGTCACAATAGGCTCGCGGGATCGCATGGCCACGGCGAAACTCATGTCCCTGCCAGGCGAATGCGTCGCGCGGCTCATATCGCCCTCTGTCGTGACGGAAGCGCTCGTCATCATGACGCGCATGTTCAATCTCATGGCGTTCCCGCTCCTCATGACGATGGCGGTCGTCGCGATCACGATCCGGATGCGGGCCGGGCCCCCACGCATCCGGGCCAGGGCCATCATTCTGATGCGGCACCGGCGGGCGGTGCGGATCGCCGCGATCGTCTGCCAGCGTAATCTGAGAAAAGAGCGTGCTGCATGTCAAAAGTGAAGCGATAAGCGTTAATGTTGTTTTTTTCATGGTACTGCCTCCGAAAATAACGGCTGTCAGGCACCGTTGATCGGCATCATGGCAATAATCCTGTATGGCAACATCTGTATAATTCTTAAAAACCGCCAATTTACAGACCATTACGCGTAATTATCACTTTCTTAACACTAGAGACCGCCCTGCCCGCTGGCTGATCGGCGCATCAGATTAAACGCCGATCGCCGCTGCCAGCGAAAACGTGTGTCAGGGTACGAAACCGCACCCTGACAGGGGCCGGTTATGGCGTACTGAGGATCATGGGCGCGTCAGGTAATCCCGTAAAGTGCGTCACGATGTGGTGGTAATCCGCCGTGGGGTCGAGGTCACGGAACTGCTGCGGATAGAGATCTTTCGCCAGAATCTCCATCCCGATAATGTTGTAGGGATGGTTATAGAAGTGATGGTAAACGCCATAGACGCGCTGCTCTCTGACCGGGGCGATCTGTGCCAGCCCCGTGCGGCTCTGTAAGCGCTTAAAAGTCGCAGTCACCTCGGCCTGATTCGCGCCATAACCAAACGGCAGCACATTGCTGTTCGGCCGCTTTGAGCCGGTCATGATGTAGACATCCGGCTTCATGGCGATGATCTTCTCCAGCGAAACAAAGCCGGAACTGCCGGGCAGCAGTGCAGAGCCAATATTTTTGCCGCCGACCGCCTCCACCAGCGCGCCCCAGCCGTTGTGTCCGTGGGTAAAGCAGCAGTTGTCGCTGTTACCGGCAATCGGCTCGACAAAAACCGTCGGCTTGTGCGGAACCTGGGCGATCTTTTCCTGAAGCGCCTGCCAGCGCTGCTGATAAAAATCGGCGTAGTCTTTTGCTTCAGCTTCACGGTTCAGCACCGTGCCGAGCACGCTCACGCTCTTCAGGGTGTTCTCTTTCGGATGAAGCTCATCATCGAGAAAGAGTACCGGGATGTGCAGATTTTTCAGGGTGGCCAGCACGCCTGATTGTGTCAGCGCGGGTTTGGCGCGCAGCTGCGCAATCATCAAATCGGGCTGCTTCGCCAGCACGCTCTCCAGGTTGACCTGGCCCTGATCGTTAAAGCCCATATCCACAATTGAGGTCGCCTGAGGCCAGCGCTGCTTCAGCAGATCCCAGGTCTGGGTGTCCTGCTTTTTCGGCAGATTGTTCCAGGCCACGACCCGCTGAAACGGATTCTGTCGATCCAGCAGTGCCAGCGTCATGACGTCGCGGCCATCCTGCAGAATCACATGCTGAGGCTCTTTCTGCAGCGTAATTTTCTGTCCATCCATATCGGTCACGGTGACCGGATAAGTGGTGGCCGCGCAGGCGGTCGACAGCAAAAGTGTGGTGGCAGCAGCCATCCCGATCTTCATGTTCATCCTGTCCTTTAAAGGAATAATAATTATTCGCGTTAACTCTACCATGTCACTCTGTAACAACTGTAACCATTGCTAACCAGATACTTCAGTCAGGCAGGAGACAGAGGATGAACCGGATTCGGAAGCGCGGGAGGCGTGTATGACAGGGGGAACGGCAGGCGCCTCCCGGAGGAGGCATCTGCCGTAGGCAGGATTACTTCACCAGCGAATAGAAAATAGCGGAGATGGCAATCACCCCAATCAGCACCACAAACAGGTTGCTGATTTTTCCGCTGTACTGACGCATTGCCGGGACTTTCTGAATGGCGTACATCGGCATCAGGAACAGGATCATGGCAATGACCGGCCCGCCCAGCGTCTCAATCATGCCGAGAATATTCGGGTCCAGCGTTGCCACCAGCCAGGTTGTCAGCAGCATAAAGAGTGACGTCAGGCGATTCAGTCTGGCTGGCGCGATCGCTTTACCGCGACTGCGCAGCGCTTTATTAACCATGCCGTTGAACCCTTCGCGCGCGCCAAGGTAGTGACCCAGGAACGATTTGGTGATCGCCACCACCGCGATCAGCGGGCCCAGCCAGGCAATCATCGGTACCTGAAAGTGGTTCGCCAGATAGGAAAGAATCGTGATGTTCTGCGCCTTGGCCGCATGCAGATCCTCAGGCGACAGGCTCAGCACGCAGCTGAAGACAAAGAACATCACTGTCACCACCATCATCAGGTGTGAGCAGGCCAGAATGCGCGAGCACTTTTTCTCAGCGGCGTCGCCATACTCTTCGCGCTTCGCCAGCGCAAAGGAGGAGATAATGGGAGAGTGGTTAAAGGAGAAGACCATCACCGGGATCGCCAGCCACAGCGTCATCCACAGGCTGCTGCCTGCAGGCTGAACGGTCAGCGTGGAGAGCGCCGCGCCGTGCCAGTGTGGGATCAGATAGCAGGCCATCAGCATCAGCACCGCGACAAAGGGGTAGACCAGCACGCTCATCGCTTTGACAATCATCTTCTCGCCAAAGCGCACAATGGTCATCAGCCCGACAATCAGCAGCAGCGACAGCAGCGCGCGCGGCGGTGGCACCAGCCCCAGCTGATTCACCATCAGACTCTCGACCGTATTGGTAATCGCAACGCTGTACATCAGCAGAATCGGGTAGATGGCGAAGAAATAGAGCAGCGTAATCAGCTTGCCCGCCCCGACGCCGAAATGCTCCTCAACAACCTCGGTGATATCACCGGCCGGATTTTTGCCGGAGAGGACAAAGCGGGTCAGCGCGCGGTGCGCATAAAAGGTCAGCGGAAACGCCAGTATCGCCATAATGATCAGCGGGATGAGGCCGCCGACGCCCGCATTAATCGGCAGGAACAGGACGCCCGCGCCAATCGCAGTGCCGTATAAACCCAGCATCCACATGGTGTCGGTTTTACGCCATCCCGTATCGACGTCACTTTCAAGCGCGCCCAGCGTGCCAGTTTGCGTGGTTTTCATCAGATATTCCGTGTTAAAAGCGCCAGTACCCTGGACCGCTGAAAGAGGTGTCGTCCCCTGCTTTCCGGCCCGGTCGCAGCGGAACCTGCGCGCGTGATGCTGCCAACGCACATGCACAGGTAATCGTTTGCGTGCGCCACTTTTTACACTACCTGACGATAAAAGTTCAAGCCGCACCGATAAACGCGCACAGATTGCTGAAATAACCGTCAGGTTGTGCAGAGTGACTGCGGGGCAGATCATGCCATCTTTAAGGCCGCTTTACCGCACTAAAAAAGGTGATCCCTGTAACGGTTAAGCACAACGGGCTACGCTTTAACTCTGACGGGTCGCGAAGGTGGCGACGCAAACGCGGGAGGAGAGAATGAAAATTGCCTGTCTGGGCTGGGGATCGTTAATCTGGAAAACCGGCGCGCTGCCGGTCGCCAGTGAGTGGCATCATGATGGTCCCGCCGTACCGGTGGAATTTGTGCGCATCAGTGATGGCGGTGAGCTTTCCACAGCGATCTGCCTGAATGCCAGTCCGGTGCCGGTGTGCTGGGCCTGGCTGAATACCGCTTCACTGAAGCGGGCCTGCCAGGCGCTGCGGCTTCGTGAGGCCATTCCGGACAACCGCGTCGATGGCGTCGGGATGATCACGGTGACAGATAACGCCACAGGCCCGCTGGCGGCGTGGGCGCAGGCCAGAGGGATTGAAGGTCTCATCTGGACTGATTTGCCCGCCCGCATGGCCGGTGTCGAAGGCCAGATACCGACGCTGAGTCAGGCGCGGCACTATCTGCAGCAGCTGAGCGGTGAAACGCGGGAACACGCTTTCCGCTACATTGAACAGGTGCCGGCGCAAATCGACACGGCTTATCGTCGCGCCTTTGCCGATCTGATGCGGTGGCAGCCCGATGCGCCCCTCGTCACGGTTGCTGACACCCGGACACCCCCTCCCTGCCAGCCCGGCTGAGACGGGGCTTTCTCCTGCACCGCTCTGCTTACTCTTCTGAGGGTGACTACACTTCACGCAGGTTGAGGCTCAGATATCGCAACACTTCCCCGCGAGTGGTCACGGCTCACGGTCTGACCGCCCTTCCCTCATCAGCAGGAGATGAACAGATGAAAGCATTAACCTACCACGGCCCGCATAAAGTCAGCGTGGATAACGTCCCCGATCCCGGCCTGGAAGCCGCAGATGACATTATTCTGCGTGTGACCGCCACGGCCATTTGTGGTTCAGACCTCCACCTCTATCGCGGCAAAATTCCCGGCACCGGCCATGGTGATATCTTTGGCCATGAGTTTATGGGCGAAGTGGTTGAGACAGGCAGTGCGGTCACGGCCGTCGCCAAAGGCGATCGGGTGGTCATCCCGTTCGTTATCGCCTGTGGCGACTGCTTTTTCTGCCTGCTTAATCAGTATGCCGCCTGTGAGAACACCAACAGCGGCCGGGGTGCCATCCTGAACCGCAAAAATATTACTCCGCCTGCCGCGCTGTTTGGCTTCAGTAAACTTTACGGTGGTGTGCCCGGCGGACAGGCTGAGTATGTCCGGGTGCCTAAAGCCAACACCGGCCCGTTTAAAGTGCCGCCGGTGCTGTCGGATGAGAAAGTGCTGTTCCTCTCCGATATCCTGCCGACCGCCTGGCAGGCGGTGAAAAATGCCGAGGTCAGACCCGGTTCCAGCCTGGCTATTTTCGGTGCCGGGCCGGTGGGGCTGCTCAGCGCCGCCTGCGCCCGCCAGCAGGGGGCCGAACAGATCTACATGATCGACCATAACAGCTACCGCTTAAACTTTGCCCGTGAACGCTATGGCGTTATCCCGATTAACTTCGATGAAATTGATGACCCGGCAGGCTGGATCATCGAACAGAGCGCCGGCAATCGCGGGGTGGATGCGGTGATTGATGCCGTGGGCTTTGAGGCTAAAGGCAGCCTGACGGAAACCGTACTCAGCAACCTCAAACTGGAGGGCAGTAGCGGTAAAGCGTTGCGCCAGTGTATTGCGGCGGTGCGGCGTGGCGGTATCGTCAGCGTGCCGGGCGTTTACGCCGGTTTTATTCACGGCTTCCTGTTTGGTGACGCCTTCGACAAAGGGCTGACTTTTAAGATGGGGCAGACCCACGTTCACGCCTATCTGCCTGACCTGCTTAAGCTGATTGAACAGGGCCACCTGACACCGGAAGAGATTGTGACCCATCATCTGCCGCTGGAGGATGCGGCCCGCGGCTACGATATTTTCAACAAACGGGAAGAGGAGTGCCGCAAGGTGATTCTGGTGCCTGGCCTGTCACCCACGCAGGCCACCCTGTAACCTGCGGGTCTAACGCGTTCAGATTCGGCTCTCTGTGCCCCGGCAGCGTGATCTGCCGGGGCGTTATCTTAAAACGGCCTGCGTTGCAGAGTGCTCCGCCCCTCCCGTCCCTCCAGCAGATGTTCATCCGGCGTATCCGCCGTATCCACCTGGCTCCCCTGTTCCAGCAGTCGCGCACTGCGTGAATGGGGGTGACTTTCGCTAATCACCTGTTGTGAAAACGCGCCAAACGATAACAGTAAAAAGAGTAACCCACTGGCCAGCCTCACTTTCATACGCACACCTCTTTGATAACGGTGACGCTATGCTGCCCGAAGCGTTTTCATTTTCTGTCAGTAACAGGCAAAGTTATGTGGCAACCGGGAACAAGCTGCAACGCGTTTAGCTGCGGTTCAGGCTAATCCGTCAGAACGGCGGATCTTCCCCCTCGTATACCGTCCGTTTTCCTTCAGGAGGATGCTATTGAACATCAATCAGTTTAATCAGCCGGTCGGCGAGGCTCTGCCCGAGTGGCAGCCGGTTGCCAGACCGCCCCGCGCACCACTGTCGGGTCAGCATTGCCTGCTTCTGCCACTGAGTCTCGATCATGCGGAACCGCTGTTTCACGCATTCATGCAGGCAAAAGATGATCGCGACTGGACATGGCTGAGTGCAGAACGACCCACGTCACTATCACAGATGCAGCGCTGGATTGCGGATAAAGTAGCGGATGCGGCGCTGATACCCTTTTCAGTCTGTACGCTGGAGCAGCAGCCTTATGGTGTCGTCTGCTTCGCCAGCATTGAGCAGGAACATGGCACCATTGAAATTGGTCACGTGACATGGTCGCCGCTGATGCAGCGCACTGTTATCGGCAGCGAAGCGATTTTTCTGCTGCTGCAGCAGGCTTTTTCACTCGGCTATCGTCGGGTAGCGTGGCGCTGTGATTCAACTAACGTCGCGTCACGGCGGGCAGCAGAACGACTCGGGTTCCGCTTTGAGGGCCGCTTTCGCCAGGTCATGACACGTAAACAGCGCAACCGCGATACCGACTGGCTGTCGATTATCGATCGTGAATGGCCGGCCGTTAAGTGCGCCCTGAGTTCGTGGCTGAGTACGGAAAATTTCACGGCCCAGGGTCAGCAAAAGCGACCGCTCAGTGCCTGCTTCGCCGACGTTAAACCGGGCGATGGGAAGGCTGAAAGCTGAGCTGACGCGGGCCATCAGTGCAACCGGCGCACGGTCAGCGCCACAGACCAGCGCTGGCGCTGGCAGCGCGGACAGACCGCCTGCTGCTCTGCCTCAATGGTCCGGGTCTGGCCGCAATGGGTGCAGGCATAAAGCCCGCTCGTCGGGACCGTGCTGTAATCCTGCCGGTGCGCGGGAGGCAGCACGCTTAACCCGGCGCGCATCGCATCGTCGTCATAGAAATAGAGGCTGAGCTGGCCATCGACCTCCACCAGCGCCAGGCGGATCTGCCCCAGATGTTCCACGCCGCTCTGCCGCAACTCCATATAGAACTCATCTTCGGAAATATTCAGCCGATCCAGGCTTTCCAGCACATACAGCCCGTCTTTAATCAGGGTAATCACATCCCCCTGAATCAGCCGTGAAAAGCGCGGACTGAGCGCCGTCAGCCAGGTGGTCAGACGGTAGAGCGACAGCAGAACCACAAACACCATAATGACCGGCAGCACCGGCACATCATCATAAAACGTCACGTCACCCGAGGCGGAACCCAGCGTCAGGATCACCACCAGTTCAAACAGAGACAGCTGACGCACGCCGCGCCGCCCGGAGACTTTGAGAAAGGTAAATACCACCAGATAAGCGATCAGGACACGCGCCACCACCTCAAACAAAAAGGTGGCGGGCTGATCGTTGAGCAAAAAACGGTGCCAGTCGAATGAGAACATAGTCTGCTAAACATCCTGTTTTAAAGGGGGCGTCTCTTCGCCGCCGCCGATTGATTGGCCCGCAGATTCAGGCCAGCGATACGTCAAGCTTGTCGCCTGTTCGCCAAAAGGCAAGCGAAGCTGTAAGCCTGAAGCGGGCGAGTCTGACCGTTCTGCAGGCTGCGGAAAAGGTTAACAAAGCTGAAAAAGGGACAGCCTCGCCTCACGCTGCGCTTATTTTGCTGGCGACTGAAACGGAAGCAAAAATTTCCTGTTTCTGGCTGGCTGCTTTTTGCCGCTGCGTTTTTTCTTTTTACTTCAATAATTTGCCAAGAACATTACCCAGCCTATACTTTCCAGTAAGGCTTCCACCTCATCACTTAACATTCAGAGAAGCCACTCTTTTTCCTGCCGATAGCGCTGTCTGTGAAACCTGCTATCTCACTCGTCCATTTTGCAACAGGTGCTGATGCCTGCCATTCAGCGTCTGTGGCTTATGGCAGGGATCGCCCGTTCGTTGAGAGTGGCCCGACCGGCCAGTCTGCTTTGCATACCCATAACGCCCTGACCCGTTTCACGACGGCGCGTCAGCGGGAAGCGTGTTGCTTTTTTTCGGGAGATGCCATGACGCCTTTTCCCAGTTTCTGGCAGGCGGGTTATGAAGGGGCCGATCATATCAATCCTGCCGGTCTTGCGCTGTCGATGAACGATCTGAATCAGCATCAGAGCCGTGCAGCGGCGGATTATGCCGCCCTGGCCCCCTTTTCCCTTCGCACGGTGCGCGAAAGCGTGGGCTGGCGGCTGTGTGAACGCGATGGACGCTATGACTTCTCGACCGTCGCAGCGCGGATGGTGGCCGCACGTGAGCAGGGTATTCAGCTCAGCTGGACACTCTGTCACTACGGCTGGCCCGCTGACGTCACGCTGTTCAGTGATGACTTTGTCAGCCGGTTTGCCGCCTTCTGCGGCGCCCTGGCCCGCTTTCTCGCCCCCTGGTATTCGTCTGCGCCGGTCTATTCACCGATGAATGAGATCTCTTTCCTCAGCTGGGGCATCTCCGTCGGGGTTTTCCCCTGTGAGGCGATCCCTGAACCCGATCGGGCGGATGCCGCCAAGCGTCAGCTGGTGCGGGCTACGCTGGCGGCCTGTGATGCGATCTGGCAGGCGGATCCGCGCGCCCGCCTGCTGCACTGCGATCCGCTGATCCATATCGTGCCCGATCCCGCCGATCCCGACAGCGACGGGCTGGCACGCGCCCTGTGTGACACCCAGTACCAGGCGTGGGACATGCTGAGTGGCAGACGTGATCCGGAACTGGGCGGCGCACCCCGCTATCTCGATCTGGTGGGCGTCAACTATTACCACGACAACCAGTGGGAGCAGGGTTCGAACCAGCGACTCTGGTGGCATCTGGGCGACAGCCGCCGCCTGCCGCTGCATCAGATGCTGCAGCAGGTCTGGCAGCGTTATCAGCGGCCGCTGCTGCTGGCAGAAACCAGCCATGTCGGCAGCGGACGCGGAGCCTGGATCGGCGAGATCGCCGCCCAGGTGGCGCAGGCGCAGCTGGCGGGCGTTGAGATGCTCGGCATCTGCCTTTATCCGATTCTCGATCGTCCCCTCTGGGAGGAGACCACCTTCTGGACCCGCAGCGGGTTATGGGATTTGGACCTGTCAGGGCCCGATCCTTACGCCCGCCAGTTACAGCAGCCTTATGCCGACGCCCTGCGCCAGGCGCAACGCTTTTTGCAGCACATCGTCCCTTCCTCATCCCCCTGTCAGGAGTCTGTCATGAACAAACCCGCTCTTATCGTTTTCAGTCATTTACGCTGGGGCTTTGTTTTCCAGCGCCCGCAGCAGCTTCTGACCCGTCTGGCACAGCACTATCGCGTGCTGTTCGTCGAGGAGCCGGTCTGGCAGGCGGGACCACCTGGCCTGCATCAGAGTTCGCCCGCAGCAAATATCACCGTGATCCAGCCGCATACCCACCACGACGCGCCCGGTTTTCACGACAGCCAGATTGCCCCACTGCTGCTGCTGCTCGCCCCGCTGCTGGAGGAGGATGAGGAGCCGCTGATCTGGTTCTATACCCCCATGGCCCTGCCGCTGCTCACCCCCTTCAAACCCCGGCTGGTGATCTACGACTGCATGGATGAGCTCTCCGCCTTCCACAACGCCCCGCGCCAGCTGCAACAGCGCGAATCGGCGCTGATGACCCGCGCCGATCTGGTGTTCACCGGCGGCTCCAGCCTCTATGAAGCAAAGCGCGATAAACATCATCAGGTTTACTGCTTTCCCAGCAGCGTGGATGCCGTCCACTTTGAGCAGGCACGCGATCGCAGTAACCATCATCCGCTTCAGGATGCGATCCCGGCAAAGCGGCTTGGCTATTACGGCGTACTGGATGAGCGTATCGATCTGCCGCTGATTGCCGCGCTGGCGGACAGCCATCCGGAGTGGCAGATCATCATGGTCGGGCCGGTGGTGAAAATCGATCCCACCAGCCTGCCGCAGCGCGACAATATTCACTGGCTCGGCCAGCAGCCCTATCAGGCGCTGCCGCAGTTCCTGGCGGGCTGGGATGTCTGCCTGATGCCTTTTGCCATTAACGCCTCGACGCGTTTCATCTCGCCCACCAAAGTGCTGGAATATATGGCGGCACAGCTGCCGATTGTCAGTACCGCCATCGTGGACGTGGCGCGGCATTACGCTGAAGAAGTGGCGGTGGCAGAGACCCCTGCCGCCTTTATTGCCGCCTGTGAAGAGGCGTTGACCCTCACTGCGGCTGAGCGACTGGCGCTGGCGGGTCGGATGCAGGTAAGAGTGGACGCGACCTCCTGGGATCGCACGGCAGAACAGATACAGGCCCTGATCCAGCAGGCTCTGACGTATCCGCAGCCTGCCGGTGAGCCGGTCACGCCAGCCAGTGCCCAGGCGAACGTGACGCCGTTAACCCCGGCGATGCTGGAGAGCGAAGCGGTGCCCTGCCTGATTGTCGGTGCCGGGCCAACCGGACTGAGCGCCGGTTATCACTATGGTGAAGGCGCGGTGCTGCTGGAGAAAAATGCTACGCCGGGCGGCTGGTGCCGCTCCATTGACGATCGGGGTTTTACCTTCGACTATGCCGGTCACATTATGTTTTCGCAGGACCCCTATGTCCTGCAGCTCTACGAGATGCTGCTCGGCGACAATCTGCACTGGCAGGCGCGTGAGGCCTGGGTCTGGAATGACGGCATCTATACCCGCTATCCCTTCCAGTCGGCGCTGCACGGTCTGCCAGTTGAGGTCGTAAAAGAGTGCGTACTGGGCGCAATTGAGGCGCGCTATGGCGAAACGGCCGCGCCCGCGGTGCCGCTGGATCGGGCGCGGGCGCGACGGGACTGCTGTGCCGATGGCGCGATAGCGGATGAGGGCAGCCTGGCCGGTGAAGTGGAAGGCGAAGAGGATTTTCAGCACTTTATCCTGCGCACCTGGGGGAAAGGGATCGCACGTCACTTTGCCCTGCCCTATAACCAGAAACTGTGGAAAGTGCCGCTGACTGAGATGGAGACCTCGTGGCTGGGCGGACGCGTACCGCTGCCCGACCTGGCGCAGATTATCGATGGCGCACTGCAGCCGCTGGCAAAACCGGTGGGGCCTAACGCCCGCTTCGGTTATCCGCTGCGCGGTGGCTTCCAGGCGCTGATGTCCGGCTTTCTGCCGCACCTGAAGTGCAAACTGGAAACGGATGCCACCCTGAGCCGGATTTATCCGCAGGCGCATGTCGCCCTGCTGGCGGATGGACGCCACTACCGCTATGAGCAGTTGATCAGCACCATGCCGCTGCCGGAACTGATTAAACTGATGGGCGATGAGGCGCCGGAGAATGTACAGCGGGCGGCACAGCAGCTGCAGTTTGTCTCGGTGCGCTGCGTGAACCTGGGCATCGGCCGGGCTGACCTGACCGAAAAACACTGGATTTACTATCCGGGCGACACGCTGTTTCACCGCATCTTTGTGCAGGGCAATGCCAGCCCGCACTGCAATCCCCCCGGCGGGTTCGGCTTAACCTGTGAAATCACCTACAACGCCGCCCATCCGCTGCCGCTGGCGGGCGATGCGCTGATTGAACGCTGCCGTCAGGATTGCATCCGGGTCGGGATGATCAGCGAGAGCGATCCGCTGCTCTGCGCCTCAGAGGTCGATATGCCCTACGCCTACGTCATCTATGACCATGCGCGCAGTGCGAACGTGGCGCTGATAAGGCAGTGGCTGCTGACGCAGGATATTCATCTGTCAGGCCGCTACAGTGAGTGGGAATATTACAATTCCGACCACGCTTTCCTCGCCGGTAAACGCGCCGCCGAAAATGTCCGGCTGCAGCATGTCAGCGAGCGGACACGCGGCTGACCCGACGCAGCCAGCTACGCAAGAGGCTGGCTGCACTTCGCGGCTTTCAGCGACTGCAACTGGCTGACGCGCCGCGCCACCTTCTGGCTGGCATTGTATTTTGCAATGCCATTACCCAGACCAAAATCGCCGACGAAGCCCAGCACGGTCAGGGCGTCAAACCGACCGGTCTGCTCAATATCGCTCTGTACGCCGTGCGCTTTCACCAGCTCCTGATCCAGCGCGCCACAACTGAGCATCGCCGTCTCTTCCGGCGTCACCGCCGTGGCCTGCGGATAGTGCTTGGTGGCACAGCCTGTCAGCGACAGCGCCAGCAGCGCCGCCAGAATTATCCTGTTATGCATTTTTCATCGCCCGATCTTCACCTCATTAACCGGGTTATCGGCAGATTCCGCCGCGATCATGAGTGACTGACCTACCAATAATGGTTGAAACCGCTACGCTAAGGTAGGATCCCGCGCGTGATGGTCAGTTGCCGTGCGTGACTGTCCGGGCGCGACGCCGTGAACGCACATCCGCCGTTCCCCGCTTCTGCCCTGAATTTCAACGCGTTAGCCTGCATGAAGCTGCCACCGGCAGCGTTTAAAGAGTAAAGCCTGATCGATATTCAGTGATGAGCGGTCAGTGCAAGCGAAGCCAGACACGGAAAATTCGTGCTTCGGGTTTATCAGAGTATGTTCCAGATGAGGTTTTTCCATGCGTTTTAAAGGATTGAACATCGGATTTTTCATTTTGATTCTGGCGATCGCCACGTTCGCCTTTTTTGAGGTGCTTTCGCCCTATTTCTCGCCGATTTTATGGGCGGCAATTCTGGCGGTCATTTTCCATCCGCTGAAAAGTTATCTGCGGGGCCGGCTGGGGGAACGCAATGGCCTGGCCGCACTGCTCACCCTGCTCTGCATCTGTCTGATTGTGTTTACGCCGCTGGCCATTATCGCCTCATCGCTGGTGGTCGAAACCAATGCGGTCTATCACAAGCTGCAGACCAACTCGGCACAGTTCCCGGCGGTTTTCGCCGATCTGCTGCAGCATCTGCCGCGCTGGGCAAAACACTATCTGGCTGAAAATAATCTCGATACCGCCGGAGAGATTCAGCAGAAGCTCTCCTCGTTTGCCCTCAAGGGCGGCCAGTACCTGGCAGGCAGCGCATTCATCATCGGCAGGGGCACCTTCAGCTTTACCGTCGGTTTTGGCGTGATGCTCTATCTGCTGTTCTTCCTGCTGAAAGATGGCTCCTATCTGGTGCATCTGATCCTGGAAGCGCTGCCGCTTTCGACCTACGTCAAGCATCACCTGCTGGTGAAGTTTGCCGCGGTGGCGCGTGCGACGGTCAAAGGCACGGTTGTGGTCGGCATCGTGCAGGGTATTCTCGGCGGGCTGGCCTTCTGGTTCACCGGCATTGACGGCAGTCTGCTATGGGGGGCGCTGATGGCGTTCCTCTCCCTGATCCCGGCCGTTGGCTCCGCCATTATCTGGGTGCCTGCAGCGGTCTTCTTCTTTGCCACCGGTGCCGTGTGGAAAGGCCTCTTCCTGGTCGGTTTCTTCGTGGTGATTGTGGGGCTGGTGGATAACATCCTGCGTCCGCTGCTGGTCGGTAAAGACACCAAAATGCCTGACTACCTGATCCTGATCGCCACGCTGGGCGGGATGGAAATTTATGGCATCAACGGTTTTGTCATCGGTCCGGTGATTGCGGCGCTGTTCATCGCCTGCTGGAACCTGCTCTCCGGTCGCGATAATCGCGAGAACATCGAAGTCATCGACGAAGAGGTGATCGAAGAGGGCAAGAAACAGTCTGAGACCGCCGCCGAGGCCGCGGCAGAAGCCGCCGCCGTTGCGGCCGAAGCAGCGGCTGACGCGGAGATGAAAGTCTCAGCCTTAGCGGCGGCAGAGAAAGAAAAAGCCGCCGCCAGCAAAGCCTGATTTTCTCTGGAAATAAAAAAACCCACCTTTCGGTGGGTTTTCAGAGACTACAAAATTTAAGGCCCGGTTAATCAGGCAGCAATGAAAACGCGCAACGCGTCGGGAACAGGGTCAGAAGAGGAAAGCGTCCCGCGCCAGGGACGGTGCGGGCCGAGCGGCCATGGATGGCATAAGCGACTTTCCGATCTGCCCCTGCTCCCGGGGCAGGCTCAATATCAAAGCAATCTGCCCTGGCATTGCAGCCATAAAAAAACCCACCTTTCGGTGGGTTCTTTTTTATCTGAAATGGCAGCGAATCAGTTGGTCGCTTTGTTTTTCAGATCTTCAGCGCCCTGCTTGGTTTTATCCCAGCCTTTCTCGGCACCTTCTTTCGTTTTATGCCAGCCCTTCTGGGTGCCTTCGCTGATTTTGCTGCCGGTGGTGTGGCTCTTGCCTTCCGCCGCATGCTCAGATTTCAGCTTCAGCTCTTCGCCCTGATTCTGCGCATGATGCAGTTTTTCTTTAGCGGTATCCGCGCCTTTGTGCGCTTCCGCAACGGTGTTATCGGTAGTGGTAGCAGCAAATACCGGCGAGGCCAGCAAAATAGCAGACAGTGCAATAATTGATTTCTTCATAATTCCCTCTGTATTCATTGTTGCCGTGTAGGTTTTAATCCTGGCATAGCGATTCCAGGAAAGATTTAAGAATAAACCAGGAATGAAAAAGGGCCAGTTTTCACCAGAAAATTCCCTCCGGGGCAGCCTGATCTTCCGCTACCAGAGTGCGAGCTGCGGATCGTCATCTGGCTTCGTCGTCTTTCTGACCACCCGCGCGGGCGGTGCGGGACGCTGCATCTGATCGCTGATCCACTGCAACAGCACTGACACCACATAGGCCTGCTGCTCTGCGCTCAGGGGCTGCTGCTGAGCAATATTGTGCCATTTGTTCAGACAGCCGCGACAGCAGGTCGCGGTGGCGTGCTGGGCGATAAATATCGGATGACCGCGCATCGGCGTCTGTTTGCCATCACGCGCAGGCCGGGCGGGCACCAGCCGCTGTGCAACAAACTCTGCGGCATGCTCACGCAACACCGGCTCGCCTTTGCTCAGCGCATAATCATACTCCGCGCGCCCCAGTCGAAAGCGCTGGCGGAATGGCGAGCGCGCCAGGCGGGCAAAGAGATCGTCAGAAACCGTCATACTGCCCGCCCGTCACTCATATTTGCGTCCCGCCAGATAGCGGACGCCCTGCGGCCCGAACGCCTCACGATGCAGCTCATTCGGCTGCAGGTGAAACGTCTCTCCCGGATGGTAAGTGGTCTCGCCCTGTTCTGTACTGATGGTGATATCACCACTGAGGATCAGGGCCAGTGCTTCGAAGGGATGGACATGATTGTCGAGCTCGGTGGCGGGCGCACGTTCCACCAGCAGTGGCTCGTCAAACCCCTCTCCGGCTAATCGTTTTCTGAATTCATCTTCTGTCATTGTCACTCCTCGATATGGAACCGACCCTGGTAGTGTAGACGATTTTTATCGCCATTTATGGCACGCCGGTGGTTACGTAAAGTAGCGCAAGCAGGGTTGTTCACCGCGCATACCGATGCTGTACTTTCCGCCTCGTGCCAGCCATTTTGACATCAGGATGACGGAAAAATATGTCTCACCCTCTGAAAACCGCCCTGCTGCTGATCAATCCGCGTTCGCGTAAAGGCCGTGCGGCGGCCAGCCGGGCCAGGACGCTGCTGACTCAGGCGGGTATCACCCTGCTGCAACCGGCTGAGGAGGAGAGCCGCAGCTACCGCGAACTCATCGCGGCTTATGCCCATCGCATTGATGCGGTGATCGTTGGCGGGGGCGACGGCACGCTTAACGCCGCCGCGCCGGGCGTGATGCAGACCGGCCTGCCGCTGGGGATCCTGCCGCTGGGCACCGCCAACGACTTTGCCCGGACGCTCGGCATCCCCGCCACGCTGGAGCAGGCGGTGCAGATTATCACTGACGGGCAGCTGCGCGCAGTCGATCTGGGGGAGGTGAATCAGCATCTGTTCCTCAACGTCTCCAGCATCGGCTTTTCCGCCGAGCTGGCGCGCAATCTCACCGCAGAATCAAAAAAACGCTGGGGGGTTGGCGGTTATGCTCTGGCGGCGTTGCGGCTGCTGCGTCAGAGCCGTCCGTTCAGCGCCACCCTGATCCATGAGGAGCAGCGCACGCCCATCCGGACCGTTCAGGTTTCCGTGGGCAACGGCCGTTTTTATGGCGGAGGGATGACGGTCGAAGCGCGCGCCGCACCCGACGACGGGCTGCTGGACGTTTACAGCCTGGAGGTCCGGCACAGCTGGCAGCTGATTGCGCTGCTGCCCTTTCTGCGACGGGGTACGCAGGGTCGCTGGCGCAACGTGCGCACCTTCAGCACGACGGCGCTCACCATCGAAACGCGCCGCCCCCACTACATCAATGCAGACGGCGAGATTATCGGACAGACGCCCGCCCATTTCCGCCTGATCGCAGGGGCCATACAGGTTTATGCCCCTGCCGGTCCGACAGCGCAATAGCGGATGTCACATCGCGGGGTTAATGCTGAGTGCCGTTCTTTTCGGCGTCGTTGATCTGCGTGGTGAGGGTGCTGACCAGCTCTTTCGCCATCTCGAGGGTCAGGCCGAAAAACAGCGACTCCTGCGCCGATCGCGCGCGCGGGACCTGAGGATCGAGATAGCTGAACTGCAGCACCAGCGCGGCGTGCCCGCTTAACGGGCCGATGTGCCAGCCGGTGACCGGATAGAACGTAAAACGGTTAAAATCATTCACTATATACCTGACTTGTTAAGCATAACGCTGATTGAGTGTCAGGCCAGCTCAGAAAATAAAACACGGTTCGGTTACTCAGCCTGGCGCAGATCGGCTGAATAGCAAGCGAAGCGAGATTCACCCTGCCCGCCAGGCGTGGCATCCGCAGCCCGGCGAACCCTGCCGTCAGAGGCGGTCAGCTGTCCGCGCGGGGGATAACCGAAATATGTCCGTTGACCTCCAGCACGGCATATTTAATCTGATCAAACCGTTCCAGTCCCGGTCCGGAACGCGCCGCCTCCAGCACATCGTCAGGATCAATCCCGGTCATCTTCATGCGTTCGGTCAGCAGGTTGCCGTTTTCCACCAGAATCACCGGACCGCCATCGATTGCCTGCTCCACCACCGGAAAGCGGCTTTTCAGTTTTCCCAGTACGATGTCGATCGTCACCAGCGTGATAATCGTCAGCGCCGCGCCCGTCACCGAAAAATCATCGCCCAGCAGCGCCTGCTGCGTGGCTTCGCTGATAATCAGCAGCAGAATCAGATCGAAAGAGGTCATCTGCAACAGCGTGCGTCTGCCCGCAATTTTGAACACCACCATCAGAACCAGGTAGATCGCTGCAGCGCGTAAAACCGTTTCCATAAAGTGCCTCTGTCAGGGATAGATCCATTGGGTAAATCGGGCCGGTGCGTGATCATCGCCCTGAATCGTGACGTGAATCAGGCCCGCATCGCGTGGCTGCAGGCCGAGCCAGATTGCGTGATCCGCCCCGGTGTCACCGGTGGAAAAGGTCAGCCGCAGATCGCTGCCGATCGTCACGGCTTCCAGCGGCTGCGGCTGCAGCGTCTGGATCTGCAGATTATTCAGCGCGCCGCCGCCAATCGTAATCGTGAAGCGATCGCCGGCGGGTGCGTTGTAGCCAATCCGCATATCCATATTGCTTTCGGTCCGGCCGAACCGTTCATATTCAACCTGAAGTGTGCCGTCTGGCGACCGGCTATGACCCTCGCTCAGCACCCCTTTAGAAAAGAGGCCGCACGCCCCCAGAATCACCAGCAGAATTAACAGATACTCCCCTGCCCGCTGAATCAGCCATTCACGCCGTACCCAGCGAAGATCTTCTTTTATCGGGTAGTCCCGACTCACAATGCGATCTTTCTTCACTCTCATTCCCTCTGGTAAGCGTACCCGCTTCTGCAGCACGCTGCCTGAAGCATAGCGGACGGGCATTATTTCGCGCGTCGCTCAACCCAGAACGACCAGCTGTGGTAGAGCAGCGTGAGCGGCATCGCAATCACCGCTCCCACCAGCACAAAACCCTGCGTGACCGGCGAGGCGGCGCTGTCGCTGAGCGTAAACTGATAGGGCACAAGCCACGGATAGAGGCCACACAATACGCCGCTAAAGAGTGCGCTAATCAGCATAAGCGTCAGAATGAGTTGCAGTAGCGGCCTGGCGCGCCACAAGGCCACCGGCAGGGCGATCCAGAGCAATACTATCGCGCCTGCTGCGATCCTGCCCGGCGGTCGCTGCCAGCTCTGCCGCCAGAGATCGGCATTGAGATAGAGGTCGGCCAGAAAAATAACCAGCGCCAGCAGCCACCACAGCCAGCTCAGTGCCGCCGCCAGCGGCTGTACCCGATCACCGATGCGCCAGCCAATCCAGCAGCAGGCCATCAGCGAATTGATCGCTATCAGGCCTGTGCCGCTGAGGAGCGGCACCAGGCTCAGCCCATCCGGCAGGCCGGTCTGCGGCTGAGCGCTGATGATCATGCCGGCGCACCAGCCCTGAATAAAGGTCGCCAGCGCGGAGCTGCCCGCCATGAGGCGATCCAGCCAGCGACGCAGGCGGGGAGAACTCTGAGCGCGATACTCCAGTGCCATCGCCCGCACCAGCAGCGCCAGCAGCATGGCAAACAGTGGGACACTCAGCTGACTGAGGAGCAGCGCATAGACCGGCGGAAACAGCGCCAGCAGCCCACCCGCCGCCAGCACCAGCCAGGTCTCATTCGCATCCCACACCGGCAGAATGCTGTGCGTCATGAGTTCACGCTGTTCATCATCGTGAAACCAGCAGAAAAGCATCCCCACGCCCAGATCCGTGCCATCCAACAGCAGGTAGAGCAGCAGAGAGAGAGAGATAATCAGCGCAGAGAGTTCGGCCATGTCACTCTCCTAATGGGGCGTTTTCAGCGCAATCACCACCGGTTCTCCCGATGGCATCTCACCTTTAACCCGGCGCAGCAGATAGCGTAAGCCGAGGGCGAAGGTCAGCGCATAGATCAGCAGCACCGCCACGAAGATGCCCAGCGTGCTGCTGAGTGACAGCGGCGAGACGCTTTGTGCGGTGCGTAACAGGCCATAGACCGTCCACGGCTGACGCCCGACTTCGGTCACGACCCAGCCTGACAACAGGGCAATAAAGCCCGCCGGTGAGAGCCATGTCAGCCAGCGCAGAAAGCGCCCCGACGTGGTCAGCCCTCCCCGCCAGCGCTGCAGATTCGCCGCCAGCGTGGTCGCCAGGATAATCACCCCCAGCCCCACCATCAGGCGAAAAGCGAAAAAGACCGGGAGCACCGGGGGGATGGCATCCGCAGGAAATTCGCTCAGGCTTTTAATGTGGCCGAAGAGGTTGTGGCGCAGATAGAGCGATCCGAGTGCGGGCAGAGTGACCTCCAGAACGTTGCGCTGCGCCTGCTGGTCCGGCAGCGCAAACAGCCGCAGAGGCTCCCCCTCGCCGGGGGCTGGCTGGTGCCAGCTGCCTTCCATCGCAGCCAGTTTAGCAGGCTGGTAGTCACGGGTGTTTTCACCGTGCAGATCGCCGAGAACGATCTGCAGTGGCACGGCAAACAGCAGCAACGTCAGCGCGCTGTTGAGCATCAGACGCGAAGCCGCTTCCCCACTGAAATAGCGGAGTCGCCACGCCGCCACGCCCGCGATCATCACCGCCACGGCAATCAGCGACCCGACCACCATATGGCTGAAGCGCCACACAAAGGAGGGCGCCTGCAAAAGCGACCGCCAGCTGTCCGCCAGAAAAACCCCGTTCGGATCCCGCGTAAAGCCGACCGGCGTCTGCATCCATGAGTTAGCGGCCAGAATCCAGAAGGCGCTGAGCAGCGCGCCGAACGCCACCAGACAGGTCACGGCAAAATGCACGCCGGGCCGGATTTTGTTGAAGCCGAACAGCATCACTCCGGTCAGGGCCGATTCGAGAAAAAACGCGACCAGCACCTCATAGAACATTAACGGCCCAATCACGCCGCCGGCCTGCTGTGAAAAGCGCGCCCAGTGCGTGCCGAACTGAAACTCCATGACGACGCCGGAGGCGGCACCTATCGCCACCGTCAGGGAAAAGAGCGTCAGCCAGAAGTGCAGCGCATCCCGTGCAGCCTGCTGCTTTCCCCACAGCCAGCGCGCCTCAAACCACACCAGAAAGGGGGCCAGTCCCAGCGTCAGCGCCGCCAGCGTAATATGCATGCCCATGGTCAGCGCAAACTGCGTCCGGGCAATTGCCAGCACCCAGTCGCTGTCATTCATGGCAGTATCGTCCCGAAGCCTCAGATCCGCCGGAGTGCGTGACGGATGAGGAGAGACACGCCGCCGCAAGCCGTTCTTTCATCTGAATCTCTCCTGATCTTATTGCCTCTCATCAGCGTCAGGCTTATTTCGCCAGACGGTAAGTCGCCTCTCGTTTTGTCAGTTTATCGTAGTGAAGAAATAAAAATTCAGCCAGCATCGACCGGGAAAGAATAACAGCACGTGCAGAACCACATTAATTGCCATCCGGTGAACAGCGATAAAAAAGATATTATCGCCCTATCGGATGCGCTGCGCTTAAATAACGAAAATAAGCATTAAGCGAGGCGGAGAATTAATTCGTCCGCCTCTGGATTACCCTACAGCCAGCCGGAGCGACGCAGCCTGGCCCACAATCCGCCGCAGGCCAGCAGCGTCAGACCGACTGCCAGGGGATAGCCATAATGCGACTTCAGCTCCGGCATATGTTCGAAGTTCATGCCATACATGCTGAACACCACGGTCGGGATCACCAGGATGGCACCCCACCCCGCCAGCTTTTTCACCACCTCATTCTGCTGCACCGTCACCAGCGCCAGATTGACCTGCATGGCACTGGTGAGCATCTCGCGCATATCTTCCGCATCGGTCACCACATGGCGGGCGTGATCCTGCACGTCCCGGATATAGGCACGCAGCGGGCGCGGGATCAGATCCTCATGCAGGTGAATAAGCTGGTTGCAGATCTCCTCCAGCGGCAGTGCCGCATTGCGCAGCTTCAGCAGCTGCCGCCGCACGGTGTAGACCGCCTGTACCGATCGACGGTCAAATTCGCTGGTAAAGAGATCGTTCTCCATCTGCCCGACGCGTTCGTTCAGCGAGGTGGAGAGTTCGGCATAACGGTCGACAATAAAATCGAGCAGGCAGTAGAGCGGATAACCCGGCCCCAGTTTCAGCAGCGCCGGGTTTTCAGCCGCCCGCTCGCGCACCGGACTGTAGCTCTCCGAAGCACCGTGACGGATGCTGATCAGAAAATTTTTTCCGACAAAGAAATGGGTTTCGCCCAGTTCACAGCTGTCATCTTTCGCACGCACCGTTTTCACCACGATAAACAGCGACTCGCCATAATGTTCGATCTTGGGCCGCTGGTGCGCATTCAGCGCATCTTCAACGGCCAGTTCGTGGAGTCCGAACTCTTCTTTGATCTTTGCCATAAACGCCGCGTCTGGCTGCCACAGGCCGAGCCAGATAAACGCCTCCGGCTCTTTAATCACGTCGCTGATATCCTCAACGTCTATCTCTTCGCCCGCGCTTCCCGGACGATACACCCTGCTGCTTACGATCATCTTCTGTGTTCCCGTTGTGACAATAGAAGCAGCTTAGCCAATCCCGCGCCCGTAACCGGATAAAAACCGTAAGGATTTGCTGCAACAGTGTGTCGTCAGCGGGTTACCACTTCAGGCCTAATCCGGTGGAGAAGATCCCTTCGTTCAGGGTATCAGGAATGCCGCTGACCAGATTACGATGGTAGCCAACATGCAGGGTCGACCAGGAGGTCAGGCTGTAGCGCAGGCCAACTTCCGCATCCAGCATGAATACGCCGTCGTCATCCAGCGAATGACCGACATCACCGTTGCTGTAGAGCGTGACCGATTTGCCCAGCAGATAGCGCTGATAGTTCCAGCGCAGCGAGCCGCCAAAGTGGCGCTCCTCCCGGTCATCGCTGTAACCATACTCAAAGGCGCCACCCAGCAGGGAGAGTGAGAAGCTGCTAAGTTCAGTGTCCCACAGTTGATAGCCGGGACCGGTGCCAATCAGTGCCTGGCGCGACAGATTCTCCACCCAGTCGCGCTTATAGGTGGCGCGTGCCTGCCAGAAGAACTGCTCCCGGAACAGATAGTCAACGGCGTAGCGCAGGCTGTAGTTGTCGGTGTTGACGCTCTCATTTTCCTGCTCGCGATTGTAGGTTGCGCCAATATCATGCCGCCATTTTCCCTGGTTCAGCTTGGTGTTGAGCGCAAAGCTGTAGTCGTCCGTTTTGGTAGAGGCTTTTTTAACCTTCATACCGGCGTCGATGTTACCGGTCCAGGCGAGCTGATCGCTGCGGACTTTGGCTTTCATAAACTCATCGATGCGCCTGACGGAGACCTGCTGCTCCTGCTCGTCGCGTTCCACCCAGACGTAGCCGGGATCAGAGGAGGAGAGCCGCACCTGATAATGTTCACCGGTTTTTTTGTTTTCAACATTCACCGGATTGTCGCTGGCGAGGGTGCTGACCGCATTCCAGTCCAGCGTGACCGTGCCGGCGTAATGCGTCTCTATTGCCAGCTTGCCATCGCTCAGGTAACGGATGGTGCCGGTGAGCCGGTCGCCATTATTCAGCCAGACGGTATCGGCGGCGGCCTGCTGAGCCCATCCGGCGCAGCAGCTGATAACCAGCAGTGTGGTAAACGAGGTGGCACAGCGCATAGCTTTCCCTGAAAAGGCGTCGTCCTGCATGGACGACGCGTCACCGCAAATTCTGACCTGACAATTAAGCCGATTCCGCGACGATATGCAATGTGCCGCCCCGGTTATGACAGGTCGTGCAGCTCTTTACTGAGGGGAGGCCCCAGCCTGAAGTCGGAAAAACGGATCGCCAGCCCCTGTCGCTCCGGCGAGCAGCCCATCACGCCGACAAAACGCCGCGCCTGACCGGGCCAGGGACAGAGCCGCAACAGTGGCCAGGTCAGGCCGTCGGTGGAGTACTGGATTCGCAATGCCGCCTTTTCCAGCGTGGCGCGCATCCAGAACTGACGCGCATCCCCGGGGAAAACACCGGTAGACCAGTCAGAAAACTCGCGCGTGACCACGCTGCCGATAGCAGGCTGGTCATCGTTAAACTCAATGCCTGCTTTAACCCAGTGCGTTTCACTGTCCTGAATAAACAGACCGGCCTGGTCATAAAGCTGGCTGAAGTCCGCCCTCACCTGCACCTGAACGGTAAAGTCATGTTCCACCCAGAAGCCAAATGCATGGCCGCTGTGCCGTTCGAAGCCGTACCAGGTACGCTGCCAGAAATCGCTGTTTAACGCGGTTTCAAACTGCAATGTTTCACCATCCAGACTGTGCACCGGCGGCTGATTAATCCAGACGCCGCCTTCGGCCGTTATTGAACTGACTGCTCTCATGGTCACTCCTTTCAGTAAGGTAAAACGCCTGCAGGCTGGCCTGCAGCGAGGTCATCGGTCTGATCATCATCGCCATCAGGGCCAGTCAGCTTAACTATTTCATTTTGTTAATCGCCTGGCTAAAACGGCATTTAACAGCCAGGCTTGTTTTGTCTGACGGCAACTGAACTCATTAAATATAAGGATTAAGCCACCATGGTAGATAAATCAGAAATTTTAGATCACGCCCAGGTTGTTGATGTTAACGGTGAACATGTCGGTATCGTCGATCATTTCGAAGGTGACGACAAAATTAAGCTGGCGAAAAGCGATCCGGAAGCGGGCGGCAAACACCACATTATTCCTTTCAGCTGGGTGAAAGAGGTTGACGATAATAAAGTCATCCTTTCTAAAGCCAAAGCTGACGTTGAAAGTGAGTGGCAGTCTGCATAATATCGCCGCCGTGGCTCCCGCCACGGCGTATTTATTTCACGTACCTGTTTCTGCGCCCTGCCCCGCCCGTTCTCTCAATCCCTATAAATTTATTACTGCATAAACTTTTCGCCGCTAATAAAACCTGTGTCCTTTACGAAGACAGGCTGATATTTTCCATTCGCGTTGCTGCATAGCAGCCGAATACCCCTTCGATGAGTGGATAGCGCCCGGCATCGGGCAGTTCAAAATGCCACCATTCAGTTGCAATGCCGGTAAACCCACCTCCCAGCATGATGGCATTGAGCAGCAGCCGGTTGCGCTGCGCCTGCACGGCTACCGCAGGATGATAAGGATGGGAGTGCTCGCTCATCTCATCAAAGCCGGTGCCCATATCCATTATCTCGCCGCGCTCGTCGATCAGCGTCACATCCACCGCCGTGCCCCGGCTGTGATTAGAGCCGAGCGCCAGGGGAACAACATAGTCTGGATTCGGGCACGCCTGCCAGAGGATCGCCTGCGCTTCAGGAGGCCGGTACGCGTCGAGAATGAGCAGCGTATAGCCCGCGACCTCTGCAATATCGATACTTTTCGCCAGCGCTTTCGCCGCATCAACGTGCAGCAGACAGCGCGCATCGCGGTAGATTGGCTGCCCGGTGAGGTTGTCGGCAGTGGCATATTTGAGATCGATGGCCAACCGGGGAAAGGCGTCAGCGATGTCTGTCAGATGGTTATTTTCCATGGTGGTGAGTTCCCTGTTTATGCGCTGTGTGGCGGGCTGGCCGTGAACGGTGATGTTGCGGGGTATCATGGCACTGCGGCAGGGGGAAGGAAAGTGTGTGATGAGGCGTGCTGTGGCAGCGTGATTACTCAATGTGGTGGCTGGCATATTTAAGGCTTCGCAATAGCTTCAGGATTCACCCACTCAATAGTATCGACTCCGGTGTATGATGGGGATGCATACTGCCGCATTGATGTTCATCATTTCACAAAGGGTATCTCGCAATGAAAATAGGGATATTTATGGCAATCCTTTTCGCTTCCTGGGTTCTTATACCCGAAGGATTCATCAGATCATTGATTGCAGGTCACATTAATGGTGATGGTGAAAATGCTATGGATAGCTTCGAGTTCACAGTGATTCTACTAAAGGCCGTTTTTTCTGTGCTGCTTGCCTTCACTGGTATCTGGTTATATCACAAAGCTAAATGACGCTGTCTGTAAAAAGCGCGTCATCGGCACCCCGCTGAGTTTCAGGCGTAACCATAAAGACAAAAACAGGATAAGTGTAAGTAGCAGCGGCATTTTTGAGAGGGACTAAAGGCAAATAGTACAGATTCACAATATGAATTCCCGCCCAGAGCAGATATTACAGACCTCATAAGAAAGAAGAGATAAGCAAAATGTGAAATGGAAAGAATTCATTTTTCCAGAGAGGCATCGCAACATTATATTTAAGTTTCAGCGCGTTTACCGGGCAGAAGTTGTATATTTAAACAGGGAATAACAGAACGGGAAGCGCGAAAAGAGAGATTTTTGCGCGGCTGAAGCGGGCGGCAACCCGCAGCAGCCGCTGACCATAAGCAACTAAGAAGGAGTTGATCATGGCTGACACGCATCATAAGTCAGAGACACGCACATCCACAACCGCCGCCAGCGAATCGCGGGCGCATTATTACAGAGTGGGATACCGACCCAATAAAGGTCAGCCGAACCCGCTGCCACAGCTCACCATCAAGGGACGCTGGCTGGAAGCGCTGGGCTTTACCACCGGGCAAAAGATCGAGGTAATCACCGGGCCGGGACGGTTAATCATCCAGCTGACGACTGAAGGGTAACTGGCTGACACATAATGTAAAATCCCGGCAACAAGGCCATGATTTACGTACATCACTCAGGATTTGAAGGCGAGGACGGTTTCTCTTTCGACATGAGACATTGTCCTACGCCAATAATCACCCCACATCCAATTGATATTTCAGCTGCTCTGACTAAGTCATTTCGATAAAAATCAAAATCACCTGATAAAAAATAGGATGCCAGAGATATAAATATTCGACCACCTACAAGAATAATGAAAAGGCCCACTACCCATGAAGAAATCAATAATAACAAGAGTTTAATTTTCTTATTCTGCATCACTCTTTTCTCCAGTTGCTGCTGAACTTTTTCAGCCAGGTTCTGTTCGGAACTTTCAGGATATTCAGAACCAGCAGATTCAGCTACTGCTCCTTTAATTTAGGTATAGAAAGTCTGGTAAGCCTGCCCGCTGATGTCCCCAGCCGTTGGCTTTTTACCCGGATTCGCCTTCCGCCTCTGCCGTCTTCATCTGCCCCGGCGTGACATCCTTCATCTGTTCGTTCGCGGCCTTCGTCGCGGCTATCTGCCCCTCTGTCCGTAGGATATCCGCCGCCCGGTTACTGATTTTATCTATCAGCTGCGTCTCACGCAGCCGGTTCTACTCACGCTCCTTGTCAAATAACGGCGACAGCGTCTGGTTCGCGTGCTCTGCGGCTCAGCTCGCCCCCATTCACCCGCCACCTTCGTCACCGAGCTGTCGCTGCTCATAACCGCCCCATCCAGTTGCGAGTGAAAGACTTCCGCTTTCATGCCCTAAGACACACCTAAGCGAACTGCTTAATCCAGTCTGGCGTTCCGCTGTCCGCGCTGCAGGAAATAGGCGGATGGGAAAGCATAGAAATAGTGCGTCGATATGCTCATCTGGCACCTAACCATCTGACTTAACATGCGCGCAAAGTTGACTCACTTTTGGAGGAAAACAACACAGATATGACACAAGGAGAAAATCAGGTAGGGTGGAATATGGCGTAAGCCACTGAAATCGATGCAGGATTATAACTTTCGAGCCAGTTATCTGTTGCATATGTGATTTTTTCATTTAAATTTGTGATCGGCCTCCAAATATGACTCTTTAGAAAATGACTACTCTCACGGCTAAAGTTCATCACTGCATGATCGTGTGGGCGTCGATGACTCTGAACAATGTTGAGAAGATTCTTAACCTACTTTACAAACAGAAAATGTATAATACTCAAACATTTGAATAAAAGGGATTGATTTTTAAATGAAAGGAATCGACAAAAAACTGATCATCTTCACTACAAAAAAAAAGATTCAATGACAGAAATGCCGATGACATGCAAAGTGGCGATATGGATGTTGATTTACTAAAAAAGCATTATCATCTCGGGCAAGTATCAACTTTCATCGATTGGGCTACTTTTGGTCCCTCCTATCAGCATCCTGCTACTCACTCTATACAGCCGGTTAATAGAGAAAAAGCTATTGCGATATTATATGATGAGCTACGATCTCAGTCCTATGCTTTTTCTTTCCGAGGACCATACCAAGGCTTGATTATAAATCTTTTCAATCACATGGAACGTAGTAATGGAAATGATTTTCAACATCCTTTTATGAACAATGCCTACAGAAATCTCATATTGAGTGACAACTCTATCGATAGCACATTATCCATAATTAAAAGCACTATCGAGCAATTTGATTTTAATAAGTCACAATTGACGAAAGAGCATTTTTCAAATGTGTTGTCTAAAAGTCGCCTACCTAAATACACAAGATGGAAAGATTTCGTCAATGGAATGGGCATTACTGTTCACGATATAAACAGCACAGAAATCTCTATAGAAAGCCTGACCTTTCAGGGCAATAAATATAGTGCGACTGTCAAATACAGAGCACAAGATCATTTTGGCTTAGATAAAGAAGATATCTTAAAAGTTAAATTTAACTCTATTGCTTTCTTTAGAATATGGTTCGTTCTACAGAGAGCAAAGCATTTTTCTCAGAAGCCATTTTTCACAAATTTTGAGGCTACTATAACATTGACAGGAGAAAACAATGTTTAAATACAAAAGGATTAGCGTAGTTGTGATTTTTTTAATAACAGCATACTGCGTATGGATTGCTACAAAGCCAGCCAAAATAGTCAGAGTTGATAATGGTGCAGTTTTTGTAGAACATCTACCAATGACTACTGAAGGAAAACTAAACTGGTGGTTGAAAAATAAAGATTCACTTCAGAAAAAATATCATATTATCAGCACTCCCGATAATTACACAGTTATCGTCATGAATTTCGGCGGTTATGAACAATTACCAAAAGGAACCAGAGATGGTTCAATTGATGACTATACCTGCTTTGATGATAGTAATGGCGAGAATAAGAAATGTGTTTATAACAGCATAGCAATTATTGTTAGAGGAAGCCTTAATAGTAAAAGCTATATTAATATAGACGAGCATACATACACCTTAACGCCAGATGGTAAATTAAAATCTGAAGAGAAATAATAAAGATGAAACAGGCTTAACTTTCCTCTTTTTCAGCTTTTATCGTCACAGGGTTAAACTTAGTTTTATCAACCTTTTCATGCGTTGAAACAGACAGTTTCCCTGCACTCATTGTAAGAGCCAGATACAAGAACAGGCCGCAATGTCGGCAACAAGTTTCCGGGAGATGGATCTGAATATATTGTCCGTGGGGTGCTGCATCTTACAGGCAGGGAAAATTATGACCGCTACGGCAAAATTCTACATAAGGATTTGGTCAATCATCCAGATTCCGTTGCCGTTTATCCGGACATTGCAGTCAGAACAGCGTGCGGGTTCTGAGTCTTACGGTTCGTTAATCCACGTGCGGATAAAGACGATTTGAAAGCCGTTACACTGCTTGTTAATGGTGGCCTGAATGGCTTTACTCAAAGGCATCTGGCGTTGGATCGTATTAAAAAGGAAATGGGGATTGCTCAATGAAAAACATTAAAGCTGCTGTCATTCTATCGGGATAACGATGACAGAATCTCTATTGATAAAAAAGTTACCCCGCTGGCAAAGATTAAGAATCCGCAAGGCGGCACCCGAAAATTAGACGCTCTTGAAATTTGGGGATATATCTATAAAGGTAAATACCGTATGCGCTTTATGTATTATTCGGACGTGGATTGTACGCTGATGGGTGAAGAAATACTGGAGTATGCGAACCTGTAAGATTCACATCACCCCAGAATATCGGTCTGAAAGCGGCAGGGATTGAAGACTTCCATTTGCATGACCTGAGGCACACCTGGGCGAACTGATTAATCCAGTCTGGCGTTCCGCTGTGAGCGCTGCAGGAAATGGGAGGCTGGGAAAGCATCGAAATGGTACAGCGATACGCTTACCTTGCACCTAACCACTTAACGGAGCATGCACAGCAAATTGATGCGATTTTTGGCAGTCGTGTCCCACATCTGTCCCATGTGGAAAATCAGGTAGTCGGAGGAAAAGGATAAGTCATTGAATTTATTTGGCACGCCCTACAGGATTCGAACCTGTGACCTACGGCTTAGAAGGCCGGTGCTCTATCCAGCTGAGCTAAGGGCGCATGGAGATGGCACGGATTATACGTCGGGAAGCGGGTACGTCAACGTTTTTGCCGCTTCCCGGCTGCGAAGTGCTGCTGTAATAACCAATTCACGTCAGTGACGCTTGCGCCATTCGCTGAGCGACACGAGTTTACTGCTGCCGGTGAATTCTCCTTCCAGCTCAATCCCTTGTGAGGTGAAACGCGCATTGTATTGCTCACGAAGTGCGTGCAGCTCCTGGCTATCTGGCTCCAGCTGTCGCAGAAAGCCCAGCGCGAGCAGCAGCTGCTGGCGGCTGATAAGCGGTGGAAAACCGGCATGCCTGAGAATCGCATGCCAGCGCTGGGTATTCTCTTCGCTGCCGTCAACAATTAATACCTGCCAGATCAGCAGCACCGCTGCACCATTATGCAGATGCGTTTCATTGTCGCTGCTGAGATAGTCGGTAAACTCTTTCGCCGCCTCTTTGCCCATCATAGAGAGCATTGATTCCACCTGTACCGGAGGCAGACGCAGCCGTTTGCTGAGCCGCTGGGCGGCGTGGCGTGAGCCAGCGGTGAGCAGCTGAAATCCAGCGACAAATACCACCGCCAGCGTAGCAAGCATTATCCAAATCATGACTTCGTCCCCGGGTTGTCCTGCCGATATCATACGCATGCAGGCTGGCTCTCGTCGCGACGAAAAAGCCGGAAGGCGCATACACGGCTGAAACTGTGACTGACAGCAGCCCGCGCTTCTGACAAAATAGCCCCCTTCCCCGATTCAACACAACACAGTGGATTTCCTCTCTGATGGCAGCAAAAATTATTGACGGTAAAACGATTGCGCAGCAGGTGCGCGTTGAGGTTGCG
>Ga0157358_1000105_pt1 | contig 31342 bp, 26 predicted proteins | sample AttcapACBM2_FD_111484 | JGI IMG/M metagenome (GOLD analysis project Ga0157358, IMG submission 111484) | Fungus gardens microbial communities from leaf cutter ant in Botucatu, State of São Paulo, Brazil - Atta capiguara ACBM2 | ecosystem: Host-associated > Fungi > Mycelium > Unclassified ... | reverse complement strand
AGATTTCGCCCGCCACCTTGTTCCAATGAATAACGATCCAAAATTTATTCTGGAGTATGACTGGCTGACCAATCCTCTCTCGATGGGGGCGTTCAAACTGAACTATCCGGGCGACGACCGTTACTCAGAAGCGCTTTTTTTCCAGTTCCAGAGCGCCGTCAAACCTGAGACCGACAAAGGAATATACCTCGCAGGATGCAGCTGCTCCTTTACCGGAGGGTGGGCGGAGGGGGCCGTCCAGACGGGGATCAATGCCGCGTGCGCCGCTATCTCTAGTCTGGGTGGTTCGTTGATACCTTATAATCCGCTGCACGCCATGGCGCGCCATTTTCACTACTGAGAGCGACACGTTCATGCTGACTAAACAACCTGGCTCTTTGGCCGCTGAGGTGGCCTCGAATCGCCACCCGACCGGATTAAAAGAGAATCATCTGTACCGATTTGAACGCTACCGTGAAACGCTGTCGCTTAATGCATTTATTGCTTATGACCCGCAGCGTTTGAACGGTGAAGCGGCACCTGCAGAGAGCACCCACGCGCCGCTTTTTGGACTGCCTTTTTCCTGTAAAGACAACATCAACGCTCGCGGATTCGCGACGACAGCAGGTACGCCGGGACTGGCCGATTTACTTCCTGAAAAAGACGCCCCCGTTGTTGCACGCTTAATCGAGCAGGGTGCAGTGCTGTGCGGCAAAAATAATATGCATGAATTATCGTTTGGCGTGACCTCATGTAACGGCACCTGGGGCACGGTAGGCAATCCCGTTCATCCCGGACATCTTGCCGGCGGAAGCAGCGGGGGGTGCGCGGCTGCCGTTGCTGCCGGCGCCAGCGCTTTCGCCGTCGGGACCGACACCGGGGGATCGGTGCGTATTCCGGCCTCGCTATGCGGGCTGTCAGGGTTCCGTCCGACCCCCGGACGCTATTCGTCTGTCGGCATCGTGCCGGTTTCCCACACTCGGGATACGCCAGGCTTTATTGCGCCCGGCGTTTCCGATATCGTGCTGCTCGACGCCGCCCTCATGGGTGAAAAACCGGTTGAGCCAGTTATGCCGCGCCGCGTGGGGATTCCTGAGCGCTTTCTGTGGCAGGAACTGGATATATCGGTAGAGAAGCGATGCCGGGAGGCTGTCGCCAGGCTTGAGGCTCAGGGCGTGGAGGTCATCAGACTTGATGACAGCCATCTTGGTGAACTCAATGCGTCAGTTCAGTTTGCCGTTCCGTTTTATGAGTTTTTTATCGATTTCCCTCGGTTTCTGCTGGCTGAAGGGCTCGAATGGCGATTTCACTCCATTCTGGAACAGCTGAGCGATGACCAGGTACGTAATCTTCTTCAGCGGCAGCTGCAGCAGTGCAGCGTTTCCTGGGATGACTATCTGGCAGGCCTGTGTACGACAGGTGATGTGCGCACCGCCTGGCAAGAGATGTTTTCTGAACATCAGCTTGACGTTTTACTTTACCCAACCGTGAGCTGTGCAGTACCGCGTCTGACAGACGCGCACGATCCTGCTGTTTTTGAAAAACTGGTTCGCAATACGGATATCGCAAGCAGTGCAGGCGCGCCCAGTCTGACTTTGCCGGTTGGAAGAGCGGGCGAACTCTCCGTCGGCCTTTCTGTGGATGGTCTGCCTGGAGAGGATCGCCAGCTAATGAGTTATGCTCTGGCCGTCGCTCGCCTGGTGCAGGCTTAATATTTTTTATCGGAATACGTAATGACAGAAATAGCATTAACCCAGCGTCAACCTTCAGTATGGTGGGGCGCGATGATTATCTGCGGGACGGTAGTTGGCGCAGGTATGTTTACGCTGCCTGTGGTCATGGCCGGCGCCTGGTTCGGCTGGTCGCTGCTGATTCTGCTAGTAAGTTGGGGGTGTATGCTGCTGTCGGGACTGCTGTTTCAGCAGGCGAGTCGCTATTTTCCGCTCGGGTCTGGCTACGATACCTTAACCCGATCGCTGTTAGGACGCCGGTGGGCTGCGCTCAACGGCCTGAGCATCTTGTTTGTACTCGGCATTCTGACCTATGCCTATATTTCGGCCAGCGGGCCGGTCTATCAGCATTCACTTAACAGCGCCGGTCTGCCTGTCTCTACCGCGGGCGCGAAAGCGATCCTGACGCTGTGCGTCGCCATCGTCGTCTGGCTGGGCACAAAAGGGGTCAGCAGGATCATGACCTTTTGCGTGCTGGCCAAACTTCTGCTGCTGGTAACGGTCTTCGGCGGGCTGCTCACGCAGGTCGATCTGCTTACGCTTGCCGACGCCGGCAACGGCGAGGGCGGCTACTGGCCTTATGCGTTCGGCGTCCTGCCGTTTTGCCTCGCCTCGTTTGGCTATCATGGCAATATTACTGGCCTGATAAGCTACTATGGCGGCGAGCAGAAGCAGGTCAGGCGCGCGCTGGTTTACGGCACCCTGATGTCGCTGATTATCTATCTGTTCTGGATTACCGGTACGATGGGCAATCTACCGCGCGCCGCGTTTCCCGCCGTAGTGGCGGCTGGTGGAGATATCGCCGCGCTGCTCGCCGCCTTACGCGATCGCCTGCATGTCGGCGCGCTGAGCTTTATGATGACGCTGTTTTCCCATTTTGCGGTGATTGCTTCGTTTTTGGGCGTAACGGCTGGCCTTTTTGACTTTATCGCCGATCGCCTGAAGCTGGGCGACACGCCGCTGGCGCGCTTTAAGGTGGCTCTGCTGACCTTTGTGCCCGCGCTGAGCGCTTCATTATGGTTTCCAGACGGCTTTCTCGCCGCTATCGGCTTCGCCGGGCTGTTCGCCACGCTCTGGGCGGTGATTGTGCCAGCGTTACTCTATATCAAAGCGCGCAGGCGCTTTGCCAGTCAGGAAACAGCAGGGGCGCTGAGCACCTTTGCGCCAGCGATAGTGATAGCTTTTGGCGTGTTAAATATTCTGGCGTGGACGCTGAGCTGGCTCGGTATGTTGCCAGTGTTCAGCGGATAGCGTACATGGCGTTTTAACGGCGGGCCTGCTGCAATTAGCGCTGGGGCGGCTCGCAATTTAGCGGGTGCGCACTTCATTTAATATAATGGGTGTTACGCGCCCAGGCGGATCGGCACTCGTCGCCGGAACGCCCCGAAGGCCGCAAAAGGATCGGTAATCCGGGCCAGAAACAGCCCGGTTTTATGTTGCTGGTTTGTTAACAGAATAGCGGTTCTGATTTGGGCGCGTTTTCACGTCGAAAGGCCCGTTTTACACACTTTCCTGAAAGCTACCAGCAAGTGGTAACGCCGCGATCATCCTTGCGGCAGGTTGTGTAAGTGCCGTCTGCGTGCCTCGTCGTGATGTAGCCGCGGTCGTCTACTCTGGTCACGTCGCCATTACTGCCGTATGTCACTCCATCAATGGTACGCCAGTCATTGCCCTTGTTGTCGCTAACTTTGCCGTTTGAGTCGCGGCGGTAAATAGTGCCGTCGCTGCTGGTCGTTACACCACGGTCATCAGTTCGATAATCTTTGCCGTTGTCGCAACTGGTTTTCCCGTAGGAATCCGTGCGGCAGGTAGTCTGGCTGTTGGCTGCTGTAGAAATCGCGGTAATAGCCAAAATAAACAAGGTGCGTTTGAGGACGCACTGGAGGAATCTGTTAGTCACTGTGGTGCCTTTTAAGTTAAGTTTCCTGTAATACGCAAAGGGTAGCGGGCGTAAAAAAGGCCGCTCGCGCGGCCTTATCTTTTTACTTTATATTGCTGTGCTTTCAACTCACAGTAGAGTATCAAGCGATGCTGTTACGCGCTCATAACTCGCAAACAGGCCATCCTGCAATGCCTGCTGGTAAGCTGTGGGCTGACGTGAGGTGGCATGAGCAGCAAGGGCGTTACTGTAAAACTCTTGTTCGGCTTTTAACCGCTGGATTTCTTTTTCTTTTGGCATAATTGTTTCTCCATGAATATGCACTCCCAAGAATCATTCCTGGTTCCAGCAGTATAGAACACATCCGTTAATCGTTTCACGATTATTGAGTGGCGCGGTACTGGAGAAACTGCTGTTCTGCCCAATCAGGGAAAAAGAGTGGCGCGGCATAATGGCGTCAGAGGGTTTTCTGTTGCAGCCAGGCAGTAACGTCACGTGAGTCTTTCTAATTTCTCTTCAGAAAGGCTATAGCCCGGAAGAGAAACAAGAATTTTTTTCAGGCCAAACTCCAGCAATTGCGCCTTGCCCATAAACAGCCCAAACCGCTCGATGAAGGGTTTACCTGTATAGATTTCGAGTCCAGCATAAATCTTATCCTGAAGTTCCTTGCCGCCCAGTGTATCGTTAGCCATGTGCCGTCAGTTACGAACTCAACTTCCGCGAATGCCCGACAGAGCCATTCAGGCCGGGGGCGCAGTTCAGCCGCGTGGCTTCGTATGACTACAGTGCCGACCGGCCGGAGCAACAGAGTCGCATATTGCTGGAGAGCGCCACCGCGACATACGGGATGGTTATTACGGTCGGCCGTAAAGGGCGCCGAAGCGGTTTGCATTATTTCAACGCCCGACAGCGTTCGGCGTTTTTCATCAAGTGGAATGGCGAACAGGCAGAATGCGCTGTGGCGAATGGACGTGCTTAAGCGGTTAAAGGCGAAAAGGGAGGAGAGAAGCCGTATGAGCACAGCGTCCTGCCCATGAGTAATATTTAATTTAACATAATGATGATTGTGCGCACTTTGTTGTCCGGCAAGAATACCCGCTAACATGCTATCAAAAATAATTGCAATGCCAAATACCGAGATAAACAAGCAATCAACAAAACGTTAATCAATTGATTTAAAAAAATTAGAATTTCATAAAGTTAGCTTTGTAAAATCCGATCTGATTCACATTAAGAAACTAAGTTATTCACACCTGTTGCCAGAGCTGCAGGATTTAATAATTATTGGCTTATTCAGGCTTGTTACTTTCAATAAGGCAAAACCTAAGCCTTCTCACTTCGGGTTCCGAAAGCGAGAAGGCTTAGGTTTTTTTTGCTTTTGATTTGATGCGCTGCTGCGATAGCCAGCGCAGATATCTCCCTGTCAGATAACTTTGAAGATGAGATGAAAACAATGAAAAAATTATGCTCTTTGCACTTAACTTTGCTGGCTCTCCTCTTAATACCTGCTTTAAACGTCCGGGCGGAAAATAAAGAATGGGATGGCACTGTATTAGGTTTTGAGGCCCCCGGGGTGGGTTTTACTGGCGATATGGCAGGCATTCGACCGTTGCTTCAGGAGCATGGATTCAATTATAACCTCAACTACCTTAACGAATTCGCCTATAATTTTTCTGGCGGATACGATCAGAGTGAACATCTCGCTTATATCGATCAATTTTCCCTGACTTTTATTCAGGATCTGGAAAAATATACGGGCATTCCTGATGGGAAAATTGAAGGCAATATTGTTAACCGCAATCACGATGATAATTTAACAACCAGACGGATTCAGGATAGAAGAGTCAATATCAATGACTCCGCTCAGGAAAGCCATGGGACAGGTTCAATTACGCGTCTTGGCTGGCTCACCTTTAGCCGCTCTTTTGACGATCGCCGCTTGCAATGGCGAATCGGGATGATGAATAAGTTACAGACGTTTGATCAGACAACGCCCTGCGATTTTCAGTTGCTTACGCTGTGTGGAGGAAAATCGCCTAATTCCTTTTTCTGGAGCAACTGGAACATTCATACCTGGGGCACCACCGTAGCTTATAAAATTACGCCGGAAGTTACCTTCAAAACCGGTATTCTCGAGCAAAATTCCCATGCCACCGATCGTAGCCACTCGTGGAGCTGGTCAACTAAAGGCAGCAAAGGGTTCTTACTGCCGTTAGAGCTGGAATGGAAGACAACTATTCACACCCTGCCCGGCATTTATAATGTTGGTACGCAATTTACTAATGCTGTGCAGTATGATCTCTATAGAGGAAAATCGCAGAAAGAAGGATTAACCGATCCTGAAGGCTATCGGTCTTATAATCGCACCTGGTTTATGTGGGCAGGCGCTAACCAGCAGGTCACCCGTCGGGGAGATGATGCTAATCGCGGTATGAGCCTGAGCTGGAATATTGGCGTGGGCGATCGCCGCAGCAACTTTTTGCACCTTGTTACCGCTGCGTCTTTACGCTATCGGGGGTTATTTGATGCCAGGCCGGAAGACTGGATTGGGCTTGGCGTCAGCTATATCGATATCAGTCATCATTACAGCCGTAATCAACGCGCTAAAAATGCACTTTCAGGAGTCGATGAGTATAGCCATGCGCTTTATCATCCCATTCCGGGACACGCAGTCAATGCAGAGCTCTATTATCGTTTTCGTCCGGTAAGCTGGCTTGAGCTTCAGCCTGGCATTCAATACTGGCATCGTCCGGGAGGTTTAAGCGAAACCCAGGATGCATGGGTCGGTGAGTTTAAAACAAGCGTGACTTTTTAAATAAGGCAGTATGCGGAAAACCGCGCCCCTTGAAACCATTACGGTTGGTGACGCGATTAATGCCGGTCATACGGCGCGCAAGGGGTGCTGCTCATTACGAGTAAAGATTACGCCTTACGGCCGCATACGGTCTTTGCATTGCACTTGATTTTATTTAAATGCAATATTCTTCTATTCATTACTTAACGCTATGCCATAGATGAAAATAAGCGCCCTGACTGAGCGACTCTCGCAGAAAATAGTTGGCCTGATCGATACCGGCAACATTGCACCGGGCGCGCACCTGAGCGTGCCTAAACTGGCCGAAACCTTTGACGTCTCGCGCTCGCCGGTACGCGAGGCGCTGGTCTATCTCGAACAAAAAGGCGTTCTGCAGCAAAAGCTCAACCGCGGCTTTTTTGTCAAAGAAGATTATGCGCCACAGCAGCATGACGAAGCGGCGCCTGCCGACGGCAGCGACCTGCCGGAGTATTACCAACTGGCGGAAGACTGGCTGCAGGACAATATCGACGCGGAAGTCACCGAGCTCTATCTGATGAAGCGCTACAGCCTGACCAAAAGCCAGCTCTCGACGCTGCTGGCGCGCGGCATCAGCGAGGGCTGGGTTGAGCGAAAACAAGGTTACGGCTGGCGTTTTTTGCCGGTGGCGAAAACCAAAGCGGCGCTGGAGCATATTTTTAGCTTTCGTATGGTGATTGAGCCGATGGCGATTCTGGAGCCGACCTTCAACGCGCCGCAGGAGAAGATCGACGAAATACGCCGCGAGCTGGAGATGCTGCTCGACAACGGTATTGAGCGACTCTCGCCAAAACAGCTGCAGCTTGCTGGCTACCGCTTTCACGAGACGGTGATCGCCTTCTCTAATAACCCCTTCTTCGAAATCTCGCTACGCAACGTCAACCGCATGCGCATGCTGATGGACTACCGCATTATGGACGACCGCAGCCGCTATTACCCAGAGGTCAAAGATCATCTGCGTTTGCTGGGATTGATTGAGTCGGGGCAGCGGATCGAAGCTTCTTATATGATGAAACAGCACCTCGCGGCGGCGCTGGAAAATAAAAAAATGCGCCGCATCATTCCGGAAACCTGAAAAAACGGTCTATTCTCTTTGTCCCCAGAAGGTCATGCAGAGCTGAAACGCCCACCTTAAGAACGATTTCTTATGAGACCCGATCGTAACGCATAGTCAGCCTTTCAGGGTTTGCTGGATAACAAAGGGCAAGATGCCGCCGTGCAGCAGATAAGCAAGCTCCTGCTGTGAGTCAATCACCGCCGTCAGCGCAAACTCGCCGAGCAGCCTGCTATCCCGACTGATGCGCAGTTGCAGCGGCGTGCTGCCGGGCTGTAAATTCTCCAGCCCGATAAAGTCCAGCGTTTCGCTGCCGTCCATTTCTGGCAGACGCGCCGCCTCGCCCGCGCAGAAGTGCAGCGGCAGGATCCCCATGCCAATCAGATTGGTGCGATGGATACGCTCAAAGCTCTCCGCCACTACCGCCTTAACGCCCATCAGCGCCTGCGCTTTCGCCGCCCAGTCGCGACTGGAGCCGGCACCGTAACGTTCGCCGGCGAACACCACCAGCGGCACGCCGCGCGCCAGCCAGCTCTGCGACGCTTCATAAGCGGGCAGGATCTGCTGGTGATCGGCATCCCAGGCAAAACCACCACCGCCGCGTTTTTCCGGCGGCAGCAGCCGGTTCGCCAGCGCCTTGTTGGTGAAAGCGCCGCGTACCATCACCTCATGATTACTGCGGCGCGTCGAGTAGAGATTGAGATCCTGCGGATCCTCATGGTGTTCCAGCAGCCATTTTCCCGCCAGGCTGGTGGGCGGAATCGCGCCAGCGGGCGAAATATGGTCGGTGGTGACGTCGTCGCCGAACCACAAAAAGGGGCGCGCGTCGAGCAGCGACAGCGGCGCAGCAGGATCGCGCGGCAGACGCTGCAAATAACCGGGCCGACGCAAATAGGTCGAGCTCGCTTCCCACGGATAGTGCATGCTGCCCGGCGCCGCGATCTGCTGCCAGTGCGGCGTGCCCTGCCAGATAATCTCGCGACGGTTAACGTAAAACTCTCGCTTCATGGCGCGCTCGACCCACTCTTCCACCTCTTCCCGCGTCGGCATTAAATCCCGCATGCGGATCGGCTGCTGCTGCGCGTCATAGCCCAGCGCGTCGTGGATCATATCATGGGCAATATGGCCTGCCAGCGCCCAGGCGATCACCAGCGCCGGAGAGGTGAGGTAGCCGTGTCCCAGGCTGGGATTGACGCGGCGGGGAAAGTTACGGTTGCCCGACAGCACGCAGACCGCCTGCAACCCCTCGTTCACCAGCGTCTCCATAGCAGGCTGCAGCGCGCCGGAGCTGCCGATGCAGGTCATGCAGCCGTAACCGGTCACGTCAAAACCGATCTTTTCCAGCTCGCTCAGCAGACCGCAGGCGCTGAGATAGTCGGTAACGGCGCGCGATCCCGGCGAGAACGAGGTCTTCACCCAGGGTTTGGGCTTCAGGCCGTGACGCGCGGCGTTGCGCGCGAACAGCGCCGCCTGGATAACCAGCCAGGGATTGGCGGTGGTGGTGCAGCTGGTAATGGCGGCAATGGCGATAGCGCCCTGCTCAATCGTCTGCGGGTATGCGGCGTGCTGCCAGCGGCGGTTACGCGCTTCGGCCTTCAGGCTGTCGCGAAAGCTTTCGGCAGCGAGGCCCAGCGGGATCTGCTGATGCGGATTCACCGGCCCCGCCATGCAGGGTTCGATGCTGCCGAGATCCAGCGCGATAAGCTGGGTAAATTCAGGCGTCGGCGTCTCCGGCGATCGCCACAGATGCTGCTCTCGCATATAAGCGTGAATAATCGCCTGCTTCTCTGCGCTGCGTCCGGTCATCTGCACATAGTCGGCGCTGCGATCGTCCCACGGAAAAAATACCACCGTGGCGCCATATTCCGGCGGCATATTGGCGATGGTGGCGCGCGACTCCAGCGGCAGCAGATGCAGCGACGGGCCGGTAAATTCGACAAACTTGCCGACCACGCCTTTTTCGCGCAACAGGCGGGTGATATGCAGCGCCAGATCGCTGTCGCTGACGTCAGCGGCAAGCGTGCCCGACAGCGAAATGCCGATGACGTCCGGAAAGCGCAGCGTGACCGGTTCGCCGACCAGCGTCGCCTGACCCTCCAGTCCGCCTACGCCCCAGCCCAGAATGCCTAGCGCGTTGATCATCGGCGTATGGCTGTCCGTCGCCACCATGCAGTCGGCGTGCAGCAGCGGCACCTCTTCCTGCGCATCCACCGTGACAATCTCTGCGATCGCCTCCAGGTTCATCAGGTGAATAATGCCGGTGCCTGGCGGGATCACGCGGAAGTTATCAAGGCTCTGCTCCGCCCAGCGAATAAAGCGGTAGCGCTCGGCGTTGCGGCGAAAGTCAAACTGCAGATTCTGCTCCAGCGCGTCGGCAGAGGCGTAGCTTTCCACAATAACGGAGTGATCGATGGTCAGCACCGCCGGGATATGCGGATTGATACGCTGCGGATCGCCGCCGAGTTCGGCGGTGAGATCGCGCATCGCGGCAAAGTCCGCCAGCGCAGGCAGGCAGGTGGTGTCGTGAAACATCAGGCGGTCGGGATAAAAGGCGACCTCTCCAGCCGCCTCTTCGCCCTGAAGCATACGCAGAAAATGGGGCAGCGCCTGCGGCGAGCGCAGCGCGACGTTCTCCAGCAGAATGCGCAGGCTGAACGGCAGGCGCTGTAGCCGATCGAGCGGCAGCAGCCGGGTCAGATCGAGAAACTGAAAGGGGCGGCCATCAATGACCAGCGTTGAGCGTTCCAGAGATAAGGGCGATGTCATACAAACCTTCCGTAGCCAGATGTTGTTATGGCTACGATCGGATGGCCGCAGTCACATGCTCCGCGAACGCTCTGGTGCCGCAGTTGCCGCCCAGATCCGGCGTGCGCGTTTCGGGATTTTCCAGCACTTCGTCGATAGCGCGGTTAATCTCCTGCGCCGCTTTCAGGAAGGTCGGCTGGTTATGGTTTTCCGCATACCACGCCAGCATCATCGCTGCTGACAGGATCATCGACACCGGGTTGGCCTTGTCCTGATTCTGGATATCCGGCGCAGAGCCGTGCTGCGCCTGCGCGCAGCAGTGGGTATCGCTGGCCATGATAGAGCCTGCCAGACCCAGGCTGCCTGACAGCTCGCTCGCCAGGTCGCTGAGGATATCGCCGTAGAAGTTAGTGGCGACCAGCACGTCGAAACGCTCCGGGTTACGCACCAGATGCGCGGTTGAGGCGTCGACCAGCAGATCGTCCAGCTCCACTTCCGGAAACGCTTTGGCGACGTCGCGCACCGCTTCCAGGAAGAGGCCGTCGGTCATATGGAAGCTGTTGGCTTTATGGATGGCGGTGACTTTTTTACGGCGCTGCATCGCCAGCTCAAACGCCTTGCGCGCGATGCGCTCAGAGCAGTGGCGGGTAATTTTACGCGTTGAAAGCGCCATGTCCGGGCTCGGCATCACTTCGCCCCAGCCGCGCGTCATGTTGCGATCGGGATAAAAGCCTTCGGTCGCCTCACGCATGATCACCAGATCCATGGTCTTGCCCTCTTTCATATTCGAGGTCAGGAACGGGCGGGTACGCGCCGGGCGCACGTTGGCGTAGAGGTCAAGGCCGATGCGGAAACCGGCGGAGACGTTGCGTCCGCCCTTTTCCGGCGCCGGATAGTCGGCGTGCGACTGGGTGCCGAGAATAATGCCGTCGTAGGTTTTCGCTTTTTCCAGCGACTCCTGACGCAGCGTGGTGCCGTGCAGCTCCAGGCTTTTAAAGCCGACATCTTCATAGTCAAACTCAAAACCCAGGCCATAGGCTTTGTCCAGCGCGTTCAGCACGGTTACCGCAGCTGAGGTGATTTCGGGACCGATGCCGTCACAAGGCAGAACCAGAATACGCATATATGCTCCACAAGAAGCTGGGTTTAGTTGCATTTTTATATCAATAAATGCAATGTCCCTGAAGTGATGACGGTCACATTTATCGCACAATAAAATCACTTACGCTCAGGGTTATCAGCAGGCAACAGCGTACACGATTTATTTATGTTTACGTGTTGGCGATCCTGGCGTGGGGCATTTGAAATGCCCACGGCCGTGATCCACGTTGCAAATAGCCATTGATCTTCTTTGCACATGTACATAATCAAAAGCAGTATGAGTTGCTTCGCCTGAGATAAAAGCAAAAGCAGCCCCCGAACCGCAGTCGCACCTGCACGGCTGCACCCGTCTGTTTATTGATGAGAAAAGAGGAGATCAGAATGCCTGAGATTGTGGTGTATGCGGTAGAAGGCCGCTCTACTGAGCAAAAAAAGACTTTGATGGTGAAAATCACCGACGCCGTGGTGGAGAGTTTCGGCGTGGAGCGCGATCGCGTGGTGGTGTCGATCGTTGAGACCAAAGCCAGCGATAAAGCGCGCGGCGGCGTGCTTTATAGCGAACGCGGCAAATAGTGCCTCCCGTTGCTTGATCTCTCTCTGTGCGGCTGTCAATTGCAGACTAATCAGGATATAAATGAAACGCTGTTTTAATTTCATATTTCCAGTCCAGATGACAGATGCAAGGAGAGACGATGTCAAAGAAAGCTGCCCTACTGCTGGCACCGGGCTTCGAAGAAGCGGAAGCCTTTATCACCCTCGATATCCTGAGCCGGCTGGGCGTCGTGGTAACCACCGTCACCTGCCATCCGCACAATCAGGTTATCAGCTATCACGGCGTGGTAACGCTGGCAGACCGTTTGCTGGAAGAGACCCAGCACGAGCTGTTTGATGCGGTTATTATTCCCGGCGGCCCGGAGGGTACAATGAATCTGGCCGCGAGCCCGGCGGTGAGTGCCTTTATCCGCCGCCACGACGAGGCGGAAAAGATCATTGCCCCCATCTGCTCTGCGGCGGCGCGCGTGCTGGCGGGCAACGGTCTGCTGAAAGGACGCCGCTATACCTGCTCGGGCGAACTCTGGATGCACTACGAGGATGGCGAGTATGTGATGGCGGACGTGGTGGAGGATGGCAATCTGCTCAGCGGCAGAGGGCTGGGCGTCGCGTTTGACTTCGCGCTGCAGCTGGCGCTGCGGCTGACCGGCAAGGCGGGCGCGGCGGATTTCCAGGCGGAGCATATCTACTATGACCGCTGGCGTAGCGATCGCCTGGGCAACTAATAGCGGGCCAGCATGGCTGGCCCGTTTTAATATTACACGCTCGGGAAGGTAATATTGTTGCCCGGCGCCTCACGATGCAGATGGATAAAGTTCAGGTGACGCTCGTACTGATCGAGAATGTCGATAATCACCTGATCTTTGCTGTAGTCCATCAGGTCGTTGCCCTGACTCCCCTCCAGCAGAAAGGTTTCCAGCCGATAGTAGGTTGATTTGCCGCTGCGCGCGCGGTAGGTAAAGCCCGGCACGGAATACTGCTGCGGCCACACCTGATAGACGAAATCCTGCTCTTCGCCCAGGTTGACGCGCAGGTCGATGTAGCCCAACGCGCTCTCTTCCGCCTCCAGTCGCTCCAGGGTCACGCGGCCGCCGCGCAGCTCCAGCTCTTTCGCCACTTCCTGCATCGCCGGAAAGATCACGCTCTCCATCATCTGCTGGGTATAGCGCGAGCCAGGGTAGTTCATCAGCCGCGACAGACGTTTTTTCCAGCTCAGCCTGTCGTTGCTGGTCGCCAGATAGGGCGCGGTATCGCGGCTGGCGCTGGCGCGACGGTAATCTTCTACCTTCAGGGATTTGTAGAGTCCCGCCATCACGAAGAAGATCACGAAGCTGAACGGCAGACCCATTATCACCGTGGTGTTTTGCAGCGCGGAGATGCCGTTGGTCATGAGCATACTCAGCGTCAGCACGCCGATCGCCACCGACCAGAAGATGCGCAGCCAGTTTGGCGCGTCGCTGTTAATGTCCTTCAGCTTCGACGTGAAGTTGCCCAGCACCAGCGAGCCGGAATCCGCCGACGTCACGTAGAACAGCATACCGGTAATGGTCGCCACTGAAGCGCTCAGCTTAAAGGCGGGATACTGCTCCAGCAGAAGATAGAAGCCGCGTTCCGCATGCGCCATCACTTCCTGCGCAAAACCGGTGTTGCCGTGAATAATCTCGTAAAGCGCGGCGTTGCCGAACACCGACAGCCAGAGCAGCGTGAAGGTAAAGGGAATAATCAGCGTACCCAGCACGAACTCGCGAATGGTGCGGCCGCGCGAAATACGCGCCAGGAACAAACCGACGAACGGCGACCAGGCGACCCACCAGGCCCAGAAAAAGAGCGTCCAGCTGTTCATCCACTGCGTGGGACGATCGAAGGCGAAGGTATTGAGCGTCATGCCCATGAAGCGGTTGATATAGTCGCCGACGTTAAGCACCAGCGCGTTGAGCAGGAAATCGGTTTTGCCGAAAAAGAGCACGAACAGGATGAGGCCGAGCGCCAGCGCCACGTTCAGCTCGGAAAGAATACGAATACCTTTGTCGACGCCGGAGGTCACCGAAATCGTGGCGATAACCACCGAGAGCACGATCAGCGCGGTCTGCGCCGCCAGCCCTTCTGGAATGTCGAACAGTACGTTCAGCCCGTAGTTCAGCTGCACGACGCCGATGCCGAGCGAGGTGGCGATGCCGAAAATGGTGCCGACCACCGCCGCAATATCGACGGTATGGCCGATGGGACCGTTAATGCGTTTGCCAAAGATGGGATAGAGCGCCGAGCGGATGGTCAGCGGCAGGTTGTAGCGATAGCTGAAGTAGCCCAGCGCGATGCCCATCAGCGCATACATCGACCAGCCGGTCAGACCGTAATGGAACAGCGTCCAGACCATCGCCTGCCGCGCCGCTTCCAGCGTCTGTCCCCCGCCTTCCGGCGGCTGCATATATTGCGTGACCGGCTCCGCCACCGAGAAAAACATCAGGTCGATGCCGATACCGGCGGCGAACAGCATTGCCGACCAGCTCAGCAGGCTAAACTCCGGCTTGGACTGCTCTGGTCCGAGTTTAATCGCGCCAAAGCGCGAACAGGCCATAAACAGCACAAATACGATGTAAAGCGTCGCGGCCAGCATGTAATACCAGCCGAACGTAGACGATACCCAGTTCACTGCCGCCTGAATCCATGCCGCGGCCTGCTCGCTGTAGAGTATCGTCACCAGTGAAAATGTCAGAATCAGTCCGGCCGAGGCGTAGAACACCACGGGATTGATTCTGTCCTTTTCACTTGCAGGTGGATTAATCATCAGTTACCTCTGGTTTATAATAAATTCAACAGGTTATATTGTCCTCCGCGTGCGAACGCGTCTCCTTTATTTTTCTCCTCCTGACCGTTAAGCGTAGCGGTAAAGCGATGCGTTTTACGCTGCGCTTTGCAACAATCCAGGCACAGTATCCTAACAACTTTCTTTTTTATATTGAACGTTCAATCAATAAAAGTTCTAATAGTGGACTTGTTTAGCGGCGGAGCACTTGTCATGCCAAAGGTAGGAATGCAGCCGATACGACGTCGGCAGCTGATTGATGCCACTCTGGAAACCATTAACGAAGTCGGGATCAACGACGCCACCATCGCGCAGATTGCGCGGCGCGCGGGCGTTTCGACCGGCATCATCAGCCACTACTTCAAAGACAAGAACGGCCTGCTGGAAGCCACCATGCGCGACATTACGCGGCAGCTGCGCGACGCGGTGGCAGTCAGGCTCCGGCCGCTGGCCGGCGCCAGCACCGAAGCGCGCCTCTGCGCCATCGTCGAAGGCAACTTCGACGAAAGCCAGCTGCATAAGGCGGCGATGAAGGCGTGGCTCGACTTCTGGTCGAGCAGCATGCATCAGCCTCAGCTCAACCGGCTGGAGCGTGTCAGCAGCCGCCGCCTCTTCTCGTCGCTGGCCGCAGAATTCCGCCGCGAGCTGCCGCGCGACGCGGCGCGCATCGCCGCTTACGGGCTGGCGGCGCTGATCGACGGCCTCTGGCTGCGCGCGGCGCTGGGCGGCAAGCCCTTTGATTTTCAGCTGGCTCGCTCGCTGACGACCCAGTTCATTCGCCAGCAGTTAGCTGGCAACACCCATCCCTGATAAAGGAGGAACCATGTCCCGATTCGCAGAGCAGCACCTCTATATTGATGGCGCTTACGTCCCGGCAGCGGCTGGCGACACCTTTGACACCATCAATCCCGCCAACGGCGAAGTGCTGGCGAAGGTGCATGAGGCTGGCCGCGACGACGTCGACCGCGCCGTTGCCGCCGCACGCAAAGGCCAGAAGGTCTGGGCGGCGATGACCGCGATGCAGCGTTCGCGCATTCTGCGCCGCGCGGTGGATATCCTGCGCGAGCGCAACGACGAACTGGCCGCGCTGGAAACCCTGGATACCGGCAAGCCGCTGAGCGAAACCGCCAGCGTGGATATCGTTACCGGCGCGGACGTGCTGGAGTACTACGCGGGCCTGATCCCGTCGCTGGAGGGCCAGCAGATCCCGCTGCGCGATACCTCTTTCGTCTATACGCGTCGCGAACCGCTCGGCGTGGTGGCGGGTATCGGCGCGTGGAACTATCCGATTCAGATCGCCCTGTGGAAATCCGCGCCGGCGCTGGCGGCCGGCAACGCGATGATCTTTAAGCCGAGCGAAGTGACCCCGCTCACCGCCCTGAAGCTGGCGGAAATCTACAGCGAAGCAGGCGTGCCGGACGGCGTGTTCAACGTGCTGCCAGGCAGCGGCGCGGTGACCGGTCAGCTGCTCACCGAGCATCCGGGCATCGATAAAGTCTCTTTTACCGGTGGCGTCGCCAGCGGCAAAAAAGTGATGGCTAACGCAGCGGGCTCGACCCTGAAAGAGGTCACCATGGAGCTGGGCGGCAAGTCGCCGCTGATTGTCTTTGACGATGCCGATCTCGATCTCGCTGCCGATATCGCCATGATGGCCAATTTCTACAGCTCAGGTCAGGTTTGCACCAACGGCACGCGCGTCTTTGTTCCCGCCAGCCTGAAAGCCGCGTTTGAAGAGAAAATTTCGGCGCGCGTCGCCCGCATTCGCGCTGGCGACCTGAACGATCCCGCGACGAACTTCGGCCCGCTGGTGAGCTTCGGCCACCGCGACAACGTGATGCGCTACATCGAGCGCGGCGTTGCAGAAGGCGCGCGCCTGCTGTGCGGCGGCAAGCGGATGACAGGCGCAGGCTTCGACGACGGCGCCTGGGTCGAGCCTACCGTCTTTACCGACTGCAGCGATGAGATGACCATCGTGCGCGAAGAGATCTTCGGGCCGGTGATGTCGATTTTGACCTATCAGAGCGAAGAAGAAGTAGTGCGTCGCGCTAACGCCACCGAGTACGGCCTGGCGGCGGGTCTGGTCACCCAGGATCTCAATTGCGCGCATCGCGTTATTCACCAGATTGAAGCGGGTATCTGCTGGATCAATACCTGGGGCGAATCTGCCGCAGAGATGCCGGTCGGCGGCTACAAGCACTCCGGCGTCGGCCGGGAGAACGGCCTGATGACCCTGCAGAATTACACCCAGGTGAAATCCGTGCAGGTCGAGCTGGACCGTTTTCAGTCTGTGTTTTGATTAATGAAGAAACCTGAGGAGCGACTAATGGAATTTGATTACATCATTATCGGAGCCGGATCCGCAGGGAACGTTTTGGCTGCCCGACTGACCGAAGATAGCGACGTCAACGTTCTGCTGCTGGAAGCGGGCGGCCCAGATTACCGTATGGATTTTCGCACGCAGATGCCTGCGGCGCTCGCCTTTCCTTTGCAGGGAAAACGCTATAACTGGGCTTACGAGACCGAGCCGGAGCCGCATATGAACAATCGCCGCATGGAGTGCGGACGCGGCAAAGGGCTGGGCGGCTCATCGCTGATCAACGGCATGTGCTACATCCGCGCCAACGCGATGGATCTTGACGGCTGGGCGGAAGCGCCGGGGCTGGAGTCATGGCGCTATCACAACTGTCTGCCCTACTACCGCAAAGCGGAAACGCGCGATATCGGGCCGAATGATTATCACGGCGGCGACGGTCCGGTCTGCGTGGCGACGCCGAAAGCAGGCAACAATCCGCTGTTTGCCGCGATGATCGACGCGGGCGTCGAGGCGGGCTATCCGCGCACCGAGGATCTCAACGGTTATCAGCAGGAGGGCTTCGGCCCGATGGATCGTACCGTGACGCCGCAGGGGCGCCGCTCCAGCACCGCGCGCGGCTACCTCGATCAGGCGAAAAATCGACCGAACCTGAAAATCGTTAAGCATGCGACCACCGATCGCATCCTGTTCGACGGCAAGCGCGCCGTCGGCGTGCAGTATCTGCTGGGCGCGAGCAATACCTCGCACAAGGTGCATGCGCGGCGCGAGGTGCTGCTCTGCGCGGGCGCCATCGCCTCGCCGCAGATTTTGCAGCGCTCCGGCGTCGGCGCCGCCAGCCTGCTGAAGTCGTTCGATATTCCCGTGGTGCACGATCTGCCGGGCGTCGGCGAGAACCTTCAGGACCACCTGGAGATGTATCTGCAGTACGAGTGCAAAGAGCCGGTGTCGCTCTACCCTGCGCTGAAGTGGTGGAACCAGCCGAAAATCGGCGCGGAGTGGATGTTCAACGGCACCGGCATCGGCGCCAGCAACCACTTCGAAGCGGGCGGCTTTATCCGCAGCCGCGAAGAGTTCGCCTGGCCGAATATTCAGTATCACTTCCTGCCGGTGGCGATTAACTACAACGGGTCGAACGCGGTCAATGCGCACGGCTTCCAGTGTCATGTCGGCTCAATGCGTTCGCCGAGCCGCGGCCATGTGCGCATTAAGTCGCGCGATCCGCGCCGCCATCCGGCGATCCTGTTCAACTATATGGCGAGCGAGCAGGACTGGCATGAGTTCCGCGACGCGATACGCATCACGCGCCAGATTATCAACCAGCCGGCGCTGGACAAGTTCCGCGGACGCGAAATCAGTCCCGGCGTAGAGTGCGAGACCGACGAGCAGCTGGATGAGTTCGTGCGCAACCACGCGGAGACGGCCTACCATCCTTGCGGCACCTGCAAAATGGGCAGCGATGAGATGGCGGTGGTGGATGGCGAAGGCCGGGTGCACGGCATGCAGGGGCTGCGCGTCGTCGATGCGTCGATTATGCCGCTGATCATCACCGGCAACCTGAATGCGACCACCATTATGATCGGCGAAAAAATCGCCGATAACATTCGCGGCCGCCAGCCGCTTCCCGCCTCGACGGCAAGCTACTTTGTCGCTGGCGGGACGCCGGTGCGCGGCGAACCGCGACGTGCGTGAGTATAAATAAGAGAGGGAACTCAGCCGCTGGAGCTTTCCAGCGGTTTTTTCTTGCCGCGATTACTTAATAACGAGTTCGCATTTTTTACCTATGGTCCCCGCCATCGCGACTAGCGCGTCTAAGGTAAATTTTTCCGTTTTCTGATTAACCACATCCGATACGCGCGGACGGGTAACCTGCATGATTTTAGCGGCCTGAACCTGTTTCAGGCCCGCCTCCTCAATCCATGCGGTAATTTCATGCATGACTTGTTTTTTCATTGCGGTGAGCTGCTGAATCTCTTCATCAGACGCTTTTAAAAGCTGGGCCGCAGTACTTTCATCAAAGCCCAGATCGGCGAAGATATTATCGGTGCCGCGCGTAATATGACGCGAAGCAACATCAGTTTTATCAGTCACGTTTTTTCCTCCGCTCGTTAACCACTTCACGGTAACGATCTTTGATAATTTTTACGTCTTCACGGCGGGTTCGCTGCGTTTTTTTCACAAAGCTATGTAGAACGTAGATAAACTCTTCGAACCTGGCGATATAGACCACCCGATAAGCGTTTTTTTCCTGGTCGAGCCTAATTTCCGTCACGCCAGCTCCCCAGTCGTGTACGGGCTTAAAATCTGCAGGTTCTTCGCCAAACTGCACTTTACGTAGTTCTCTGCCCGCTGTAGCGCGCGCCTCGGCCGGAAAGGTCAGCAAGTCGTCTCTTGATGAACCGCGCCAGTCGATATCTTTTGGTTTCTTTCTCTGACGTGCCAGCGAGTAGCGATCCTCCTCTGCGCAAGACACACACTCTCTATCCGGCTTCCTTTTTCTGGCGCACATTATCCGCTCTCCCTGTCGCATAATGTATACGATTTTATACAAAAACAGAGGCGGTGCAAAGTTTAACCGTTACATCATCTGCGGCTCGCGGATGGCATTGCCTTTGTCGAAGCGCGCCAGACGGTACGGCGCGATATCGGTAAAGAGCTGACGATTTGTCATCAGCTGCGCGCAGAGCAGACCCGCGCCAGGGCCGATGCCGAAACCATGCCCGCTAAAGCCTGAGGCGATAAACAGACCGGGCACGCGCGGTATCTCGTCGATAACCGGCACCAGATCCGGCGTGGTATCAATCCAGCCACCCCATGCGTGATCGATTTTAATTCCTTCCAGCGCAGGAAACGCCCTCACCAGAATACCCAGCGCTTCATTAAGAATTTGCCGATCGGGCTCAGGATCCAGTACGCGAATCTTCTCGAACGGCGACACCGCGTCATTCGACCAGCGCCCCGCCGCCTCCGGCCCGTTAAAAAAAGAGCCGTTCAGCCGGAGCTTGAGCTTTTTGGCGATCTTGCTGCGGTACATAGGGTAGAACTTCGTCGCATAGCGGATATTCTGCGGCGCAAGATCGAGCTGGCCGCGGCCGGGGATCGCCACGGTGTAGCTGCCGTCCAGCCGACGGCGGATACAGAGTTCCGGCATGCTCAGACAGCCCTGAATCACCTCTGGCGCTGCCGTGGTTTTAAACGCGGTGCCGAGAATATTGGCGCTGGGCAGGTCGATACCGTACTGCTTGCAGAAGCGCGAGCTCCATGCGCCGCCGCAGCAGATCACCTGGCTGGCGCGCACGCGGCCGCGTTCGGTCCAGACGCCGGAGACGCGGCCCGCGCTAATATCCAGACCGCGCACCGCGCAGCGTTGATGAATGGATGCGCCCAGCTTTTGCGCGCCGACGGCGATAGCGGGCGAAGCGAGCGAGGGCTCGGCGCGCCCGTCGGTCGGCGACCAGACGCCGCCGGCCCAGCGCGCCTGATCTCCCAGCCGCTCATGCACCTCTTTCGGCGACAGCAGGTGGCTGACGAAACCGATCTGCTGCGCCTGCTTGCCCCACTTTTCCCAGCGCGCCACGTCCGCTTCGTTCTGCGAGCCGTAGAGGATGCCGCTACGGCGAAAGCCGAGATCCAGGCCGATTTCGCCGCCCAGCTCTTCCCAGCGCTGCAGACTGCGCATCGCCAGCGGCAGTTCATAGAGGTCGCGGTTCTGCTGCCGTACCCAGCCCCAGTTGCGCCCGGACTGCTCGCCGCCGATCACGCCTTTCTCGAACAGCGCCACCGCAACGCCCTGCTTCGCCAGTTCGTAGGCGACGGAGGTACCGATAATACCGCCGCCGATCACCACCACATCAACCTGCTCGGGAAAGGCCGGGCTGTCTGTGACAGCATTGATTTTTATGCGCATAGAGAAACCTTTTAAGTTCAGGGCATTCAGAGATGCTTTTCAGGCGGGATATGCATGATCCACAACACTCTGGCATCGCTCTCGGTATGGTTGAAAATGTTGTGCGGCAGATGGCTCTTAAACTGAAAGCTGTCGCCGGTCATCAGGCGCGCGGTATCGCCATTGATCTCCAGCGTCAGTTCGCCTTCAACCACCAGCCCCGCCTTTTCGCCCTGACCGATCAGCATTTCGTCGGAGCGGACGCCTGGGGGGATGTCGATGACCATGAACTGCATATCGTGGTCGCCCGACGGCGACAGCATCTCTTTGGCGATGCCGCGCTTGCCGACGTTGAAGCGCGGCCGCTCCGCGCTGCGGCGAACGTAATGCTCTGCGCCGCGCAGCGAGGCGGCGCTCTCCTCCAGAAACGCCGTCAGCGGCACTTTCAGCACCAGCCGCAGCTGTTCCAGCACCCGTACGGTGGGATTGGTCAGGTTGCGTTCAATCTGGCTGATAGCGCCGGCGGAAACGTTCGCCAGCAGCGCCAGCTCGGTAATGGTCAGATTGCGCGCCTTGCGCAGGCTTTTCAGCCGCGAGCCGATATCCGTTTCAGCGGCGCCGGGTTCCGCCTTGTGTTGCGATGCGTTTTTCATCTCATGCTCTTGTTTGCCGTCGCGCCTGTTTGCCGACCTGGGTTAAATCAAGGCATGCCCCATTTATCTTTGATGGTCTGAAGCGTGCCGTCCTGTTTCATGGCGGTCAGAGCGCTGTCGATCTCCGCCAGCAGCTTGTCGTTGCCTTTTTCACGCCGAAGGCCATGGGCGAAACATGTTCCGGCTTATAGCCCTCTACAACGTGCATGCCTTTCAGCCCACCCGCTTTGGCCTGCGCTTTCAGGATGGGATAGTCGTTCATGCCCGCCGCGATGCGGCTCAGCGAAAGATCGCGCGTCATGTCCGCCGGGCTGTCATAGACCTTCACCTCTTTGGCGATGCCGCTCTGCATCAGGCTTTGCGTGTAGTCGGTGCCCGCCATGGTGCCCACCACGTCGCCTTTTAAATCCTGCCAGGATCCATATTTTTTAGCGTTGTCATCGCGCACCACCAGCCCTGCGCCGAAGGCGGTGACCGGCTGCGAGAAACCGATTCGCTTCGCGCGTTCCGGCGTCGGCGTCATGCCGGCGACGATCATATCGATTTTTCCGGCAATAACCGACTGAATCAGCGTTGAAAAAGGTACGGCGGTGAAGCTGACCTCGAGATGTTGACGCCGGGCCACTTCCGCCGCGACGTCCGGCATAAAGCCTTCGATTTTTCCACTCTGGGTATTCAGGAAGGTGGTGGGCGCGCTGGAGGGCGGCGACCCCGCCGTTAACGCGGCGGCCTGGGCGTTAACGCTGACCATGGCGGCAAGGCTCAGGGCTATAGAGATATTCAGCAGGCTTATTTTACGGGCGACAGACATAACTCACTCCTGGTTCAGTAGCGAAAGGGCGAACGTCTTTTTCACTATAATGAAATTTATGCTGCCGCTGTCAACGTTTTATTTTGCGAAAACGCCGCACCTCACACATTGCCGAAAAAGCCATTGATTTAATCAATTTGCCTATCTATAGCTGTTTCTTATCGCGGTAATAACAATTCGCTATCTTGCGAGAACCGGTATTTATTGACAGCGCGTGGCGGGTAAAGATATTCATTATAATGAATTGTCGTTGCCCCAAAACCCGTTACGCAGCACGTTCAGGAGCCTAAGATGGACTGGAGCAGCATTCATACGTATCTGCCCTTTTTGCTAAAAGGGGCTGAAATGACGATCTCCATCACGCTATTGTCGCTGGTGATTAGCACGCCGCTGGGATTAATATTTGCCGCCGCAAAGATGTGCCCGTGGAAAATTATTTCCTGGCCGGTGGCGATGGTGATTAATATTACCCGCGGCCTGCCGACGATTGTGGTGCTGTTTTATATTTACTTTGTTTTTCCCGATATTGGCATCACCCTGACCTCTTTTCAGGCCAGCGTCATCGGCATCGCTTTTTGCTTTTCCACCTATATCGCTGAGATATTTCGCGCGGGCATCGAGTCGGTCGATCGCGGTCAGTTTGAAGCGGCGCGCTCAATGGGCATGGGCTTTGCCAAAGCGATGCGCCGCGTGATCCTGCCGCAGGCGTTTCACGTCGCGCTGCCGCCCTATAGCAATACGCTGGTGATGATGCTGAAAGATTCCGCCCTCGCCTCCACCATCGCTGTTACGGAAATGACCCGACAAGGTCAGCTGATCGCCGCATCGACCTTTGACAACACCACGGTTTATACGCTGGTGGCGGTACTCTATCTGCTGCTGTGCATGCCGCTGATGGCGCTGACCAAACGGCTGGAAAAACGCCAGATTAAAGGAGCCTGAGATGATCGAAATTGACGAAGTCCACAAAAAATTCGGCCGCGTCGAGGTATTGAAAGGCGTCAGTTTTTCCGTGAACGCTGGCGAGGTGGTCTGCCTGATCGGCCCGTCCGGCTCTGGCAAATCGACCATTTTGCGCTGCATCAACGGGCTGGAAAGCTATGAAGGCGGCGAGATCCGCGTGCTGGATCGGCGAGTCGATAACCGCCATAAGAGCATTAACGATTTGCGTCGCCAGATCGGCATGGTGTTTCAGCGCTTCAACCTTTTCCCGCACCGCAGCGTGCTGGAAAACGTCATGGAAGGCCCTGTTCACGTCAACGGCGAGTCGCGCGCTCAGGCGGAGAAGCGCGCCAAATCCCTGCTGGCGCTGGTAGGGCTGGCGGACAAGATCAACGCCTGGCCGGGGCAGCTCTCCGGCGGTCAGCAGCAGCGGGTAGCCATTGCGCGCACGCTGGCGCTGCAGCCGAAAGCGATACTCTTCGACGAGCCGACATCCGCGCTCGACCCCGAACTGGTCGGCGAGGTATTGCAGGTGATGCGTAACCTGGCGCAGGAAGGCATGACGATGATTGTCGTCACGCATGAGATGCAGTTCGCCCGCGAAGTGGCCGATCGCGTCTGCTTTCTGCACAGCGGGCAGATTGTCGAACAGGGACCGGCGCAGCAAATTCTGTTGCAGCCTCAGGAAGCGCGCACTCAGGACTTCCTGCGTCGCGTTCTCGGCAGCAGCGACAGCCATTTTTGTCGCCAGTGTCAGGCGGCCGTTTAAAGGCTGCCCCTCTGCGCGCGGCTGGCGCTAAACCGCAATGGAGGACGCAGCGCCGGCGCGGCGCAGGTGCCTGTGCGCAGGACCTCTGTTCTCATAAAGTTATACAGCTTTTATTCCCTCCACTGATCCGCCGCTTTGCCGCTTGGCTTTTTTGTTTTGCTTCAGATACTTGTGAGAAAACCAGGCAGGGTTATACTCTGATCAACAGTGATTGCTCACTGAAACTAATAATCTCTACCCCCTTTTCTCTGCGTGCGGGATAACGCTTTTACTGCGGCCAGGCCTGGCCGGTCGCGCACCGTCTTCTTTTCCGGACACGGAATTCACGACAGCAACGTTGTTCTCTATCGCTTTTCCAACCTGATTGCTATGCCGGGGAGCATTCCGCGCGCGCAATAGCATAGGCCCCCTTTTTCATCCTGATTTTACAGGAGGAGACGATGTTGCCTTTTTCTAGCTTCTGGCAGGCCGGGTACGAAGGCGCCGACCATATCAATACGGCAGGCCAGCGCCTGGTGATGGATGCGTTGACGGGTCATCAAACGCGCTTTCGCAACGACTATCTCGCTCTACAGCATTTTGGCATCCGCACCGTGCGCGAGAGCATCGGCTGGCGCCAGGCGGAAGAGGATCCGGAACGGACGTTCGCCACGCTGCAGGGTAAAATGCAGGCGGCGCAGGAGCTGGGTATTCAGATTAACTGGACCTTCTGCCACTACGGCTGGCCCGACGACGTCGATCTTTTTTCAGACAATTTTGTCCCACGTTTTGCCGCTTTTTGCCAGCGCGTCGCCGCTTTCCTCGCCCCCTGGTATCATCGCGCGCCGATCTATTCGCCGATGAATGAGATCTCCTTTCTTAGCTGGGGCCTGTCGGTCGGACTGTTCGGCAACCACCGCGAGGCGGCTCCCGACGATATCAAGCGCCAGCTGGTGCGCGCGACCCTGGCGGGCTGCGACGCCATCTGGCTGGCCGATCCCCGGGCGCGCTTTCTTCATTGCGATCCCCTCATTCATCTGGTTCCCGATGAAGAGAGCGAAGCCTGTTATCAGCTCACCGCGGAGCTGAACGCCGCGCAGTTTCAGGCCTGGGATATGCTGGCCGGCGCGCGCGCGCCGGAACTGGGCGGCGCGCCGCGCTATCTCGATATCATCGGCGCCAACTACTATCACGCCAATCAATGGGAGGCTAACTCCAATCAGCGGCTGGCGTGGCATCTGGGCGACGGACGACGAAAGCCGCTGCATAAGCTGCTGCTGAATTTAGCGCAGCGCTATCAGCGTCCGATACTGCTGGCGGAAACCAGCCATGTCGGCAGCGGACGTCCCGCGTGGATGAGCTATATCACCGCGCAGATTGCGCAGGCGCAGCTGGACGGCTGCGAGATCCTGGGCGTCTGCATTTACCCCATTATAGAAAGCCCTCTCTGGGAAGATCCTCATCACTGGCCGCGCAGCGGCCTGTGGGATGTCGCCCCTGATTTTACGCGTCAGCTACACCAGCCTACCGCCGCAGCGTTGCGGCAATCACAACGTTCGCTGCACCGGTTTCACGCGCTTTTGTCTCCGGCCGGCGAGCCACAGGAGTCCTCTATGAAACAGTCTGTTTTGGTGGTATTTAGTCATCTTCGCTGGGGTTTCGTCTTTCAACGGCCACAGCATTTACTGTCGCGTCTTGCCCAGCACCATCGCGTGCTGTTCATTGAGGAGCCGGTTTACCAGCCCGGCGAGGCGGGATTGCGACAGCAGTCGCCCGCGCCTAACGTCACCGTTATCGAGCCGCACACCGACGTCGCGGCGCCGGGCTTCCATGACAGCCAGATCGCCGTGCTGCAGCCCCTGCTCGCCACGCTGCTGGATAGCGATGAGCAGCCGCTGGTGTGGTTCTATACGCCGATGGCGCTGCCGCTGCTGGTCTACTTCAATCCCAGCGCCATTATTTATGACTGCATGGATGAGCTTTCCGCCTTCCAGATGGCGCCGCGCCAGCTGCAGCAGCGCGAGTCTGCGCTGCTGAGCCGCGCCGACGTGGTTTTTACCGGCGGCACCAGCCTGTATGAAGCGAAAAAGCATCGCCACCAGAACGTGCACTGTTTTGCCAGCAGCGTCGACGCCGCGCATTTCGAGCAGGCGCTCGATCGCAGCAACGGCCACCCGCTGCAGGAAAATCTGCCTGGCCCGATACTGGGCTACTACGGCGTGATTGACGAGCGTATGGACATCGCGCTGGTCGCCGCCCTCGCCGACGCGCATCCCGACTGGCACATCGCTATGGTCGGTCCGGTAGTGAAAATTGATCCGCTCAGCCTGCCGCAGCGGCCCAATCTGCACTGGTTCGGCCAGCAGCCCTATGAAGCGCTGCCTCATTTTCTGGCCGGATGGGACGTCTGTCTGATGCCGTTCGCGCTGAACGCCTCAACGCGTTTTATCAGCCCGACCAAAGTGCTGGAGTATATGGCGGCGCAGCTGCCGATCGTCAGCACCGCCGTGCCGGATGTAGTGCGCCACTATAGCGACGTGGTGAGCATCGCCGATACGCCGCAGGGCTTTATTCTCGCCTGCGAAACTGCACTTGGGCTGAGCGAAGAGGCGCGGCGTCAGCAGGCGGCGCAGATGGCGGCGATCATCGCCGAAACCTCATGGGATCGCACCGCTGAACAGATGCAGGCGCAGATCGTCAGGCTGCGCGATAACGTCGTGCAGCGGGTTGCCGCGGCGCAAGCGCCAGAAACCACCGACGGCGTGCGTGCGGTAACGCTGCGCCCGGTGGAGTGTCTGATCCTTGGCGCCGGGCCGACCGGCCTGAGCGCGGGCTACCACTACGGCGAAGGCGCGGTGGTGCTGGAGAAAAACGAGACGCCTGGCGGCTGGTGCCGCTCTATCGCAGATAAGGGATTTACCTTCGATTATGCGGGCCACATTATGTTCTCCAACGATCCCTACGTGCTTCAGCTTTACGACAAACTGCTGGGCGATAACCTGCACTGGCAAAACCGCGAAGCCTGGGTTTACAGCCATGACGTCTTTACCCGTTATCCTTTTCAGTCGGCGCTGCATGGGCTGCCGGCAGAGGTGATTGGCGAATGCGTACTGGGCGCGATCGAGGCGCGTTACGGTGTCACTGGCGCGCAGGAGGCGGCGCCGCTTAGCGCGGTGCGGTCGGCGGCTAACACTGACTGTCGCGACTGCTGCGCCGACGGCGTGCTGGGCGCCGAGGCGACGGAGCCTGCTGGCGCAGATGCGGCAGAAGAAGATTTTGAAAACTTTATCTTCCGCACCTGGGGTCGCGGCATCGCCCATCACTTTGCCGTTCCCTACAACCGAAAACTGTGGAAAACTCCGCTTGCCGACATGGAAACCTCCTGGCTCGGCGGGCGCGTTCCGCTGCCCGATCTTCAGCAGATCATCTCTGGCGCGCTGGCGCCGCTGGATAAACCTGTCGGCCCTAACGCCCGCTTCGGCTACCCTAAGCGTGGCGGTTTTCAGGCGCTGATGAATGGCTTCCTGCCGCATCTTAACTGCGCGCTGGAAACGGATTCGGAGATCGCCGACATCCAGCCGCAAAACCGCAGCGTAATTCTTAAGGATGGTCGTCATTACCACTACGATCAGATGATCAGCACCCTGCCGCTGCCCGAGCTGGTGCGCCTGATGGGCAATCGCGCGCCGCAGGCGGTGCAGCAAGCTGCCTCGCTGCTGCGTCACGTGTCGGTGCGCTGCGTTAACCTCGGCATCGGCCGCGCCAACCTTAGCGACAAGCACTGGATCTACTATCCTGGCGATACGCTATTCCACCGCATTTTCCTGCAGGGCAACGCCAGCCCGGAATGCAACCCGCCGGGCGGTTTTGGTCTGACCTGCGAAATCACCTATCGCGCCGATCAACCGCTGCCGTATGAAGGCGACGCGCTGATCCAGCGATGCATCGATGACTGTATTCGCGTCGGCATTATTCGCGAGGATGACGTTATCGTCACCGCCAATGAGGTAGATATGCCCTATGCCTACGTGGTTTACGATCATCAGCGCAAAGCCAACGTGGCGCTGATCCGTAACTGGCTGGCGGCGCAGGGCATTCATCTTTCCGGACGTTACAGCGAATGGGAGTACTACAATTCGGATCACGCCTTCCTGGCGGGCAAGCGCGCGGCCGAAACGGTGAAAGCGCTGCTCACTAACCGTAAGACAACGGCGTAACCAAAGCGGACGCCGGGCGCGTTGCGTCTGGCGTCCGCCATCGATCCCGGTAGAAAAAAGAATCCTCCCGATCGCTGGCTTTCTATAATGGGCATTATATAAAGCCAGATGCAGGCACATGGATGTTTTATAAACGGCAAAATGGCAGCGCTACGTAAATTTTGCAGCACTCTTCCCCTGCTTGACCGCCAGAATTCGCGTAGCGCGATCGATTTCAGCGATGTTTAAATTTTATACGAAATGCGCTTATTCTCTCGCCATTTAGCGGAAGTGAAGCCAATTGCCTCTCCGCGCAGCCCTAACGGTAAACTCTCACCTGCTGGCTTTATGCTATTTTTTTGCATTAAGCCGATGATCCGCCAGTAGTCGATTACACTTTCTGTTTCGAGGCAGTCATTACAAGGAAATGAGGTATTCATGAGTCAACTCTTTAGCGCAACGCATATTGGCAAGCTGGCACTGGAAAACCGCATTGTTATTGCGCCGATGTGTCAATATTCCGCCAGCGAAGGCAAGGCCACCGCATGGCATCGCATCCATCTTGGGCAGCTGGCGCTTTCCGGGGCGGGCCTGCTGATTATTGAGGCCACCGCGGTTGAGTCGATTGGCCGCATTACCCCGGGCGACCTTGGTCTGTGGGACGACGATACCGAAGCGGCTTTGCGCACGGTGCTGGAAGATATTCGTGCCTATTCGCCGATTCCGGTCGGCATTCAGCTGGGCCATGCGGGCCGCAAAGCTTCGTGCGCCGCGCCCTGGGAAGGCGGTCATCAGCTGACGCTTGAAGAAGGCGGCTGGGAAACGGTGGCGCCTTCAGCGGAAGGTTTCCATGAAGAGGATCGCCCGCCGCTGGAACTGAGTCGCGACGACCTCGCGCGTATTAAACAGAAGTTTGTCGAAAGCGCGAAACGCGCGGAGAAACTCAGCATCCAGCTTATTGAGCTGCACGCTGCGCATGGCTATTTGCTGCATCAGTTCCTGTCGCCGCTCAGCAACCACCGCAAAGATGAATATGGCGGTTCGCTGGAAAATCGCATGCGCTTCCCGCTGGAAATTTTCCACGCGGTGCGCGAGGCGGTCTCTGATGATATCGCGATCGGCGTGCGTATTTCCGCAACCGACTGGGTTGAGGGCGGCTGGGATAATGCGCAGTCCATTGAATTCAGTAAACAATTTGAGGCCGCAGGCGGCGATTACGTTCATGTATCGAGCGGCGGCCTTGCGCCTCAGCAGTCGATTACGGTGGGACCGGGCTACCAGCTGCCGTTTGCGCGCGATATTCGCAAAGAGGTGAATATTCCGGTTATCGCCGTCGGCCTGATTACCGAGCCGAAACATGCCGAAGCGGTGCTGCAGGAAGGCACCGCCGATCTGGTGGCACTGGCGCGCGGCGTGCTCTACGATCCGCGCTGGCCGTGGCATGCTGCCGCTGAACTGGGCGCGCAGGCGATTGCACCACCGCAGTATCTGCGTTCTGAACCGCACGGATTGAAAGGTACGTTAAAAGCTAACCGCTAACTCTCTCTGCCGGCTCTCTCTTCAGGGCCGGTTTCTTTCCCGTTTCTGTGACGCGCGACAGCAGCGCTTTTTCCGTCTTAAGGTTTCTCTAAGCTGTAAAATGTAAAACTCTACTCAGTTACTGAGGAGAGTAAAAATGAAATCTGCCCTGCTTTTTAAACGCGAAGAATATCTTGCTTTGCTGATCGCGTCTGCAAGCGTAATTAGCTATTTAGCTATCTGGTTCAGAACCTGAATAAAATGTGACGCTGTCACCTATAGGGCGCCGCTCTCTGTCGCGCCTTTGGTTGATGCCGTCATACACTTTCTTATTCGCTCGATATGGAGCGTTAGATAGACCAGCTCGTCCCTTTCCAGGTCGTAGTGATAATTTATTCGCAGGAAGTTTTCTATTTTTTTCGCACACCGCCATGCGGTGGCGTAATTACTTTTTATCGTATTACAGAGCGTGTCATCTTCACCAGATTCAGTTTTTCGCGCGTGCATCCGCAGGGCGAAAAACTTCAGATGGGTAATAAATCGCTGATAGCTTAGCGAGTCAGGGATATAGTTTATCTGGAGCTGTTGTTCTACCAGATCCAGTATCTCCTGCATCACTTGCGTCATTTGCATCACTTCCGGCATGGCGCTGTTAAGCTGCGCCGTGACCAAATGAAGGGCAAAAAAACCCGCCTCATCTTCCGGCAGTTGAATATTCAGACGACGGGCGATAATCGCACACGCCTCCTCGCCCATTGCATATTCGTGAGGATAGAGGCGACGGATTTCCCACAGCAGCGCATTTTTCAGGCTGAGTCCCTGCTTCTGGCGCTCAATAGCGTAATGGCAATGATCGGTCAGCGTCAGATAAATGCTTTCATGCAGTTCGCCCAGCTGTTCCGTCGCCCGCGCGATAATGCGATCGCAGGTAATCATCACCTCAAGCGGGATTTGTCGCAGGAGTTCACCCAGCCGACTGTTAAGCTCATCGCTTTGCAAACAGAAGACTTTTTCGATGCGCGCCTTATCCAGCGTCTCACCCGGCCGCTTTTTATACGCCAGGCCGCAGCCCATTACCACGACTTCTCGCTGCTGCGCATTTACCGCTATTACGGCGTTGTTGTTAAGTATTTTCGCTATTTTCATACCTTCCCCTAAATAAAGATTTTTATCTTATGTATTATTCTTATTTGCCTGGCTAAGATTCTTCTCTGTAACTCATACTTTATGGTAGCAGCGAAAAAGTTAAATTAAACCGTTTTTTCATAGCCTTGTTGTTAAGTGTGAAGTTACATCCATGATTGCGCTTTCTATTTTTATAATGCTCTCCATGTGAATAAAAAGTGAAAGTCAGGCAAGTAAGTGAGTTAAGTTTATCTTCACGTTAATAATTTCAGTATAATAAATGGCAGCTGGGTCTGTGCCGCCCTGCAGTAATTTCATTTTATTGAGCGATATCACAGTTAACTCTGGCGATGATGCTGGACTCTTTTACCATCGGCTGTTAATTTCTCTCTGTTTCGGGGTTGTTACTTCCAACAGGCAAAACCTGAGAGGCTTATCGCAGCATGGCTGTAATAAGTCTTCTCAGGTTTTTTTTT
>Ga0157358_1000101_pt1 | contig 31719 bp, 27 predicted proteins | sample AttcapACBM2_FD_111484 | JGI IMG/M metagenome (GOLD analysis project Ga0157358, IMG submission 111484) | Fungus gardens microbial communities from leaf cutter ant in Botucatu, State of São Paulo, Brazil - Atta capiguara ACBM2 | ecosystem: Host-associated > Fungi > Mycelium > Unclassified ... | reverse complement strand
GCGCAGCGTCCAGGCGATCGCCGAGGCGACGCCCGGATTATCAGCCAGCAGATAGCGGCTGCCCGCCAGCCGCTCGCGCAGCGCGCTGACGAAGCTCAGCGGCTGCTTCGAATCGCGCACCTTCTGCGGAATGGCGTACCCCACCAGCAGCGCCAGCGCCAGCGGACAGAGCGCCGCCAGCTGCCAGCGGTGGTCGCCCGGCCGCAGGCTCAGCCAGCCCGCGATACCCCAGCCGGCAAAGGCCGCCGCCGCCGCCGCCGCGCGCAGCGTCTCGTCGCGCGCGTAGAGCGGATGGCGCGCCACTCCCCAGGGCGCGAGAAACAGCACGACCGCCGCGGTGGCGATCAGGCCGAGCAGCAGATTGATCCCGCCGTTGATGCGGAACACCCTGCCGAGCCGCGCGCCGCCGCTGTGGGCGTAGCGCGCCATCAGCAACGCCAGCGGCGCGAAGCACGGCAGAATATAGGTTGGCAGCTTGCCTTTGGCGATGCTGAAAAACAGCAGCGGCAGCAGCACCCAGCTCAACAGATAGGCGGCGTCGGCATGCTTTCCGCGCTGCCGCCACGCTGCGGCCAGCGCGCCGGGCAGCAGCGCCAGCCAGGGCAGCGAGCCCGCCAGCACCACCGGCAGGTAGTACCAGAACGGCGCTTTGTGCTGGGCATCGGCGTCGGCAAAGCGCTGGATATGCTCCACCCAGAAGAAGTAGTGCCAGAAATCCCCCTCCTGCCGCGCGATCGCCAGCGCCCAGGGGGCGCTAATCACCACCGCCGTCGCGACGGTCAGCGTCCCCCAGCGCAGCAGTTCGCCGAAGCGACGCTGCCAGATGGCCCAGGGCGCGATCGCCAGCACCGGCACCGCCAGCGCCAGAAAGCCCTTGGTCATAAAACCCATGGCGCAGGCGACGCCGAGCAGCAGATAGCCGCACAGCCGCTGCCGCGTGCCGCTTGCCTGCGCCGCCAGCCAGTAGCTGCACATCGCCGCCACTAGCCACAGCAGCAGAATGGGATCGAGCACCGCATAGGTGCCAATGCCGTATACCAGCAGCGAGGTGAGAAAAATCACGCTGCCACTGAGCGCGATGGCGCGGCTGGCGAACATCCGCACGCCGAGCCAGTAGAGCAGCAGCGCGCTCAGCGCGGTGCTGAAAATGGCGCCCGCGCGCACGCCGAACAGGGTATGACCGAACAGCAGCTGGCCGATGTTGTTGACCCAGTAGCCGGCGATCGGTTTTTCAAAGTAGCGCAGGCCGAAAAAGTGCGGCACCACCCAGCTGCCGCCCGCCACCATTTCGCGGCTGATCTCGGCGTAACGGGTTTCATCCGGCTGCCACAGGCTGCGGAATTCAACTGGAATCAGGTAATAGAGGGCGAAAAGCGCCAGCAGCAGCGCCGTTTTCGTTCCCGCGCGCATCGGTGTCCACATAGAGAAGCGTCCTGTCTTGAGTTAACGCTGGCAGCCCAGCCAGCCTTCGCGCCCGGCGATCTCGCCGCGTACCACTTTGCCCTGCGGCAGCGTCGCGAGATCCTCAGGCAGCAGCTCGCTGAGCGGACAAAAGCGAATGCCCATCCGCTCCGCGCGCGTCAGCAGCTCGCGGAAGGCGGGCAGTCCCACGATGCCCTCAACCTCGGCATGAATGGTGTAGACGGGCGATCCGCTGGCGGCCGCTATCTGCTCAAGAATGTAGTCGTTGAACGCCGCCGCGCTCACCTGCTGGCCGACCACTTCATCCCAGGTAGGCAGGGTCACCGGGATTTGCACCGTCGCCGGGCGGCCGTCGGCCAGCAGCGGTATAAAAGGCCCGCTGCCGCGGCAGTCGCTGTTATAGCGGAAGCCGAATGCCTCTTTAGCGGCAATCACGCGCGTATCGGCGCGCCAGCCCGCCACGGCGGAGCAAGTGACAACGTCACCTGTTATTGCCTCCAGCGCCATTTTGCCGCGCGCGATCTGCTGATTCAGCTTTTCCTGCGGCCAGACGCCCGCCCAGGTTTGCCAGGCGAAGTGATCCCAGGCGTGCAGGCCGATTTCATGGTGCTCCGCCGCCGCGCGCAGGATGTCGGCCAGCCCGCGTCCGATATCCCGACCTGGCCAGGCGGTGCCGGCCAGCAGGATGTCCCAGCCGTAGAGCGACGCCGCGCGCGAACGCAGCATCTTCCACAGAAAGCGCGGCTTCATCAGTCGCCACAGGTGGCGTCCCATGTTGTCCGGCCCGACGCTGAAAAAGAAGCTCGCCTGCAGCTGATGCAGGCTGAACTGCTCCAGCAGCGCGGGCACGCCCAGCTTTGTGCCCCGCCAGGTGTCGACGTCGACGCGCAGCCCGACTTTCTTCATGGCTTCTCCTGCAGCTCGACGGTGCGCAGGAAGAAGTCGAGCGTGTTGTCGATGGTGGTGTCCATCTCCACCGTCGGCGTCCAGTTCAGCAGACGACGCGCGTTTTTGATCGAGGGCTTGCGGTGCTCGACGTCCTGATAGCCCTTGCCGTAGTAGCTGCTGCTTTCCACTTCGCGGAAACCGGCGAAGGGCGGAAAGCGGTCGCGCAGCGGATGGCGCTCGAAGCTCGCCAGCAGATGCTCCGCCAGCTCTTTGATGCTGGCCTCGTTGTCTGGATTGCCGATGTTGACGATCTGGCCGTCGCAGTTGCCGTTTTTGTTTTCAATAATGCGGAACAGCGCTTCGATGCCGTCGCGAATATCGGTAAAGCAGCGCTTCTGCGCCCCGCCGTCGATCAGCTTGATCGGCGAGCCCTCTACCAGGTTAAGGATCAGCTGAGTAATAGCGCGCGAGCTGCCGATACGGGCGGCGTTCAGGTTATCGAGGCGCGGCCCCATCCAGTTAAACGGACGGAACAGGGTAAAGCGCAGCCCCTCTTTTTCGCCGTAGGCCCAGATGACGCGGTCCAGCAGCTGTTTCGACACCGAGTAGATCCAGCGCTGCTTGTTGATCGGGCCGACCACCAGGTTGGAGTGATCCTCGTCGAAGTGGTTGTCGGTACACATGCCGTAGACTTCGGAGGTGGACGGGAAGATGATGCGCTTTTTGTACTTCACGCAGTCGCGGATAATCTTCAGGTTCTCTTCGAAGTCGAGCTCGAACACGCGCAGCGGGTTGCGGGTGTACTCAATCGGCGTGGCGATCGCCACCAGCGGTAGCACCACGTCGCACTTCTTGATGTGGTACTCAATCCATTCGGAGTGAATGCTGATATCGCCTTCGACAAAGTGGAAGCGCGGCTGGTCGAGGAAACGGCTGATGGCGTCAGAGCCGATATCGAGCCCGTAAACCTCGAAGTTGTCATCCTGCAGCAGACGTTCGGTCAGGTGGTTGCCGATAAAGCCGTTAACGCCGAGGATCAACACGCGGGTGCGACGCTTTACCGCGGCAACCGGCTGCGAATAGAGCAGCGCGCCCGGCACCATGCCCAGGCTTTGCGCCAGCTGGCTGCCGTTCATATAGACGCCGTTGTCGCTTTGACCGGTCAGCACCTCCAGCGCGCCGTCGCCGCAGGCGATCAGGAAGGGATCGACCGACAGCACCGTGCCGGGCTTCGCCTGCGGCGCGTCCGCGTGCACGCGCCCTTTCCACACCACGAATTTCAGCGTGCCGGCAAAGGCGAAGGCGCCTGGCCAGGGATCGGTGACGGCGCGCACCAGGTTGTTCACCCGCTGCGCCGGCCACGCCCAGTTGATGCGCCCGTCGTCCGGCGTGCGGCGGCCGACCAGGGTCGCGTCGCTGTGGTTCTGCGGCCGCGCGGCGATATCGCCGCGCTTCATCGCTGGCAGCGCCCCTTCCAGCAGTTCGGTGGCGCAGGCGACCAGCTTGCGGTGCAGCGTCAGGGCGTTGTCCTGCGCATCGATCGCCACGCGCTGCTGCGCCACGATATCCACCGCATCGGCGCGCTTCACCATGTGGTGCAGCGTTACGCCCGTTTCCGTTTCGCCGTTGACCAGCACCCAGTTGAGCGGCGCGCGGCCGCGGTATTTCGGCAGCAGCGAGCCGTGCAGGTTAAAGGCGCCCACGCGGGCGGTGCGGAGAATGCTGTCGCTCAGCAGCGCGCGGTAGTAGAACGAAAAGATAAAGTCCGGCTGCATCGCTTTGATGCGGTCGACCCACAGCGGATGGGTGGCGTCTTCCGGCGCGTAAACCGGAATGCCCTGCTCCGCCGCCAGGCGCGCCACGGAAGGAAAGGCGTGACTCTCCGGCGAGGTGTCGGCATGGGTGAAGATGGCGCTGATTTCATACCCGGCGTTCAGCAACGCGCTGATGCCCGCACAGCCCATTTCGGCGTAGGCGAAGACGATGGTTTTCATTGCTCAGATTCCTGTACAGAAGAGGCTTTTTGCTGGGGGTGAATAACACGCTGGATAAAGTAGCGAGGCCGCGCGCGCACGTCGTTGTAGATGCGCCCGATATATTCGCCGAGCAGCCCCATGCCGATAAACTGCGCGCCGACAAAGATAAACAGGATGGCGAACAGCACAAAGACGCCGTCGCCCGCCCAGCTGGCGCCGAGAAACAGGCGCAGCACGATCAACACCAGCGAGAAGGCGAAACCGGCCAGCGCGATCAGGCTGCCGACGATGCTCAGCAGACGCAGCGGCGTGGTGGTCAGGCAGGTCACCAGGTCGTACATCAGGTTAATCAGCTTCATAAAGCTGTATTTGGAGTCGCCGAATTCGCGCTCGGCGTGGGTTACCGGCAGTTCGATAGTGCGCCGTGCGAAGGTGTTGGCGAGAATGGGGATAAAGGTGCTGCGCTCGTGGCAGTTCAGCATCGCATCAACGATATGGCGGCGATAGGCGCGCAGCATGCAGCCATAATCCCCCATCGCCTTTCCGGTGACGCGCTGGATCAGGTGGTTGATGGCGCGCGAGGCGCGGCGGCGAAACCAGCTGTCCTGGCGGTTCTGGCGCACGGTGCCGACCACGTCATAGCCCTGCTGCGCCGCGCGCACCAGGTTCGGGATCTCCTCCGGCGGGTTTTGCAGGTCGGCGTCCAGCGTGATGATCAGATCGCCGGAGACATGGCTGAAGCCGGCCATAATCGCCGAGTGCTGGCCGTAGTTGCGGTTCAGCAAGACGCCGACCACATGGCTGCCGGGCATGTCGGCGGCATCGTCGATCATTTGGGCGGAGCGGTCAGCGCTGCCGTCGTCCACCAGCAGAATTTCATACTCCAGTCCCAGCGTGGCGCAGGCGGCGTCGGTGCGGCGCACCAGCTCCGCCAGGCTCTCTTCTTCGTTGTAGACCGGGATCACCACGGAAACGAGGCGAATCGCTTTTTCTTCCTGCATCTCAGACTCCTGCCAGCTGACGCAACGCGCTGACGACGCGGGTGACGTCTTCATCGCGCATATCCGGGAACAGCGGCAGAGAGCAGATGCGCTCGCTGTTCCATTCGGTGTTGGGCAGCGAGAGCTGCGGATAGCGCTCGCGGTAATATTTATGGGTGTGCGCGGCGCGGAAATGCAGGCCGGTGCCGATGTCCCGCGCCTTCAGCGCCTCCATCAGCGCATCGCGGCTGATGCCGCAGGCGGCTTCGTCGACGCGAATGATAAACAGATGCCAGGCGTGCTGATGCGGCCAGTCCGGCTGCGCCAGCGGCAGAAACGGCGTGTCGGCGAGTTCGCGCAGATAGCGCTGGGCGATGGCGGCGCGGCGCGCATTAAAATCGGCGAGCTTTTTCAGCTGCACCAGCGCAATGGCCGCGCTGATATCGGGCAGGTTGTACTTGAAGCCGGGCATCACCACTTCCGCCTGCGGCTTGCGGCCGTGGGTATGGCGATCGTAGGCGTCGACGCCCAGCCCGTGAAATTTCAGGCTGCGCATGCGATCCGCAAGCTGCGCGTCATCGGTGACAATCAGGCCGCCTTCGGCGCAGGTCATATTTTTGATGGCGTGAAAGGAGAAAATCGCGGTGCCCGCGCTGCCGATATGGCGCCCGTGGTAATAGCAGCCCGCCGCATGGGCGGCATCCTCAATCACCGGAATGCCATAGCGCGCACCGAGCGCGCGGATCGCATCCACATCCGCCGGCGCGCCGGCGTAGTGCACCGGAATGATGGCGCGGGTGCGCGGCGTAATGGCGGCCTCAATCTGTTCGGGCGTCACCATCAGCGTATCGCGATCGATGTCGATCATCACCGGCGTCGCGCCCAGCAGCGTGATGATATTAAGGGTGGAGACCCAGGTCAGCGACGGGGTTATCACCTCATCGCCAGGCTGAATACCGAGCGCCAGCAGCGTCACGTGCATTCCCGCCGTGGCCGAGCTGACGGCGATGGCGTGCTGATTGCCGGTGAGCTGACAAAAAGCCTGTTCCAGCGCCGCATTTTGCGGACCGGTGGTAATCCATCCGGATTCAAACACCGCTTTGACCGCCGCCAGCTCCTCTTCACCCAACGAAGGCCGCGAAAAAGGGAGAAATGACATAATAAAATTCCATCCGTTCCAGATGTTCGAAATAAATAAATGCGTAAGCGCCGCCTGAAGAAATAAATCTTACAAATATGAAGGAATTGTTTCCTTTTGACGTAAGTTTGGTGAATCTTGCCAGCCCATGCTTCATGACGGGATTGAGAAAATAATGCTGGCGAAACCTTAAGACAGCCTTAATCAGGCTGGCGCTTTTTTTCATCTGGCGCGGGAGAAAATACAATGGCAACAAAGAGGGGGCGATGCAAATAGTGCAGTCGCAGCAGATTTCAATTATTTCAGCGCGATCGATACGACATAAGCTTATATCGACCTTCATCGAGATAAACCGCATGGTCTAAAAAAGGTGAATGAACTTATCGGAATTTATTATTACAGCCCTACTGATTAGCACCCGCATTAACTTAAAATACATCAAAATCAATAATCTACATTTATTACAACTTTAACGCACTCTTTTAAATTTCCGTTTTTAAAATCACGTCCTCTCGAAAGTAAATTCTTTCAGAACTGTTAAAACCGGCCAGTCTGCCAAATAAAAAGGCAAGGTAAAAATGATTGACGAGCCGCGCAATCTTATTTCTGCGCATGAAAAATCAGGCGTAACTTTATGCTGTGAGTAAAGTTCTGTAACAGACGCGCACCTAAAATAACGCGCTTTTATGCGCCCTTTTATCGCTGAATAACAGCAGTGGTTTATCTTTTGTTTAAGATAAAACTATTGTTGCCGCCGTTGCCGGCAGCGCATTGCGGTATATCGCTCTCGCTGCGCTACCGGCCAGGCGGACTTTAGGCCTAAAATTCCGCTTCCTCTCCCGGCAGCGGTTGAGAAAGTTCCTGCCCTTCGACGCCAGCATAAAAAATCACTAACTCGGTCGGCTCGTCGGTGGTGTAGCCACGGTGCGCGCTGTCGATTGTTTCGTTCAGCGCCTCTCCCGCGCCTGCATGAAATCGTTCGCCGCTGTGCTTGTCTTCGATGGTCAGGCGCCCTGAGAGAACATAGGCGGTATTAGGCATGGGATGGGTATGCCAGGGGAGTTCGCTGTGGGCGGGCAACGACATGCGCATCACCGATATCTGCGGTTTGCCCGCTGGATAAGCCTCATAGGGCTGGCCATTCCAGGCGCTGCCGCTCTGTAACAGCTGCTGATGCGCGATCTCTGCCGGGCGCTGATCTGAGTTGGTTTTTTTCTCCGTCATGGTCTCTCCTGTTTCGTTAATCTCAATAGAGTGTAGCGGACAGGACGCGCCAGAAACGCCAAAGGCCGCACTAAGCGGCCTCTGAAACAGGTATTGCGACAGCGTTATTTGATCAGTTCAGCGGAAACGTAGGCGCCGTTATCAAAGCGAGCCCCGGTAATTTTGTATGCTGCGCCAGCCTGATGCGCCTGCGCGGCGATTTGCGCTTCCGCTGCATCGAGCGTGGCGGCTGAAGCGGTAATGCTCTGAGCGAAGCTGCCGAATGATACAAAGGAGAGCGCAGCAACTACAACGAAAGTTTTGATGGTTTTCATGGTCGATTCCTTAAGAGTGGTTTCAGTTAGTGAGGCGTTTTGCCTCGATGTAGACATCATGCGCCTGAGAGAGGCGGTTTAAAAGCTGACATATTTGCTTTTAAACCACAAAAATATTGAAAGACTTTTCTACCCCTTTTTAGCCTGCCTGCCCGACTGGCGATGCCCCGCTTAACGGCGCAAATTCTGACCTTTCATGCGCCCGACACGAAATTGCTGCCGCCCTTTCCTTGCCTGTAAGCGGGTTATCGACGGATAATCCCTACAGACTTCGTCATGCTGACGCGACGCCGCCGCAGCCCGACGCCCTAACGCTGAAAATTTAGGCAACGCATTGATATGAGTGAAAAATGTAAAGCGCTGCAAACCACGCTGATTCCCCTTCAGGCGATTGCGCATGCCCTACGATAACGTCTATGCCGAAAAACGGCTGCCCGGCGCGTTTCGCCGCAGCTGGCACCATTTTTATCGCAACACCACCGCCATGATCGGGCTGTACGGCTTTGGCGCCCTGCTGTTTCTCTGCCTGTTCGGCGGGCTGCTGGCGCCCTACGGCATCGATCAGCAGTTTCTCGGCTATCAGCTGCTGCCGCCCTCCTGGTCGCGCTACGGTGACGTCTCCTTTTTCCTCGGCACCGACGATTTGGGACGCGACGTGTTAAGCCGCCTGCTGAGCGGCGTGGCACCTACCGTGGGTTCAGCGATTCTGGTCACGCTCTTCGCCACGCTGTGCGGGCTGGCGCTCGGCGTGCTGGCGGGCATTACGCACGGATTGCGCTCGGCCGTTATGAATCACGTGCTGGATACCCTGCTGTCGATCCCCACGCTGCTGCTGGCGATTATCGTGGTGGCCTTTCTCGGCCCGCGCCTCGAGCACGCGCTGCTGGCGATCTGGCTGGCGCTGTTGCCGCGTCTGGTGCGCGCCACCTATAGCGCGGTGCACGACGAACTGGAAAAAGAGTATGTGGTGGCGGCGCGCCTCGACGGCGCCACTAACGTCGATATCCTGCGCCATGCGATTTTGCCCAACGTGCTGCCGATGCTGATCAGCGAAGTGACGCGCTCGCTGTCGCTGGCGATTCTGGATATCGCCGCGCTCGGCTTTCTCGATCTCGGCGCGCAGCTGCCCTCGCCCGAATGGGGCGCGATGCTCGGCGATTCGCTGGAGCTGGTTTACGTCGCCCCCTGGACGGTGATGCTGCCGGGCGCCGCGCTGATGATCAGCGTATTAATCGTTAACCTGCTGGGCGACGGTATCCGCCGCGCTGTAGAGGCGGGAGTGGAATAATGCCGTTACTCGATATTCGTAATCTGACCATTGAATTTATGACCGCCGACGGCCCCGTTAAGGCGGTGGACCGCATCAACCTGACGCTGATGGAAGGCGAAGTCCGTGGGTTAGTGGGCGAATCGGGATCGGGCAAAAGCCTGGTGGCGAAGGCGATCTGCGGCGTGACCAAGGATAACTGGCGCGTCACCGCCGATCGCATGGTATTCGACGATATCGACCTGCTGCGGCTGTCGCCGCGCGAGCGTCGCCGCATCGTCGGTCACAATGTCTCGATGATTTTTCAGGAGCCGCAGTCCTGTCTCGATCCTTCGGAGCGTATCGGCCGCCAGCTGATGCAGGCGATTCCGCGCTGGACCTATAAAGGTGCGTGGATGGGACGCTTCTGGTTCTGGCGCAAAACCCGCGCCATCGAGCTGCTGCACCGCGTCGGCATCAAAGATCATAAAGATATCATGCGCAGCTTTCCCTACGAGCTGACCGAAGGCGAGTGCCAGAAGGTGATGATCGCCATCGCGCTGGCCAACCAGCCGCGCCTGCTGATCGCCGACGAACCCACTAACGCCATGGAGCCGACCACCCAGGCGCAGATTTTTCGCCTGCTGAGCCGCCTCAACCAGAACAACAACACCACCATTCTGCTGATTAGCCACGATCTGCGCACCATGAGCCAGTGGGCGGACCGCATTAACGTGATGTACTGCGGGCAGACCGTTGAAACCGCGGGCAGCGATGACCTGATCGTTACGCCGCACCACCCTTATACGCAGGCGCTGATCCGCGCGATGCCCGATTTCGGCCGCGCGCTGCCGCACAAAAGCCGCCTGAACACGCTCTCCGGCGCGATTCCCTCACTGGAAAGCCTGCCGATCGGCTGTCGGCTTGGTCCGCGCTGCCCTTACGCGCAGCGCAAATGCGTGGAAACGCCGCGCCTGAGCGGCAGCAAGACGCACCTTTTCGCCTGCCACTTTCCGCTGAATATGGAGGAGCAGTAGATGGAGACGCTGCTTGAAGTGCGCAATCTGAGCAAAACCTTCCGCTATCGCACCGGCCTCTTTCGCCGCCAGCATGTCGAGGCGGTGAAGTCGGTGAGCTTTATTCTGCGCGAGAAGCAGACGCTGGCGATCATCGGCGAGAACAGCTCCGGCAAATCGACGCTCGCGAAAATGCTGAGCGGCATGGTGGCGCCGAGCAGCGGCGAAATTCTGATTAACGATCATCCGCTTGAATTCGGCGACTACGGCTACCGCAGCCAGCGCATCCGCATGATTTTTCAGGATCCCTCTACCTCGCTCAACCCGCGACAGCGCGTCAGCCAGATCCTCGACCTGCCACTGCGCCTCAACAGCGATCTGACGCCGGAGGCGCGCGAGAAGCGCATTATCGCTACGCTGCGCCAGGTGGGTTTGCTGCGCGACCACGCCGGCTACTATCCTCATATGCTGGCGCCGGGCCAGAAGCAGCGCCTCGGTCTGGCGCGCGCGCTGATCCTGCAGCCGAAGGTAATTATCGCCGACGAAGCGCTCGCCTCGCTCGATATGACGATGCGTTCCCAGCTGGTTAATCTGATGCTGGAGCTGCAGGAGCAGCACGGCATCACCTATATTTATGTGACGCAGCATCTTGGCATGATGAAGCACATCAGCGATCAGGTGCTGGTGATGCACCAGGGCGAAGTGGTGGAGCGCGGCGGCACCGCCGACGTGCTGGCTTCGCCGCTGCACGATCTGACTAAACGGCTGATTTCGAGCCACTTCGGCGAAGCGCTGACGGCGGAAGCCTGGCGCCGCGAGGCCTGATTCAGGTTGGTTTACCCCATTTGCCTGAGACGTGCTAGAATCCGCACGTCGATTAACGCGGTCGCCTGTTTTTTAACCAATGCGACCGCCAACAACTATGACCATAAGGATTACAGCTATGGGTTTTCTTTCCGGTAAGCGCATTCTGATTACTGGCGTTGCCAGTAAACTCTCTATTGCCTACGGAATTGCGCAGGCGATGCACAAGCAGGGCGCAGAACTGGCTTTCACCTACCAGAACGACAAACTGAAAGGTCGTGTGGAAGAGTTTGCTAAAGATCTGGGTTCAGACATTGTGCTGCCGTGCGATGTGGCCGAAGACGAGAGCATCAAATCGCTGTTTACTGAACTGGCAAAAACCTGGCCGAAATTTGACGGTTTCGTTCACTCCATCGGCTTCGCCCCGGGCGACCAGCTGGATGGCGACTATGTGAACGCCGTTACCCGCGAAGGCTTTAAGATTGCTCACGACATCAGCGCCTACAGCTTTGTAGCGATGGCGAAAGAGTGCCGCGAGATGCTGAACCCCAATTCCGCTCTGCTGACGCTCTCCTACCTGGGCGCAGAGCGCGCGATCCCGAACTACAACGTGATGGGTCTGGCGAAAGCGTCGCTGGAAGCCAACGTGCGCTATATGGCGAACGCGATGGGTCCGGAAGGGGTGCGCGTGAACGCCGTTTCCGCCGGTCCGATCCGTACCCTGGCGGCGTCAGGCATCAAGGATTTCCGTAAGATGCTGGCGCACTGCGAAGCGGTTACCCCGATTCGCCGCACCGTCACCATCGAAGACGTCGGCAACTCGGCGGCGTTCCTCTGTTCTGACCTGGCCGGCGGCATCACCGGCGAGATCGTTCACGTTGACGGCGGCTTCAGCATCGCCGCAATGAACGAACTGGAACTGAAATAAGTTCTGAGGGCGAGCCTGGCTCGCCCTTTTTTTTGCTCACTTTCCCCGCCTTATAGCTCCGCGCTATTAATTATCACCGATCGGTCTTTTGCCCTTCCCCGCCGTTAAGCGACGATAAGCCAGCCCCCGGGCGCTCGTCACGGTTTCGGATTCACGCCATGCGCGACGTGCCAGTTATTTGCAAAAGGAATAACCATGGAACAACGCCGCTTTCCTGGCCACAACCACTGGTTTTACGAGAGCCAGACCAGCCCGCACGCCATTCAGGCTGAGCCGCTGGTTCCCGAAGCAGCCCTGATTAACGATCGTTTCCTGCTCGGCCTGCAGCAGGAGGCGAGCGCGCTTCAGCCGCTGTTGCAGGCCAGCCAGCCGATGCTGCTGGCCTCACGCGATCTCTGCCAGCTGCTGTTTCCCGATCGCGTCGCAGCGACGCTGACCCATACCCTTACCCTTTACGATCGCCTCAGCACCGCGCTGACCGTGGCGCAGGTCGCGGGCGTGCAGCGACTCTGCAATCACTATTCGGCGCGTCTTAATCCACTGCCCGGCCCCGACTCATCGCGCGAGAGCAATAATCGCCTGACCCAGCTGACGCAGTATGCGCGGCAGCTGGCGATGCAGCCGGAGCTGATCAACGCCGCAGCGCTCAGGGCGCTCGACGCCGTGGGTCTGACCGAGCCGGATATCGTTACGCTGAATCAGATCGTCGGCTTCGTCAGCTATCAGGCGCGGGTGGCGGCCGGTTTGCAGGCGCTAATGGCGCTGCCGGTGCGCTGGCTGCCGGGCGTAACGCCCCCGCCCGATGCCGACCGCAACGGGTTTGCGGAAAAGCCACTCTGGAAACCGGGCGTGAAGCCGCTGGAGCTGCGCTACGCCAGCGCCGAGCAGCTGGCCGCCGTCACCTTCTGCCAGCCGCATCCCGATCTTGCCGATGCGGTCTGGCTGCTGGCGCACGATGCCGCCGCGCTCTACGGCTGGCAAACCCTGCGCCAGCGCATCAATCCGACTGCGTTTACCCTGCTGGCGGAGGCGACCTGCGCGCGCGCGCTCGGCAGCCGCTGGGCGTTTCAGTTTTTCCCGGATGAGGTGCGCGAGACGCTGCTGGAGTCGGTGGATGATGCCGCCGGTCAGACAACGACGCAGGGCCGCGTCGTGGCGCTGGCGGCGCAGTTGACCCGCTCGCCTGAGCGCTTCAGCGCGGCGCATCTGCAGCCGCTGGTCACCGAAGGCTGGCAGCCAGAGGCGCTATTCGCCCTGATTCAGGCGGTGGCGATCGGCAACTGGAACAGCCGGCTGTTTTACGCCATGGGCGAAGCGGCGTAGCCTTCAAGGTGGCTGCGCGCCTCGTCGAAGAAGTGTTGCGACAGCGGCGAGGCGCGACCCGGTTCGGCAATCACCAGCGCCGCCTGGCGCGCCATATGGGTAATGGCAATCGGCCGCTGCGCCATGCCCTGTAGCATCGACGGCAGCAGATGACCGACAGGCGACACCAATACCCCCAGCCCCACCTGTGCGCTCTGCACCAGTTCGAGAATCGCGGCGCTCTCCACCATTACCTGCGGCGTCAGCCCCGACTCGCGGAAGGCCATGTCGAGATAGCGGCGAAAATAGCGCGTCGGCTCGGAGAGACAGAGCGGCAAGGCAGCGAGATCGGCGAGCGAGAGCGGTTCGTCGCCCACCAGATCGGGAAACTGCGTCGGATCAAATATCGCTTCAACGCCGCGCTCAGGCAGAAACGCCGTCTGAAAATGCAGCTCGCGCAGCGTCGCCAGCTCGAAAAAGCCGATGCCGACGTCGACGGTATGACTGTTAAGCGCCTCCAGCAGCTGATCGGCGCTAAGCGCGGCGATGCGGTAGTTAAGCTGAGGATAGCGGCTCTGCACCCTTTTCAGCAGCGCCGGCAGCGCCACGCTGCACTGCGGCATCACGCCGATGCGCAGCGTGCCGTTGACGCCATGCTTCAGCGACTCGACCTCCAGCTTCAGTCCCTGATAGACCGACACGATCTCCCGCGCCCATGCCAGCACGCGATCCCCTTCCGGTGTAAAGCCGACAAAGTTATTGCTGCGGTTGATCAGCGACAGGCCGAGTTCGCGTTCGAGGTTTTTCAGGCGCATAGAGAGCGTCGGCTGGCTAACGAAGCTGGCTTCGGCTGCGCGGCCGAAATGGCGTTCACGTTCGAGGTTGCAGAGGTATATCAGCTGTTTAATGTCTATTTTACTTACCTGTCAATAACTTAAGAATGTTTTTCGTATGCACCATTAAAATTATGTACTAACGGATGTACTAAATAAAAAAATGCCTGCCACTCAGGATGAATCTTCAGACAGCGTTATCAGCTTGTCAATGTGAAGCCCAAAATGAGAGCGGAAGTTGCTGCGCTCAGATCGACGGCCGGAACTCATCATTATCATCGACAATCGTGGCAGTAACTTTACCCAGCATAGTGATTTCTGCCATCAAGTAGCCAGCGTAGGCGAACGCAGCCCTATCGCCTGGTTTCATCTTTGCGAAGCGATAAATGATGACAAACCCGTCAGGCGTTTTGATGCGATACGCGCTGGAGGTTGGAGGTGAGAACTAGTCACTCGCCTCTATATATGAGGTGTCTGGGTTCACCTGACGTACCCCCATGTTATGCAGGCCTAACCGCCAGGCCGCTTTCAATGGTGGTCAGTTTGTCCGCAAATGGCTTGAACCACGTCGGGGCCTGCTCGCTGTTCGTTGCCGTCTCTCTGGCATTCTTGCCAGCCTCTTTTTTCTCTTTATTGGCTTTTTCTTCGGCTTCGGCTTTCGCTTTAGCGTCATCAGCTGCCATCTGGTTGTAAGCGTCCATCAGCTCAGCATCGGACTTAACTTCAACGTCGATGCCCTTCGCTTTCAGCGCATTGGTGATGAGTTCTTTCATTGGGTTTGCTTCCTCTTTGACGGAATGGTTGTTGGCGCAGAAGAACGCCTTTAGCTGGTTGAAAAGTGTTTTAAGCGCGCGGTCCTGCGGTAAAGCCGGATCGGGTATCTCGGATTCTGCCAGGTTGACCACTTCTAACTCCTGCTCTTCACCTTCTGAGTTAACGAAGATGCCTACGCCTTCGTCTGGCGTACCTGCGCCCGGCTCATTGAGAAGTACCGCAACATGGTCGAACATCATGTTGGTAGCGATCTCGTTGTACTTTTTGCCATTCGACTCGCCGTTAGCAGCGATGCCGGAATAAAGTAGGTCGGTAGAGATATAGATCAGGTCGGAGTTGGTGCCAGCTGCCATTTCATCCAGGCGGTTACCCTTTTCGCTGGATTCGGCATAGCGGCTATCAAAGTACATATCGCCCGTAACTTTGCCGTCTGCATGGGTGACGTTCTAAAGCCAGGCGCCAATGTGGTAGTTGTTGACTGCGCGAACATCGCGCGCCTGGATCATCCCAAAAAAAAGCCCCACGGCATTAATCCGCAGGGCTTTTAATGTCCACTTAGAAGCAGGAGAATGTTTTATTGTTACTCAACAACAAGACATAGCTTTCATTGTTGGGAATGATATCCCTGGCATCCTGAAAAGTGATTAGCCCATTATAAAACAATATCCTATTTCTTCGTGCCCGAAGAAGTCTGATGGAGCTAAGGTTGTGTAATCGTATGAAGATGCTGGTCGGCAATAACCAAATCAGAGCCCTTGTTCCGCTTTATTTTTAGACTCACTATCTTGTTCTCTTGATGCTTGATCAAAGAGTGTGGATTCATAGGTGATGGTTATATAACCCTGCCCCCTTTCTCTGCCTTTACCATGAATCTGTAAACCAATCATCCCGCCGCCTGCCAGGTTGTAAATAGTGCTATAGGTACCGCACCCCTGGTAAGCGAGGCACTGATAGAACTCGTCGTTTTCTGTATAAACTGTTTTACCTGAATACTCATCGTGAACACTCGGACTGCCATACTTCTTAGTCAGGAGATCTTGAAGTTTCTTATAGTCTTCAGTGCCTTTATAACCGTAGACGTCTTCGGCTATACTTTCGGCGATTAAAATCTTAACAAGTCCGTATTTTTGGTCTAAAAGAGCATAATAATCTTGAAAACCAGGTACCTTTACGGGTGGGTTGCCTATTACATATAACCGCATACGAGTCTGGAGCTTGTCAGCCGGTGATGCGTTATATTTCTTAATAAAGCTGTCTTTACTCTCACCCCACTTCAAACCTAAGGGAGCCTGATATCCTTCATCAGCTATCGCTGCTGATGTGATGCCAATAAGAGCTACAGCAGCCAGTACGCGTATCATTTTCACATTCCTTTTCCTTATGATTTTTTATAGGATTTATCCTATCACGACTACGGCTCAAGACAATGCAAAATCCTTCTGACCGTCTAACTAAAAAGAACATTAATGATAAGAAAAGGCCTAACTTATCGTGCTTTCAAATCATGCTGTCACTTTATTTAGCGCTGCATTAGCCCACGACTCTTCGATCTGCGCCTTGCTGAACAACTCATCATATAAAGGCTTTCTACTACGGTCCTACGTTGCCAGCCTTATGCTATCAGTGACCTCAGAGATAGCGCCTTGTTTATACCTGTCAGCCTCCCTTCCTTCCTGGGCGAGGATGTTTCGCCTCACCAGAGCGCTTTTTGCTGCTAAGCATTTGTACGACAAATGTCTGTAAGCTGGGAAAGCTGTTCGTTACTCATCCAGTCAACTTTATAGAAAGTGGATAATTCTTTTGCCAAAGAAATTGCGCTTTACGTCGACAATAGCGATTAGCAAAAATCATAAAAGCAGGGGAAGCAATGAAAGAAACTTTATTAGGGTTGGTGATAGTATCAGTGATAGTAACTTCATTCACAGCAGATGCGCGCGGACACCGAGGCGGAGGCGGTCATAGAAGTTACATTCATAGTTCTGGTAACTTGTATCATTCTTCCACTCCAGTAACCAAAAAGAAATCGTCTGTCGCCAGGCGATCGGCTAAGTATGCTACCGTGGGTGCTGTTGGATATGGTGCTTACCAGGCACATAATTACACAACATCTTATGTGCGTGAGAAAGCACGCCAGGATGCGAAAAAATCCACACAAAATAATTATCAAAGTCAGTATCAGCCGCAGCCTCAACAGACAAGTCAAAATACTGCACCAACTTGTTCACCTGTGTCGATGGCAAGTCAACCAGGTTATACTAATCTCCCTATCTGTCAGGGTGACCTAAAATAGTTTTTCAGTCCCGCTTCGGCGGGATTTTTTTTGGTCAGAACCAGCTCAAAAAAGGACACCGATAAATGAGCATAGTTTTTGTGCCTCCTCTTATTACTTTGCTTCTCAGTAAAGAGACTGAGAAGGGATTCCCCCTTACTGAAGATGAGGTGAACAGTATACGGGATAACGCCACAGTTATTGCGGTAGATGCCAATACCGCACTGGCTCTGGTTGAAAACCGAGGATATCGTGATATCAACCCAGAAAAATGCTGGGAAGAATGGATTGATTTCAGAAAAAATCATTAAAGTCTTACAGCTAAGGGTCGATGAGTTTTCCACGAGGAGCGGACCCGGTTTATCAAGAAGAGGAGAAATAAGCTGTGAAATGGATTTTACTATCAGGAATTTTGGTTTCGAGTGCTGTTATTGCGGACGCTCGAACCTTTTATACTCCTGAGATCCGATGCCTGAATGACCACACAATTCCCTTCATTCAGTCAGATATCCCGCCAAAAAAAGTCGTTGATGACGCTTATGTGAAGTGCCAGCCAGAACTGAATGAATGGATGAAGTTGCAGGAGCCGCTGCCTGATAAAATTAAGCAGGATATGCGCAAACAGCTGTATGACTTTTACATCAGGATGATTGAAATACGAAGGAAGTATGAAGCTGAAAAAGCCGTAGAAGCCGCCCGGTGAGGCGGGTTTTTTATTGTCTGGTGAAAAGTATGCACGCAGATATTTTGGATGAAGCAGCAGAACGAGAGCAGCAGCTGATTGAAGTGGCGCTGACGAACGGATCTAAGCCAATTATGACGTTTAGAGGCGTATGCCATAAGGGTGATTGCGGCGAGAAAGACACCACAGGGCTATTTTAGTGCAGCGAATTTCGCCAGGACTTCGAGCTGCTTAAGTATGCTCTTCGCAATCAAAAGGTGGCATAACGCCGTAAACTGAAAACGCACTAAGGGCCAAAGCGCGTAAGTGCAGGAGCGAGATTCTCAAAGCCATTTATGCAGGCCTAAATCAGAACACGACCGCATCATGACCGGCCTTCTCGATAAACTTGCCAAAACTGTTCAATGCCTTCCGCCAGGCACATTCTCAGCAAAACGATGATTGATTATATTTTACTTCACCTAAAAGGATAACGCGCTGACGCAGGACTGGGGCGAGCAGTTGCCACTGGGGATTAGCTGGTGCAATCCGCCCTTTAGCAACCTTTCACCTTTCCCGCTGACACCTCAGTCGACTGGTTCAGTCTGGTGCGGAGCTCAAATACCGAGATGCGCTTCATTATCGATGAACGTCTCTCGTTCGTTCGCGCTGATACTGACAAACCGTTTAACAAAGGATCGATGTGGCTCATCTGTAATCCATTTACCTTAATTGGGATTATTCTTACTACTCACCCACAGCCCGCTTGTGACGCGGCAGACCGATTACCTGGTTAAAAGCGTGAAAAGGCCGCCCAGTGGCGGCCTTGAATAAGTAAGGTAATTCGGATGAACAAAAAGAAAATCAGGCAGCGATCGGTTGCGGATTTATTTTAATCATGGCCGATTTACAAAAAATACATTTTGCGCCAAGCGGGTTTTTGACGTTGATGTCAAAAACGGAGCGGCGGTATTGCGAGCCCTGACAATGCGGGCAGCGAAGAGACATAATGACTGAAATAATTTTTAGCGTCCTGTGACATTGGCAGCCGATGGACCTTTTGGACCATCCTGCACAGTGAATTCTACCTTCTGCCCCTCATCGAGAGTGCGGAAGTCATTGCCTTCTATAGCAGAAAAGTGCACGAACACATCCTTGCCGCCCTCATCAGGCGAAATAAAGCCGAAGCCTTTTTCTGCGTTAAACCCTTTAACCGTGCCGAGCATGTTAATAGACATAAGATCCCTTTACGTTAAGCCTGTAAGTAATGATAGCTGAATTACAGAGGCGCATCGGTAAGATTGAGATAAAACTCAAGAAGAGAGGCTAAAGCGCGGCACTAACGTAAATGAGAGAGACGACAGAGACAGAGGATAAGGTTGTCTGCTTATCAGACCAGGCGTTCATTTACGCACGCATTGGCAGCCATTGCAAGCAAGTAAAAAAGAATTTTGCTGTTACACTCTTTACGACGTGTTGAGCGCGGCTAAGAATTTGAATTAAATATAAAGAAGGAGAAAGAGGTGAAAAATAAAATTTATCTTCCGCAGTTCGATGTAAGCGCAGACGTGGAGATATTTGGTAATAAAGTCACGGTGCGCTATGAAGGAAACGAACATTTTCCTAAGCGTCTGAAGGTCAAAGAGCAATATTTCGTGGTTATCGACGGCACAGAAAAGATTATGGTGCTTGAACGCAAAGCGATCGGCTCCTGGCAGTTCTCCCTTCAGTCATGATGGCGTGATTCCCACCTTTACCTACCGGTTCAGCAAGGTGGGAATGCGCCGTGGTGCTATTTCTTTTCGCGGTCCTCGTAGGGATCTTTCGTGTCATCATTATGATCGTCACGGGTACGCGGAATCTCGCCGTGTTCAGCAGGCGCATCGGTCGCCGGATGATCGTCCTCTTCATAGGCGTTGTGGACGTGCGGCGTGCTTTCGGGAGCGCTCTTGCTGACGTCCCCTTCCTGTTTACGTTCTTCGTTGGTTTTATGTTTTAACATTTCCGTCTCCTCGTTCGCTTCCAGTCTGTTAAGTGTAGACGTAAATCCTTCAGGTCACGCCGAGCGCGCTTTTTACCTCGTTGGCAATCTTCTCTACCTGCGGACCATAGATAACCTGAATATCGTGCTCGCTGACGCGGTTGATGCCGTTGGCGCCGGTGGTGAGCAGCGTCTGATCCACCACCTCTTTCATATCTTTCACCCTGACGCGCAGGCGGGTAAAGCAGCAGTCGACATCTTCAATGTTCGCCTGCCCGCCCAGGCCGCTGATAATCACCTTCGTGCGCTCGTCCGCCGCCACCAGCTGCGGCTTTTCATCTTCTGATTCACGTCCTGGCGTCTCGACGCCCATGCGGGTGATAATAAAGCGGAATGCATAGTAGTAGAGCGGCGCATAGACCACGCCCAGTGCCAGCGTCCACCACCAGTGGGTTTTGCTGCCGCCGAGAATGCCGAACACCACCAGATCGATCACGCCGCCCTGCACGTTGCCGATCATCAGGTGCAGCATCGACATCAGCATAAAAGAGAGACCGGTTAGCAGCGCGTGCAGCAGATAGAGCACCGGCGAGACGAAAATAAAGCAGAATTCCAGCGGCTCGGTGATGCCGGTCGTGAAAGAGGTCAGCGCGCCCGCCATCATCAGCGCCTTGACCCGCTGCTTATGTTCAGGACGCGCGGTGTGATAGATCGCCAGCGCGGCGGCCGGCAGGCCGAACATCATCACAGGAATTTTGCCCTGAGCGAGAAACTGGGTCGCGTTGCGCAGCGCGTCGTCAGGCACCGAGCCGGGATGGGTCAGCGACGCGTTAAAGATATTGAGCGCGCCCACCAGCGTTTGCCCGTCAACAATGGCGATGCCGCCGATGGGGGTAAAGCGCACGGTTTCATTAAGGATGTGGTGCAGCCCGGTAGGGATCAAAATGCGCTCGGCGGTGCCGAGCAGAAACGCGCCGTACTGCCCGCTTTTACCGATCATCTCACCTACCCAGGCGATGCCCGCGCCCAGCGTCGGCCAGATCAGCGCCAGCAGCACGCCCACCAGCGGCAGCACAACCACGGTGACGATTGGCACAAAGCGGCGCCCGCCGAAAAAGCTGATGGCGGTCGGCAGCTGCTGGGTATAGAAGCGATTGTGCAGCAGCACCGTTAGCAGCCCGGCAATCACGCCGCCCAGCACGCTCATGTTATAGGTGAAGATGCCCAGCATCTGGATATATTCCGCCGAGGTCATCATCGCCGTGGTCTGGTCCATGCCTGCCTGCTGTAACGCGGCCGGCGTGGTGGTCGCCGCCGTCAGCCCTTTTGCCGCCAGCGTGGCGCTAATGCCGACGTTCATGGTGATGTAGCCGATTACCGCGGCGAAGGCCGCCGTCGGCTTTTCCGCCTTCGCCAGGCCGATGGCGCTCGCCACGGCGAAGAAAACCGGCAGGTTGGCGAAGAGCGCGCCCGCCACTTTGCGGATGAAACCGATAATCAGCTGCGGCACCTGCATCTGGGCAAAGGCGTCGCCGGTAATCGCCGGATTCTGCATCGCGGCGGCGAGGCCAAGGAAGATCCCCGCCGCCGCAATCACCGAGATCGGCATCATCAACGCTTTGCCAAACGCATGGATCTGGCTGGTGAGCTGTTTCATGGAGTGCGCCCTTTAAGAGATGAAGGAGCAAGTATTGACCCGATGCGCCAGTAACTCCCGTTATCAACAGATTGCCAGAGAGTAAAATTTGAGCAGCATCACAATTTTGCATCTGGCGCGATAAACGGCGGCTATCGCACCATTAAGTCAATCAATTAGACAACTTATGATTGCAGTCGCACACTTCCCTCACCGTCAGGATATATCCTGATAACAAACTTCCTACAAAAAACATAAGCCTGCACTCACCATGAAATTCAAACGTAAAATTAAGCCCTACCGCGCCGCTGCGGGCGGCTGGGGATCGCTGGAAGCTACTACCCGTTTCGTTTTAGACAGCAAAGCTGCGCTGAAAAATATGCGCAACCTGATGCGCATGAACAAAGCGCGCGGCTTCGACTGCCCGGGCTGCGCCTGGGGCGACGATAACAAAAGCACCTTTAGTTTCTGTGAAAACGGCGCCAAAGCGGTGACCTGGGAAGCAACGCGTCGCGTGGTTGACACCGATTTTTTTGCCCAGCACAGCGTCACCAAACTTTATGCGCAGAGCGACTACTTCCTGGAGTATCAGGGCCGCCTGACTCACCCGATGCGTTATAACGCCGAAACCGATCACTATGAGCCGGTAAGCTGGGACGACGCCTTTGCGCTCATCGCGCAGCATATCAAGGCGATGGACAACCCGAACCAGATGGAGCTCTACACTTCGGGCCGCGCCAGCAACGAAGCCTCCTGGCTCTATCAGCTGTTCGGCCGCCTGGCGGGCACCAATAACTTCCCGGACTGCTCCAATATGTGCCACGAAGCGAGCGGCGCCGGTCTGAAGCGCAGCATCGGCGTCGGCAAAGGCACCATCCGTCTTGACGATTTCGACCATGCCGACGCGATCTTCGTTTTCGGCCAGAACCCGGGCACCAACCATCCACGTATGCTGCACAGCCTGCGTCACGCCGCCGATCACGGCGCGAAGATCGTCACCTTCAATACCCTGCGCGAGCGCGGTCTTGAGCGTTTCGCCGATCCGCAGAAACCGCTGGAGGTGGTCACCTCTAAAGCGGGCACCATCAGCTCCGCCTATTACCAGCCGAATCTCGGCGGCGATATGGCGGCGGTACGCGGCATGGTGAAAGCGCTGCTCGAGACCCATCGCGCGCGCATAGCGGCTGGTGAGAAAGGCCTGTTCGACGAAACCTTTATCAACGCCACCACGCACGGCGTCGAAGCCTATTTCGACGCGGTCGACAACACCGACTGGATGCAGATTGTGCAGCAGTCCGGCCTGAGCGAAGCGCAGATCCGCGAGGCCGCGGCAATCTATCAGAGCGCCGATCGCGTTATCGTCACCTGGGCGATGGGCATCACCCAGCACAAGCACTCGGTAGACACGGTACGCGAAATCGTGAACCTGCAGCTGCTGTTCGGCCAGCTCGGCAAGAAAGGCGCAGGCCTCTGCCCGGTGCGCGGCCACAGCAACGTGCAGGGCAACCGCACCATGGGCATCGACGAGAAGCCGAGCAAAGCGTTCCTCGACGCGCTCGGCAGCCACTTCGGCTTCGAGCCGCCGCGCGAGCACGGTCATAACACCGTTGAAGCGCTGAACGCTATGCTGCGCGACGAGATCAAAGTGCTGATCGCGCTGGGCGGCAATCTCGCCGCGGCAGCGCCCGACTCCCCGCGCACCGAAGAGGCGCTGCAGCGCTGCGGCCTGACGGTGCATATCAGCACCAAGCTCAACCGCAGCCATCTGGTGCCGGGTGCGGAGAGCCTGATCCTGCCGACGCTGGGCCGCACCGAGCGCGACACCCAGGCGACCGGCAATCAGTTCATCACCGTAGAAGACTCTTTCAGCATGGTGCACGCCTCCGAAGGCATCGGCATTCCGCTGGCGGAGACGCAGCGCTCAGAAACCGCTATCGTGGCAGGCATTGCTCACGCGGTGCTGGGCGACGAGAAGGTGCAGTGGCTGAAACTGGCCGCCGACTACAACCTGATCCGCGACCATATCGCCGCCACCATTCCGGGCTTCGCCGACTTCAACGAGAAGTGCGACCAGCCGGGCGGCTTCTACCTTGGCAACGCGGCGGCGGATCTGCGCTTCAACACCCCGACGCAGAAAGCGGAATTCAGCAGCGCGGCGCTGCCCGCCTCGCTCTTCCCGCTGGACGTGGCGGAAGTGCCTTTCACGCTGCAGACCCTGCGCTCGCATGACCAGTACAACACCACGATCTACGGCCTCGACGACCGTTACCGCGGCGTTTACGGCCAGCGCGAGGTGGTATTTATCAACCCGGAAGATATGCAGGCGCTCGGCTTTACCGAAGGTCAGCTGGTGGATATCGAAACCCTGTGGAACGACAATATCTCGCGTCGCGTCAGCGGTTTTAAACTGGTGCCCTACAATATTCCGCGCGGCAACCTCGCGGCCTATTATCCGGAAACCAACCCGCTGGTTCCGCTGAACAGCTTCGGCGACATCAGCGGCACGCCGACCTCTAAATCGGTTCCGGTGAAGCTGGAACTGTCGGTTTCCCTGCCGACTCAACGCATCGCGTAAGCGCAGAGTTTCCTTAGTAAAAAGCCGGTTAATCCGGCTTTTTTACCCTCTTTTGCCTTGCCGCGCGCCCCTGATTCGCGTAAAACTAGCAGCCGCTCTTAGGCCACGAAACTAAACTGACTATGTTCCAGGATAATCCGCTGCTCGCGCAGCTTAAAGAGAAGCTCCACGCGCAGACTCCCCGCGCAGAAGGTGTCGTTAAAGGCACCGAAAAAGGTTTCGGCTTCCTTGAAGTCGACGCGCAGAAAAGCTATTTCATTCCGCCGCCGCAGATGAAGAAAGTGATGCACGGCGACCGGGTATCCGCCATCATCCACAGCGATAAAGATCGTGAAAGCGCCGAGCCTGAAACGCTGATCGAACCCTTTCTCAGCCGCTTTGTCGGCCGCGTGCAGAAGAAAGATGACCGTCTTTCCATCGTTCCGGACCATCCGCTGTTAAAAGACGCGATCCCCTGCCGTCCGGTGCGTGGCCTGAGCCATGATTTCCAGGCGGGCGACTGGGCCGTTGCCGAAATGCGCCGCCATCCGCTGAAAGGCGACCGCGGTTTCTACGCCGAACTGACCGAATTTATCGTTAAAGCCGACGATCATCTGGCGCCGTGGTGGGTCACCCTGTCGCGCCATAACCTGGAGCGCGAAGCGCCGCAGGTCGGCTTTGGCGAGATGCTGGACGAACAGCTGACGCGCGAGGATCTTACCGCGCTCGATTTCGTCACCATCGACAGCGGCAGAACCGAAGATATGGATGACGCGCTCTACGTCGAAGAGAACGCCGACGGCACGCTGCGTCTGACTATCGCTATCGCCGATCCCACCGCCTACGTGCCGGAAGGCAGCGAGCTGGACAAGCTGGCGGCGCAGCGCGCCTTCACCAACTATCTGCCGGGCTTCAATATCCCGATGCTGCCGCGCGAACTCTCTGACGACGTCTGTTCGCTGCGTCCTGACGTGCGCCGTCCGGCGCTGGTCTGCCGCGTCACCGTGGCGCAGGATGGCTCGCTGGGCGACGACGTGCACTTCTTCGCCGCCTGGATCGAATCAAAAGCCAAGCTGGTCTATGATCAGGTTTCCGACTGGCTGGAGAACAGCGGCGAATGGCAGCCGCAGAGCGAGGCAATCGCCCAGCAGATCCGTCTGCTGCACCGCATCTGCCTGGCGCGCAGCGAATGGCGTCAGAACCATGCGCTGGTGTTTAAAGATCGCCCGGATTACCGCTTTGTTCTCGGCGAGAAAGGCGAAGTGCTGGATATCGTCGCCGAGCCGCGCCGCATCGCCAACCGCATGGTGGAAGAGGCGATGATCCTCGCCAACGTCTGCGCCGGTAAGGTGCTGCGCGAGAAGCTGGGCTTCGGCGTCTACAACGTGCACACCGGCTTCGACGCCACCAATGCCGAGCAGGCCGCCGCCGTGCTGGCCAGCCACGGCGTCAACGTCGATGCCGCCGCTATCACTACGCTGGAAGGTTTCCGCCAGCTGCGTCGTCAGCTCGACGCGCAGCCGACGCAGTACCTCGACAGCCGCATCCGTCGCTTCCAGTCTTTCGCCGAGATCAGCACCGAGCCGGGTCCCCATTTCGGCCTGGGCCTGGAGGCGTACGCCACCTGGACCTCGCCGATCCGTAAATCGGGCGACATGATCAACCATCGCCTGCTGAAAGCGATTATACGCGGCGAGCAAGGCGCGCGTCCGGATGAGGCGCTGACGGCGACCATGGGCGAACGTCGTCGCCTGAACCGTATGGCGGAGCGCGACGTTGGCGACTGGCTTTACGCGCGCTGGCTGGCGCCGCATGCCGGCACCGACCGCAGGTTCAGCGCCGAGATTATCGACGTCTCGCGCGGCGGCATGCGCGTGCGCCTGCTGGAGAACGGCGCCGTCGCCTTTACTCCGGCGCCCTTTATCCACGCGGTGCGCGATGAACTGGTGTGCAGCCAGGAGAGCGGCACCGTGCAGATCAAAGGCGAAGTCGCCTTCCGCGTGACCGACGTGATCGACGTGACCATCGCCGAAGTGCGCATGGAAACGCGCAGCGTGGTGGCCCGCCCGGCCGTCTGAGCATGAAAAGATGCGGGATAATCGCTGTTATCCCGCATTTTCACCTCTCTGTTTACACAAATGTTAAATTTGTTCCCCGCTTCACACTTCTCAACACATTAACTTTCACTTACATTCCATTACATTACCTTTGACTCGTTGTCTTTGAACGTCCCTTTCGGTTCATACAAGGAGTGAGGTCATGAAGAACGTCAAAACCAGTGTCATCTGGTTAGCGGTGGCGTTAGTCGGCGCGGGCGCATTCGCCATGCTGGCGTTAAACCGCGGCGAGCACGTTAACGCCGTCTGGCTGGTAGTGGCCGCCGTCGCCTGCTACAGCATCGCCTATCGCTTTTACAGCCTGTTTATCGCCCGCAATATTTTCGAGCTGGACGATCGCCGCCGTACGCCCGCCGAGCGCTTCAACGACGGCCTCGACTATGTACCGACCAATAAATGGGTGCTATTCGGTCACCACTTCGCCGCGATCGCCGGCGCCGGGCCGCTGGTCGGGCCGATTCTGGCGGCGCAGATGGGCTTTCTGCCCGGCACCATCTGGATCCTTGTCGGCGTCATGCTGGCGGGCGCGGTGCAGGATTTCCTTGTGCTGTTTATCTCTACCCGCCGCGACGGCCGCTCGCTGGGCGAGATGGCGCGTCAGGAGCTGGGCGCCTTTGCCGGCGTGATTACCATGCTCGGCGCGCTCGGCGTGATGATCATCATCCTCTCCGCGCTGGCGCTGGTGGTGGTGAAAGCGCTGGCCAACTCGCCGTGGGGACTCTTTACCATCGCCGCGACCATTCCGATTGCGCTGCTGATGGGCGTCTATATGCGCTTCATCCGTCCCGGCAAAATCGCAGAGGTGTCGCTGATCGGCTTTGTGCTGATGATGGCGGCGATTATCTACGGCGGCAACGTGGCGCAGGACCCTTACTGGGGCCCCTTCTTTACCCTGAAAGGCACCTCGCTGACCTGGGTGCTGGTAATCTACGGCTTTGTCGCCTCGGTGCTGCCGGTCTGGCTGCTGCTGGCGCCGCGCGACTATCTTTCCACCTTCCTGAAAATCGGCGTGATCGTCGGACTGGCGGTCGGCATCGTCTTCGCCATGCCGGAAATGAAGATGCCAGCGGTAACCCGCTTTATCGACGGCAGCGGCCCGGTCTTCGCCGGTCAGCTCTTCCCCTTCCTGTTTATCACTATCGCCTGCGGCGCCATCTCCGGCTTCCATGCGCTGGTTTCCAGCGGCACCACGCCGAAGCTGGTAGAGCGCGAGAGCCATATCCGCTTTATCGGCTACGGCGCGATGCTGATGGAATCGTTCGTCGCCATCATGGCGCTGATCTGCGCGTCGGTTATCGATCCCGGCGTCTACTTCGCCATGAATGCGCCGGCGGCGCTGATCGGCACCACGGTAGAGAACGCCTCGCAGGTGATTAACGGCTGGGGCTTCGTGGTGACGCCGGAGATGCTCTCGGGCATCGCGCGCGACGTCGGCGAGGCTTCGGTGCTGTCGCGCGCGGGCGGCGCGCCGACCTTTGCGGTGGGCATGGCGCATATCATCACCGACGTCTTCAACAGCCGCGCGATGATGGCCTTCTGGTATCACTTCGCCATCCTGTTCGAAGCGCTGTTTATCCTGACGGCGGTGGATGCCGGCACGCGCGCCTGTCGCTTTATGGTGCAGGATCTGGTCGGCACCGTGGTGCCGTCGCTGGCGAATAACCGCTCGTGGGTGGGTAATATGGCGGGCACGGCGGTCGCGGTGGCCGGCTGGGGCTTTTTCGTCTATCAGGGCGTGGTGGATCCGCTGGGCGGCATCAATACCCTGTGGCCGCTGTTCGGCATCGGCAACCAGATGCTCGCCTCGATGGCGCTGATCCTCGGCACCGTGGTGCTGTTTAAGATGAAGAAGCAGCGCTACGCCTGGGTGACGATTCTGCCGACCGTCTGGCTGTTTATCACCTCGATGACGGCGGGCTGGCAGAAGATTTTTCATGAGAAGCCCGCTATCGGTTTTCTGGCGCAGGCGAACAAGTTCCGCAAAGGCATCGACGAAGGCGTGATTATCGCCCCGGCGAAGAGCGTGGCGGATATGCAAACCATCGTCTTCAGCAACCAGATTAACGCCGTGCTGTGCGGCTTCTTTATGCTGGTGGCGGTCACCATGCTGATCGCCGCCTTCTTCGTGATTCGCCGCGCCCTGCGCAGCAACGTGCCGACCACGCACGAAGCGGAGCCGTCGCTGCGTAAGGAGGTCCATCATGTCTGATGCGATTCGCCGCGCCGTCCGTCCGGCGCGCCTCGATACCATTACCCGCTGCCGCCCGCTCGACGCCCCCAGGCGCTTCAGCTGGCGAACGCTGTGGCGCGGCGTGCAGCAAAGCTTCCGCCTGATGGTGGGCGTGCAGGATTATCAAAATTATCTTCAGCATATGCAGCGTCAGCACCCGGATCTGACCCCGATGAGCGAGCGCGATTTTCATCGTTACTGTCTTGATGCCCGGTTCCCCAGTCAGGCAGGTAAGCTGGGAAAATGTCCTTGTTAAGCAGGTAAATCGGCCCCGCGACGCGGGGCTTTTTTGTGCCATTCTTTATCAGACCGGAAAATATATTTGGCTGGCATCTTGTGCTGAAGTGAGATGCCGAATACTGTTGATAAAATAATGAGATAACGCCAGTAGAGCACTCCCCCGGAGGACCTTTCCATGACCGATGAACAAGGGCAAACGTTGCTGTATACCTTGTTTGGCACGACCAGCCCTCATTGGCGCCTGACCACCGACAGCGACGCCCTGCATTTTGCAGAGGATGAAAACGCGCACACCAACATCGCCGTTGCGCTGACGCCCGCGCAGGCCAGCCTGTTGCGCGCCATGCCGGTGATCACCTCCAGCGTAAACCTGACGCTGCCGCTGCACGGCACGCCGGTGCCGATGCATTTTGTCGGCCGCAAGGTAAACCAGTCGAGCTGGGCCGGCACCGCCTCCGCGTGGGGCGATACCTCCGCCGTCGCGCGCGACCTGACGCTGGGGCTCTCGTTTGCCGAACAGGTGGTTTCTGAAGCCAACTCGGTGATCGTGATTGTCGATCAGCGCGGCAATATTCAGCGCTTCAACCGCCTCAGCGAGGAGTACACCGGCCTCAACGAGCACGAGGTGATCGGCCGCAACGTTTTCCAGCTGTTTATGACCAAACAGGAAGCGGCCGCCTCGCGCCGCAACATCGCCGGCTTCTTCCGCGACGGCAATTCCTATGAGGTCGAACGCTGGGTGAAGACCCGTAAGGGCCAGCGACTCTTTCTGTTTCGTAATAAGTTCGTTCACAGCGGTAGCGGGAAAAATGAAATTTTCCTCATCTGTTCCGGAACGGACATAACCGAGGAGCGACGGGCTCAGGAGCGCCTGCGGGTGATGGCGAACACCGATACCGTGACCGGGTTGCCTAATCGCAACGCGATCCACCAGCAAATTAGCCTGGCGCTGGAGCTGGCGAAAGAGGATGAAACCGGCGTGGTCTACCTCGATCTCGATAATTTCAAGAAGGTGAACGACGCCTACGGCCATATGTTCGGCGATCAGCTGCTGCAGGCGGTGTCGCTGGCGATCCTCAGCTGTCTGGGGAAAGACCAGACGCTGGCGCGCCTCGGCGGCGACGAGTTCGTGGTGCTGGCGGAGCATACCAGCCAGGCGGCGCTGGAGGCGATGGCGTCACGCATTCTCGAACGTCTGCGCCAGCCCTTCCGCATCGGTCTGATTGAGGTCTACAGCGGCTGCTCTATCGGCATCGCGCTGGCGCCGCTGCACGGCGAGGATCGCGAAAGCCTGATCCGCAACGCTGACACCGCGATGTATCACGCCAAAGAGAACGGGCGCGGCAAGTTCTGCGTCTTCGCCTCTGAAATGAATCAGCGCGTGTTTGAGTATCTCTGGCTCGACACCAATCTGCGCAAGGCGCTCGATCAGGATCACCTGACGGTGTTCTATCAGCCGAAGCTCGACAGCGACGGCGTGGTGCGCAGCGCGGAAGCGCTGGTGCGCTGGAATTCGCCGGAGCGCGGCATGGTTTCGCCCGCCGACTTTATTCCCTACGCCGAAGAGTCGGGGCTGATTGTGCCGCTCGGCCGCTGGGTAATGCTGACCGTGCTGCGGCAGATTCTGGCCTGGCGCGAAGAAGGCATTAATCTACGCGTGGCGGTCAACGTCTCGGCGCGGCAGCTGATCGACCAGAGCATCTACAGCGATCTCAAGCTGGCGCTAATGGACAGCGGACTGACGGAGTGCCCGATCGATATCGAGCTGACCGAAAGCTGCCTGATTGAAAATGAAGCGCAGGCGCTGACCCTGATGAAGCAGTTCCAGGAGCTGGGCGCGCAGGTGCATCTCGACGATTTCGGCACGGGCTACTCTTCACTGTCGCAGCTGGCGCGCGTGCCGATCAACGCTATCAAGCTCGATCAAAGTTTTATTCGCAATATTAATGAGCAGCCGGTCTCTCAGTCGCTGGTGCGCGCGATTGTCGCCGTCGCTAAGGCGCTGACGCTGGAAGTCATCGCCGAGGGCATCGAGACGAAAGCGGAAGAAGAGTTTGTTCTCCTCAACGGCGTGGACGGGCGTCAGGGCTATTTCTACGCAAAACCAATGCCCGCAGAACAGTTCGGGCATTGGCTGGCTAAGCATCCTGCCCGCGTTTAAAACTCCGCGTTATTAGCCCGCTTTACGCAAGGATGCGCTATGGCGGTTTTGTAACTGCACCAGACGTTCCATATAGGCGATGTCTTTCGGCTCCAGCGTAAAGGCATAATCGACCCAGTCCTCAGTGATATCCATCAGCTCGGCGCGCGTCAGCTGCAGAACGCGCTGGCGCGCCTTCAGCATGGCGCGCACGCCGTTCAGCTTCGGCCGCAGCGTATCGATAAAGGTGCGCGTGCAGCGGTAGCTTTCGCCCGGCTGGAACACCTTGTCCACCAGACCGCGCGTCTCATACCATTCGGCGCTGTGCGACTCCCCTTCGCATATCAGCTCTTCCGCCAGCTTCATCCCGGCCCGACGCGCCACTAAAGAGTAGCCGCCCATGCCGGGGAACAGGTTAAAGGCGATCTCCGGGAAGCCGAGCCGTGCGTTGTTTTGCGCCAGGATAAAGTGGTGCGCCAGCGCAGCCTCAAAGCCGCCGCCTAACGCGCTGCCCTCAATCATCGCAATAGTGACCGCGCCGGTGTCGAAGCCGCGCGCCGCCGAGTGAATGCAGTCGACGCAGGCCCGCGCATAGGCGCGCAGCGCCTCGCGGCGGTTGTTGCGAATGCACTCGACGAAGAAGCGCAGATCGCCGCCCGCGTTGAACATCTGCGGCACCAGCGAGCCGGTAACCCAGAAATCGATCGGCAGACCGGAGCGCTGGGCCGCATAGCTCAGGTTCATGATCTCCTCAATCAATTCATGGTTGAAGCTGGGGCGCGGCTGCGCCCGCAGCATCATCCACATGGTGCGGCGGCCCTCTTCGTAGTACGCGGCAAGCTGAGTGGTCTGTCCCACTTCGGTGAACAGTCGGCAGGTTGGTTGGTTAATTACTGTCATCGTCTCATCCTCTGTTTATTTGATGCGTTAAACGCCACATCAGCGTAATGCAGAGAGAGGCCAGACCAAATGAGAGTTTGATTTATAAAGTAAAATCCAGAGATATCCCCGACTTAGAGGTCGGGGATGCTTAAGCGGGGTTACTT
>Ga0157358_1000100_pt1 | contig 31886 bp, 29 predicted proteins | sample AttcapACBM2_FD_111484 | JGI IMG/M metagenome (GOLD analysis project Ga0157358, IMG submission 111484) | Fungus gardens microbial communities from leaf cutter ant in Botucatu, State of São Paulo, Brazil - Atta capiguara ACBM2 | ecosystem: Host-associated > Fungi > Mycelium > Unclassified ... | reverse complement strand
CGTCGATTTTGCCATTGTAGACTCCATGCGTTAGCCGCCGATAAAAGAGAGATTCTGCGTGATGCCGGTGTTGCCCTGATGCAGAAAATGCGTCTGCTTTTTGGTTTTCAGGCTGGCGGCAATGCGCGCCTGCAACTCTGCCTGCTGATCGTCGCTTTGCAGCAGATCGCGCAGCGACACGCCGCCATCGCCAAACAGACAGAGGTGCAGCTTGCCGACGGCCGACACGCGCAGGCGGTTACAGCTGGCGCAGAAATTTTTCTCGTAGGGCATGATCAGGCCGATTTCACCGGCATAGTCCGGATGGCAGAACACCTGCGCCGGGCCGTCGCTGCGCCCGCGTAGCTGGCGAACCCAGCCCTGCTGGAGCAGCTGGTCGCGGATCACCTCGCCTGATACGTGGTGATTACGGAACAGATCGCCGCCTTCGCCGGTTTCCATCAGCTCAATAAAGCGTAGCTGGATTGGCCGGTCACGGATCCAGTCAAGGAAGGTTTGCAGGCTGTGATGGTTAACGTCGCGCATCAGCACGGTGTTGACTTTGACCTTGCTGAAGCCTGCGTCAAAGGCCGCGTCAATACCCGCCATGACCTGATGGAATTTGTCCTGACCGGTGATAGCGTGAAACTGACGGGCATCAAGGCTGTCGATGCTGACGTTCAGCGCCGTCAGCCCCGCTTCACGCCAGGACGCCACGTCACGCGCCAGCCGGTAGCCGTTAGTGGTGACCGCCAGCTGACGAATAGCGCTGTTTTCGCGCACCGCAGCGATAATGTCGGTAAAATCGCGACGCAGCGAAGGTTCACCGCCCGTCAGGCGCACCTTTTCCGTGCCCGCCGCCGCAAAGGCACGGGTGACGCGCCGGATTTCATCCAGCGAGAGGAAGCTTTTGTTGGTGATGCCCTGCGGCTTGTAGCCATCCGGCAGGCAATAGGTACAGCGGAAATTACAAACGTCCGTGATCGACAGGCGCAGATAGTAAAAGCTGCGGTCGAAATTATCAGTAAATTGTGACACCAGAACACCTTTCCAAATATCGGGAGATGCAGGCATTTCTTTCTGCACCCTGGCAACGTAAAGTTGCGGCCAAAGCACCCTATCCGAAGACTTAGGCGCCAGGGCTAAGTGTGACTTACCGGTATGGTAAGCCATGGTAGTAAAAGTCTACTGCTAACGAAGCGCGGTTGCCAGTAAGGAATTTCGCTATGTATTTTGATATATAACGTTTTTTTACCGCCGTTTTACGGCACCTTAGCGTAAAATAAGGCAAAAACCACTGACAGGCTGGCTGCACTGTTAACATATTGAAGGAATTTTATGCGTAACCGTACTCTGGCCGATCTCGATCGCGTCGTGGCGCTTGGCGGCGGGCATGGCCTGGGCCGTGTTTTATCCGCGCTGTCGTCGCTCGGCTCACGCCTGACCGGCATTGTCACGACCACCGATAACGGCGGCTCCACGGGACGTATTCGTCATGCGGAAGGCGGCATCGCCTGGGGTGATATGCGCAACTGCCTGAACCAGCTGATTACCGAACCCAGCGTGGCCTCCGCCATGTTCGAGTATCGCTTCGGTGGCCAGGGCGAGCTGGCCGGACATAACCTGGGTAATCTGATGCTGAAAGCGCTGGATCACCTGAGCGTGCGGCCGATCGAGGCGATCAATCTGATCCGCAGTTTGCTGAAGGTGGATGCTTTTCTGATCCCCATGTCCGAACAGCCGGTCGACCTGATAGCCCTTGACGATCGGGGTCAGCAGGTTTACGGCGAAACGGCGATCGACAAGCTTGCCATGCCGCCGCGCGAGCTGCTGCTTTCGGCCAGAGCCAACGCGACCAAAGAAGCGGTTGAGGCAATCCACGAGGCCGACCTGATCCTGATTGGGCCAGGCAGTTTCTATACCAGCCTGATGCCGGTGCTGCTGCTGCCGGATATGGCGCAGGCGCTCAGACGCACGCCCGCGCCGATGGTGTTTATCGGTAATCTGGGCAAAGAGCTTAGCCCGGCGGCGGCACAGCTGACGCTGGCGGATAAGCTGACCATCATGGAAAAATATATCGGCAGGAAGGTGATTGATGCCGTCGTGGTCGGCCCGCATGTGGATACTACGGGCGTCAGCGAACGCCTGATTGTGCAGGAGCCGCTGGAGGCGGCGGATATCAAATACCGCCACGACCGCCAGCTGCTGCACAGCGCGCTGGAGCACGCGATCCAGCGGCTGGGCTAGCGCGCCGAAACCCTGGCTCCCAGGACGAGACGGCGACGGCCTGGTGCCGCGTCTCAGGAAGCGGCAATAAACAGCTCGCGTACCTGATGCAGCTGATCGCGTACGTTGGCGGCCTCTTCGAACTCCAGGTTTTTGGCGTGCTCCTGCATTCTCGTTTCCAGCTCGCGGATACGCTTCTGCAGCCCTTTTGGCGATAAATCGACCACCGCCGCATCGTCCTCCACCACATCGCGAGGCGATTTAAGGCGCTTCGGTTTATTTTTGTTGATGCCCTGGCCCAGCTCCAGAATGTCGGCGATTTTCTTGTTGAGCGCCTGCGGCACAATGCCTTTTTCCTTGTTGTAGATCTCCTGCTTCTCGCGGCGACGTTCAGTTTCGCCAATCGCCCTTTCCATCGACGGCGTAATTTTATCGCCGTAGAGAATAGCCTTGCCGTTAACGTTACGCGCGGCGCGACCGATAGTCTGGATCAGCGAGCGTTCGGAACGCAGGAAGCCCTCTTTGTCGGCATCCAGGATCGCCACCAGCGAAACTTCCGGCATATCCAGACCCTCACGCAGCAGGTTGATGCCGACCAGCACGTCAAACTTGCCGAGGCGAAGGTCGCGAATGATCTCCACACGCTCTACGGTGTCGATATCCGAGTGCAGATAGCGCACCCGCTCGCCGTGCTCGGTCAGGTATTCCGTTAAATCTTCCGCCATACGCTTGGTCAGCACCATCACCAGCACGCGCTCGTCGATTGCCACGCGCTTGCGGATTTCCGACAGCAGATCGTCAACCTGAGTAGCGACCGGCCGCACTTCGATCAGCGGATCCAACAGGCCGGTCGGACGCACCACCTGATCCACCACTTCGCCGCCCGATTTTTCCAGCTCGTACTTGCCTGGCGTGGCGGAAACATAGATGGTCTGCGGCGCCAGCGCCTCGAACTCTTCAAACTTCATCGGACGGTTATCCAGCGCCGACGGCAGGCGGAAGCCGTACTCCACCAGCGTTTCTTTACGCGCCCGGTCGCCGCGATACATGCCGCCGATCTGCGGGATGGTGACGTGCGATTCGTCAATCACCAACAGGCCATCCGCCGGCAGATAGTCAAACAGCGTCGGCGGCGCCTCGCCAGGCCCACGGCCGGAAAGGTAGCGCGAGTAGTTCTCAATGCCCGAGCAGTAGCCCAGCTCGTTCATCATTTCTAAATCGAACTGCGTGCGCTGGGAAATACGCTGTTCTTCCAGCAGCTTATTGTTCGCCAGCAGCGTTTTACGGCGATCGGCCAGCTCGACTTTAATGTCTTCCATCGCCTGTATGATGCGCTCGCGCGGCGTCACGTAGTGCGTCTTTGGATAGATGGTATAGCGCGGGATCACCGAGGTGATCTGGCCCGTCAGCGGGTCGAAAATCGACAGCCGTTCGACCTCTTCGTCAAACAGCTCGACGCGCAGCGCATAGTCGTCCGATTCCGCCGGGAAGATATCGATCACTTCGCCGCGTACGCGGAAAGTCCCGCGCTGAAAAGCCTGGTCGTTGCGGCTGTATTGCAGCTCCGCCAGACGCCGCAGAATGGCGCGCTGATCGATAACCATGCCGCGCGTCAAATGCAGCATCATTTTCAGATAGGAATCCGGATCGCCCAGGCCGTAAATCGCCGACACCGACGCCACCACGATGACATCCCGACGCTCCAGCAGCGCTTTGGTCGCCGACAGACGCATCTGTTCAATATGCTCGTTAACGGAGGCGTCCTTTTCGATAAAGGTATCCGAACTGGGCACGTAGGCTTCCGGCTGATAGTAGTCGTAGTAGGAGACGAAATACTCCACGGCGTTTTCCGGAAAGAATTCCTTCATCTCCCCGTAAAGTTGCGCCGCTAAGGTTTTATTCGGCGCCAGCACCATCGTAGGCCGATTGAGATCGGCGATGACGTTGGCAACGGTAAACGTTTTGCCCGACCCCGTTACGCCGAGCAGCGTCTGATGCGCCAGTCCATCCTGCAGCCCTTCTTCAAGGCGGCGAATGGCTTCAGGCTGATCGCCGGAAGGTTGAAAGGCGGAATTAAGTTTAAAGACTTTGCTCATTGCATGGCTACCTGATGATGAAAAGCGCGGACAGGGTGGTAATTTTACTCTGCTATGACGATTTTGCCAGCAAAAAATACTGGATATATCTCCAGTTATCGATTAGAACAAAGGGAAGGCAGCGCGCGTGTGGGCCAACAGCGTTGAACGGATGCTTAAGCGGCAAGAAAGTGAAGGGGTTATCCCCAGCCGGACTGAAACTTTAACATTTGTCAAGACATCCTGACAAAATGGCGCGGGCAAAATATGCTGCGATCCTTCCCCGCTTGATTTTCACTAACGCTTTGAAATTTAATGCAATGTTATTTCAGCCGAGTTTAGCACCAACTCAAGCTTAAGCCGCGCCGGCTCTCGCCTTTTACAGGTTTTCAGTCATTCATACACATGGTTATCCACAGGAATGGTGGATAACTGATTTCAACGCCCAACCCGTCTGCTGTGTATAAAACGCAGCGTCCTGTGAGCGCGTACGCAAAAAAAATTTTTTCCTTAAATTTTTTACCTGTCCTGCGCGGTCTTGTCCGACCTGAAGCATACTTCTGCCTTCAGGGCTATCCCCATTAAGGCTTTTTTTTCAGCGGGTCGGGCGGCCGATCTGCCTTACAGGCAGGCGCCTGCACCATAAATGTTGGGTTTAGGGCACCATCAAAGTGCAGTCGGAAATTTCCGTCGGCAATTGTTAACCTTTTCTGACCAATTACCCGCCCTGCTTTCCTGATTTGCCGGTCGTTTTTTTCTGCATTTTAAAACCTGGCCTGCGAATTGCAGTTCCTGTTGACCGCCTCACGCTTTCAACATACCAGAGCGAGAAGCCCAAGCCATGGACGCTGCGTCCATGGTCAATCCTTCGTCACGCTACGAAGGCGCGCTCGAAAACTGTCTGGAGGAGAGTGTCAGATGCTGAGCTTACATGCGATAAATCAGTTTTACGGGCAGGATCATATTTTATGGGATGTGGATCTGGAACTGCCGCCGGGCACCTGTACGGGCGTGCTGGGAAGGCCGGGAATGGGGAAAACCACGCTGGTCAACTGCATTATGGGGCACCTGCCGATTAACAGCGGCACCATTATGTGGCAGGAAGGCAATCTGCCGCCGCAAAATCTGCTGCAGCAGCCGGTAGAAAAACGCGCGGCGCTCGGCATCGGCTATGTGCCTCAGGGGCGGCATATTTTCTCGCAGCTCAGCGTCGAGGAGAACTTGCAGATAGCGCTGCTGGCGGGCGCAGGACAACAGCGCCATCCGGCCATTCCGCCGATGGTTTTCGATCTTTTTCCCGCGCTTTATTCGCTTCGTCACCGGCGCAGCGGCGAACTGCCGCTCGATCAGCAGCAGCAGCTGGCGCTGGCCAGAGCGCTGGTGCTCCAGCCGAAGCTGCTGATCCTGGACGAGCCGACGGAGGGCATGTCGCCCTGGCTGGAAGAGGAGATGGGGAATTTGATCCATCGATTGAATCACGATTTCGGCTTGACCATTCTGCTGCTTGAGCAGCGGATCTCTTTTATCCGTAAGGTGGCGGACTATTTCCTGCTGCTGCATCGTGGGCGCAACGTGGCCCACGGCAGCGTGGCGCAGCTGGATGAGAGAATAGTCAACACCTGGCTTACCGTTTAGTCATGCCCTCCGGCGCGCTGCCAGAGGGCATCGCCTTATTCCGGCAGGCGCACGTAGTGACCAAGCCGGTCAAAATCGGCGCTGTCGGTGAGATAAGGGATTTCACCCAGCAGCGGCGCGGGCAGCCGCTGTTGCAGCGTCGCCATGTATTCCGCATGACGCCTGCCCGGCGGCTGCACCGTATTGGCTATCCAGCCAGCCAGACGCAGACCGCTGGCCGTGACGGCCTGCGCCGTCAGCATGGCGTGATTGATGCAGCCCAGCTTGACGCCGACCACCAGCACCACGGGCAGCTGTTCCAGCGTCACCCACTCCGCGAAGGTCGTCGTGGCTGAAAGCGGCGTAAACCAGCCGCCCGCGCCTTCGGTCAGCACCCACTCCGCCTGCTCGCGCAATGCCGCCAGGCCAGCCGAAAGCTGAGTAAACTCAATGGGCCTGCCCTCTTCCGCGCTGACGATATGCGGAGACGTCGGCTCCAGAAAGGCCAGCGGATTGATCTGCTCATAAGGCAGCGTCAGCACGCTGTTGCGCTGTAAAGCCAGCGCGTCGCTGTTGCGGATACCTTCCGCCGTCATTTCACAGCCGGAAGCAATGGGCTTATAGCCTACGCTGCGCAATCCGGCGGCGCGGGCAGCCTGCAACAGCGCGGTACTGGCGACCGTTTTCCCTACTTCCGTATCCGTTCCGGTAATAAACCAGCTACTCACAATCAATCACTCCATACAGCAGATGATAGCTGAGCAGGACACCGCGCTCGTCGCGCGGCCAGCTCTGCGCCAGCTGACTCAGATGATGACGGCTCAGCAGGCCGTCACGGCGGCCCTGATGCAGATGCGTGGCGCCGATGCCCTTCAGCGAACGCAGCGCGCCGAGCACGTCCGGGAAAGCCAGCGTCTGCGTCTGCGTGATTAGCCGAAGCCCGAGCGAGCTTCCCGCTTCCGCTATTTGCGCCTCGCTCAGAAAACGGTTAACGGGCGCGGGCAGATCCAGCGCCTGCCAGGCCTGGTTAAGCTCGTTCAGCGAGCCGGCGGCCAGCGTTGAAAACAGCACCTGGCCGCCAGGCCGGGTCACGCGGCGCATTTCGGCCAGCGCCAGCCGTAAGTCGCTGCACCACTGCACGGCAAGATTGCTCCAGCACACGTCGAAAGCGGCATCGGTAAAAGGCAGCGCTTCGATATCGCCCAGCTGATAGACATCGGCCGTGTTGCCAAGCCGCGCCTCGTTCAGCATGGCCGGAGAAAGATCCAGCGCGGTGACCCTGTTGCCCGCACTGCGCCAGCGCTTGCTGAACCAGCCCGGCCCGCAGCCCGCATCCAGCACCTGCTTTTGCTCACGGCCGCGCGCCAGCGCAAAGAGTGCTTCGCCGCTCAGCCGCTGCAGCTCCGCGTGCCGGTTGTAGCTCTGCGCCGCCCGGCCGAAGGCTCTGGCGATCGCCGCTTTATTGACCGTTTGCGTCATGCAGCGCCTCCAGCAGTCGTTGAATATCTTCTTCCTGATGCGCCGCGCTCAGCGTGATGCGCAGCCTCGCCGTTCCCGACGGCACGGTGGGCGGGCGGATAGCCGTTACCCAGCATCTCCTTTCCCGCAGCCGTTCCGCCAGCCGCAGCGCCGCCTGCTCTTCACCTACCAGCAGCGGCTGAATAGCCGTTGAAGAAGGCAGGATCGCCAGCCCGCCAGCCGCCGCGCCTTCGCGAAACAGGCGGATATTCTTTTGCAGCCGCGCGCGCAGGTCGTCGCCCTGCTGTACGGCGCGTAAAGCCGTCTGGAGCGCGAAAGCCTGCGCGGGCGGCATCGCCGTGCTGTAGATCAGATGACGCGCGAACTGCAACAGGTAGTCCGCCGTCTCTTCGCTACAGAGCACTGCGGCGCCGCTCAGCCCAAATGCCTTGCCGAAAGTCACGATCAGCAGCTCCGGACGCACGTTCTGCTGCCAGCAGCTGCCGCGCCCCTGCTCGCCCGTTACGCCGATGCCGTGCGCATCGTCCACCAGCAGCCAGCCGTTGTGCAGAGCGGTAAGCTGATGCAGCTCTTGCAGCGGCGCGCTGTCGCCATCCATGCTGAAAACGCCTTCCGTCACCACCAGCGTTTCGCCGCCGTCGGCAGGGCTGAAGAGTTTCGCCAGCGCTTCCGGCTGATTGTGCGCAAAGCGGCGCAGCGTAGCCGGACTGAGCGAGGCCGCTTCCAGCAGCGAAGCGTGCGCCAGGCGATCGGCGAAGATGCGATCGTTTTTCTGCAGCATTGCGGCAATGATTGCCTGATTCGCCGCAAAGCCTGAAATAAACAGCAGCGCGCGCGGATAGCCCAGCCAGTCGGCCAGCTGCTGCTCAAACGCCTGATGAGGCGCGCCATAGCCGGTAACGTGACCCGATCCGCCTGCGCCGACGCCGTAGCGTTCGGCCCCCTGCTGCCAGGCGGCGATAACGTTCCGATCCCGGCTCAGCCCCAGATAGTCATTAGCGGAGAAGTTCAGGTAGCGACGGTCGTTCACGCACAGGGTGCGCACGTCGTCGTGCTGGCTGACGCGGCGCTGGCGAAACTGCTGCTTCTCCCGGCGCTCCGCAAGCGCCAGGCTGATGCGTTGTTGCCAGCCCATTTACACGGCCGCGTTATAGAACTGGTCGGTATCGGCATTCAGCAGCTGACCCGCCAGCGCCTGCTGCTGCTCGTTGTCGCCCGCTTCCGTGGTGGTGTGCGCCGGATTCAGGCCCAGCTTGCGGAACAGGATCAGATCCTTGTCCTCTTCCGGGTTCGGCGTGGTCAGCAGCTTGCAGCCGTAGAAAATCGAGTTAGCGCCAGCCATAAAGCACATCGCCTGCGTCTGCTCGCTCATCTGCTCGCGGCCGGCGGAAAGACGCACGTGGGAGGTCGGCATCATAATGCGCGCCACGGCGATGGTGCGGATAAAATCGAAAGGATCGACATCGTCGTTGTCGGCCAGCGGCGTGCCTTTGACCTTGACCAGCATGTTGATCGGCACGCTTTCCGGCGGCACCGGCAGGTTAGCCAGCTGCACCAGCAGACCGGCCCGATCGTTAACGGTTTCGCCCAGGCCGACGATGCCGCCGGAGCAGACTTTAATGCCCGCGTCGCGTACCTTGCCCAGCGTGTCCAGGCGCTCCTGATAGCTGCGGGTGGTGATAATGCTGCCGTAGAATTCCGGCGAGGTATCCAGGTTATGGTTGTAGAAATCCAGCCCGGCGTGCGCCAGCCGCTGCGCCTGCTCATCGCTCAGCGTGCCCAGCGTCATACAGGTTTCCAGCCCCATTGCTTTAACGCCTTTGACCATCTGCTCCAGATAAGGCATATCGCGTTCGTGCGGGTTTTTCCACGCCGCGCCCATGCAGAAGCGGTCAGATCCTGCGGCTTTGGCTTTGCGGGCAGAGGTCAGCACCTCTTCCACTTCCATCAGGCGCTCCGCTTCCAGGCCGGTTTTGTAGCGGGCGCTCTGCGGACAATATTTACAGTCTTCCGGACAGGCGCCGGTTTTGATCGACAGCAGCGTGCTGACCTGCACCTGACGCGGATCGAAATGTTGACGATGCACCTGCTGCGCTTCAAACATCAGCTCCAGAAAAGGCTTGTCGAAAAGGGCCTGGGCCTGGGCGACTGTCCAGCGATTTGCCATTGCTTGCTCCAAAAGAAAAGATCTCATGTTCATTTTACGGTTATACTTGTAAACTAAATTTTTTAATTTTGGTTTACAAGTATTTTATGACCCCTCTCGACCTCGCTTTTGACCGCGACCATATCTGGCATCCCTACACGTCAATGAGCAAACCGCTGCCGGTGTATCCGGTGGTCGCGGCCTCTGGCACCTCGCTGCAGCTGGCTGACGGCCGCGAGCTGGTGGACGGCATGTCTTCCTGGTGGGCAGCTATCCACGGCTATAACCATCCGCGCCTGAACCAGGCGATGCACGCGCAGATCGAGCAGATGTCGCACGTGATGTTTGGCGGGATCACCCATCCTGCGGCCGTGGCGCTCTGTCGTCGTCTGGTAGAGATGACGCCGCAGGGGCTGGAGTGCGTTTTTCTGGCGGATTCGGGCTCGGTAGCCGTTGAGGTTGCCATGAAAATGGCGCTGCAATATTGTCAGGCGCGCGGCGAAAGGCGTCAGCGCTTTCTGACGCTGCGCAACGGCTATCACGGCGATACCTTTGCCGCGATGTCGGTATGCGATCCGCAGAACTCCATGCATTCGCTCTATCAGGGCTATCTGCCGAACCACCTGTTCGCCGCCGCGCCGGGCTGCGGGTTCGACGATGAGTGGCAGGAAAGCGATATCGCCGATTTTGCCCGTCTGATTGGCGAACAGGCGCACGAGCTGGCCGCGGTGATCCTGGAACCCATCGTGCAGGGCGCGGGCGGAATGCGCTTCTATCATCCGCGCTATCTGCAAGGCGTGCGCGAGCTGTGCGATCGCCACAACGTGCTGCTGATAGCCGATGAAATCGCAACAGGCTTTGGCCGTACCGGCAAGCTTTTCGCCTGCGATCACGCCGGGATATCGCCTGATATTCTGTGCGTTGGCAAAGCGCTGACCGGCGGCACCATGACGCTTTCCGCCACGCTGACCACGCGCGAGGTTGCCAATACCATCAGCAACGGCGAGGCGGGCTGTTTTATGCACGGCCCGACGTTTATGGGCAATCCGCTGGCCTGCGCGGTGGCCAGCGAAAGCCTGGCGATGCTGCAGGAAAATCGCTGGCAGCGGCAGGTAAGCGCGATTGAAGCGCAGCTGAAAGCCGCGCTGCTGCCGCTAAAAGCGCAGCCGGAAGTGGCGGATGCCAGGGTACTGGGTGCGATTGGCGTTATCGAAACTCGTCGACCGGTGAATATGGCGGCGCTGCAGCGCTTTTTCGTTGAGCGCGGCGTCTGGATCCGTCCTTTCGGCAGGCTTATCTATTTGATGCCGCCTTACGTTATCGAGCCGGAAGCGCTGCAAAAGCTGACGACAGCGATAGCGGCGGCGGTTGCCTGCCCCACGCTGTTTTTATCCTGACGACGGCGATCAGTCATAGTCAAAATAAATAGTCGCGGTGGCAACGACCGACCCTGGACTGAGATTAGCCGGATCGAACACCTTATAGGCAGCGTTCAGGTTAATGGCGCTGGCATGAATGTCGGCGCCTTTGGTAATCGACAGCAGCGAAGTGGCTTCGCCTGCCGCCGTCCCGCCTGACAGAGAAACGGCCTTACCGGCGCTGTCGCTCAAGACGATGCCGACGCCCTGCGAGCTGGAGCGGCTGTTACGCATAATCTGCTGGCTGTTCTCCACCAGGTCGGCGCTATAGAGCCAGGCATTAACCGAACGCGTAGCGCCACCCGCCAGGGTTGCAGAGCAGCTGATCGGCAGCGTAAAAGAGGTACTATCGGTGGCAATGCCGTTACGCAGCATATTCAACGACACCCTGGGTAACGTCACCTGCTGGTCTGGCATTTCACAGGTGGTTTCCGCCGGGTTAAAGGTCACCGTCAGGGACTGATAGCCCAGGTAATCATTGTTCCAGTTGCCCGAAGCCGCCACTTCAGCCGCCTGCTCCACCGTAGGCGTGGAGCCAATAAAGTTGGCGTTATGCATCACCATGGTCACGATCTCCGCGCTCCCGGCGTCGGTCACCTTGTAAAATTTGCTGTCGGTTACGCCCGGATCGCTGTCCAGTAAGGTGGCGGTAAGCTGATAGCTAAAATCTGAGCCTTGCAGCGTTCTGTCGCCGTTTTCATAATCTATCTTTTCGATAAATCCACTGGTCTGAAGTTTTATCCAGCGTGCCGTGCCCGCTGCGTTAACAAACTTCACCCAAAAGCCATTTTGTATCGGGCTGACAAAGTGCACCGCGTTGCTATTGAAAATAAGATAGCATGTTACCGGCACTGACCAGGTTGCCGTTCGGGTTTCGCTGTGGCTATCCTGCGCGGTCAGCAAACCTGAAAGGTTCAGGCTGTCGTTGGCCTTTACCGTCGAACCGCTTACAAGGGTACAGCCCGCCTGCACGCCTGCGGAAACAGCGCACAGCCCGAGCAGTAACGCTATCCAGTATTTTTTCATGATGACTCCCTGAAAACGAATGCGGCGCCTTTTCGGCTTAGCGCACGCAAAAAGAGGTCTGCGCCGCGTTGGCTAAATGGATCCGGCACGTTTTACTTTCCTGCCCTTCCGTCAGCTGCACGTGCAGCCATTCGGGGAGCTGCTTCGCTTTGAGATAAATCAGGCTGCCCTGCGCTACGTAGCCCAGCGAGTTGCCTTCTGCATCGGTGACGCCGGCCCCAAAAGGCAAAGGCTGCCCGTTATCAAACAGCGCTTTGAAGGTAAACACGGCACGCGTGTCGGTTTTATATTGCACATAGTTAATGCTGCCTGCCCAGGGCGTCACGCGTCCGATATTGCCCAGCAGTTCGCCCTCGCTTTCACCGCGAGGGTTATCCAACAGATAAGTGTTCATACGGTAAGGCGTGACGGAAGGAACCAGAACCCGGCCTGCGCGGTTGGTTCTCATATTGGGATTGCCGTTGACCGTGGCCTGAGCAATACCCGGCGCGTCCAGGATCACAAAAGTATTGCCCGTGTTGCCTGAAGCCAGCACGCCATCGCGCCAGAGTACGGCGCTGCCGCTGGCGCCTATGCCAAGCTGACGGAAATCGCTCGCCTCGCTGTACTGACCCGTTAACTTTGCATAAGGCGTGCGCCAGGCGCTGTAGGCACCAAACTTTGCGCTGTGTCCGGTACGGTCATGGCTGAAGTTAAGGCTGTAGTCCAGGCTTTCCAGCGAGCTGTTGACCCCGGCTTCCATACCGCTATATTTACCGTCCTGCGACGAGGTACGCAGCGTGACGCTGTGGCGGTTGCCGGACAGAGAGAGTGGAATAGTAACGGCCAGGTCGATCCGCTGCTCATCGTAGCTTTTGCTGCTGTAACGCCGCTCTTCTTCGCTGCCGTCATATTCATAATGATTGCGGCGAAAGGCCAGGCTCCACGTCGCTTTTTTGTACAGGTTGCTGTAGGTCAGGCTGTATTGCTTTAGCATGCGATCGCTGTTCCAGTACTGACGCCACAAGCCGTCAATCGCAATCCGTCCCCAGCCCGGCGGCAGGGTCTGATCGAGGTTAACGCTGAAGCTCTGTTTGCTTCGCAGGTATTGCTTACCGTTCTCCTCACGCGCTAGCGCATTGGTTTGTACCGTGTCATACAGGGAAAGATAGCGCGCCGTATTGTAATAGTAAGTCGCCAGCGTCAGGTTGGTTTTGGTCATAAAGAAGCGGCTGTAAGCTAATTTCCAGCGCTCTCCCTGCATCGATTCCCCACTGTTCAGATGCGCGCGGGCCATGTCCACATTGGTTGAAAACGATCCGACCCGTGGCAAACTGAACGCGCCGCCCAGCAGAAAAGAAGCATAATCCTGGCTTAGCGTGGCGCCGCTATAGAGCGTCAGATAGTTATTAATGCCGTGTGAGCCATTGCCCTGAACAAAGGCCGGGTGTAAATCTACGTCATGCAACTGAACGTTACCCGCCGTTAACAGCCACTCTGACGAGCCGCTTCTCAACATATCGGAAACGGTAGAGTAAGGGACGGTAAAACGCTCGGTGATGCCGCCAGCGTTGGCAACTTCTACCGTGAGATCGCTGCGCGATCCGCCAGGCATAAGATCGTCAATAACAAAAGGGCCCGGCGGCACGTTTGTTTGATAAATGGCGCTGCCGTTTTGATAAACGCTGACTACGGCGTTCGCCGTGGCGTTACCGCGAATAACCGGCATATAGGTACGATAAGAATCGGGATACATGCGCTGGTCTTGTTTTAAGGTGATGCCGCGAAAACGTACGTTATCGAACCAGGGCGAATTGGTATAGCTGTCCCCTATCCTGAATAACGAATTAATAGCTGGCAGCGCGCGTTCGACATAGCGGGATTGCGTATTCCATTCTCCCTGGCGACTACGCGTACGTTGAAACTGGCTGTTATCGACCAACTGCCAGTGGGCTAAATTAATGCCGCTGCTGAGCGAAAGGAAAACGTTATCCGCATTGCCATCGTTGTTATGCTGTTGGAGGTTATTATAGCTGAGGCTGTAATTGGTAAAAGCGCCATTAATCCCTGCATCCCACAGTTCCGGCGCGATCCAGCGGCGATCTTTTTTATCTATCCAGGCCTGAGGAATAGTCAGATTCAGGCGCAGCATTCCTCTGTTAAGCGTGGCCTGTCCGCCGTAAAGTATTTCGGCTACCGGTACCCACTCTTTTTTAGTTATCGATTTTTTATCAATATATTTAATTGGCAGAGCTTTAAGCGTTGTGCCTGACAGCCAGAAAGCTTCCCCTGAATCCACTTTCACCGGAAAATTACCGCTCCAGCTGCCGTTAATATAAATATCCAGATCGTAAACTCCGGATAAAATGGTCTGTCCCTGATTATTCCAGTCAGCCTGAGAAGAATCCCCTACCATCAAACTGGTATTGAATGTTTCAGCCGCGTTGACTACAGAGCAGTTCAGAATAATACAGGTGAGATAAAATAGCTTTCCATAGCCTGTTGGGGCAAGCAAATTTACTGTCGCCTTCATTATTTGCTCCTGAATAATTCCTTTTATTTTACTAAATCAATTGTAACAGGGACTCTGCTGCCATAGTCGTCAATATAAGTCAGCTGATACTTGCCGCCTGAAGCGGATACTTTTCCTGCATCAAGAGGCTGACAGGTAAAAGGCGGTACCGAAACGGTTTTACTAATCAGATTATCCTGTTTTTTTCCTTGCTGAACGCGCGTGCTTTTTCCGTCCCATCTCATCAGCTGTACGGCAGTCAGATAAAAAGGCGATGCATTATTGATGCAGACATTCTGGTTTTTCCTTTTCAGGCTCAGGTTCCGACCAATATTTTCAGGCGAGATCTTTAGTCCTGCCGGACGCCAAAAAATTTTTATCCGGCTGCGTATAGCGACCTGCATATAGTTAGCCGCCGCATCCAGCTTTTTCGGTACAGGAGGAATATCCAGCACGTTCAGCCAGTACAGCGACTCGCGATCTTTGGCCAGGGTTCTGACCTGATCGTTGTGATTAATCCTTAAAACCTGGCCATCGTTACCCTGAATTTTTACCACCGGGGGAACCACCATAAAGGGCGTTGAGATATTTTCAGGCTTTTCGTTTTGTCTGCCGTCATCTATCCATGCCTGCACCAGATGCTGTTCTTTACTTTTATTGATTAGCTGCACTGAAACACTTTTAGCGTCGGCAGGAAAAATCACGCGGGTTGAATTAATAATAACATTGGCGCTGGCGGCGCAGCTGAAGACATAACAGACGATAATAAGCAAAAACTTTTTCACAAACACTCCTGAAATGCCGTCCGGAAGAGACAGGAAAGCCGACGCTCTCCTGTCAGGGTGCAAGGTAGATTATTCGTAGCTGAACGTATAAGTTGCGGTAGTCACTACTGAACCAGTAGAAACGTTGCTGCCGCCGTAGTTGTAATAATGCGCGTAAAGATTAATGTCGCCTGCCGCAGCCGTATCGTAATTCCCACTGGCAGCGGATTGGCTTGTAGCCAGTCCTGTTGCCAGAGCCTCGTTCATTTTTACCAGATCGCTACCGTTTTTAGTGATGGCGATACCGACACCTTCGGCTGAACCCGATTCGTTTTTCAGGTAATTCATATCATCCGAAACATTGGCGCCGGTGAAGACAATATTCAACGACTGTGCAGCCGTGCTGGCGTCATCAAAACCGCTACAGCCCGAAACGGTAATCGTAAAAGGCGTGGCGCTGCTGCCGATCACGCCTGGCGTGGTGCCCATGTCTTCTTTAGTGACAGGCGACACGTTAACGGTAAAGTCCGACCCGCTATTCGTGGTGACATTACAGGTTGTGTCGCTGACCGCGCCGTTAAAGGTAATAGTGCCCCCGGCGACAGAGGTGCCGGTTGCTGCATATACGCTGCCAGTAAAAAGGGTACCCGCCATAGCGGTAGCTAATAATAATTTTTTAAATTCTTCCATAAATTCCCTCTACTTCACATGTTTATGTGGCTGACTTTTTAGATATAAATTCATCAGGAACATTCCAGCTCAGGAATATAGCATTCCTTAAGAAGGCCCCGATCCTTATTATCGCCCTATTTCTAATTTCTTGTAAATAGTTTTTAGGACAAATCTAATTAAACAGTCCCATCAAAAAGCTTAGCTATTGTTTAGATAAATAGTAAATTATGTTAAGAGTAACGATAAAAATAAATATAAATACATTAATTAACTAACAATACTCTTAAGTTAAACTACCTTTTGTCAGAAGATTCATGATTTATACCTAAAATTCTGAATTTCTCGCCCGGACAATAATTAAAACATTGTTAATGAAACGCACATTTTCATCAGGAAATACGCAATAACTAACCTATTTATATCCCAATACAAGCTCTATTTTTGCGTTAATTATATGAACGCTTTTACATTGATTGCGCGATAAAGCTTTTAAAAATTGTTAATAATAATTGCGTTGCCGCCCCGGTTTTAACCCACAGGCAAGCAGAAAAAGATTAAAAAGCCTCACTAAATTTCAGTGGCGCTGTTTTACCTGTTTTACGGCCCAGAGCAAAGCGAGCACGAGACATATGCACTACGCTTTTTACGGGTTGTATTTTGTAAAGGAGAAAAACCATGCCGCAAGACAAACAGACAAATCGCCGTATCGTGCTCGCCTCGCGCCCGCATGGCGCACCGACTGAAGCTAACTTTCGTCTGGAGTCACAGCACGTACCAACGCCAGGGAAAGGCCAGATTCTACTTCGGACGATCTGGCTCTCGCTGGATCCTTATATGCGTGGCCGGATGAGCGACGCGCCTTCCTATGTGCCGCCGATCGCCGTTAACGACGTCATGGGCGCGGGCACCGTCGCCATCGTTGAACAATCAAATCATGAAGATTACCAGCCTGGCGACTGGGTAGTCAGCCAGAGCGGCTGGCAGGATTTTGCCCTGTCGGACGGCAAAGATCTGTTTAAGCTCAGCGGCCCCGTGCTGAAACACCCTTCGTGGGCGCTCGGCATGCTGGGGATGACCGGTTTTACCGCCTATATGGGCCTGTTGGATATTGGTAATCCGCAGCCGGGCGAAACCGTGGTCGTGGCGGCGGCAACCGGCGCGGTCGGCTCTATGGTAGGCCAGATAGCGAAGCTGAAAGGCTGTTACGTGGTGGGTATTGCCGGTGGCGAAGAAAAATGCCGCTACGCCGAAGATGTGCTGGGCTTTGACCGCTGCCTCAACCATCGGTCAGGCGACTTATCAGAATCGCTTAAACGCTACTGCCGCGACGGTATCGACGTCTATTTTGAAAGCGTCGGCGGCCCGGTATTTGACGCCGTCCTGCCGCTGATGAATACCAAAGGCCGTATCCCGGTCTGCGGCCTGATCGCCGACTACAACAGCAAGGATGCGCCGGAAGGGCCAAATCGCCTGCCGCTTTTCCAGAGCGCCATCCTGCGTAAGCGCCTGCACGTTCAGGGCTTTATTATCAATCAGGATTACGGTCATCGCTTTAACGAATTTTTCCAGCAAATGAGTCAGTGGGTCGCGGAGGATCGTTTTGTTTTCCGCGAAGACATAGTAGAGGGTCTGGACAACGCGCCGGAAACCTTTATCGGCATGCTCGAAGGTAAAAACTTCGGTAAAGTGCTGATTAAAGTGGCTGGCGACACGCCAACAGGAGCCTGAAATGAAAATTTTAATGGTGCTGACTTCGCATGACCGACTTGGCGAAACCGGCAAAAAAACCGGTTTCTGGCTGGAGGAGTTCGCAGCGCCTTATTACATTTTCCGCGATGCGGGCATCAACGTGGTGCTGGCGTCGCCCGCTGGCGGACACCCGCCGCTGGATCCCAAAAGCGACGAGCCGGATGCGCAAAGCGCCGATACCGAACGCTTCCGTAAAGATATTGCCGCTCAGCAGGCGCTGGCCAATACCCAGCAGCTGGGCAACATCGACAGCAGCAAATTCGACGCGGTGTTTTATGCCGGCGGCCACGGCCCGCTCTGGGATCTGGCGGAGGATCGGCAGAGCATTGAACTGATTGAGAGTTTTTACGCTAACGGCAAACCGGTCGGCGCGGTCTGCCACGCGCCGGGCGTGCTGAAGCGGGCGAAAAAGCCGGACGGTTCGCCGCTGGTGGCCGGAAAACGCGTGACGGGCTTCAGCAACAGTGAAGAAAGCGCCGTCGGGCTGACGAATGTGGTACCTTTCCTGGTTGAGGATGCGCTGAGAGGGCTGGGCGGCAACTATGAAAAAACCCATGACTGGGGCAGTTTCGCCATTACGGACGGTCACCTGGTGACCGGCCAGAATCCCGCATCCTCCGTCGCCGCAGCCGAGGAGCTGCTGAAACTGCTTCATCAATAATGCCAGGAGGGGAAATGAAACTCTTTAGTCAGGATTTTAACGACGGCGACAAGCTACCGGCGCGCCAGGTTTTTAACGGGATGGGCTACGAAGGCGATAACCTGTCGCCGCATCTGACCTGGGATGACGTGCCCGCCGGCACCAAAAGTTTTGTCGTCACCTGTTTTGATCCCGATGCGCCAACCGGCTCCGGCTGGTGGCACTGGGGCGTGGCCAATCTGCCTGCCGACACGCGCGTGCTGCCGCAGGGCGCAGGCTCCGGCGTGGCCGAACTGCCTTCCGGTGCGGTGCAGACCCGCACGGATTTCGGCAAAGCGGGCTATGGCGGCGCGGCACCGCCAAAAGGCGAAAGCCATCGCTACATTTTCACCGTCTATGCGCTGGACGTGGAAAAGCTGGACGTGGACGAGCAGGCGAGCGGCGCGATGCTGGGCTTTAACGTGCATTTCCATCAGCTGGCGAGCGCTTCGCTTACCGCTATCTACAGCTGATAAAAAACAGGCGGCCTTATCGCCGCCTGTCCTTTAAATTTCCGTGATGGTCACCCACATCGGCCCCTGCCCTACCGCATAACGTCCCAGCGGCGTCAGCAGTCCTCTCTCTTCCGCAATGCTATAGACTGCAATATGGTGCGACTTCTGTCCCGCCGCAATCAGGTAGCGACCGCTGGCGTCGATGTTAAAGCCGCGCGGCTGCGTTTCCGTTGGCTGATGGCCCTCAATCGTCAACAGTCCGCCGTCCTCGCTGACGCTGAACGTGGTCAGTACGCTGGCGGTACGGTCGCAGGCGTAAAGGTGACGACCGTTCGGGGTCAGGCGAATATCCGCCGCCCAGCGCGTGTCGCTGAAGCCTGCGGGCATCATATCCAGGCTCTGCACGCGTTCGACTTCGCCATGCGCGTTATTCAGCTGCCAGACGTCGACCGTACTGTCCAGTTCGTTTACGCAGTAGGCGTACTGCTGGTTCGGATGAAACACCATATGGCGCGGGCCAGCGCCCTCAACCGTATTGACCTGAGGCTGCGCGTGCGGCAGCAGCTGACCGTCTTCCTGTAAATCAAACAGACAGATGCGATCCTGTTTTAGCGCCGGGACGAACAGCGTTTCGTTTTTAAGATCGATGTTAGCCGAGTGGCAGCCATCCAGCCCTTTAATCACCTGCAACGGTTCGCCCGGCAGGCCTTGCGCATCGATCGGCGTGACGCTGACGCAGGCGTCGTTATAGGAACCGGTAAAAATAAAGCGTCCCTGACGATCGGTAGAAATATGGGTCGGGCTGCCCGGCAGCGGCGCTTCTGCCGCTTTGGTCAGCTTGCCTTCGCTGTCGATATGAAAAGCGATAACGCGGAAATCAGGACGGATACCGACATACAGAAAAGCTTTATTCGGGCTGACCACCATTGGCTGAACCTGGCCTGGCAGATCGACCACCTGCAGCAGCGTCAGCGCGCCCTGCGGGTCAAGCTGCCAGGCATGGATCTGCCCGCTTTCCGGGCTGGCGGTATAAACGACTTGTTTCATAAATGCTCCTTTTTCAGGTCAATCGGGTCTGCTTCAGCGTAGCGCGTTTTCGCAGGCCACGCAGGCGGATTTGTGCCGGACGATTTTGTCAGCGCCGCCACAGGGTGTAGACTCAAAAATTCGTTTTCAAACCACATTCGGAACGATTTATGAGTTATCGCGTTATTGCTTTAGATCTGGACGGTACGCTACTGACGCCGCGTAAGACCATTCTTCCTGAATCGCTGGAAGCGCTGCAAAAGGCCCGGCAGGCTGGCGTAAAAATTGTGATAGTGACCGGTCGCCATCACGTCGCTATCCACCCTTTTTATCAGGCGCTGGCGCTCGACACACCTGCAATCTGCTGTAACGGCACCTATTTGTATGATTATCAAGCAAAAAAGGTGATATCTGCCGATCCGATGCCGCAGGATCAGGCGCTGCGGGTGATTGAGATGCTGGACGAGGCCGCCATTCATGGCCTGCTGTATGTTGATAACGCGATGCTTTACCAGGCCGAAACCGGCCATGTAACCCGCACCATTAACTGGGGGCTGTCGCTGCCGGAACATCAGCGTCCGGTGTTTATTAAGGTGCCGAGCCTGAGCAAGGCGGCAGAAGAAGCGGAATCGATCTGGAAATTTGCCATATCCCATCCCGATACCCGCGCGCTGCAACAGTTTGCCGACAGCGTGGAGCAGGAAATGGGCCTGGCCTGCGAATGGTCATGGCACGATCAGGTCGATATTGCCAAAGCGGGCAACAGCAAAGGTAAACGGCTGGGGGAGTGGGTTGAATCTGAAGGCTATCGGATGAGCGATGTGCTGGCCTTTGGCGATAACTATAATGACCTGAGCATGCTGGAAAACGTCGGGCTGGGCGTGGCGATGGGCAACGCCGACGATGCCATCAAGGCGCGCGCGCATCGGACGATCGGCACCAATCTGGAGCCGGGTATCGCACAGACTATTTATCAGGAAGTGCTGTAGCGGCTTTACCGATGGCAGGCGATCGGCAGCAGTCTGGCGCTGGGTATCGCACAGACTATTTATCAGGAAGTGCTGTAGCGGCTTTGCCGGTGGCAGGCGATCGGCAGCAGTCTGGAACCGGGTATCGCACAGACTATTTATCAGGAAGTGCTGTAGCGGCCTTGCCGATGGCAGGCGATCGGCAGCAGTCTGGCGCTGGGGATTGCACAGACTATCTGTCAGGAAGTGCTGCCAGCCTGGCTGACGATGTCCGCCTGTTGACGCGGGCATCGCCCTGAAAGCGATATCTGCGTCAACGCGACGGCAAAATGTATAAGCGGCGCGTCAGGCGGCGATCGCCACGCTTTTGATCTGGGCGTAGAGCCACATGCCCGGTTTAATCATCAGCTCATCCCGCGCCCAGGGCGTAATGCGCGCCCAGAGTTCGCTTTGCCCTATCAGCAGCTTCACCTCGACCTGATTATCGATATCCAGCAGCTCGCCGACCTGCGCCGGAATGACGTTGCGGATAGTGCTGTTCAGCGGCGGCTGCAGCACCAGCGAGACGTCGGCGGCCTGAATGCGAATGCGCAGCGGCGTTTTCAGCGGCGCGTCGATGCGGTTAACCCAGATATGCTGATCGCCCAGCGAAAGGGCCGTCATCGCATAGTGCGGATGCTGCTCCAGCACCTGAACGCGCAGCACGCTGCTTTGCTCCGCGCGCGGCAGCCACGGCCGCATGGCGCTGCTGGCCCAGACTTTTTCCAGCGCGCCCAGCGCTTTCACTTCGCCTTTATCCAGCACCAGCACGTTATCCGCCAGCTGGATAATCTCTTCAAGGCTGTGGCTGACGTACAGCACCGGAATGGCCACCTGTTTCGCCAGCGCCTGCAAATAGGGCAGCAGCTCACGCTTGCGCGGCAGATCCAACGAGGCCAGCGGCTCATCCATCAGCAAAATTTCCGGCGCGCTGAGCAGAGCGCGGCCTATCGCCACCCGCTGTTTTTCTCCGCCGGACAGCGAAAAAGGAAAACGCGACAGCAGCTCGCCGATGCCTAGCAGCGCTACCAGTTCATCGAACTGCGAGCGCATCGTTTTCGCCATGCCGTATTCCAGGTTGCCTTTCACCTTGTAGTGCGGAAAGAGGCGCGCATCCTGAAAAACATAGCCGATACGGCGCTTTTCCGGCGGCAGGTTCACGCTGGTCTGAGCATCGAACAGCACCCTGTCGTTCAGGGAAATATGTCCTTCCTGCGGCGTGGTCAGGCCGCCGATAGCGTTAATAAGTGACGTCTTGCCGGCGCCAGAGACGCCGAAAACAGCCGTGATGCCTTGCGCCGGTATGTTTGCGTTTACCTGCAAAGTGTGGTCGCCAAGGCGCTGGACAATATCAAGCTCTAACATGGCATCCCCAACTTTTTGCGTCCCCGACGCGCCAGCCATTCCGCCAGCCACAGCGAACAAAGCGCCAGCGCAATAGCGATCAGGCAAAGCCTGGCCGCCGCGTTTTCCGCGCCCGGCGTTTCAATCAGCGTATACATGGCGGAAGGAAGCGTGCGGGTTTCGCCAGGAATATTGGACACAAAGGTGATGGTCGCGCCGAATTCGCCCAGCGAACGGGCGAAGGCGAGCACCGTGCCGGCGATAATGCCGGGCAGCGTCAGCGGCAAGGTGATGGTGAAAAACACCCGCCAGCGGCCTGCGCCCAGCGTGCGCGCCGCCAGCTCCAGCCGACCGTCAACGCCTTCCAGCGCCAGGCGAATTGCCCGTACCATCAGCGGAAAAGCGACCACGGCAGAGGCCAGCGCCGCGCCGCGCCAGCTAAAGGCGAAGGTAAAGCCGAACCAGTCGTAGAGATACTGGCCGATAAAGCCGCGTCTGCCGAATCCAATCAGCAGCAGATAGCCGACCACCACCGGCGGCAGCACCAGCGGCAGGTGGATCAGGCTGTCGAGCAGCGTCTTGCCGGGAAACCGGCAGCGTACCAGCACCCAGGCCGCTGCTATGCCCAACGGCAGGCTGAACAGCACCGCCACGCTGGAGACTTTCAGGCTGAGCAGAACCGCCTGCCATTCGGGATCGCTTAATATCACAGAGGCGTAAATCCGTAGTGTTTAAACACGGCCGCAGCTTCCGGCCCTTTCAGATAATGATAAAACGCGGCGACGCCGGCGGTATCATGCCCTTTCACTTTCGCCATTGGATATTCCACCGGCTTGTGGCTGTCTGCCGGGAAAACGCCAACCACGGCCACTTTGCTGCTGGCTACCGCATCGGAGCCATACACGATGCCGTAAGGCGTTTCATTGCGCTCCACCAGTGCCAGCGCGGCGCGCACGCTGTTGCCTCTCGCCAGCATCGGCTCCAGCGTTGACCAGGCGCCCAGCGACTGCAATGCTTCCTTGGCGTAGAGCCCTGCCGGAACATGATCGGGATCGCCTACGGACAGACGCTGGCCCTGCAACAGGCTTTTCCAGTCGGTGTTTTTCGACAGCGTGACTCGCGGCGATTTCGCTTCTTTCGGCGCTACCAGCACCAGCTCGTTGCCTAACAGCGTATAGCGGCTGGCTTCTTCAATGCTTTTTTTCTGCGCCGCGTAATCCATCCACTGCTGATCGGCAGAGATAAAAAGATCGGCGGGCGCGCCCTGCTCTATCTGCCGCGCCAGCGTAGAAGAAGAGGCAAAAGAGGAGACAATTTTTACCTCTTTTCCCTGCTGGTAGCGATTAGCGATATCCTGCAACGCGTTGGTTAAGGAGGCGGCGGCAAAAACGGTAATTTTTTCAGCCGCTACGGCCTGGCCGGTCAGGCTTGCCGTTACCACGGCACCGATCAAGAAATGGCGTAATTTCACAGACATGGTCTTCTCCGAAGGTCTCGTTATGTAGCCTTCACTATAACGATTTAACAACCGGTGTCATAAAGATTATCGGCATAAACGGAGAGAAGTTGAGGCGGCTCGCAAAAAATAGCGCCCGGTGTCGCCGGGCGTATCGGGCAGGGATCTAGCGGCGTTCTTTCGCAGGCTGCTCGTTGCGATGACCAAACTTTGAAATGACGTTAAAGACTTCGCCAAGGCCATAGATCAGGCCAAGGATTATCGCCATCACCACGGGAACCATGAGGATCGCTTCTGCAAGACCGATGAGTAATTCCAGCATGGTATTTTTCCTCACTGAATAAAAGAAGTTATTGTATCCGTAGCGGATAAAAGTGCACTGACCTTTTGTGCGTTTTACTTGTTTTTACGCCCCGCCTGCGCAACAGTGTACAATTCCGGAAACCCTTTTTTGCCAGGAGCGACCATGCAGGCTGAGCTTTCCCTGATCCTGAAATTACAGCAGCGGCTTTTCGCCGATCCCCGCCGTATCGAACTGCTTAAACAGATCGCCGCGACCGGCTCCATCAGCCAGGGCGCGAAAATGGCCGGGATCAGCTATAAAAGCGCCTGGGATGCAATTAACGAGATGAACACGCTGGCCGACCGCACGCTGGTAGAGCGCGCCACGGGCGGCAAAGGCGGCGGCGGCGCGCAGGTCACCGCCTACGGTGACAGACTGATTCAGCTTTTCGCGCTGCTGGAGCAGATTCAGCAGAAAGCGTTCGATGTATTGCAGGATGACGTGCCGCTGGGCAGCCTGCTGGGTGCCATCGCCCGGTTTTCGCTGCAAACCAGCGCCCGCAACCAGCTTTTCGGCACGCTGGTGCAGCGCGACGCGCAGACGGTGCAGCAGCATGTTGAGATCCTGCTGGCCAACGGCGAGACGCGCATCAAAGCCGCGCTGACTGAACAGAGCGCCAATCGCCTTGAACTCACGCCGGGCAAAGAGGTGCTGGTGCTGATAAAAGCGCCGTGGATAGACGTGACCCAATCCGCGAGCAAGGCCGATAACCAGCTCGACGGCGTACTGAGCGAGTTGATTAAGGGCGAGACCCACAGTGAAGCGCTGATCGCGCTGCCGGGCGGCGAAACGCTGTGCGCTACCTTAACCAACCAGCGCGCGCAGGAGCAAAATCTTCAGCCTGGCGCGGCGGTAACAGCACATTTTAATGCCGATCGCGTGATTATCGCCACGCTGCTCTGAAAACGGCGGCACCATTTGACAGCGCCGCCGCTCAGCGTCGATAGTGAAGGGAATAATGCATAAAATGGAATAAACAATGTCTACGTTGCAAATTTCGCAAGGCACGTTTCATCTTAGCGCGACCCGTAACCTGATGCTGCCGTCGCTGACGATCCGGGCTGGCGAAAGCTGGGCTTTTGTGGGCGCTAACGCCAGCGGCAAATCTTCCCTCGCGCGCGCCCTTGCGGGCGAGCTTGCCGCCGCACGAGGCGAAGTCGTCAACACTTTCCGCCCCACTCGTCTTTCGCTTGAGCAGTTACAAAAGTTGGTTTCCGAGGAATGGCAGCGTAACAACACCGATATGCTCAGCCCGGATGAAGAAGATACCGGCCGCACCGCTGCCGACATTATTCAGCAGGAGGTGCGCGATGAGGCACGCTGTCGTCAGCTGGCGGAAACCTTTGGCATCGCTTCGTTGCTCGATCGTCGTTTTAAATATCTCTCGACCGGGGAAACCCGCAAGACGCTGCTCTGCCAGGCGCTGATGGCCGAGCCGGACCTGCTGATCCTCGACGAGCCTTTTGACGGGCTGGACGTTGCGTCGCGCGCCAATCTGGCCCAGGTTCTGGCGCAACTCCACCAGCAGGGGCACACGCTGGTGCTGGTGCTGAACCGTTTTGACGATATTCCCGACTTTGTCGAACGGGTTGGCGTGCTGGCCGAATGTGAGCTGACGCATGTAGGCGCACGCGAAGCAATCCTGGCCGAGGCGCTGGTCGCTCAGCTGGCACACAGTGAAAACCTGCAGGGGATGGCGCTACCGGAAGCGGACGACGCATCGGCAAAAACGGCGCTGTCATCGCAGACGCCGCTAGTGGTGCTGCGGGACGGCGTAGTCTCTTATAACGATCGCCCTGTTCTTAACCATCTTGACTGGACGGTGCAGGCGGGCGAGCACTGGCAGATCGTCGGCCCGAACGGCGCGGGAAAATCAACGTTGCTGAGCCTGGTAACGGGCGATCATCCCCAGGGCTACAGCAATGACTTAACGCTGTTTGGCCGCCGTCGCGGCAGCGGCGAAACCATCTGGGATATCAAACAGCATATTGGCTACGTCAGCAGCAGCCTGCATCTGGATTACCGCGTCAGCAGCAGCGTGCGCAACGTGATCCTTTCCGGCTATTTTGACTCTATCGGTATTTATCAGGCCGTTTCCGATCGGCAGCAAAAGCTGGCGGAGCAGTGGCTACAGCTGCTGGGGATGCGTGCCGTGGCGGACGCGCCTTTTCAGAGTCTGTCATGGGGGCAGCAGCGGCTGGTGCTGATAGCCCGCGCGCTGGTCAAGCATCCGGCTCTGCTGATCCTGGACGAGCCGCTACAGGGGCTGGATTCGATCAACCGCCAGCTCGTGCGCCGCTTTGTTGACGTGCTGATTGGCGAAGGCGCCACGCAGCTTCTTTTCGTTTCGCACCATGCTGAAGATGCGCCACAGTGCATCACCCATCGCCTGACGTTCGTGCCGGACGGTGACGGCTATCGCTATCAGCAGGACAGGCTCTGAGGCGAGCTCAGGGCCAGCCGTCAGGCTGGCTCAGGCTGCCTGTTCAAAGAAAGGATAGCGCATCGAAGTAACGGCATGGCGTGATGTACGTGGGCAACTCTTGCATAGTATGTAGGGCCAGTCTGGCTGGCGTGGGCGCGGGATGAATATGTAAATCTGAAGCCTGCTAAAATTTTGCAAAAATCTATATAAGGCTTATCTGATGAAGAAAAACAGACATATCAGTGCCGTCATGATGCCTGTTAAACATTTCCATTTTTTGGATTTTTCAACGTAAAAAAAGACCATGTAAAGTATGAATATAAATGATAGTGCCAGCCCACCAAAAACGTTTCCATTACCCCTGTTATTACTTAATGAACCTTGCGGGATAGTCGAATCCATATCGTAGATAACATCGTATTTATCAACCATAGATAAATAAATCAGCACCATGCAAACCAGATAAAAAAGAATAAATGCAATTCTAAAAAACTTATTCATAAAATCATGACCCTGTTACGAGACCAGTCTGGTAAAATGCTGCCAGTTTTTGACAATAAAATCACCATATCGCGTATCTTTTTTGATGCTTTCCAGACTCGGATTGGTGCCCCGGTTATATCTGGCTCCAATAATTCTCACATCATTCATACTGAGCCGAGAGGGTAACTTGTCATAGTCAGCAAGCTGGCGTAAGTGCATAGCCGCGAGGGTAATGTTATAGGCATCTTTTTCAAGACACCGTGATAGCGAGCGGAGTTCTGATGTACTCATCTTGTCTGCATTAAGGCCCATAGTTTTAGCTGCTGTACGCAGTTGCATGCTGACAAAGCCAAACGAGGTTTTAGCCGGCGGAGAGGTTACAGTAAGATTACGATCGATACAGACTGGGCCGCTCCAGTCTATGAAGCGAACTTCAAAAGCAAAACGATCTATAATATCTGGATCACCGCCTACCTCAATCCAGCAGACACCAGCAAGTAATTCTGGGGGCAGTTTATAGCGAAGAGCAGCCGATCTGATAAGCAAACTCTGTTTTTTGACCCAGGTATCTTTAAAACCTCTGGCATAAGATCTGCCACCGCCGAATCTTTCAGGAAGTATTTTCCAACGGAATACATCAAGGAAAGTCCATGAAGGGGATTTTGTCATCTTCCTGCATTGTTCAAAGTTACGCATATCCATATAAAAAATCTCCATTTATTTCTCTATGCTGCTCAATAAAACTGAGCGTTAATATCAGAAACCCTCGCCTTGTTGAGTACCAAAGAAATTTTAAAACGTGCGTTCCACAATGCTTTACTTATCTGACAAATCAGTCCTTACGCATGTTTTATACGACATATGAGTACCTTCGACAACCCAAAATATACTGTATTTTTATAATGATTGTTTTCTTGTGATTGTAGCCTGAATTAAGAACAGACCGTCTATTTCATCCCCAACACTTAGTGCCTTTAAAAAAAGGCGCACTCCCATAATGGCCAGTAACACAGTCGCTCATATCTGGTTCGTAGATTTCGACATTATTCTACCGAGTAAAGCCATGATTATCTGCCCCTGTACGGCCTGAATAACCGCGTATAGTACCGCTACACTTTTTGGTATATACCAACTGCGCCATGCATGACGTAGACATGGCGTAAGTCCGTTCCTGGAGCCTCGGCACGCGTATCCCTGTGTTCGACGGTCGGGCCTCGTCTATACGTCCTGACAAGCGGCGAACGTTCGCCTGCCTGGATGTTAGCGCTACTCTTTTCGTTCTTTTAGTATGTTGGCACTAATAGTTCGCGCAGCCTTAGTATGTTGGCACTAAACACCAACGATGGTTTTAAGATGCCGGTGTGTCAGAGCGTCATCCGATTAATCTGATATTTACCCGCCATAGATTTCCCCTGCCCTGTCGACAGGCGGCACGCCCTGTGTAACCGCTACCACTTTCAACCGTAGCGGGAAAGGAATTTATGGATTAAACAGCCTTGAAACCTGCCTCTTAGGAATTTTCATCTTGTGTAAACGATTCCATTTATTCACACTCGATCACGCTTTATCGTTTCGCGCTGTGCTATTTTTCTTTCAGGCTTGCAGGCATTACAAAGTAATCAGGACTCAATATGCAGAAATTTAATCCGGTCGATCATCCGCATCGCCGCTATAACCCACTGTCCGATCAGTGGATTCTGGTTTCTCCGCATCGTGCCAAACGCCCCTGGCAGGGCGCACAGGAGACGCCTTCTCAGGAGAAGCTGCCTGCGCACGATCCGGACTGCTTTCTTTGCCCCGGCAACACGCGCGTAACCGGCGATAAAAATCCCGATTACACCAGCACCTATGTGTTTACCAACGACTTTGCCGCGCTGATGACCGATACGCCGGACGCGCCGGAGAGCGACGACCTGCTGATGCGCTGTGAAAGCGCGCGCGGCACCAGCCGGGTGATCTGCTTTTCACCGGATCACAGCAAAACGCTGCCGGAGCTGTCGGTTTCCGCGCTGGAAGACGTGGTTCGCACCTGGCAAGAGCAGACTGCCGATCTGGGTCAGCACTACCCATGGGTACAGGTGTTTGAGAACAAAGGCGCAGCGATGGGCTGCTCCAATCCGCATCCTCACGGCCAGGTGTGGGCCAACAGCTTCCTGCCTAACGAAGCCAAACGCGAGGACGATCTCCAGCGCGCTTATTTTGCGAAAAACCAGTCGCCGATGCTGGTGGATTACGCCAGTCGCGAGCTGAATGACGGCAGCCGCACGGTGGTGGAAACCGACCACTGGCTGGCCGTGGTGCCCTGGTGGGCCGCCTGGCCGTTCGAGACGCTGCTGCTGCCGAAAGCGCACGTCAAGCGCCTGACCGACTTAACGGACGCGCAGCGGGCCGATCTGGCCGTGGCGCTGAAAAAGCTGACCAGCCGCTATGACAACCTGTTCCAGTGCTCCTTCCCCTACTCTATGGGCTGGCACGGCGCGCCGTTCAACGACGACGCCAACGACCACTGGCAGCTTCACGCGCATTTTTACCCGCCGCTGCTGCGTTCCGCCACGGTGCGCAAGTTTATGGTTGGCTATGAAATGCTGGCCGAAACCCAACGTGATTTAACGGCGGAACAGGCGGCTGAACGGCTGCGTGCCGTCAGCGATATTCATTTCCGCGAGACCGGAGCATAACCATGAGTTTAAAAACCCTGACCCAACAGATTTTCAGCGAAAAATTTGGCTATGCCGCGCCGCAAACTATCCAGGCGCCGGGCCGCGTTAACCTGATTGGCGAGCACACCGACTATAACGATGGTTTTGTGCTGCCCTGCGCCATTGATTATCAGACCGTGATCGCCTGCGCCAAACGCGACGATCGCCAGGTACGCGTCATCGCCGCCGACTATGAAAATCAGGAAGATATTTTTTCGCTGGACGAGGCGATTACTCCGCATGACACGCAGATGTGGTCAAACTACGTGCGCGGCGTGGTCAAGCACCTGCAAAAACGCATTCCTGACTTCAACGGCGTGGATATGGTGATTGCAGGCAACGTGCCGCAGGGCGCGGGCCTCAGCTCTTCTGCCTCGCTGGAAGTGGCGGTCGGCACCGTGTTCCGTCATCTGTATGCGCTGCCGCTGGACGGCGCGCAGATTGCCGTAAACGGCCAGGAAGCGGAAAACCAGTTTGTCGGCTGTAACTGCGGCATCATGGATCAGCTGATCTCGGCGCTGGGCGAGAAAGATCATGCGATGCTGCTCGACTGCCGCACGCTGGGCACGCGTCCGGTGCCGATGCCGGAAGATATCGCAGTAGTGATCATCAACTCTAACTTCCGCCGTAACCTGGTGGGCAGTGAGTACAACACTCGCCGTCAGCAGTGCGAAGCGGGCGCAAAATTCTTTAACAAAAGTTCGCTGCGCGATGTCGATCTGGCGCAGTTTGCAGCGATGGAGCATGAGCTTGACCCGCTGGTCGCCAAACGCGTGCGCCACGTGCTGACCGAAAACGCCCGCACGCTGGAAGCGGCGGATGCGCTGGCGAAGGGCGATCTGGCGCGCATCGCCGTGCTGATGGCGGAATCTCACGCTTCCATGCGCGACGATTTTGAAATCACCGTGCCGCCAATCGATACCCTGGTAACCATTGTGAAAAACAGCCTGGGCGATCGCGGCGGCGTGCGCATGACCGGCGGCGGCTTTGGCGGCTGCGTGGTGGCGCTGATGCCGTTGGATCTGGTCGACAGCGTGAAAGCGGCCGTGGCGGAGCAGTACGAGGCGCAGTCCGGCATTAAAGAAACTTTCTACGTCTGCAAAGCCTCTGAAGGAGCGGGCCCATGCTGAGTCACTCGCATGCGCCAGACGGCCAGCCGTGGCGCATCACAACGCTGCGCAACGCGGGCGGCATGGTAGCGACCTTTATGGACTGGGGCGCCACCTGGCTTTCCGCGCGCGTGCCGATGAAAGACGGCAGCGTGCGCGAAGCGCTGCTGGGCTGTGCCACGCCGGCCGACTACCTTAATCAGACCGCCTATCTGGGCGCAACGGTTGGCCGCTACGCCAACCGTATCGCTAACGCCGCTATCAGTGCAGGCGAGCAGCGCTGGCAGCTGGCGGCCAATCAGGGGAAACATCAGCTGCACGGCGGGCCACAGGGCTTTCACGCCCGTCGCTGGCAGATCGTCAGCCAGACCGGCCAGGAAGTCGAATATCAGCTGGATTCCCCTGACGGCGATCAGGGCTATCCCGGCCATCTCCAGGTTACCCTGCGCTATCGGCTGGAAGAGGACAATACGCTCACGATCCGCTATCACGCCACGGTGGACCAGGCCTGTCCGGTTAATCTGACCAACCACGCCTATTTCAATCTGGATGCGCAGCACGGCGACGCGCGCCATCATCGCCTGCGCCTGCGTGCCGACCATTATTTGCCGGTCGACAGCGAAGGCATTCCCAACCGCCTGCTGACCGACGTCACCGATACCGGCTTTGATTTCAGAGAGATCAAAACGGTGGCGCAGGACTTCCTGCTGGATGACGATCAGCGCGCGGTCAAAGGCTACGATCACGCGTTTCTGCTGAACGGCGGCGACGATACGCAGCCGGACGCGGAGCTGTGGTCGGCCGACGGCAGGCTGAAGCTCAGCGTGTTTACCACCGCGCCTGCGCTACAGTTCTATTCAGGAAATTATCTGGAAGGCACCCCGGCTCGCGAGCAGGACGTCTATACTGCCTTTCAGGGCATTGCGCTGGAGAGCGAGTTTTTACCCGACTCGCCTAATCATCCGGAATGGCCGCAGCCCGACTGCTGGCTGCAGCCAGGTGAATCGTATCAGTCAGAAACGCGTTATCGCCTGACGCCGCTTTGATTAAGCGCATGAAAAACGTGCATCGCGCCTGCGGCAGGCTTACGTGGCGCGCAGATTTCCGCTATGGTAATGGCCAGTTAAAATTGCGTCGGCAATTTTCGCTTTCCGTTATCTTAGAAACGTCAGATTATTAAGGAGTTAAGCTATGGCTGTAACTAAGCTGGTTCTGGTACGT
>Ga0157358_1000099_pt1 | contig 32164 bp, 28 predicted proteins | sample AttcapACBM2_FD_111484 | JGI IMG/M metagenome (GOLD analysis project Ga0157358, IMG submission 111484) | Fungus gardens microbial communities from leaf cutter ant in Botucatu, State of São Paulo, Brazil - Atta capiguara ACBM2 | ecosystem: Host-associated > Fungi > Mycelium > Unclassified ... | reverse complement strand
GCAGGTCGCACCAGGTCAGACTATTTGGCATTACAGCTCCTGTAGGGGACAGTTTAATCACGCAAGAGGCTACCCTGTCTCGCCCGCTTCTGGCAACATAAATGCGGTTCCGTTTCCGGACAATAGGTGAAGGGCAAAAATGGCAAAAGCCAAACTAACATTTCGGCTGCACCGCACGGTAATCGTCCTGATCTGCCTGGCGCTGCTGGTCGTGCTGATGCAGGGCGCATCATGGTTCAGCATGGGCCATCAGATGGCCCGCTCGGAGCAGGTGGAGGAGCTGGCGCGCACGCTGACTCGCCAGGTCGCCTTTAGCCTGTCGCCGCTGATGGAAAACAGCGATGACAACCATCAGAAGATTATCGATGTTCTCGCGCAGCTGACCAAAGAGAGCCGCATTCTGGACGCGTCGGTCTATGACGACAGCGGCACGCTGCTGGCGCGCAGCGGCGAAACCATTAACGTGCGCGACCGGCTGGCGCTGGACGGACAACGGGCCGGCAGCTACTTCAACCATCAGCTGGTGGAGCCGCTGGCCAGCGCTGACGGGCCGCGCGGTTTTCTGCGCGTCACGCTGGATACCCACGTGCTGGTGACGGATTCGCGGCAGGTCGATAACACCACCAATATCCTGCGCCTGATGATGCTGCTGGCGCTGGCTATCGGCATAATCCTTACCCGTACGCTGCTGCGGGATCGCCGCACGCGCTGGCAGCAGTCGCCCTTTCTGCTTACCGCTAACCGTCCGGTAAAAGAAGATAACGGCGACGACACGCCTGCGGATAAAAGCTAGCGGTCGCATTTTTCCGGGCGGCCTTCACCTCTTACGCCATTCGCTCAATCTGCGGCGGCAGCGCGTTCAGCGTCTGCTGCATAGCCGCCGCAATCCGGCAAAAATCGTCACTCCATTCAGCGCCTGCGGCAATCATCTGCCAGTAGCGCTGCGCCATAGCTAATGCCCGAAACCACACCTCGCGCGGCACGGCGGGATCGAGGGCAATCTGCGGCGGCTTATCACGCATGTGCCCGCTGCTGTTCGGCGCAAAACTCATGGGAAGCATGTCGTAAGCGGGCGTCAGGCTCAGCCCGGCGGCCTGCCGGAAAAACGACAGGTTGCCGCTGTGCATGTCACCGTTAGCGATCAGGCGGCCAAATGCCCACTGTAGCGTACCGCGCGCTGCATCCTCCAGGGATATCAACCGTTGCTCTGCCAGCATGGCTAACGCCTGCGGCCAGCGGGTTTGGCTGCCGAGATATTCAGCCTGTACCGCCTCCAGCGAAACAAGACTTTTTCTGCCTCGATCGGCAATACGATCAAAGCGCACGACTTCCAGAAAGGTCTGGCCGTCCGGCGCACTAAAAATGCTGCCCTGCGCCGCCGCCAGGCCATTTTCAGCCAGCAGCTGCAATGCCAGCGCCTCTGCTCTGAGCAGATCGCACCAGCGCTGGCTGTTCTGGTTACGCTGAGGCGGCGTGAATTTTACCAGCAGATGCACGCCGCTACCGTCGGCCCGTTCAACGCAGCAGGCGAATTTCGGCTGTTCGCCGCCCGCAGAGGATCCGATATCTTCGCCGGTCAGCACTTTCTCCGCCAGCTGCGGATAGCGATAGCGTTTTTCCTGCGGGCTGATGGGCTGCGGCACGGGCTGCTGTAACCATTGCTGATAGCTTTGGGTGCCGATCAGCCAGTTGCCGGAAATATCGCTGCCGCGTCTCGTTAACGCAAGCAGGCAATGGTCTTCATTCCACTGTCGGCTGTCTTCCGGCAATCCGAGCTGTAACGCACACTCTTTGCCCCACGCGCGTCCCAGAAAACCCTGTGGCCGCATATCGCTCAGATACCAGGGCAGGCCGTCGAACTGCTGCCAGTCTCCCTGCATATCTTCTATCAGGCAGCTTCCTGCGGGCCAGATACTGTAAAGCCGCCCGGCTTCCTGCGCACGGCCCTGCTCATCAATCTGCCAGAGCGGAAAAACGCACTCTTCCCGCACCGGTCGCAGCAACGCATAGCGCGTGGCGCGCGCACGGCCAAACTTCAGCACCTGCGGCTGAGCGGAAAGCGTGCGTGACAGCGTGGCCTGGCTGACGCCTGAGCGCTGGATCAGCGTGGCGGCATCAAGCGGGCCGTGCAGCAAAAGTGACGTTATTGCAGACATAATGACCCACCATGAATAGATTCATGAATAGATACTTATCACTTAATTGTCTGAGGATAAAGGACAATAGCAAAAAACGAGCGGGAAAGATGAATAGATACTTTTACGGGAAAACCGGTCGGTTCTCCGACCGGTTTTAGCCAATGGCCGCTGAGGGCAGCGGCCGCTTAAATCAGGCTTTATCGCCCAGCAGAACGGATTCCAGCGCGATCTCAACCATGTCGTTAAACGTGGTCTGACGCTCGGCCGCCGAGGTCTGCTCATGGGTGCGGATATGGTCGGAAACGGTACAGATAGCCAGCGCTTTCGCGCCGAACTCCGCCGCCACGCCATAGATGCCCGCTGCTTCCATTTCCACGCCCAGGATGCCGTACTTTTCCATCACGTCGAACATCTGCGGATCCGGCGTATAGAACAGATCGGCGGAGAAGATGTTGCCGACGCGTGCTTCCACGCCCAGGTTTTTCGCCGCGTCTACCGCGTCGCGCACCATATCGAAATCGGCGATGGCCGCGAAATCGTGATCCTTGAAGCGCATGCGGTTCACTTTGGAATCGGTGCTGGCACCCATACCGATCACGATATCGCGCAGCTTCACGTCTTCACGAACCGCGCCGCAGGAGCCTACGCGAATAATCTTCTTCACGCCGAATTCGGTGATCAGCTCTTTGGCGTAGATTGAGCAGGAAGGAATGCCCATGCCGTGGCCCATCACGGAGATTTTGCGGCCCTTGTAAGTGCCGGTATAGCCCAGCATCCCACGCACGTTATTGACTTCCACGGCATCCTGCAAAAAGGTTTCCGCAATGTGCTTTGCGCGCAGCGGATCGCCCGGCATCAGCACCACGTCAGCGAAATCACCCATTTCTGCGTTAATATGAGGGGTAGCCATCTTTTATCCTTATTTACTTTTTGCCGGCTTGCACCGGCGTGTTACGTTGCGCTGATTACAGCATGCTTTTGCCATATTCCATTGCGGACAGGCCAAAATACGTTGCGACAGTCTGACCGATATCCGCAAAAGTGTCACGGTATCCCAGCGAGCCTGGCTTAACGTTCGGGCCGTAAATCAAAATTGGGATGTGCTCGCGGGTATGTTCCGTGCCCTGCCAGGTTGGATCGCAGCCGTGGTCGGCGGTGAGGATCAGAATATCGCCCTCTTGTACCAGCGCCATCAGCTCCGGCAGACGACGGTCAAACAGCTCCAGGCCGCCCGCGTAGCCAGCCACGTCGCGACGGTGGCCCCAGGTGGAGTCGAAATCCACAAAGTTGGTAAAGACGATGCTGTTGTCCGGCGCCGTTTTCATCTCCTGCACGGTCGCGTCAAACAGCGCGTCCAGCCCGGTCGCCTTCACTTTTTTGGTGATGCCGACGTGCGCATAGATATCGGCGATTTTGCCCACGGAGACCACTTCGCCGCCTTTTTCCTCCACCAGCTTTTTCAGGATGGTGGGCGAAGGCGGTTCAACGGCCAGATCGTGACGGTTGCCGGTACGTTCGAAATGCCCCGCTTTGTCGCCCACAAACGGACGTGCGATCACGCGGCCAATGTTATAGCCGCCTTCGGTCAGCGCTTCGCGGGCGATTTCACAGAGATCGTACAGGCGCTGTAAGCCAAAGGTTTCTTCATGACAGGCGATCTGGAACACCGAGTCGGCAGAGGTATAGAAAATCGGCTTGCCGGTTTTCATATGCTCTTCGCCCAGCTGGTCAAGGATCACCGTGCCGGAAGAGTGGCAGTTGCCCAGATAGCCAGGCAGGCCCGCTTTTTCTACCAGCTCGTCCAGCAGCGCCTGCGGGAAGCTGTTCTCTTTTTCCGTGAAGTAGCCCCAGTCAAACAGCACCGGCACGCCGGCGATTTCCCAGTGGCCGGAAGGCGTATCTTTGCCCGACGACAGCTCGCTGGCATAGGCGTAGGCGCCGATAATTTCAGCGTCTTTATCCAGCCCCAATGGGAACTTACCGGTAGAGGCCTCCGCCGCTTTGCCTAAGCCCAGCGCGGTAAGATTGGGCAGATGCAGCGGCCCTTTGCGGCCGATATTCGCTTCGCCTTTAAAGCAGGCTTCGGCAATATGCCCCAGCGTATCGGAACCTTCATCGCCAAACTTATGAGCGTCTTTGCTTGACCCAATGCCGAAAGAGTCGAGCACCATAATAAATGCACGTTTCATCGTGGTCTCCTGCGTTGTTAACGCGATGAGCTAAATTTTATCGATCGGAACAGTATGCCGTTTATTGCGTCACTCTGCGATAAATAACTGGCGTCGGCTGCGGTGATTTTTCTGCCAGGGTTATCGCCTGTTTCACTGCGGCGGCGGCCTCCTGCCAGCTCGCTTCGCTGGCGGCGTGGATCACCGCCAGCGGCCGCTGGCCGTCCACGCTGTCGCCCAGTTGCGCCATCTCGCTCAGCCCTACGCTGTAGTCGATACTGTCGCTGGCGCGACGACGACCGCCGCCCATCGCCACTACGGCCAGCCCCAGCGCGCGGGTATCCATTGCGCTGACGATGCCGGGCCGGTCGGCATACACCGCTTTGCTGAGCATCGGCGCGGGCAGGTAGCTGTCCAGCCTGTCGATAAAGTCGGTTGGGCCTTTTTGCGCGGCCACCATGCGCGCAAACACTTCCGCCGCGCGGCCGTTATCCAGCACCGCCTGAAGCTTACGCATGGCTTCATCGCGATCGGCCGCCAGCCCGCCTGACAGCAGCATTTCGGCGCTGAGCGCCATCGTCACTTCCAGCAGGCGCGGATTGCGGTATTCGCCGGTCAGGAAGCGCACCGCCTCGCGCACTTCCAGCGCGTTGCCCGCGCTGGAGGCCAGTACCTGATTCATATCGGTCAGCAGCGCGGTAGTTTTGCAGCCTGCACCGTTGGCCACGCCGACAATCGCCTGTGCCAGGCTTTCAGACTGCTCAAAAGTCGGCATAAAAGCGCCTGAACCGACTTTAACGTCCATCACCAGCGCATCCAGCCCTTCGGCGAGCTTTTTCGCCAGGATCGAGGCGGTGATCAGCGGAATGGAATCAACGGTCGCCGTGATATCGCGCGTGGCGTAGAAGCGCTTGTCGGCCGGCGCCAGCGAGTTGGTCTGGCCGATAATCGCCACGCCAACCTCTTTGATAATATTACGGAAGGTGTGATCTTCCGGGAAGATATCGAAGCCGGGGATCGCTTCCAGCTTATCCAGCGTGCCGCCGGTGTGACCAAGGCCGCGCCCGGAGATCATCGGCACATAGCCGCCGCAGGCCGCCACCATCGGGCCAAGCATCAGCGAGGTGACATCGCCCACGCCGCCGGTAGAGTGCTTATCCACTACCGGCCCGTTCAGCCCCAGGCTCTGCCAGTTCAGCACCGAGCCGGAATCGCGCATTGCCATCGTCAGCGCCACGCGCTCCGGCAGCGTCATATCATGGAACCAGATGGTCATCGCCAGCGCGGCAATTTGTCCTTCCGATACCGCATTATCGCGTACACCGTTAATAAAGAAGCGAATTTCTTCCTCGCTCAGCGCCTGACCATCTCTTTTTTTACGAATAATTTCCTGTGGCAGAAACACGTTACCCCCTGGTGAGGTTTGATGGCCCGGCCGTCGCGTCCGGGCTGGGTTGACGGGCGCCCGCTTATTTCGGCAGGCGGGCTGACCCGTTTATGAAGGTGGATTAGTAAGCGGAATCGCTTTTTGCGCCAGCATGACCGGCCGCGTTCAGCAGGCTGGCCAGCAGGCTGGAGGCGCCGAAGCGGAAATGCCGCGCGTCGGCCCACTCTTCGCCCAGGATATCGTCCGCCAGCTTCAGGTAGATAGCCGCGTCTTCAGCAGTTTTCACGCCGCCCGCCGGCTTAAAGCCAACCTGGTGCTTTACGCCTTTTTCGGCGATAACCCGCAGCATGATTTCCGCCACTTCCGGCGTGGCGTTAACCGCGACTTTACCGGTAGAGGTTTTAATAAAGTCTGCACCGGCATCGATAGCGATTTCAGACGCTTTACGGATCAGCTCTTCTGTTTTCAGCTCGCCGGTTTCGATAATGACCTTCAGCAGCACGCCCGCGTCGGCGCAGGCTTCTTTGCAGGCGTAAACCATGTCGTAGCCGACCTCTTCGTTACCGGCAATCAGCGCGCGGTAAGGGAAAACTACGTCCACTTCATCAGCGCCGTAGGCGATAGCGGCATGCGTTTCCGCCAGTGCGATTTCGATGTCGTCGTTGCCGTGCGGGAAGTTAGTCACGGTAGCGATACGAATATCCGGCGTGCCCTGCTCGCGCAGCGTTTTACGCGCAATCGGAATAAAACGGGGATAGATGCAGATGGCCGCCGTCTCGCCAACAGGCGTTTTGGCCTGATGACACAGCGCAACCACTTTGGCGTCCGTATCGTCGTCGTTCAGGGTGGTCAAATCCATCAGCTTCAGCGCGCGAACGGCGGCGGTGGTTAAATCAGTCATGGTTTTCTCCGAAAAGGCGGTTGGCGTGGGCGCAGCACAGGGACAATGTTAGGATAGTAACATTCGTTCCGGGCTTCGTCTGTGATAGCTTTCACATTGAGGCCGCTGCTGTAAGGATAATTATAGCGCACCCCAGCACGGGATAACACCATCATCCTGAAGCCCGGCACGTGAGCCGCTCCACGAGATATCATAAAATGTTATGATAGTAACATTACAGCAGCCGAAAACGGTGAGGGATGCAGTACCGGCTATTTCTTTATAGTATCGTTCAGGTATGCCAGCCCGCAGGCGCAGCGGCTTTATTCTCTGTAGAAGCAGGCAGCTTCAAATCCGAAACAGTCGGCGGGTATTTTCGCGAAGGGTGTCGGCAATCTCCTGCGGCGATTCATCGCGGATCTCGCACAGGCTCTGCCAGACGTGCCTGATTCTTTCGGGACGGTTTGGCTGGCCCTGAAAACCCTGCACCGGCATATCGGGCGAATCGGTTTCTAACAGCAGCGAGGTCAGCGGCAAACGTGCAATAGCATTGCGGGTTTTGCTGGCCCGCTCGTAGGTGATAGTGCCGCCGACGCCAATGGCAAAGCCTTCGCGGATAAAGGCTAACGCCTGCTGCTCGCTACCGGCAAAGCCGTGCACCACGCCGCGCGCGGGCAAATCGAGCTTGCGCAGCTGCATCGCCAGCTTGTCGTGCGTGCGCCTTGAGTGCAGGATCACCGGCAAATCATAGCGTTTTGCCAGCCGCAGCTGCGCCTCCAGCACCGCCTGCTGCTTGTCGAACTGCGGGTTTTCAATATAAAGATCCAGCCCGATCTCGCCGATCGCTATCAGCTTCGACGACCCCTGCCGTAGATGGTTTTCCAGCTGTTGCAGATGCGCTTCCTGATGGCCGGCAATCGCCATCGGATGCGTACCCAGCGCCGCGTATAAAGGCGCATACTTTTCCGCCAACGCCAGCACCCCGGCAAAACGATCCGCCGAAACGCCCACCGCAATGATCTTTTCCACCCCGGCTTCCGCCGCCAGCCGCAGGCTTTCCGCCTCGTTGCCGCAGAAGGGCGGAAAATCAAAGTGACAGTGCGTATCGACAAAAGTCATGCCAGCGATCCTTCAGGAAAATCATCATCATTGCTCGCCGGTGGTACGATCGCCGGTTCATTGGCGGGCGGCACGTCCGGCACCACTGGCGCAGTAGCCTGTGCTTCACCCTGCAACCACTGCCCTATTGTAGCCAAAAAATAACGGCCGCAGCGACGGCCCAGATGATAGTCCTGATTGAGCGAGGCGATGCGGCTGCCCAGCGCCATGCTTGCCAGCGCGCGCGGCGGGAAAATTTCAATGATATTCAGATCGCCAGGCGGCTCGTTAATGAACTGCTGGGTCTGGCGGTAGCTCTCTTCATGCAGGTGCATGATATTAACCAGCGGCTGTAGCGCGCCTTTGTCCAGCCAGCGCTCGACGCGCTTCAGCCACTGCGGCGTATAGGTCATCTGCGACGGCACGGTTCGGATGACGACTATGGTGTCGGCACCGCGCCGCGCCGCTTCGCGTACCGGCACCGCATCGCTGATTCCGCCGTCCAGGTAGCTGATGCCTTCCAGATCGACGCCGGGTCGGTACATGCCGGGAATGGCGCTGGAGGCTTTGATGATGTTCAGCCAGTTCGCTGCGGTGGGGGCAAAGTAGCCGGGCGAATAGTCGTCGCTGCGGCAGGCGCACATGTAAAACTCGCGCCCCCGGGAAAACGCCTCTTCGCCCGCCGTCATCGCCAGCGGAAACTCTTTGGCGGTAATATCCACCAGCCAGTCCAGATCGATCAGATGGCCGCCGCGCACAAAGCGCAGCGGATCGAAGAAAAGTTTGCTGGTGGTATAGCGCGTGATCACCCGCCGGGCATAGCCAGGCTGACCGCAGATAAATGCAGAGAGGTTCTGCGCGCCTGCGGAAGTACCAATCATCAGGTCAAAAGGATTAAAACCAACCCGCTGAAACTCGTCCAGTACGCCTGCGGTAAAAATCCCGCGCTGTCCGCCGCCTTCACAGACCAGAGCGAGCTTGCCCGGATGAAAAGGTGCCAGCGCCAGCGGCGTAATATTGCCGAGCGTAATCGGAATGCGTCTGCCCACCTTTCTCCCTCCCTCTGATAGCTAATGCGGTGAGGATACGCTCACGTAGTGGCGGCGGTTTGGCGCTTGTTGCTATGAGTGTTAATGCGGGGAGTGAAAAGCGTGACGAAGTGTAGCGAGAAATGAACGCGGGGCAAAAAGGTAATGAAATGCAGCGTGAAATGAACGCAGGTAAAAAGTGACGAAATGCAGCGTGACATGAACGTGGAAAAAAATGCAGCGTGACATGAACGTGGGAAAAAAATGCAGCGAGAAGTAAACGGGGAAAAGAGAGGAAGTGCAGACGGGCGAGACGTTTCTTCCCACGGCAGCGCTGACGCTGCCGTGGAGAGCGTTAAAGCTATAACTTCTTGCGGCCGGTAAACAGGCTGATCAGGAAGATAATGATACCGACAACGAAGACAATTTTCGCTGCCCATGCTGCCGTACCTGCCAGACCACCGAAACCTAATGCAGCGGCGATCAGTGCGATAACCAGAAAGATAATACCCCAACGAAACATAAGCTTCTCCTTACCCTATATTAAAATCGAACATCATCTGTTATTGATTTCTGCCTGACGACGGCGCCGTCACGGGCTGGCCGTAATAGCCAGCCCGCGCCGGTATTACGATTTCACCGCCAGATCGTTTTTCACGCTCTTGACGCCTTCAATCGCTTTGGCAATGCCTTCAGCACGATCTGACTGTGCCTGGGTTTTTACCGAACCGGAAAGCTGAACCACACCGTTGGTGGTTTCAACTTTCACGTTGCGGGACGGTACGATGTCATCCGCTAACAGTTTAGCTTTAATTTCGCTGGTTGTTGCTGCATCACCGGCATAGCCGCTGACGCTGCTTTTTGCGCTGTCTTTAACGTGTAGTTTATCGCTGACGGATTTTACGCCCTCAATTTTTTTCGCTTCGGAAACGGCCAGTTCAGCCTGATCCTGAGAAGCGACAAAACCACTCAGCGTCACGACGCCTTCATGAGTTTTGACTGAGATATCCGTACTTTTAATAGCGTCGTTATCAACCAGGGCAGCTTTCACCTTGGCGGTCACGCCGCTGTCATCCATGTATCCACCGACTTTTTTCATAGAGCTATCGATTTTAGAACCCGCGCTGTCGGTCGTGGACTGTACTTTTGGCGTAGTGGTGTCTTCTGCCATCGCAGCGCCACTAACCAGTGCAGAACCTACCAGAGCAGCCATCAGAGTTTTAGCAATCTTAGTCTTGTTCATCGATCTCTTCCTTCTTAGGTTGATGCACCCACAACTGTGAGCTTTCAGTCACAAACGGCGTGACTGCAGTAGTCAGGCTTTGTAGCAACCGCGCCACATATTTTGCGTCCTGTTGAAATAAATATAGACGCTGATCTGAATTCTGCTGCCCTTTGTGGTTGATATGGCGGATAAATGGGCAAAAGCGGATCTTTTTAAGATGAGTCTGTAAGGTGGGATCTGAACAACAGCGGGCAAAAAAAAGCGGCGCCGAAGCGCCGCCTGTCAGGGTAACCGTATGTAGGCTGCCTGTTAGTGTTCGCGCGTTTTGCGGAACACCACGTCAGGATAGCGTTCCTGGGTAATATTCAGGTTGACCATGGTCGGCGCGATATAAGTCAGGTTATCGCCGCCGTCCAGCGCCAGGTTTACCTCGTTTTTACGCTGGAACTCGTCGAACTTCTTCGCATCGCTGCATTCCACCCAGCGGGCGGTAGAGACGTTGACCGACTCATAGATCGCTTCGACGTTGTATTCGCTTTTCAGTCGCGCCACCACCACGTCAAACTGCAGCACGCCGACCGCGCCTACAATCAGATCGTTATTGTGCACGGGACGGAACACCTGTACCGCGCCCTCTTCCGACAGCTGCACCAGCCCTTTCAGCAGCTGCTTTTGCTTGAGCGGGTCGCGCAGGCGAATACGACGGAACAGTTCCGGCGCGAAGTTCGGAATACCGGTGAACTTCATGTTCTCGCCCTGGGTAAAGGTATCGCCGATCTGAATGGTGCCGTGGTTATGCAGGCCGATGATATCGCCCGGATACGCCTCTTCAACATGCGAGCGATCGCCCGCCATAAAGGTGAGCGCGTCGGCAATCACCACGTCTTTGCCCAGACGAACCTGACGCAGCTTCATGCCCTTTTCATACTTGCCGGAAACCACGCGCAGGAAGGCCACGCGGTCACGGTGTTTCGGATCCATATTCGCCTGGATCTTAAACACGAAGCCGGTGAATTTCTCGTCTGCGGCGGTAACGGTACGGGTATCGGTGGCGCGCGGCATAGGCGACGGCGCCCACTCCACCAGGCCATCCAGCATATGATCCACGCCGAAGTTGCCCAGCGCGGTACCAAAGAACACCGGCGTCAGCTGGCCGTTCAGGAACGCTTCTTTCTCAAACTCGTGCGACGCGCCCTGGACCAGCTCCAGCTCTTCGCGCAGCTGTGCCGCCAGCTCTTCGCCAATGGCGGCGTCCAGCTCCGGGTTATCCAGCCCTTTCACCACGCGGACTTCCTGAATGGTGTGGCCTTTACCGGACTGATAAAGATAGGTTTCGTTTTTATAGAGGTGATAAACGCCCTTGAACAGCTTGCCGCAGCCGATTGGCCAGGTGATCGGCGCGCAGGCAATCTTCAGCTCGCTTTCCACCTCGTCCAGCACTTCCATCGGATCGCGGATATCACGGTCCAGCTTGTTCATAAAGGTCAGGATCGGCGTATCGCGCAGGCGGGTGACTTCCATCAGCTTGCGGGTACGATCCTCAACGCCTTTAGCGGCATCGATAACCATCAGGCAGCAGTCGACCGCCGTCAGCGTGCGGTAGGTATCTTCCGAGAAGTCTTCGTGTCCCGGCGTATCCAGCAGGTTGACCAGGCTGTCGCGATAGGGAAACTGCATCACGGAGGTGGTGATCGAAATACCACGCTGCTTTTCCATCTCCATCCAGTCGGATTTCGCGTGCTGGCTGGAGCCGCGTCCCTTTACCGTGCCGGCGGTCTGGATCGCCTGTCCGAACAGCAGCACCTTTTCGGTGATGGTGGTTTTACCGGCATCCGGGTGCGAGATAATGGCAAAAGTGCGGCGACGAGCCACCTCTTGCATAAAAGGTGCATTTGACATGAAAAAACTCTGTTTGGTGCTGTGCCGCCGCTGCGCGGTTTGCGCAGGAAGACACAGGCGATTAATCATCAATGGCCGGCATTTTCGCCGATTCGGACGCTATACACAATCCACAACGGCGAATGCCTGGCGTAAATGGAAGAAAGGCCGCAAAGCGCGGCGTAAAAGTGCGCCCGTCAGCGGAAGCCAGCGGCGCTAAACCTTTTCCCGCTTGTATAAACGCCGGGGATGCCCAATCTTGCCGTACAGCATCTCCACCCGCAGAAACCCGGCTTCGACGCAGTGTTCCAGATAGCGACGCGTCGTCGTCCTGCTCAGCCCCGTTTCGCTTACCACATCATCCACGGAAAAACAGCGGGCGGTTTTACCCTCAAACAGCTTCTGTATTCGCGCCAGGGTAGTGACCTCTATTCCTTTACTGCCGTTATCCTGCCGATAGTTCCTGGCCTGGAGCTGGTAGAGCGAATCCACATTCTGCTGATCGACAATCTTCCAGACCCGCTGCTGCTCGGCAAACTGCACAAACCGCTCGAGCGACTGGCTAAGCCGCTTCCAGGAGACGGGCTTAAGAATATAGTCGAACGCGCCGTTGCGGATGGCCTGGCTACAGGTATCCATATCGCTGGCGGCAGTGATAAAAATCACCGAGCAGTGGGCGTGCGCCAGAAGCGGATTGCCGATAAGCGTAATGCCTTTGCCGTCCGGCAGGTAGTTGTCCAACAGCACCAGCTGCGGCCGTTTTTGCGCCAGCTGCGTTTGTGCCTCGGCCAGCGAGGAGGCGATGCCAACCAGCCGCAGGCGCGGATGTTTGCCGATCAGTTCGGCATGAAGCTGCGCCAGTTCGCTCTCGTCCTCCACAATCAGTACATCCAGTACGTCGATAAGTTTATGTTGCATAATCGCTCTCCTTCAGTCCCTGTATGGAGTGCCGGGGGGCGGCTATAGCCGGAATAAATAGCGAGAAAATTGCGCCCCTGGGCATGTTATCAGCCACTTCTATGGTGCCGCCCGCCTGGGTGACATAGCTTTCAATCAGGTACAGCCCGATACCGTGATCGCCGCAGGTTTTGGTGGTAATGCCGCGCTCAAATATGCGTTCGCCAATCTCCGGATCGATCCCGTTCCCCTGGTCGGCAACTTCAATGATCAGCTCGCGCTCGTTCAGCCTTATCAGCACTTCTACCGGCTCGTGCGGCAGCGGCGCGCGCTGGGTCGCCTCGATAGCGTTATCCAGCAGGTTGCCGATAATCGAAATCAGCTCTGCTTCGGCAAGCGAATAAAAAGGCCGATCCATTCGGCAGGAAGGATCGAAATTCAGCGAGACCCCTTTTTCTCTGGCGCGGGCGGCTTTCCCCAGCAGCAGGCCGCAAAGCGTAGGGGAACTAAAGCGGGAAGAAATAAAGTCCAGCAGCTCCTGTGCATGCTCCGACTGCGCCTGAATAAACTCAACCGCCTCTTCGTAGCGCCCCATATGAAGCAGGCCGGAAAGCGTGGTCATGCGGTTAAGCTGCTCGTGGCGCATGATGCGTAGATTATCGACGTAGCGTTTCACCTGGCTAAGCTGGGCGCTGAGCGAGTCGATCTCATTACGATCGCGAAAGGTCACTACCCAACCCTGTAGCGAATCCTCCAGCATGATGCGCACGCGGCTGGCAATGACCGTCAGCAGGTTAAAGCGGCAGATCTCATCGTGCGTATCTTTCAGCAGCATGATCGGCGGCGAAAAGAAAGACACCGGGGCGATCACCTCGCTGATAAGCTGGCCGCGCAGCTCGCGTGCTGGCTGGCTGAGGCCTAAAAGCTTGCGCGCCGCCTGATTGATGACTTCAATGCGCAGATTATCGTCAATGGCGATCACGCCTTCGTAAATCGACTCCATCATCGCCTTTTGCTGGCGCACCAGCATGCCTATTTTGCGCGGCTCCAGTGAAAAGATTTGCTTCTTGATACTGCGGGTGAAAAACCAGGAAAAAACAAACAGCGCGATAAGCAGCAAAACGGCGGCGAGCAAAATATTCACCACTTTATTAACGGTGATGCTGTCCAGATAGCTGGTGAGGTAGCCCACGGAAACGATGCCTGCTACCTGCCCGCTATCGTTGAACACGGGCGCCTTGCTGCGCAGCGAAATGCCCAGGCCGCCTTCGCGGATCGTAGTGATGCTTTTGCCACGCAGCACCTCTTCGTTATCGCCGCCGACCAGCATTTTGCCCACGCGGTCGGCGAAAACGGAATGAAACAGATGAATACCTTTATTATCGCCAATAACAATAAAGCTGGCGTCGCTGCGTGCCGCTATTTTTTGCATAAAGTCGTGGATCGCGGCAATATCCTTTTCAGCCACGTTTTTTCTCAGCGTGGGAATAATAGCTATTTCTTCAGCCTGAATTTTCGCCCGCGCGCTCATTTCCTGATATAGCTGCCTGCCAACCTCTATATAATAAAAGCTGGCCAGCACGGCAAACAGGACTGAAAAAAAAGCCACCAGTGAAATAAACAGCTTTATCTGAAACGAGACTTTCATCGTTATCACGCAGGACGCCCGCAAAAACGCCAATATATCACCTTATGAAAAGCGGCCTTGAGGTTTGCCGGAAACTTGTGATCCTTTGCACAGCCTTATCGCTAAGCCACGCTTCTGAAATGCGCTGACTTTTAAATTCTTTCTCTAAATGTTATTTCTATGTTCAATCCGGAAAAAAAACCATAAAAACTACACCAATATTTCAGGGGCAAATCACATTCAATAAAAACCATTAAAACCATAGCGGCCATTAAAACTCCACTTTTAACTTGCTGCTTCTCACATTAAATTACCCCCTTCCCTTCTATTTTGTACCAACAAAATAGAAAAGGGGGTTTATCATGAGCACAACTGACGATTCTTTGCCGGTTTCCCATAACCCAGGTGATATTCAACCGCCGACGCTTAAAGAACGCTGGTGGCATATTATGGACACCTGGAAAGTCGGTATTATCCCGCTGCCGCTGTTTGTGCTGGCTGGCATACTTATCGCCGTTGACTGCCTGGGCGGGAAGCTGCCGAGCGATATCGTGGTGATGGTCGCAACGCTGGCCTTCTTTGGCTTTGCCTGCGGCGAGTTTGGCAAGCGTCTGCCGATTATCGGCAAGCTCGGCGCGGCGGCGATATGCGCCACCTTTATTCCTTCCGCGCTGGTGCATTACGGCCTGCTGCCGGACGCGGTGGTGGTATCCACAACCAAATTCTACAAATCCACCAATATTCTCTATCTCTATATCTGCTGCATTATTGTCGGCAGCATTATGAGCATGAACCGCACCGTGCTGATTCAGGGCTTTCTGCGCATCTTTTTCCCCATGCTGTGCGGCGAAATTGTCGGCATGAGCGTGGGAATGGCCGTGGGCCTGACGCTGGGCCTTGAGCCGTTTCAAATCTTCTTCTTTATCATTCTGCCCATTATGGCGGGCGGCGTGGGAGAAGGCGCGATCCCGCTTTCTATCGGCTATGCCGCGCTGCTGCATATGGATCAGGGCGTCGCGCTGGGCCGCGTGCTGCCCATGGTCATGCTGGGCAGCCTGACGGCGATTATTATTTCCGGCTGCCTGAACCAGCTCGGCAAGCGTTTTCCGCATCTCACCGGCGAAGGCCAGCTAATGCCGAACCGCGCCAATACCGACGAAACCGTCGCGCAGCCTGCGTTTTCCGGCAAGCTGGACGTCACCACGCTGGCCTCCGGCGTGCTGCTGGCGGTGCTGCTTTATATGCTGGGCATGCTGGGCCACAAGCTGATCGGCCTGCCCGCGCCGGTTGGCATGTTGTTTATGGCGGTGCTGGTGAAGCTGTTCCACGGCGTCTCCCCGCGTATCCTTGAAGGCTCCCAGGTGGTCTACAAATTCTTTCAGACCTCGGTGACCTATCCCATCCTTTTTGCCGTTGGCGTCGCTATCACGCCCTGGCATGAGCTGGTTGCCGCCTTCACGCTGACCAATCTGCTGGTGATTATCAGCACCGTCTCTGCGCTGGTGGCGACCGGCTTCTTCGTCGGCAAAAGGATTGGCATGTACCCGATTGATGTCGCCATCGTCTCTTGCTGCCAAAGCGGCCAGGGCGGTACCGGCGACGTGGCGATCCTGACCGCAGGCAACCGTATGGGCCTGATGCCTTTCGCCCAGATTGCGACCCGTATCGGCGGCGCGATTAACGTTTCTGTTTCGCTGCTGATATTGGGCAACTTTCTCGTTTAAGCCACCAGGAAACCACCATGAAACTCGCAAGCTTTATGCGCCAGGACACCCCCAGCTTCGGCATTGTGACAGCGCAGGGGATAATCGATTTAGGACGTCGTCTGGGCGACCGCTACGGTGACCTCAAGGCGCTGCTGCAGGGCGACGGACTGGCCGAAGCCGCGCGCTATCTTCACGATGCGCCAGACGTGCCGATGGAAAACCTCATCTTTTTACCGGTGATTGAACGACCGGGAAAAATCCTCTGCGTCGGCATGAACTACGCCGAAAAGCGTAAAGAATTCGACCAGCACAATCCGGCGCCGACGCTGTTTGTCCGTTTTCCCGACTCGCAGACGGCGCACAACGCGCCGGTGCTGAAGCCGCGTCGTTCCGACAAGTTCGACTACGAAGGCGAACTGGCGGTAATTATGGGTAAAGGCGGCGAGAACATCTGCCGCGCCGATGCGCTGCACTACGTGGCTGGCTATAGCTGCTACATGGATGGCTCCGTGCGCGACTGGCAGCACAGCTGGTTTACCGCCGGAAAAAACTGGCCACAGACCGGCGCGTTCGGCCCGTGGATGGTGACCACCGACGAGATCCCAAATCCGAACCAGCTGGTTATCCGTACCTGGCTCAACGGCCACAGGGTGCAGGAGGCTGGCACTCGCAGCATGATCCACAGCGTGGCCGAGCTGATTGAGTACATCAGCACCTTTACCCGCCTGAGTCCGGGCGACGTCATCATTACCGGTTCGCCGGGCGGCGTCGGCCAGAAGCGCAACCCGCCGCTGTTTATGCAAGCGGGCGATCGCATTGAAGTGGAGATCGAACGTATCGGCCGGCTCAGCAATGTTATCGCAGAAGTGCCGGAAAACGTCCTGACGGCAGCGCACTGACTAAGGCGGCACCATGCATTCACAATCCATGATTGACTTTCAACTGACCGAGGTTGCGCGGCATCCGCAACGGTTAACGCCCATCCGCCAGCTGCTGGCAGACAGCGGCCTGGGCCTGGACAATGACGTGACGCTGTTTGTCGAGGCCTGGTCCGCTGCGCGGCTGGTGGGCTGCGCCGGGCTGGCCGCCAACGTCATTAAATGCGTGGCGGTGGACGAGCAGCTGCGCGGCATCAACCTTAGCGCGCGGCTGCTGACGGAAGTAGAAAACGTCGCGCTGGCTCAGGGCTATTCGCACCTCTTTCTTTGTACGCGGCCCTGTAATAAAGCGCGCTTCGCCCATAGCGGCTTTTGGCCAATTGCGCAGAGCGGCGACAGCGCGGTGCTGATGGAGAACACGCCGCAGGGCATTGAGCGCTACTGCCGTTCGCTCCAGGCGCTGCGCAGGCCGGGCAAACGTATTGGCTCAATGGTGATCAACGCTAATCCCTTTACCCTGGGGCACCGCTATCTGGGAGAGCAGGCAGCAAAACGCAGCGACTGGCTGCACCTGTTTGTGGTGCGTGAAGACGCCTCGTTTTTTCCGTTCCGCACCCGGCTTGAGCTGGTGCGCGCGGGAGTAGCCCATCTGACGAATGTCACAGTTCACGAAGGCTCGCCATACATTATTTCCCGCGCCACGTTTCCGGCCTACTTTCTCAAGGAAACAAGCAAAGTGCAGCAGGCGTGGAGTGAAATCGACGCGCTGATATTTCGTGACTACATCGCGCCTGCGCTGGGCGTCACCCAGCGCTTTATCGGCTCGGAGCCGTTTTGCGCCGTGACCCGCCAGTACAACCAGACGCTGCACGCGCTGCTGGCCGCCCGCGTAGAGGTGGTAGAAATACCCCGCCTTACCGGCGCAGACGGTGATGCTATTTCAGCGTCGGAGGTGCGCCGTTTACTCAAGACACAGCAGTTCTCCCGTATTCGGGAAATTGTCCCGGAAACGACCTTCGCGCATCTCAACGCGCATTACCGGGTGGAAGTCGCTTAACTGACAGGAAGAAATCATGAAAATCATAAGGGATGCGCTGGCCGGAACCCAGGAATCCAGCGATCTGAGGGTAAAAATCACCCCCGCCGACGGCCTGGAAATCGTTATCCACAGTGAAGTGATCAAGCAGTTTGGCGGGCAGATCCGCCAGGTCGTGGCGGAGACGCTGCGCGCGATGGATATACAGCAGGGATTAATCATTGTGGAAGACAAAGGCGCGCTGGACTGCGTGATCCGCGCCCGCTTGCAGAGCGCGGTATTGCGCGCCGTTGAAGCGCAGCCGGTGGACTGGGAGAAACTGCAATGAGCATCCTTCGCCGCAGTATGCTGTTTTTGCCTGGCGCCAACGCCGCCATGCTCTCTGGCGCCTTTATATGGCGTCCGGATGCCATCATGTTTGACCTGGAAGATGCGGTCGCGCTGCGCGAGAAAGATAGCGCGCGCCTGCTGGTCTTCCATGCCTTACAGCACCCGCTGTATCAGGATATCGAAACCGTGGTGCGCATTAACCCGCTGAGTACGCCGTTTGGCCTGCCGGATCTGGCAGCGGTGGTGCGGGCTGGCGTGGACGTGGTGCGCCTGCCGAAAACCGATACGCCGGACGATATCCATGAGCTGGAAAGCCACCTTGAGCGCCTTGAGCGCCAATGCGGGCGCGAGGTCGGCTCGGTCAGGATTATGGCGGCGATTGAATCGGCGATTGGCGTAATTAATGCCGTGGCAATTGCTCGCAGCTCCCCGCGCCTGACAGGCATCGCGCTGGCGGCGTTTGATTACGTAATGGATATGCAAACCGAACGCGGCGACGGCACCGAGCTGTTTTACGCCCGCTGCGCCGTACTGCATGCCGCTCGTGCCGCCGGCATCGACGCTTTTGACGTGGTGTGGGCGGATGTAAACGACGAGGCCGGTTTTTTGCGTGAGGTGGAACTGATCCGCAAAATGGGCTTCAACGGTAAATCGCTGATCAATCCACGGCAAATCGACCTGCTGCATAACGCCTATGCGCCAACGCAGCAGGAGGTGGAGCATGCCAAACGGGTAATTGAAGCAGCGGAAGAAGGCGAGCGCAACGGACTGGGCGTGGTGTCGCTCAACGGCAAAATGGTTGACGCGCCGATTATTAATCATGCGCAGCGGGTGCTGGCACGCGCTGCCGCCTCTGGCGTACGCCGTTAAGGATTAACGATGAATCAGACAGAACTTCTCCATGTGAATTTTCCCCAGCTGCGGGCGCTCCAGCCTTTTGATACCGCTTACAGCGCCACGCCGTGGCTGGCCGACAATGAAGCGAAGCATCGGCGTAAGCTGTGCCGGTCTGTCGAAGAAGCGGTGACGCGCTGCGGTTTGCAGGACGGTATGACCATCTCGTTTCATCACGCTTTTCGCGAGGGCGACAGGATCATTAATGCTGTGGTCGCGCAGCTTGCCGCGATGGGCTTTAAAAACCTGACGCTGGCGTCCAGTTCGCTGATGGCCTGCAACGACGCGCTGATTGAACACATTCAGAATGGCGTGATAACGCGGATTTATACCTCCGGGATGCGCGGCAGGCTGGCGGAAGCCATCTCTCACGGCCTGATGAACGAACCGGTGCAAATTCATTCCCACGGCGGACGCGTTAAGCTGCTGCAAACCGGCGAGCTGAACATCGACGTGGCGTTTCTTGGCGTATCGTGCAGCGACGAATTTGGCAACGCCAACGGCATTCACGGTAAATCGTGCTGCGGCTCGCTTGGCTATGCGATGGTCGACGCCCAGTTTGCCCGCAAGGTGGTGGTGCTGACCGAAGCGCTGGTACCCTTTCCCAATATGCCCGCCAGCCTGATGCAGGACCAGGTAGACTATATCGTGCAGGTGGAAAGCGTGGGCGATCCGGCAAGAATCAGCGTGGGCGCGGCGCGCGTGACCACGAACCCGCGAGAGCTGATGATAGCCCGCCACGCGGCGGATGTTATTGAGCATTCGGGCTATTTTAAAAACGGCTTCTCTATGCAGACCGGTTCCGGCGCGGCGGCCACCGCCTGCACCCGCTTTATGGCAGAGAAAATGGCACGCGGCGGCGTCAGGGCCAGCTTTGCGCTTGGCGGCATCACCGGCAGCCTCGTAGAGCTGCACGAGCAGGGGCTGATTGAAAAACTGCTTGATACCCAGTGTTTTGACAGCCAGGCGGCGGCATCGCTGGCGCGCAATCCGCATCACGTGGAGATCTCTACCAACGTTTATGCCAACCCCGGCAGCAAGGCTGCCTGCTGCGATCGGCTCGACGTGGCCATCCTGAGCGCGCTGGAAATCGACATCGATTTTAACGTCAATGTGATCACCGGTTCCGACGGCGTGATGCGCGGCGCGTCCGGCGGGCACTGCGACGTGGCGGCCGCGGCTAATCTGACGATTGTGGTCGCCCCGCTGCTGCGCAGCCGCACCCCTACGGTGGTGAAGCGAGTAACCACGCGCCTGACGCCGGGCGAGAGCATTGACGTGCTGGTCACCGATCACGGCATTGCGGTCAATCCGGCACGGCCGGAAATCCGCCAGCGGCTGACGGAAAGCGGCATCCAACTGGTTGAGATAGAGGCGCTTTACGCGCGGGCGATACTGCTGAGCGGCGAGCCACAGCCGATTGCGTTTACCGATAAAATCGTCGGCGTGATCCGCTACCGCGATGGCAGCGTCATCGACACCGTTCGCCAGGTGAAGGTGTAAATATGACGATAGCGATGCCCGTACGTGCGGGCGTCAGCCTTGAGGAAATGCTGACGGCGAAAGAGCGCCGCGCGGATCGTCAGGCTGACTGGCTGGCACGTTATCAACAGCCGGTTATCTCGCTTTCGCTGGTCACGCCTGGCGCGATAAAAGATACCCTTCGCTACCGCAATCTGATGGGCGTGGCGATCCGGGAGTGCGACCAGCTTTTATGGGAAAATCGCTGGCCTGTCCGGGATCGCAAGGTGCTGTGGCTGCCGACGGGGCCGGAGGCGCTATGGTGCGTGGCGCACCCGGCCCAGGCAATCAAAACCCGCTGCGTGGCGCTGGAGCAGACGCATCCGCTCGGCAGGCTATGGGATGTGGATGTGATTTGCCCTCAGATCGGGCGTATCGGACGGCTGTCGCCTGCGCGCTGCTGCCTGCTTTGCGATAAACCAGCGCACGCCTGCTCGCGTTCCCGCCACCATCCCGTGGAGCAGGTTGTGGCCCGTATGGAGCAGATGATTGATGACTGGTTTGCTCGCGACTAAAGCGCCTCGTGTCGACGTTCCCCGGCTTACCGAAGAGGCGCTGTGGCAGGAGCTTGACCTGACGCCAAAACCGGGTCTGGTAGATAAGCTTAATAACGGCGCGCACCGCGATATGGATTACAGGCTGTTCGCCCGCAGCATTGCGGCTATTACGCCCTGGCTCACTCGTTTCGCTGAACTGGGCCACGCCCATGCAGATAAACCCCCCATCGATCGGCTGCGGCTGCTGCGGCCAATGGGAATAGCCTGCGAGCAGGCCATGTATAGCGCTACCGACGGCGTGAATACCCATAAAGGCGGGATCTTCGCCCTGGGCCTGCTGTGCTTCGCCGCCGGAAGCGTCCCCGCCGTCACTGCGCAAACCCTGTGCCGCGAAACCAGCAAACTGTGCCGTGGAATGGTGGCACATGAACTGGCTGCGCGAAGCGTGGCGGCAACCGCGGGTGAAATACAGTTTCAGCAGCATGGCTTAACCGGCGCGCGCGGCGAGGCGGAGAGCGGTTTTGCGACGGTGCGCGGCGTGCTGGCCCAGCAGAGCGGCGGGACGCTGCATGAGCTGCTGCTGCGTCTGATGGCGGTAAATCAGGACAGCAATCTGGTAGCGCGCGGCGGCATTCAGGGGCTGTGCTACGTGCAGAACTATGCCCGGCGCCTGCTTAAAAACGGCTGGGACCAGCACGCGCTGGCGGCAATGGATCGCGCACTGATAGCCAAAAATCTGAGCCCGGGCGGAAGCGCGGATCTGCTGTCGGTCGCCTGGGTTTTGCAAAAGTGCGGATAGCTTAAAAAGTTAAACTGTCTCAGATAAGTTTTACCCTTGCCGCCTCTACCGCCCTACGGCATTCACAACCTGTCAGATGATCGTTCACCAGGCCCAGCGCCTGCATCAGCGAATAGGCGGTTACCGGCCCGACCCATGTCCAGCCGCGCTTTTTTAACGCTTTTGACATCTTTATCGCTTCCGGCGACGTTTTGGTTTGCTGCCAGTACGCCAGATCGATAATTTCCGGTCGGGCATCAGGCCCGGGCGCAAACTGCCAGAACCACTCCGCCAACGATCCCGCCTCGTTAAGCAGCTCAATAGCCCGCTGCGCGTTGTTAATAGTGGAAAGAATTTTCGCCCGATTGCGCACAATGCTTTTATCCGCCATCAGCCTGGCGACGTCGTCTTCCGTGAACGTCGCCACCTGATGAAAATCGAAGTCGGCAAAGGCCCGACGAAAATTTTCCCGTTTGTTATAGATGAGCTGCCACGACATCCCCGAGTGAAAGCCTTCAAGGCAGACTTTTTCAAAAAGACGACGATCGTCCACAACCGGCCTGCCCCATTCATTATCGTGATAGTCCGGCATTGACGGTTGCCAGTAACAGCACACGCGACCATCCTCGGACAGCGTCAGCCCCGCCTGTTTTAATGCGGCTTTGTCGTGCTTCATTCTCTCTCCTTACGGAAGTATCTGAATTACCGTAGCGATCGCTCTTTCCAGATAAACGTCTGCGCGGTAGCGGTGCTATATCTGACATCAGCTGTAACAACCGCTTTTGGTGCAGTGCGGCAATCGACGCTATTTTTAGACCATTAACAGCGAGAAGTCAGTCCCGCTACGCCATCCAACCGTGAAAAGGGAAAATTTTATGAGCAGCAACGATTATCAGCCGGCTAAAGTCTGGTCGGAGAACAAAAACGCAGGCGGCACCTGGGGCAGCATTAACCGCCCGACCGCCGGTTCGCGCCACGAAGCTATTCTGCCAATCGGCAAACATCCTTTGCAGCTCTATTCTATGGGTACGCCTAACGGCCAGAAGGTTACTATCCTGCTGGAAGAGCTACTGGCGCTGAACGTTAACGATGCCGAATACGATGCGCATCTGATCCGCATTGGCGACAGCGATCAGTTCTCTTCCGGCTTTGTCGAAGTGAACCCGAACTCTAAAATCCCGGCGCTGCTGGATGTCTCTACCACGCCACCGACCCGCGTGTTTGAATCCGGCGCCATCCTGCTTTATCTGGCAGAGAAATATGGCCACTTTTTACCAAAAGATCCGGCAGGCCGTACCGAAACGCTGAACTGGTTGTTCTGGCTACAGGGCTCTGCACCTTATCTGGGCGGTGGCTTTGGTCATTTTTATAACTACGCGCCGGTAAAAATCGAATACGCCATCGACCGCTTTACCATGGAAGCCAAACGTCAGCTCGATCTGCTGGATCGCCAGCTGGCGGAGAACCGCTATATTGCGGGTGAAAATTACACCATCGCTGATATCGCCATCTGGCCATGGTATGGCGCGCTGGTTCGGGGCGATCTGTACAACGCAGCCGAGTTCCTGGATGTAGGATCGTATAAGAACCTGCAACGCTGGGCCGATGAAATTGCACAGCGCCCTGCCGTTCAGCGTGGCCGCATCGTCAACCGCACCTGGGGCGAGCCAGCCGAACAGCTGCACGAGCGCCACGATGCTTCCGACTTTGAGCTGCGTACCGAAGACAAGCTGGCGAAGTAACAGGCCAGGCCCGTAGCGCGCAGATTATTACAGCGCTACGGGTCGCTTTGCAGCCAATGACCAGTCAGCGCGTTATTTTAATATGCAAGCATCTTTTCGTGGCTATAATTTAGCAGTTAGCAACCTGAAAAATATTTTTACTAATTGATCTTATCAGGAACGCTATAAGGTATACGGCGCAAATACACTTAAATATTAACCTGCTAAAAATAATAAAAAATACAATAAATAATAAAGATAAACCAGCTATAACGGAGCAGTCACTTAGCAATCAGCCCTGTAATTACCCCTTAACCACCCTTTAATTACCCTTTAATTACCCTTTAATTACCCTTTAATTATACCTTTAATTACCCCTTAAATCCCCCGGCTTTATTCAATTATTAAAATTCGGCAATCCTAATGACACTGCACGGGTTTTATCAGGGGCTTAATATAGGGCCGGCGCTGCTGAGACGCTATCAGCAAATCATATCCAGCCTGCATCGCTAACCACATAACGGGGCTGGTTCCCAACGCGACCTCCAGCCGCAGCGCCATATCGGCGTTAATACCTGACCGCCCGCTTAGCAGGCTGGAAAGCGTCTCGCAGGTGATATCCAGCGCGGCGGCGGCTTCAGAAACCGTTATCTCGCCCAGATATTCCCGCAGGATAATCCCCGGATGAACGGCTGTGATTACTTTCATATTTTTCCCTCAATGCTTGCTATTCCTGAGGGCTATATTACTGCCGCTGCATTAAATAAAAATAGTTGATGCTCTTTCTTGCGAGACGGCTCGCAAATTAAATAAGCAGGCGCCGATAGATAGTGGCTGCGCCTGAACAGTAGAAGCGGGAGGTTGCTCGGGTCAGGCGGCAGGCGCTGTTGGCTCAGATGAGCTAATTCGCAAACCCATAATTGTTGGCAGCCGCCATTGTGCGTTGTATCGTAAATATATTTTTCTGCACACTTATAATGACATCTTTAATATGAACAAATGTCTGTTTATAATGCTTATGCATTAGTACAAGCTGAATGTCATGAGTTATACCGTCACCTTCACGAACACTACAGCCTTCCCCCCAACGGATCTACAAATGTTATAGGATCCGTCACATAGGCATAAGTATTAATCCCCGCCAGCCAAACCTATTGGGTCGGACTGGGTAAATCGTCCGCTGACCGGGTCATAATATCGGAAAAGATTGTAGTACAGCCCGCTTTCACGATCCAGGTACTGTCCCTGGAATCTGAGGTTCCGCTGTACCGCCTGGAAGCCGGTCACGCTTTCGCGCTCCGTTTCGCCCCAGGTGGAGAAACGTCCGCGCCACACTACTTCACAGTGTATCAGTCATATGTTAGGAGATGTCTTCAACAGCCTTGCGCACTTTATCAGGCCAAGGCCGTCATAGCGCCAGTACGCGCCCTTCAGCTTTTCAACAGATTGTGCCAGATGATATCGCCCGGTTCATCGGTCTGGTTACCCGCCGCATCCCACATGAAGTGCCCTTCCTTAAAAGACCGCACCCCGTGCGTCACCTGGCTGCTGGTCCTGTCACTTTCGCTGCTCACTGCTGCTGTCCGTCACTAGCTGACGCATCACCTTATTGGGACGATCTGAGCAGTAATGGCGCTCACACAACTACGATGTTGCGCCCGCTGAAGCCATTAAGCCACATCACAATGCGTCCCGTCAGGTCGTAGCGCGTTTCCTGATGCAGCACGCTCTGGCTTCGGCCGGTCTCAGGATTCACACCAGCGATTTCCTGAAGTTTGCCGTTGTGCTTCAGGTTCATCTGTAGCATATGCCCGGTGCCATAACGCATGCAGCTCAGCTCGCACCCGTCCGTACGGCATTATGATCGAGTCCATGTTGCTCCGCACGTCATACTGATGCGCGATGAGGCCGTCGTCGTTTTACTTCGTAAGCAGGTACACAAAGCATGGCTGGCGAAGCTCACCACCTCGACGTCGGTAACTTTCCGCCCTTCGGCCTGCATGCTCAGCCAGGCAGCCAGCGGCATCTTTTCACCGTCACGCCGTTGTCAACGTAGTGGTATTTGATGCGCCTCTGCACTGCAGTTTTTACCGTCTGGCGGTTCACTGGGTGGTATTCAAAACGAATGCTGTGCGGCGCCAGCATCGCTTTCAGAATGCATAATATGTAAGGGGGTGCACGCTTAAATTTTAAAACCGGAAGGATTTGAGGCCATTTTCCTACCTCCGGCTTACATTTTATTTACTCAGCAAGTCCAAAGTCTATATATCCTTCTGATGTTATAGCTAAACACCAGGAACCCTCATTATCAAAAAAATAATGATGCTGTGGTATATTATTTGTTGCATAGCTAGCAAAATCTATAAATGAATTTGGTTTCAGCAAGAATGCAAAGTCTAATGAAGAATCATTTATGTAATAAACTACATTACTTTTGCTAATTTTATTAATCGCACCACTTTTTATCAGAAACCTTTCAATCTCTTTTGAGTGATCGTCACTTGAAAAATTAAATTTATCTTCAACATGACATTTTAAATGATTCCAATCAATCTTTGACCCTTTCCAGGGGAATCTATCTGAGAGTATATCTGCTATTGGTTCCCAATCTTCAATGACTTCTGGTGGATAGCGTAAGTTACTCACACCTTTTAATACCTCATATTGCAATGTCATTGCCCCCTCCAAATTTTAGATGGTAAATTAAATAAATTCTGCAATCGGGTCACTGATGATTCAGTCGCATCAAAAAGGAAGTGCTCACCTTTTTCCTTACCACTAAACACGTTTATATGAGCTCCGCTGCGTTCATCATATTCAATCCTGAAACCTGTTTTACCATCAGAAGTTGTCATCCCCACGGGTCTTCCTTTAGTCATACCAAATTTACCAGTATTTACTTTCTCAGCCTTAAAACCTCGTTCTTCAAGCCATTTTAGTGCTTTATTCCTGGCTTGCTCAAAACTCTCGTGACATTTCGTTAAACCAAGAGGATCGATCCAGTTTAATGAGTTAGGTGCGTAAGCGTACTGGTTAATCCCACCCGCCAGTCCTATCGGGTCAACCTGGGTAAACCGCCCACCCACCGGATCGTAATAGCGGAATAAATTGTAATGAAGGCCCGTCTCCCTGTCCAGGTACTGCCCCTGAAACCGGAGGTTCTGCTGTACCGCCTGGAAGCCGGTGACGCTTTCGCGCTCCGTTTCGCCCCAGGTGGAGAAACGGCCGCGCCATACCACCTCGCCGTGTTCGTCGGTCATCCGTTCCGGCAGGCCGTTCAGTTCGGTGTGATACCAGAAAATGTCCGACTGTTCGCCGATGCTGTCTACGCGCGCCAGCGGTTCCCAGCTGTTTTCGCCGTAGATGTACTGCGTGTTGCGCGCAGGCTGAAGGCTGCTGCTTTCGCCCACCATCCGCATGCCGCTCCACAGAAACGAAATAACTTCCTTTTCCCTTCCGTGGCGATGCAGAATTTTTTGCGTACGGCGACCCAGCGCGTCGTAGCGATATTCCGCACGACTGAACTCCCTGTGCCCGTCGAAACGTACTTCGCTGACGCGGTGCTCGTCGTCATAGCTGAAGTGCTGCTCCACGGCATCGGCAGACGATTTCCGCCACGTCATGCGACCAAAGCCGTCGTAGCGCCAGCGCGCACCCTTCAGCCTGAGCAGCAGGTTGCGCCAGACGGTTTCGCCCGGGCTGTCGGTCTGGTTTCCGGCAGCGTCCCAGCTGAAATGCTCTTCCTTATAGGTGCGGACTTCACGCGTGACCTGCCCCGTTGCATCATAGCCAAAGCGCTGCTGCTGGTTTGCCCACTCGTTCTGCCGCGTTGCGCTGTCCGACACCAGCTGCTGCATCACCTGATCCAGACGATCCCAGCGATAGCGGCGCTCCAGCACCACGCCTGAACGATCGATAAAGCCGCTGCGGCGCATCACGATCCGCCCGACAGGATCGTAGCGCGTCTCCTGATGCAGCGCGCCCTGGGTGCGATCGATCTCACGATGCAGCTTATCGCGCTGATAGCCCGCGATTTCGCTCTGCTTACCGTGCATTTTCAGGTTCATCTGCAGCAGATGACCGGTGCCGTAGCGCAGGCAGTTCAGCTCGCGCCCGTCCGGCAGCGTGCTGCCGGTCAGGTTGCCCAGCGCGTCATACTGATGCGTGAACAGCCCGCCGCTGTTCTCTTCGCTGAGCAGGTTGCCCAGCGCGTCGCTGGTTAAGGTCAGTACTTCGGCTTCTGCCTCACGGCCTTCAGCTCGTGCCTTCTCCCATTCCGTCAGCGCTATCTTTCTGACTTCCACGCAGTCCGGGCCGTAGTGATATTCGGTACGGTGCTGCTGCGTAGTTTTCACCGTCAGGCGACTGACTTCATCATATTCAAACTGCGTGCGGTGAGGCGGCAGGTTTTCGCCTTCAACAGACAACGGATGCTGTACGACTTCCGTAACCTGGCCCAGCTCGTCATAACCATAGCTTTTGCGACGCCCCGCGTAGTCAATCTGCGCCAGCAGGCGCTGGCTGTTGTCATACTCGAACTGCCAGCGATCGCCGTTTGGATTGATTAACGCCGTCATCCGTCCAAAGCGATCGTACTGATAGCGGGTAATATGCCCTGCTGGATCGGTCTGGCTGACGATCTGCCCGCGCACGTTACGGGCCACGTGCCGCTCTGAAAAGCTGTCGACGTTCTCGCCAACCAGCATGCCGGCGCGATCGTATTCATATTCCGTTTCACGTCCGTCAGGACGCGTCAGGCACTGCAGACGACCCGCAGCGCTCCAGCGATAACGCGTAGTGTTGCCTTCCGCGTCCGTGCTGCTCAGCAACCTTCCCGCATCATCATACAGACGATAACTTTGGTTGCCGGAGCAGTCCTCATCGCGCCGGAGCTGCCCGCGCTCGTTCCACCAGAAGCGATGCATGTTGTCCAGCGCGTCGGTACGCGTGATTAAATCGCCCTGCTCGTTCCAGGTAAAACGGCTGGTGCCGCCGAGCGGATCGGTTACGGCTACAACATCTCCGGCGTCGTTGTACTCGTATTGCCACACGGCACCGTCGGGCTGCACCTCTTTTAACGGAAACGCATAGGATGGATGCCAGAGGGTCGTAGTGGTCTGACCCAGCGGATCGCGCACCATCGACAGATTGGCGCGTTCATCGTAGTCATAGGCCCAGACTTGATCGCCCGGCGCAAGGGTAGCCATCAGCAGGTCGCCCTGCTCCGCCCAGCGGTATCGCCAGTGCGCGCCATAGCTGTCGATATAGTCGGTAATACGACAAAGCTCGTCCCAGCGATGCTGCGTGGTGCCGCCAGAAAAACAGGTCACGTTTGCGCTGCGATCTTCTTCGTCTGCATCGATCAGCCAGCGCTCCAGGCAATGCTGATGTTCGTCCAGCACCTGATACTCATATACGCGCCAGTAACGCGGATCGCGGGCTGGCTGCCACTGGTAGGCCACGGTCAGGCCGGTGGCGTAACTGTGCGAGGCCATCAGATCGCTGGCGCGATCCCAGCTGAAGCGGCGGGTTTCAACCCCATCAGCATCCTGCACCGCAATCAGCTGTCCCTGCGGGTTATAGCGATAATTCACCAGAGGACATAATTCCCCGGCGACCACCTGATGCAGCGCCGTCAGTCGGCCATATTGCGGTTCATAGCTCAGCCGCACGTCCAGCGCTTCGTTATCGCCAGCAATGGCGGTCAGCTGGCCGGCTTCGTTCCAGCTAAAATGCTGGCAGTTTTCATGACGGTCATAAATGCGGCCGATTCGCCATTCACCCTCACGCTGCGGATCCGGCTCGTAAAGATGAAACTCGCCTTGGGCGGTCTGCATGACGATAACGCCCTGCAGCGAGCAGAACAGCGTAAAGCCCTCTTCATCAAAACGCACCACGTCGCCTGGCGCAATCTCGCCCAGTCCCAGCTCCTGACCCGTTATGTCGCGCCAGGCAAACTGGAAAGTCCCATCCGGATGACGAAAGCGGAGCAGACGCGTTTCAAACGGCAGCATCCAGCCCGTGCCCAGCAGACCGGTCGTCAGGTTGCGGCTGTGATAGATGCGTTGCCAGTAAAGCGGGATACGATCCTCCAGCACAAAATCCAGATCGTCCTGACCGGCAAGGATCTTGGCCCCGGTAGCATAGTTAACCGGGTGAAAACTCTGCATCGCCACGGAGGAGATGGCGCCTGCGGCAACCGTTCCTCCGGCTTCAGAAACGATCGTACAGGTGATTTGCCGCAGCGCGCGCCGGGCGGCGATGCGGGTAAAAAGCTGTTCCAGCAGTTTTGCCCCTTCTTTACCGATACCGCCGCTCAGCAGGCCGCCGATAAAATAGGCCAGCATGTTTTTGCCGCTGCGAATATCGCGCACCACCACGCTGTCCCCGCCGATACGCACGCGCGGGTTATCGCTGACCTGAACAGTAGCTTCACAGGTGCTGCGATGCCCGTTGCGCACTGCAGGATGGCCGTTGATCATCACCTTTTTCGAGCCTTCCGCCAGAAAATTGGCATTCTCGGCCAGATGCCCTTTGGTACAGGCTACGGTATCTTTATTGGCTGGCGTGGCATAAGGACTGGCACTGGCAACGGTCGGCTGAATCAAATCATCCCAAAGATTGCTAAACCAGTTGCCTACCGATTCAGCGTTAAGATGGCTGACCTTATCCAGCGCGGCGCTCACGGCATCGCCCGGATGACGGATAGTGGAAGCGATCCCGCCCGCCACGGCCATGGCAATATCTTTCAGCCCCGGCGCTTCTTCGCTGCCGACAGACGGCGAAGCCAGCCAGGCACGGCTTACGGTTCCTGCCGCGCGTGCAGCCGGTTTGCCCATGATCTTAACGTTATCAGAACCGCTGGTTATAACCGCATCCGGCGGCCCGCGCATGCCCAGCGTATCCAGCAGGCCGTCAATGGCGTCGCTGGCTTTGTTGCCCAATTTTTCAGGATAGCCGGATGCCATCGCACCCAGCATGGCTGCCGCGCCAACCGCGACGCCGGCTACCGGGTTGACGGCAAACAGCAGGCCAGCGCCGGCTAAAATGCCGGTATAGATAGCTCCTTCAACTAATCCGCTGACAAGATCCGCCAGTGCGGAGCTGTGCACTAAAGGATCGTCTAAACGGGCTGCGATCGAATCGGACATCACTCAAGCCTCCGATCCTGCGGCAGGAATAAATCCTTTTTTAATATCTTGCCAGACGGCCAGGGAAGCCGCATCGAAAGATCCTGCCCGGCTAAAGGTCAACGTCATCAGATGCGTAGCGGTTCTGGCGACCAGCAGCTTTTGCACGACCGCCACACCCTGGTTTTCAAAACGCATCGCCACTTCCTGCGCAGGCAGGCCGCCGAAAAGCGCCTCCTGCACTTTTTCAGCCGCGAATTTTTTCATATCGCGTTTCACTTTTTCCAACTGCTGTTGCAGATAGCGCGCTTCTTCGCCTTCCTGCACATCCCACGCTCGGGTCACGACCAGCGTGGCGCGTGCTTTGGGCAGTTTCAGTAAGGTGATGCTTTGTTCCTGGACCGCTTCAGGTAACGTCAGCGTGCCTTCGGATAAAATGTAATTCATGAATTGCTTCCTTTTTTATCGAAGGCCTGAAGAACCTCATAGCCGATAGTCATCGGTGTTGGATCGGGCGTGATGCCCGGCGTTGGCGTGCTGATATTCAGATCCAGCGTGCCGCCGGTATTGATTTGTCCGTTGCCGGTGGCGTTGATTTGGAACTGAATGCATTGCAACGAAATGGTGCCGTTGGGATCGAGCGTCAGCACGCTCTCGCCCGAAACAAAGCTGATGCCTTGTCCGGCGGCAATTTGCAAGCCATCCTGCGCCCAAAGCTCGTAATCTCCTCCCACCAGTTCATTACGTGATTTCTGTGTTTTCTGCACGTAAGCGCCGCTTACCGTGCTGGTAAAATCTTTATTAACGGATACCGTCTGATTACCGCCTACCGTGTGGGTTTCATCGTTTTTGATATTGGTATCCATATTCTTCTGCGCCTGGATCCACACCTGTTCCTCGCCCGCCTTATCTTCAAAGCGCAGCGCGTTGGCGTTGTCCGGCGTGCCGTCCTTCGAGCGGCTTAAAAAGCCCATCTGCGTTGCCGCGCCGGGCAGCGCCCACGGCGGCATGCTCGCCTCGTTGTACACGCGGCCCGTCACGATCGGCCTGTCCGGATCGCCGTTGATAAAGTCGATCACCACCTCGTCGTTGACGCGCGGGATCTGCACGCCGCCGAATCCCTGGCCCGCCCAGGCGCTCGACACGCGCACCCAGCACGAGCTGGTGTCGTCCCCCTTCGCCAGACGGTCCCAGTGGAACTTCACCTTGATGCGCCCGTACTTATCCGTCCAGATGGATTCGCCCTTCGGCCCCACCACCTTCGCCGTCTGCGGCCCGTGCGTGCGCGGCCACGGCGTTTCCGGCGCCGCCCGGAACGTCACCGCCGACGGGATAACCCCGATGGCG